>MDTD01003528.1_pt1 | contig 82284 bp, 56 predicted proteins | sample 811221 | NCBI WGS metagenome assembly MDTD01 (sample SAMN05326646, study PRJNA326480) | marine metagenome | isolation source: seawater | place: Pacific Ocean: South West | collected 2011 | reverse complement strand
CAAAGCAAGCGCCCTCGTCGGGCTTATTTGCTCCGTACGCTTTGCAACATATGCCTCAACAAACCTCACAATCCCCCAACCCCTTTCTCTCCAGCCTTGGGAGAAAAAGGGGGGGTTTAGCCGATATATACGGGGTTTAGCTAGAAATCTGTTCCGGTGGACGTTGCACTTGCGTCTCCGCAAACTCCCCTAGTTCCACCAAATCATCCCCTTCTTTCAGACGTATGTCGCAGGCGACATCCTTGGATTTCTTTTTGCTCGCGAAGTTGCAGTGGGTTTTTTGCGTCTTCGCTTGCAATCATCCACCTCAACAAACTCTCCTCCCTGAGCCTCCGGCTCTTCCCTCCTCTCAAACCTTTCGAGAGGAGGGGGAAACCAGCCGATATATACGAAGATTTCGTTTGTATGGCGACGTACAATTTGATATGTATCGCTCCCCCTGCAAAGCCGGAATATCAATGTTTGGATAGAAAGCAGGGGCAAGTAAAAACTTACCCGATAAAAAGCACGTCAGCAGGGGGAGTTGGAGAGAGAAGCCCGTCTGGTGTTTGTGCGTTGAGGTGGGACTTTGAGTCCCGCCTCATTCAGAGCAATGCGAGCCTTTGAGGCGAGCGTACCCTCTCTATAGCACCGGGTTTGAACCCGGTGATACCAACCAAACGAATCCCATGCCTGCCCCGGTGTTTCCGACCAAACAAATCCCATGCCTGTCCCGGTGGTACCAACCAAACAAACCAAACGAATCCCTCCTCTCAAGCCTTTCGAGAGGATAGACCCATTAACCGATATATACGATGATTTAGCTTGTATTGCGATATCTCGTTTGATATGTATCGCTCCCCTTGCCAACGCAGTTGAGCTGCAGGGGGAGCTGGCGAGAGAAGCCCGTCTGAGGGGGTCCTGTTCCCTTGTTGTGGGCTCAGTGACGATGTCTACGATCATTTTGGGAGCTTTGTGTCTCCAGCCTTTCTTTCAATGCTTGTATCTCCGCATTTTTCCTGGCACGTAAAGCGTTCATTCGTCTTCGCAAGTGTCGCATTTTTTGAAGGCCTGCGTATTTCTTGGCTCTCTCTGTGTTGCGATACCACTCGCCCCCCTCAACTCTCACATTGAAGTTGACGTACACTACACGTTGACCGCATCCGATGACACCTATCAACCTTGGGGAGTTCCATCGCAAATCAAGAACATTGAAAGAAAGCTCACTTTTGCATGCGTACTCAAATCGAAACAGAGCTTCAACTTTCTTCTTGGCCTCTTGGAGGTCTGTTTTGTCGACAAGTTTTCCACTTGGGAGAGTTTTGTACGAGCGCTTTGTCGATTTCAGCAAAGCACATGAACACAAAGGTATACAGGACAGTACCAGACACAATAACGCGATCTTTTCACTCTTCATGATTGGGGTTCTCCTTTATTTACAACGGTCTCAAACCATTGTGGCTATCATGGAGCGGGCTTCACTCTTTTTACATGACGACGCTGTTCGTCCAAAAATGACATATGTTCTTTTTCTGAAGTGTCGACACCTTCGTGATCTTTTTGCGGTGCTTGCTCTCTTTCTTATTGATGCTTTGGCTTTTCGAAAAGTTGCACCCTTTGTGTTCTTTTTGTGTGGCCCTTGATTCTGTTGGTTTTTGCATCCATTTTTGTGTGGAGTCTTTGAGTTCCTTTGACATTGGGAGTGTGTATGTTGCGATGGATATGTCTGGTGCTTGTGTTGGTCATGGGTTGTTCTTGTGAGAGAAAATCGACGGAACCTACGTGTCAGCGGCAAGAGGGAGGGTTTGGACCTGATGGAACCAGCAAGGTTGCGTTGAAGCCTTGGGTCACAGGCTTGGAAGTGCCCTGGGGACTTGGCTTTGTATCGAAGACGGAGGTCTTGGTGACAGAGCGTCCTGGACGTGTCAGGTTGATCAAAGATGGGAAGCTCATGGACAAAGTTGTTCTGACTGTCCAGGATACCTCTGGTGGGGAAGGTGGTCTGCTCGGGCTTGCATTGCATCCTTCATTTTCCAAGAATCGGTTCTTCTACTTGTATTACACACTCAACAAAGACGGAAAGACGATCAATCGAGTGCATCGATACAAGCTATCTCCTGACAGTACGAACGCAACAGACGATAAGATTATCCTCGATGATATCCCAGCTGCGCGTTTTCACAACGGTGGTAGGCTGCGATTCGGGCCTGATGGGATGTTGTACATTGGGACAGGTGATGCTCGTCAACCTTCTCTTGCACAGGACAAAGATAGCCTCGCTGGAAAGATTTTGCGCGTGACACCTGAAGGGGATATCCCTGCTGACAATCCCTGGTCTGGGAAGGCCGCATACATCATTGGTATTCGTAATACACAGGGGTTTGACTGGCTGGATAGTAAGACGATGGTCGTCACTGATCACGGTCCAAGTGGCGAGATGGTTGGACGCCGAGATCACGACGAGGTGCACATTGCCAAAGCTGGTGAGAATCTCGGTTGGCCGAATATCTACGCGTGTGAATCTTCTGAAGGGCTCTTGTCTCCACTGTTAACGTGGGCCAAAGCTGTGCCTCCTGGTGGTGCCGCGTTGTACACAGGTACTCGCTTTCCCGACTGGCAAGGCAATCTACTTATCGGTGCGCTCGGTGCCAAGCACTTACATCGTGTGGTGTTTGATGCTCAAAGGAAGCTGAGTAAACATGAGGTCTATTTTCTGGGAGACGCGCCATCTGGTCATGGACGTCTTCGCGAAGTCATGATGGGGCCGGATGGTGAATTGTATGTCACGACGAGTAATTGCGATGGGCGGGGCAATTGTCCCAAAGACAAAGACCATATTTTGAGGTTGACATCGAAGTGATGGGGGCATTCTTGACCCTGGAGGGAGTCGTTTTGCGTCAGCGCTCGAAGAGCGCAACACAGACGATACGAAGTATCGTGGGGTCTGGGGTGAAAACCCCAGGCTGGTGTGGACGGCAAGTCCACAGAGACAAGCGGAGCGCGGCAGCTGTCAGGGGCAAGTTTTCGGCATTCTTGCTTTTCTACAGAGTCGGGCCAACGAGCAGCTTGGGTACGCCTCGGAGCAATCTGCATCTGATTGACAAGGCCGACTACAGTATTCTTCACACGAATCCCCCACACATGTTTCGAGACATCGGAGTGCTGGATGAGGAATGGACACCTTCTTTCAAGCGCATCCACTCAAAAACCCCTTGCACTTTCTCGTTTGACAGACTATCCATATGAGCACGTCCATCGCAAACTATAGCGATGGGGTAGACTTTCATCGATGGTATAGGCAAAAGGTGTGTTATGTCCGAGACTTCAGCAAAAAAAAAGGTGATTCGTCCGGTTGAACAACGGATGCGACCGATCACTGATTGGCTTCCAACGACCAAAAAAGAGGTTAAAAAACGCGGCTGGGAGGAGCTCGACGTCATCCTGATATCAGGTGATGCCTATGTCGATCATCCGGCATTTGGGACCGCTGTGATTGGTCGTTTGATCGAGAGCATGGGCTTGAATATCGCTATCATCCCCCAGCCCAATTGGCAGGATGATCTACGTGACTTCAAGAAGCTCGGAAAACCTCGCTTGTTCTTTGGTGTGACGGCTGGATGTATGGACTCGATGGTCAATAAATATACGGCCAATCGGCGCTTGCGTTCCAATGACGCTTATACTCCAGGTGGTGAATCAGGTTTTCGGCCCGATTATGCCAGCGTTACCTACACACAATGTCTCAAGAAGGTCTACCCTGATGTCCCCGTTGTGCTCGGTGGCATCGAAGCCTCTCTTCGTCGTGTCACCCACTACGATTACTGGTCCGACCAGTTGAAGCCCTCTATCCTCGAAGAGAGCGGGGCGGATATGCTCGTCTATGGTATGGGTGAACAGCCACTGCTCATGCTGCTCAGGCTGCTTAAGAAGGGCGTCCCATTCTCCTCACTCAAGACGATCCCACAGACGGCGTTCCTGTTGGCTGAGGACGAAGAGTTACCCAAGAACAAGCAGTGGGACACCCTCTCCTTGGCCTCCCATGAAGACTGTCTTGGTGACAAAAAGACCTTCGCGCGTAACTTCAAACACATTGAGCAGGAGTCGAACAAGCAGTTTGCTCGTCGTTTGACACAGCGGGTGGGCGCGCGAGAGCTTGTGATCAATCCACCATTCCAAACGATGACAGAGCAGGAGATTGACCGCTCCTTTGACCTGCCTTACACACGCCTTCCTCATCCCAAATACAAGAAACGCGGGGCCATTCCAGCGTACGAGATGATCAAGTTCTCGATCAATATGCACAGAGGGTGTTTTGGGGGCTGTAGTTTTTGTACGATCTCAGCACATCAAGGCAAGATGATCGCCAGTCGTTCAAAGGGTTCGATCATGAAGGAGGTCGACGCGCTCGCGGAGATGGAGGACTTTAAGGGGTACATCAGTGATATTGGTGGTCCTTCTGGAAACATGTATAAGATGAAGGGCAAAAATCAGGCGATCTGTGACCGCTGTGTCAGTCCTTCGTGTATTTTCCCGAACGTCTGTTATAACCTCGATACGGACCACTCCGACATGTTGGATGTCTATCGGAAGGTCTCAGCGCACCCCAAAGTCAAGAAGGCGTTTGTGTCGAGTGGGATTCGGTATGACTTGTTGGTCGGTGAGGCTGTCGAGAAACAACCTGACAATCACGCCGAAGAGTACATCGAACAGCTCGTCACACATCACGTCTCCGGTCGTCTCAAGATCGCCCCCGAGCACACCTCTGATGATGTGTTGAAGATCATGCGAAAACCATCGTTTGATTTGTTCCACAAATTCAAGGAGAGGTTTGACGATATCAACGAGAAGAACGGACTCAATCAACAGTTGATTCCGTATTTTATATCGAGTCATCCAGGTTGCGAGCTGAAAGATATGGCGCACCTTGCGGCTGAGACAAAGGACGCAGGCTTCCAATTGGAGCAGGTGCAGGATTTTACGCCGACACCGATGACTGTCGCGACGGTGATGTATTATACGGGATTCCATCCTTACACGCTCAAACCTGCCTATACAGCGAAGACAAAATCACAAAAGCTGGAACAGCATAAATTCTTCTTTTGGTATAAACAGGACAATCGCAAGTGGATTCGCGATACCCTGAAGGGGATTGGGATGCTCAAGCTCGCACGTACACTTGTTGGTGACGAGAGCGAAGGGCAAGAGCAAGTCAAAAAGCCGAAGTCATTTCACCACAAAAAACACAAACCCTCCAAGCGAAAACGCGCTCACTCGAAACAACGCTCCAAACGCTCTTCTTAACGTTTGTGTCAACGATCCTGATCCCTTGGTTTTGTTTGTTCTAAGAACAACTCTGTCTCATAGAATGTGTCTCTCCAATACAACCCTCCACGCCACCATCCTAACCACGTCCCACGTAGACTCGCATAGGTAAATAACAATGATCCCATTGGATACAACAGACCAGCCCAGAGGTGACCACCGTTCTTGGCACGTGCGTATGTCGAGATACCTAGCGCCCATATAAGACTGACACCTCCAATGTATTGTGCCCACCACGGAAAGAAAGGCAGACACAGCAAAAATGGAGACAGCTCAAACATACAAAGGGCGAATGACCCCAACATACCACGTAGAAAACTAAATTGTGCAGAGACCGCCCATGCGTTCTTCTCGGCACCTGCTACAAAATCACCTGCCGTCTCGTATAACTCAACCTCAATCGCGCCAACACCATCACAAACCGAACAAGTGACCCCTTTTTGCTTGAGGACGCGACCCAACATCAAATCGTCTGCGACTTCCATACGTATGGCTTCAAAGATCTGATGTTCCAACAACACATCACGTCTCACCAGCGTAAATGCACCCACGCCGACGCCATACGATGAGCGAGAAGATGAGACGAGTCCTGGCATACTCGCCGCATATAACACCCTCATCATCATCGCATACAACGCTTCCATCAAGACACCACCACGAGAGAATGCTGGCAAGGCGGCGAGCATTTCAATGGAATGTTCTTCACAATAATGGATGACACGTCTCAGCGTCCCCGGCATCATATAAACGTCTGCATCACTGAACAGTATCCACTCACTCTCACTGACCTCAACACCTCTCTTCAAAGCATGAACTTTCCCTAACCAACCTTCTGGGAGTTCTTTTATATGAACGACATCAACCCGCTCGTCCTCTACTGCTAATTGCTCTGTAATCTTTCCAGTCTCATCTGTCGAGCGGTCGTTGACGATGGTGATATGGAGCGATGGATAATCGAGTGAGAGGCGGCTCGTGATAGCCTGCTTGATATGCTTGGCTTCGTTACATGCGGGCGCGATGATTGATATCTCTGGCCATGTATCTCGCTCGACAAGAGGGAGCTGTGGTATCAATTGAAGACGCCGCAGATTATACAGCATGATGCTTCCAAGACACCACCAACCTGCACAACACAACAGAAGAATGACAAGCATACACGTCAACATCTCAAGTCCTCCTTTCATGGCGGGGAAGTGAGCTCACTCCCTCCATCTTTGTCTTTCTCCTGTATCTGTGTTCGCGACGCGAAGGCAGGTACAATGCGCCGGGCAAGCGAAGCGCGGCAGCCTATGCGGGGTTTGGGGAGCGCTTGCTCCCCGAGCGGGTGTGGGCGGCAAGCCCACAAGGACAATCATGGTGTTGGTGCTGTTGTCGATTGGCTGGTCGGTCGACTTGTTGGAGGTGTCGCTGAGAGCTGCGCGAGTTTCATGGAGAGTGTTTGTAAAAATGGATGCTTGGGGAACATTCGCACACTCTTATCGAGCTGTGTCCGTGCGTGTAGAAGATCATTGGCCTTGAGATAAGACTGGATCAGCCAGATCTGAATATGCACTTGTTTGGGTTGACGCTTGATAGCCTTTTGAAGATAGGGAATGGCCTTCTTTGGATATTGTTGTTGAAGCAGGGCCAGTCCTAACATCTCGTAACTTCTCTTGGGAGGTTTTGGATGTTTGACCAGCATCTGTGCCACTTTTGCGAGCGCTGGCCAGTGACGTTTCTGGGCTAACATTTTCCCTATATGATGAAGCAAACGCAAGTGTTTTGATGGTTGTGGATGAGTCAATAACACCTGCGCGGCTTTCGCGGGCTGTTGTGTCCTTATATATAACACCGCGAGATTTCTGATGGCAAACCCTGCGTGTGGGCGAAGCTTGAGTGTTCGATTGTAATATCGAATGGCATCTTGTACGCGTTTTTGTGTGAGCGCGACGTTTCCTCTTAAGAACCAACCTTCATGATGTGTGGGGACGGCACCAAGCAATCTCTTGAGGAAGGTTTCTGCTGAGGACCAGTCCTTCTTTTTGATATAGGAGGAGGCGATGTTGGTCGCAATTTTGGCGGCTGTATCCCAGGAAGGATCGTGTGCCAAGGCCTCGAATAACGCTTGGTGTGCGTTCGATGTCTTGCCCTGATGGAGATACAGACGACTGTATAAGTATGCACTCACAGCACGTCTGCGTCGTTCGATCGCGTGTTTTGTGCTCTTTGGTAATCGGGTCAAGACGCCTTCTGGGATGGGTTGTTTTAGAGACAGCAATGTCCGAAGATTCTTGCGACCAAGGTCTTTCCACTCCTTCTTCCATCGGGCGAGAGGGAGGTTGAGTTCGAGATAGGGGAAGTTGTTTGTGTTGAGTGGGGAGTCTTTGGCGAGGGTTGATAGTGTCTTTTGATCGAGCGCGTACATCGAGAGAAGATGGATTGGGCTCTGAAGGGCTACGCGCCTCAGTCGCGCGCTCATTCCTCTTTGCTTGTATCTGTGTTGGAGAGCGAGCCAGCGAACAGTATAAGGAGCTGTTGTGCCCATCAAGCCGAGGACGGGAGTGTGTGTGTTGAGATAGACAAACCACCCGTGTACGTGTGGAAAGACCTGTGAGAAGGTTTTTATCACGACACGAAGGGCTTGTGGTGTGAGCTGATAGAGAGGCAGCCACTGAAAGTAGATTCCACCTGGACGCAAGATCTTTTTGGCCTTCTCAAAGTGTTCTCTCGTGTACAACCCACCGACACCTGCTTTGTAGGTGTGAAATAGATCGGCGATGATCAGGTCATAGCGCTTTTTCGTCGACGCGACGTAATGCCTTGCGTCTTCTGCAAGGAGTCGGACATTTTTTTGTTTGTACACAGCTTCATTCGTCTTCTCGAAGGCTGGTAGGAGCGAGAGAATCCCTGGGATCAACTCGATCGCGTCTATCTTGAGCGTTTGATGAGAGGCGATCGCAGAGAGCGTGTGTCCTGTTGCGACACCGAGCGCGAGGACTTTTCGAGCGTTAGGATGAAGCAGGACGGGGATGTGTCCTTGTCTCAGCTCGCCAAAACGCCCGACCTGTCCCCCCATCGAGAAGCGGTTGTTGAGCTTAAGTCGCCGACGTTTGTGCTTGTCTTCGACGACCGCGATAGAGGCGGCGATGCCTTCTTTGTAGTGGACGAGTTTGGTGTCATCTGCCCGGTACTTCCAGTGACGCAGATCGCTTGGTACGCCGAGCAACAACAGCGCACCAAAGCCTGCGACGACGAACCAACGGACATCCCATTGCTTGCTCTGTGTGAGGGCAAAGATCCCCACGAGCATATTCAGGCTGGCAGCCAACACCAGCGCATTTCGCAGATGGAGCGCCGGAAGCCACCACATCCCCATCAACCAGGGAGCGAGGACGGAGCCAAGGGTGTTGGCAAAGACGACCCACCCAATCTGTTTTCTAGCGGTGGCGTGGACGGTGTCGTTGTCTTTTGTCGTGTCGTCTTCTTGGGAGAGGGTGTCGAGGTGTGCGAGCATCGCTGGAAAGGACATCCCCATCAGGACACACGGCAGCAAGAAGACCGAGGCGATCAAGGCCAACTCCATCGAGAGGACAAGTGTCTCTGTCTGGGCTTGCTGGAGCCACTGTTGTTGCCATTGTGGCAACCTGGAGAGGAGCCAGATGCTCGTGAGTCCGCTCAGTCCAATCAACCACTGAAGCGCACCAAAGCTCAGGAAGCCCCGAAGTCTTGTGTATAGACCTCCGCCCAAGGCGAGGCCGAGCAGGTACGTGCTCAATAACGCCGAGAAGCTGTAGATTGTGTTCCCCAATAAGGACATCAAGCCACGTGTCCACAAGATCTCATATGAGATGGCGCAAAAGCCGGCGAGGGCAAAGAGAGTTAACGCGCTTATCAGTTGTGGAAGAGGGATGGATGTGGATGGGATGTGTGTGGCAGGAGAGGTGGTGTTGCTGCGGAGTGGTGTGTGTTGGTGGGGATAGCGGAGGGGGTCATCACGAAAGACCCATCCGATGTACAGCGCGATGAGAAGGTTGAATGTGCCTGCGAGGTAGATGCCACCGTGAATACCAAGGTAGCGTGGGAGGAGTAAGCCTGCGGTGGCTGCACCGATAGCCGCGCCAAGTGTGTTCCAGAGGTAGAGATGTCCTGTTGTGTCTGTTGTGGATGGGTAGTGTCTATCGACGAGCTGGACGAGTACAGGAAGAGTCGCGCCCATCAGCATTGTGGGGATGATCAGAATCGATAACCCCAACAGACTTCGCAGTGTCAGGCTCCAGAGGGTCGCTTCACCTGTGGGGACAAACGAGGTGTACACCCAGCCGAGTAGAGAGAAGAGGGCTGGTGAGAGCAAACCGTAGAGTCCAAGGGAGCCTTCGAGCCAGAGGTAGTAGCGGATTGGACTCTCTTCTCGGGGCCATCGGGTACTCCATGCTCCACCCAGCGCCATGCCCAAAAAGAAGGCTGTCAAGACGATGTGCATGGCGTAGGCGGACGCTCCAACGATATCTCCAAGTTTACGAAGCCATAGAACTTCGTACGTGAGCGCGGCAAAGCCCGAGAAGATGCTCACGACGAGCAAGTGGTAGAGGCTCCCCTTCGTTTCCTGCATGTCTTACCCCGATATGAAGGTCATATAGATGTTATTGATTGTATTCTTTGTAGAAGGTCTCAAATGCATTTCGCAGCAGTTGATGGCGGGAGATCACGCGGATGGTTGAGCCTGTTGTTTCTTCGACGAGTCTGATGTTTTGACTGTCTTGTTCGAGTGTGAGGCTGAGTTTGTTCTCGATCAGGCTGCGGAGGATGTCCGCACATTGGTCGACAGAGCGGACGACGAGGATACCGTTGAGGACACCTGAGCTGAGGATGACCTGGACGGCCAGAGGGTGGATCTCGCGAAATACACGTGCGCGTCGTTCAAAACGGAGGGCGACCGCGACGAGGAGACCGTGTAGATGTTCTCGAATGCCTGTAGGACAGAGCACTTCGAGTTGTTGTTTGATCAGCTGATCGAGCCACTGTCTGTACTGTGCGCGTTCGTCTTCGTCTGTGATGCGGTGCGCTTCGCCATACAAGTCAAAGTCGGCCCAATGTTGTTTGATCGCCATATGCAGGTCGCGCTCGGGGACTTTTTTGAGTCGATGGAGGAGGATGCGGGCGACGAGGGCTTCGTCATCGATGGAGGCGTCGAGGTCGAGTTGTTCTTCGCCAACCTCTTTGCGCAGCTCCAACTCCAACTCGCTGCGTGTTTTGAGGGAGAGGGCCTCAGAGTCGATATCTGCTTGTGGGATCGACAGTTTAGGGACGTAGACGATCACAGGTTTCCCTTGACCGAGGGCGATAGAGGCTTCCGAGTCCTTGCCGAATGTATCCGACTTTTGGGCCATGTAGATGGTCGCTTGAGAGCGCTTGAGCATGAGGGCTTCGACGAGACCTTTGCCAATGCGGTCGTCGAGCCAGGATTGGGTCGGGTTGAAATAACGCAGCTTCAGTGGCTCGATTTGGTTGTGTGAGAACAACGTGCGGACAAATTGGTTGACGGAGACAAAGTCCGCATCATTTCTCATGGAGGTAGCGACGTATACATCCATGTAGTCGGCGGACAAGTAGTGAGCGAGGTTTTGCAGCGCGATGTTCTGCGTTTCGGCCATCCGCGCGAGCTCTTCTTCACTTTTGGGTGCGAGTCGTTGGGCTTCTCGCACAAGTTCGTCCGCATCAGGAGCGAAGAGAGGAGAGAAGGGGCCGTGTTGTAGGGTCGAGTCAAACTTACGTAGAAAGGAGTCCATGCGGCGACGTGTCTTCTCTTTGATCTGTGAGATCGCGGTGGGGCCTTCTTCACGGAGCTGTTTGGCCAAGTCTTCGAGGAAGGTCTTGAGCGCTTGTCGTTCGGCCTCTTCTTGCTGGACCCGGGCGGCGGCGATATAGCCGAGGTCGGGTAATTGCTCATCGCCGACTTCTTGGATCACGTCCCAGGGGGCGCGACGTTCATAGGAGATGAGGGAGTTGGGCTGAAGGGGAGCGAGCGAGGCCATCAAGTTTTGGCTCGCGTTGAGCGCTTTGTAGGCTTGGCTGAGGGTGCTGTATAGCCTGATTGCGTCTTTTTGGTACGATCTGATCGCGTGTTCAAAACTCAGCAGGTTGTCGAAGGCGCTCGCGCCCAGGTAGTGAGCAAAGAAGGGCCAGGAGGTTGGTTGGACACCGTAAAAGACGAGGACGCTGTTGAACAGATCGTGTGTTTGTCGATCTGAGCTGTGTTCATCAATGAGCTTGTTGATCAGCTGTTGTGCGGCTTCTTGGACGGACTCATCGTGGTATGTGAGGTGGACTTTGCGGCCGACCAGCTCGGAGAGGATGTCTTCAAAGGCGAAGCGCTCGGAGGAGTCTGGCAGTGTGAACGCGTGCCAATACTCTGCGGGGATCTCAAGCGCTTTACAAAGAGCTTCGATACGCTTGACCTTGGGTAACCGCAATCCTTGTTCGAGGTGTGCGACGACAGAACGGTTGATCCCAGCCATCTTCGCGGCCTGTTCTTGTGAGAGGCTCAGGCGTTCACGGTATGTTTTGACGATCTTTCCCAACTGCTTGCTTTCTTGGGTCGACATACAATTCTCCTTTGCACCGACTGTCGAAGTCCATTGTCGTGGTTGGAGGAATATAGCACGTCTTGGTGTTGGAGGCCAACGGACGGGTTTTATTGAGGAGTCTGCTTGGAAGGTTTGTTCGAGAGGGGAGGGCTATTGGGGATGTTCCAGGGGGTTATTTTTGTGTCTTTTTTCTGTGGATGAGTCCAAAGACCAGCAAGAACAAGAGCAAGGTGAGTGGTGTTTGGACGGGTTCATTTGTCGAACAACCACATCCACCGGAGGGAGCCTGACCGTTATCTGACGGTGCGCCATCGCCACCGATGGTTTTGTCGGTGATCGTTGTCCCATCTTCTTTCTTAGGTTCCGAAGACTCGCTTCCTCCACCATCAACAGTGTTTTCTGTGGAGACCTCTGTTCCACCATCTGCTTGGGGCTCTGTCGTGGTGTTTTCTGTTGTTTGCTCGCCTGTTGTTGGCTCGGTCCCACCATCCGTTGTGACTTCAGAAGTGTTTTCTGTTGTCTGCTCACCAGTGGTTGGCTCGGTGTTGGTGCCTTCGCCGCTGGTTTGCTCGGTGTTGGTGCCTTCACCGGGGGTTTGCTCAGTGTTGGTGCCTTCACCTGCTGGTTCTCCACCTTCAGAACATTGGGTACCAAGACATTGTCCAGCCTGGCACTGTGTGCCTTGTGGACAGCTCAGGTGGTTACAGGGATCATCGATACAGTTCCCTGTGGTTTTTTCACAGATCCTACCAGTTGAACATCGTACTGTAAGGCAGGGGTTTTTGATACACTTTCCATCAATGGGGTTGCATACTTCGCCGTTTGCGCAGTTTGCGCTTGCACATTTGTCTGTTTCGCACGCACCATCCACACAATGTTCACCGGAGGCACATTTGAGACAACCACATACTTTTTCGCATGTACCGGCCTTGCAGACTTCGTCGGCCTGACAGGTTTTGTTGGCACATGGATCAGCGACACATGCTCCTGACACACAAATTTCTCCGGTGGGACATCCATTGGTATAGCAATCTCCAGGAGGTCGGTCGCCGATGGGTTGTTCTGGTGTTCCCGCGTCTGTTGTGGGGTTCTCTGTGGTTGGGTTTTCAGTGACAGGTTTTTCAGTGGTGGGTTGCTCAGTGACAGGTTTTTCGGTGGTGGGTTCGGTACATGTGATACCGTTGTCGACCATGTTGTCACAGTTGTTGTCTTTTCCATCGCAGACTTCGGGATTGGCGGCGTTTCCATTGTACGCAGGGAAGCGGTCTTTGTCTTTGTCGTCGCAGTCTACGTTTGCGGGAACACCGTCTTTGTCGTCGTCTGCGAGTACGGTGAAGGCGGAGGCTTTTGCGTTGTTGTTTTCGTTGGACTCTTTAAATGTATCGGTGGGGTCGACAAGAATACCGATGAATCCAGCGCCTGCTGCGAGTGTTCCGGGGAGTGTGACGGTGCGTGTCCCTGTGTGGGTAGTGTTGCCAGCGAGTGTGCTTCTTGAGAAGTTGAGCAGCAGTGTGTCAGCGGTGGTGATTGTTGCGTCCGTTGAGTAGTAGATGTGGACGCGATAGCTTGGGATGCTCGTTGATGTGTTGTTTTTGACGGCGTACGCGACACTTACTTTTTGGCCGGGGAGTTGGCTTGTGGGGGTGGGGGTCGCGACAGTGGCTTCGAGATCTGGCTTGGCAGCAGTGATCGTAATGGGGGTGCTGCGTGTGTTGTTGTTTTCGTTCGTACCTTCGTTGATTTTCCCATTCCAGTCGATATAAGCGCCGAGGTATCTGGTACCTGCTTGTACCGTCGATGGGAGCGTGATGGTGACGGTTGAGGTTGTGGTTTGGGAGGGGAGGTAGACGTTCGCGAGGTGCAAGATGCTACGATCCTGGTTGAGGTTGGTGTCGGTGGTGGTGATTGTTGCGTCCGCCGAGTAGTAGAAGCGCAGCGAGGCGCTGGGGGCGGCTGAGAGTCCTGCGTTGTGTGTGCGGTAGTTGATGGTGATGCTATCGCCTGCCTCTCCTGAGGTCGGTGTCGCTGAGATGAAGTTCACACGGAGATCTGGGCGCGCTGTGATGTTGAGCGTGCCAAAGTTGTTGTTGTCTGTCTCATCAGTCTCTTTGATGTTGGTCGCGGAGTCTACGAAGACTCGGATGTATCTGGCTCCATACACAACCGAATTGGGCAGCGTGACTGTACGTGTTTCGGTTCTGGTTTCGTTGACACTAAAGTTCTCAGTCACAGAGAAAGCACTACCAAGAGCAAAGCAAGAGGTCGTTGTGCGTGTGCTGCAGTAGTAGATGCGGACAGAGAAGTTGGTGGTGAAGCTCGCGAGTCGGTTGCGGATGGTGTAGCGCACGCCGATCGATGAACCTGCGCCGACAGTCCCGGTTGTGAGGACAGTCACGTTTGTGATGTCGAGGTTGGGATCGGATTGTATGATTTGGAAGGAGTCTGAGCGCTTGTTGTCGTTCTCGTTGGTTGTGGAGCCTTCATAGACTCTGTTGTTGTAGTCTACGTGACCGACCATGTAGCGTGTGGAGCCTGGTGTGGCGCTTGGAGAGACTTGGACCGTGACAGTCGCGGTGTTGCTGTTGGAGAGGGCGTCGAGGCTGAAGGTGATATCTTGTTTATAGGTGCCGCTGAGAGTGCCGTTGTTGGTGGTGCTGTATCCGATGCGTAGGATGATGTTTTCGACACGTACACGCCCAGTGTTGGCAATTTGGTACGTGACACGTACGTTGGCACCGGGCGCTTGTTGGGTCTCAATGACATTCAGGACGGAGACCGTGAGGTTGGGGCGTGCGTTCACCGTGAATGCGTCATAGCGGGTGTTGTTGTTTTCGTTGGATTCAGCGACGACATTGCTGACATCGACATCGAGGCGGAGATACCCTGTGCCTCGGACGACGGAGTTGGGAAGCGTGATCGTCCGGTTGAAGTTTCTCGATTGGTTGGCGTTGAAGCCACCTGTAATGGAGAATGCTCCGCCTACAGCGACACAGTTGGTGTTGTTATTTTGTCGGCAGTAGTAAAATTGAGCTGTGATTGTATTGGAGAAGGCCTGTCCTCTGTTGATGAGGGTGAAGGTCGCAGGTTCACTAAGTCCTGCTCCAACAGTCCCACTTGTTGCGAGATTGAGCGCCGTGATTTGAATGTCTGGTTTGGTGGAGACCGTAAACGATGCGCTGCGTCTGTTGTTGCCTTCGTTTGCGGTACCTTCGCTGATTCTGTTGTTGTAGTCGACAAAGGCAATGATATAACGCGTCGAGCCAGCGGTCATCGAAGAGGGAAGTGTGACGGTTGTGGTTGTGGTACCGCTCGCTGGAGAAGACGTTTGGGCGTCGAGACTGTTGAAGGTAACGGTCCGTAAGCCATTGGTGAGTGTCGTGCCGTTGGTGGAGTAGTAGAGGCGCAAGTAAAATGTCCCTTGGGCTCTCGTGTTACCGGCGTTGCGGATCGCGTAGTTGACTGTCATCGTTGTGCCAGGCCCCACGTCCGTGGTGGGGCTGATGGTCAGCGCTGTGACGCGAAGATCGGGTCTTCCGTTGACTGTGAAAGCGCCCCAATTGTTGTTGTTGGTTGTGTTGGACTCTTTGACAGTACCTGTCGCGTTGACAAACGCACGAATGTATCCGGTACCTCGGACTACAGTGTTAGGAAGAGTGAGTGTCCGGGAGAATTGGACCGTTTGGTTGGCTGTAAAGTTTGTCGTGATCGTCTGGTTACCGATGGCCGTGCAGGTCGTGGTGTTTCGTTGTCGGCAGTAGTAGTAATTGACGACAAAGTCGTCCGTGAAGGCAACGCCTGTGTTTCGGATCGAGTAATTGAATCGGACGCTGCTACCTGCGGCAGTGGTTGCCGAAGAGGTTGTGACAGCAGGGGTTCCCAGGAGTGAGGGGATCGTCAGGTCTGTCGCGCGCTCTGTGTAGGTGATGTTGATCGTGATGCGCTCTGTGAGGTTTGTGCATTCTGTGGGGCTGACGGCCCGGCTGGGTGTGGCGCGGATGCTTAGAGCTCCTGCGGCGCTGATCGAGCTTGCGGGGATGGTGAAGGTCTGTGTGTGTCCATTGGCCGAGCAGTTGGGAGTGCCACCCGTGTGCTGGAGTAGGACTGGAAGGATGCTCCCTGTGACAGACAGCGAGGCCGTTTCGTCGATCGCTTCGTAATCACCAAAGACCGTGACTCGTACGCTGATGTTGGTCGATGAAGGTGGTAGGTTGGTGAAGTTAAAGTTGAGTGTCTGTCCTACACTCGTGTGATTTTGTGTAAGTGTCTGTGTGTAGGCGTCTGCATGGGTTGGGGCGTAGAGAAAGCACCCCAAAAAGAAGGCCAATGCAAACCGACTCCACATGCGGAGTCGGAGAGAGTGGGTGTGTTCCATTTTGTGTAGACCTTTCAAGCTGTGGAGGTATGGAATTTGGAGCTCTCCAAATTCGATTGCACAGATAACGAGCCATTTATTTGTCAAATAGATGCGAAATACGTGGCATTGGTCTCATTGTACCTTGTTTGGCACAGAGAGCAATAGGGAAGTTATTGGATTGAGGTTGTTTTTTGGGGGAGAGGGGAGGGAGGGTTGAGTGGTGAATGGGTTCAGTCGCTCCAGCCACCATCTTTTGTAGGCTCTTCGGTGGTTTCTGTCCCTGTGCCTGCGTCCTCTTCGGTTGTCTCTGTCTCTGTTCCGAATTCTGTTTCACCGAATTCAGTTTCACCGAATTCGGTTGTACCAAATTCAGTTTCACCGAATTCTGTTGTGCCTGCGTCTGTTTGTTGTTGGATTTTGATGCAGATTCTTGGGTAGCCTTCAGGGGTTGAGCCTAGTTTTGTATCGAGGCAGAAGGTTTTTTCTGCGCTTTCAACGCTGCATGGGTCAGTGCATTGGCAGAGGTTGGTGTTGTTATTTCCTTGGCAGAAAACGTATTGGAGACAATCTGTTTCGACAAAACATTGTTTGGTGCAGTAGGCTTTTTCGTTTTCGCGATCGCAGGTGCACTTGCCTTCTTTGCAGGTGTATCCGAGCTTTGTGTTGCATTGGCTGCTGCCATCCCCTGTGCAAGAGTTAAAGCAGAGGACGGACTCTTTGTTACAGAGGTAGGCGCCGCAAGCACTCGAATAGCCTGTTTTGGCGCTGTTATCGCCACCATCAACGATTTTGACCCGACATGCGCGGGTTTGATCTACCAGGAAACAGTTGGTCAAAGACAGTGGGGTCAGTGTCGAGGCGAGCAGCAGCAAAAACGAGGTGATGTAGAAGCTCAGCCGCGCATATGTATGCGAGGGAGAGGGCTTCAACTCTTCTTGTGTTTGTGGTTGTGTTGTATGTGTCTCGTGTCGCTTCATGAGCCAATGCGTTCCTTATTGGGAGGGCGAGAGGAGCTCACCAAAAATATGATCATGGATTCTGTTTTGTTCTATGACATCGCGTCACAAAATGCAAGTCAGCCTTGATGTAATTTGAAGTGAAGCCACGCTGCCTGCGACATGCCGCTCCACATCTTCCCTTCGCAAATGGCTGCTTCGAGTTGTTGTTGGGTCACCTTGAGCAGTTTGATATCTTCGGAGGCTTCTGGAGAGGCTTGTCCACGTGTCAGATCTTGCGCGAGGTAGATCTCACACCATTCGTCGAGAAGTCCTTGGCATGGAGATAAACGACCGATATGGGTGAAGGTCTCTGCGCGATATCCAGTCTCCTCTTGCAATTCGATGTGGGCTGTCTCAAGAGGGGTTTGGCCTGCTTGCTGTCCGCCACCTGGAAACTCCCACCCCCATTGTTGTTGAATGTAGCGGTATTGTTTGACGAGAAGAAGTTGTTTGTCTTTGAGTTGTGGGATGATCAAGACCGAGCCGCTGCTTTGCATGAAGTGGTAGTCGGCTTCTTGCATGTTGGGCATCCTGTAGCGATCGCGAAGATGCCGCCAGTATGGGTTCTGATGGACCGTTTCACGTGCGAGGCGTTCAAAGGGTTTCATGACGTGGCTTCCGGGTGGTGTAGGTATATGGATGGGTTTATTGTAAAGAGGTGATAACCCGAAGGGGGTATGAACGCAAGCGGGAATGTGCTACGCCAATGTGCTTGACATCTGCGAATGTGTGTTGGATAACTTGGTTCGTTCAACTCTGATTGCCGGCGTGGGAAATGTCGGAGGAAGGTTCTATAATGTCGGAAAATACAAGGCGACGTACGCCTCTTTATGATTGTCACGTCGCAGCAAAAGGGCGCATGGTGGACTTCGCAGGTTGGGACTTGCCGGTCCAGTACGAGGGCGTGAAAGCAGAACATCTCGCCGTTCGAGAGCATGTCGGTGTGTTTGATGTAAGCCACATGGGACGGATGGAGCTGACAGGTGCGGACGCAGAAGCTGCGCTGCAACGTTGGATCACCAACGATGTCTCTGTCCTCGCTGAAGGAGAAGCCTGTTATTCACCTATCTGTTACCCTGAGGGTGGCATCGTGGACGATGGGATCTTCTATCGTCGTGGTGATAATGACTTCTTGATCGTGATCAACGGTGCCAATCGTGAGAAAGACTACAAGTGGTTTTGCGACAACATCCGCGAAGGTGAAGATGTCACATTGACCCATCCTGATGCTGGCGACAAGTGGGCTTTGCTCGCTGTACAAGGGCCAAAGGCCCGCGGTGTCCTTGGACGTATGGCTGGCCAAGATCTGACCGATGTCCCAAAAAACCGCCTCGTCGAAGCGACCCTCTCAGGGATTGACGGATGTATGTTGGCGTGCACAGGATACACTGGTGAAGATGGATTTGAGGTCTTTGTGCCTGCTGATCGCGCTGTTGATTTTTGGAACGCGCTCTTCGAGGAAGGTGCACAAGATCAAATCATGGCATGTGGCCTGGGTGCCCGTGATACCCTGCGTATGGAGATGCGTTATCCTCTCTATGGAAACGATATCGACGAGACGACAACACCCATCGAGGCAGGTTTGAGCTGGACCGTGAAGCCCAAAAAAGGTGACTTCAATGGACGTGACGTGCTTGTCGAGCAAATGGAATCCAAACCACCTCGTCGCCTCGTTGGAATCGAGATGATCGACAGAGGTGTACCTCGTAGTCACTACAAACTCTTTAGCGCTGATGGTTCCGAGGAAATCGGCGAGCTGACCTCCGGTGGGTTCGCACCAAGTCTCGGCAAGTCCATCGGCATTGGATATGTCCCCGCCAAACCTCACTTTGCCAAACCCGGCAGTGAGCTGAAGGTGGAGATCCGAAACAAAAAATTATCTGTCCGCGTGGTCAAAACGCCTTTCTATCGTCCTTAACAATACTGGACACATCTGAATCTCAGGAGGTCTTATGAATATTCCAGCAGAACTCAAGTACACAAAAGAACACGAATGGATCAAAGTTGATTCTGGAACCATCGGCATCACAGATTTTGCGCAAGATCAACTTGGTGACGTCGTTTTTATCGAATACACTGCTGAGCCCGGCGAAGAAGTCGAAGCTGGACAGGTCATCGCGACGATTGAATCCGTCAAGACTGTCTCCGACATCTACGCGCCCATGTCCGGAAAAATCGTCTCCGTCAACACCTCCCTCGATGCCTCACCTGAGACCGTCAACAGCGATCCCTACGGTGAAGGCTGGTTGGTCAATATCGAAGCCTCTGATGCTTCCCAATTCGAAGGTCTTCTGACTGCCGACACATACAAAACACAGGTCGAGAGTTAATCCCATTCGTCGGGTTTGACTTTTTGTTCATGGTGCCGCAACCTTTATGAGAAAGTGACTTTTTGTTATCATGCCTGATGAGCAAAAAGTATCTCTCTTTTGAGTCTTTCATCATGCAGGATTGGCATCTATGAACAGACGTTTATGGTATTTGTGGTTTTCTCTTGCCTTGTTGTTTTTGACTGTTGGGGCGTGTGATTGTGGGGTCGACGCGCTGAAGGGGGTCACACTCGACGTCAAACTCCTCAAACCTACACCTGGACCCGTTTCGGGGAAAGTTCCCTTTGAAGTCTCCGTGTCTCCTGACGACGCGACGCGCTTTGTCGTCGTACAGATCACACCGCAAGCCCTCCCTGGGAAAGTCGCGGAGACCCGTCGCATCGCTGAGCTGCACAAAAAACCCTACACCTTCGAGTGGAACAGCTTTCAAGTCCCCGACGGATTTTATCGTGTACAGGCCATCGCATACGACGAAGGTGGAGGAGAGCACCTCTCCACCCTGCGGTTGATACAGGTGAGCAATGAACCCCCTCGGATGTGGTTTGTGAATTGTCACGATGGCCAATTTATCCGGGGGATCCACTCACTCGTCGTCTCTGTCAGTGAACAGGAGACCCTCCTCAGTGGTGCTCCCAAGCTCTTTGTCAATAGCATCAAAGGTCCGGAAACACTCGACTCCAAAGCTCCCTATCGGTTCTTGGTCTCGACGCTCACATATGCAGATGGCGAACGCCTGAGTGTCGCGGCAGAAGGGGAAGATTACAAAGGAAACCGCCGCCGTATTCGTTGCTTTCCGATCGTCGATAACACCGCTCCAACTGTCCAATTCCGCGAACCCGCACAGAGCGATGTCTTGCTCGGAAAAAAGTTTACGGTGAAGTTTGACGCGTACGATCGTTTTGGTGTGCGGGAGGTCCGTCTGTGGGTGGATGGGGTGGCCTGTCAGAAGGTCGAGACACAAAGCACCAATCTCTCACAGAGCGAAGAACAGGGAGAGTGTCAAGTCGGGTATGCCCCTCTCGTCGGGAGAGATTCACCCCTGTTTCCGATCGAAGTTTCGCTCTCCGATGCCTACAAAACAGAGCAACCTATTGTTTTGACCGCACGTGCCGTTGACCTCGCTGGAAACATCAGCGAGCCAGCCGCACAGCTTCGTGTTAGGGTAGATCCTGTTGTACCAGAGATTTTTATCCGCTCTCCTGGACAAAGTGAGCTCTTGTGGACGAGCTCATCTTTCACGGCAAGGATCACGGACAACCATCTGCTCGAAAAAGTCGAGCTATTTGTGAAGGCTGGCGGAAAGAAGATCGCGCTGCTCGAAAAAGTCGTCAATCAGTCCGAGTTTACACCCTCTGTGGATGTGTCCGATGTGCGCAAGAAGTTTGGGTATGGGAAGCATTCATTTGTCGTCCGCGCAACCGATAAGTCCGGGAACGTAGCAGAGCGCACGAGGTTATTTTTGGTCGGATGTGGTGACTCGACGGATTGTCCTGTCGGGAAAGTTTGTCATCGCTACCAATGTCTGACACCTGCTGGACTCAATGAACCTTGCAATACCAACACTCCCTGCGCCATTGGGCTCGCTTGTACTCCTGGCTCTCTGCCTGTTTGTAGCTCCTCTGCAAAGGGTTCATTTTGTCGTCAACGATGTAATCCCGGAAACAAGTTTGTCTCCTCAGACGCCTGTCCTCCCACCTATTATTGCTCCAAATCCCTGAAAGTATGTATGCCTGGTGATCCATGTGTGCCACTCGTGAAGGAAAACTGCGGAGCAGGTAAGCACTGTGTACCTGCTGACGATGATGCCGGCATGTGTGTCCCTATTGGGAATGTCGCCAATGGTAAAGCCTGTGGGGAAAATTGCTCTGCGTCTGGGAATTGCCGACGTGGCTCGTGGTGTGTGTACTTGCTCAATCTAGGGACGACTTCTTGTATGAAAGCCTGTCTTCTCGACAATCCACGATGTCCCACAGGAAGTCGATGCTCTCCTTTGCAGTGGAGCTTTGGCGGCGGAAAACTGCAGTATGGGGTGTGTAGCCCATGATGGTAAGGATTCGATGTATGAGAATGCGTATTTTGTATGTGATGATGTTGTTTGGTCTCTCTTTGTGCGGATTGGGTCTGCTGGCTTGTGGAGCGTATGGACAGGCCTGTGAAGAGGATGATGATTGTCCTTGGGGGTATTTTTGCCGCAATGACAGGACCTGTGCGGAAGGATGTCGGTACAGTATCGAATGTCCAAAAGGCCAACTTTGCCAAGCACATCAATGCTCCGAAGCGCTCAAAGATGATGACAAAGATGGGTTCCCTGTGCCCCTCGATTGTGATGACGGTGATGGCTTGATCAATCCTGCGGTGCAGGAGGTTTGTGGAAACAAAAAGGATGACAACTGTGACGGCCGGACCGATGAACCAGAGTGTATTAGCATCGAGTGCCGTCCTGGATCGACCCGCGAGTGTTACGATGGGAATGAGAAAACGCTCTCTTTCCCTGGTACACAATGTAAAAAAGGAACGCAAACATGTAATAGCACCGGGAGTTGGGGGGACTGTCAAGGGCAGATTCTTCCGAGCGCTGAACAGTGCGATAGTATTGACAGCGACTGCGACGGTGCGATCGATGAAGGAGACGACGACAAGCCTCTCGTCCGCCCGTGCTTTACAGGCACCCAGGATCTTCGGGGAAAAGGCGCGTGTGTTGAAGGCAACCAGGCCTGTCAGGACGGCAAGTGGCTTGAATGTGTTGGAGATGGACAGCCTCAAACAGAGAGCTGTAATGGTATCGACGATGACTGCAATGGTATCGTCGACGACGTCAAAGGGTTGGGGGAGGTGTGCCTGACTGGTTTAGGGGGGATTTGTAAAGACGGCAAGAGAGCCTGCGATGTCGCGAAAAAGGCGCTCGTCTGTAAATCGAACCAAGCTCCTGTCCAGGAAGTCTGTGGAGACGCGATCGACAATGATTGTGATGGCCAGATCGACAATACGTGCCCCTTTGTCGCAAGCAAGGTCACTGATTTGGGTGGATTTCCCCACGAGCTTGCTGTTGGAACAAAGTATTTGGCTGTGAGTTTACGCGACGACAAAAAGGTCGTGCTCTTTGATATCTCGACACAATCTCCCAAGCGCAAAACAGAGATCTCCATCCCTGAAGCACCCTACGGGCTGCGGTTTGTAAGTGGTACGTTTTACGTCGTGACGGAGAGCAAGCTCTATAAGCTGGATGTCGATAAAGCGACCGCGACTGGGTTGACGCTCTTTTCCCAAACCTCTCATGCCGCAGGAATCGGTGATATTGGGGGGCGTTTGTTGACGCGGTATGCTGGTAAGGATCTACTTGGAAAGGATGTCTTCGGGGCTTGTCTGACACCGACCTCTGGCGGAAGGTCGAGCTGTGCAGCGTTTTCCGATTGGACACACATCAGCGCGAGCCTTCATCAACAGGGCACATATGGACTGCTTATCTCCGATAAAGGCGTTCATTTTATCGATACACTCAATATGAAAGAGGACAGCACGCAGTTCGTCAAACTGCCTGGGACGTACGCGTATTTTGCGGTCGATGACAAGACCCAAAGGACGCTCGCTGCAGACCCTGTGCAAAAACAGGTCGCGATCTTGAATTTCTCGATTGGTTTGACGCAGCCTCCTCTGCAGGTCAAAGATGAAAAAGGTCTGGTGCGAAAACCAGGACATGTTATCGCGGCTGATGGGGTCGCGTTTGTCGGTCATCGGGATGGTAGTGAAGTGTCGATGTTTGATATGGACAAGCAAAAACTCGCGCGTGTGATCAAGGTGGGGTTGGGGCCTCTTGGCATGGCGATCGGGAATGTCGACGCGAAAGGTCAACGCATCGTGTGGGTGGCTTGTCCCGGAGATGGTTCTCTCTGGCAATTTACGGTGACGCCATGAGCTCTGTACGTTGGTTGACAGTCTCTTTTTGCCTTCTGTGTTTGGTTGGCGTCGTTGTGTCTTCTTGTGGGAGTCCTATCGACGACATTGATGTTACGGTCCGTGAACCTGTTGAGAAGCAGTTTTTGCGTGGTGTGGTCGGTGTGGAGATCAAGGTCTCTTCACCCAAACTCGTCAAAGAGATATTGGCGCAGGTTGTCGCTCTTCCTGACAATGATCCATTGATCAGGCCACGACTCCTTGGGCGAAAAGAGGGAGAGCCTTTTTATCTGGATTGGGACACAGCCCGGGACAAGGATGGTGTCTACCGTCTCGAAGTACAGGTCCTTCTACACGACGGTCGTGTATTGCTCCGTACGGTGGAGCCGCTGTGGATTGTCAATCAGACGGCGCGATTGCGCTTCCCCAATTGTCTGAACCAGCCTCTCGTCGCGAGGGATGAAGTTGAGCTCAAGATCGAATGGCTCGATTTTTCCACGCTGCTTCCTTCTACGCCAATCGATTTCTTTGTGCAAGGGACGTTGCTGTCGCGTCTTGAAGAGGGGCCTTATGTTCTCAAAGTGGATCTCTCAAAGTACAAACATGGCGAGGAAATTTACATCTCAGCCGTCGCTGCCAAGGGGATCTTTCGTGGAGCGACGACTGTGTGCAGTGTGCACATCGATCGCCTTGGACCTCGGCTGCGGTTTGTGTACCCCTCCCAAGAAGGTTCAACGGTCCCTGTAAAGTTCTCCGCGAACCTGGAGATTGAGGATGAGTTTGGTATCCAAAAGGTGGAGGTCAAAGTCGGCGAAAAAATCGTTGGGCAGGTCGACAAGCCACCCTTCCAGATCCCTGTGGACTTGACGGGTAATACGCACAATGGGCGTGTGACACTGACAGCTTCTGCAATTGACAAGGCTGGAAATATCACCAAAGATCCACCATCTATCGAAGTCGTCGTGGACGCGAAACCACCCGAAGTACAAATCGTGTTGCCACAAACCAACGCTGCCTACTCTGGTGAGGTGAAGTTTCAGGCGAAGGTGTGGGATGATGCAGGCGTGGGGAGAGTGGACTTCTATCTCGAAAACGAGAACGGACAACGGATCGACAACATCTTGCACACGACAGGAGAGAAGCATCAGGGCTCACTGTTTGAGACGAGTATCCCAGCAGGTGTGTCTCTTTACGGTGCTGGCAAGAGGAAGTTGGTCGTCGTCGCGACAGATATCAACCAAAACCAAACGATCGTCAAACGTCTGTTTATCCTCGGTTGCAAGACAGCGAGCGAGTGTCCTGCCAATGACCCGCCTTATCAATGTCTGGGACATCGTTGCATCATCCCTCACAAGCTCGGTGACCCCTGTGAACATGAATCTTCATGTGAGTCGCCATTGGTCTGTTATCGCGGCGGGACCGCGTGGTGTGCGAAGGTGAAGATTGGGATCTGCCGTCAACCTTGTGACACCTCGGCCTGTCCAAATGGCTACTTTTGCTTGCCCCAAAAGAGTGGCAAGCCTGTGTGTTTTCCGAGTGATCCATGTAGCCCGTTTACACTCAATTGCGAGAAAGGACAGCAATGTGTGCCTTGGGGCAAGGCCTCATTTGTATGTTTGCCCATTGGCGGGGGAGGGCGTGGAACGTCGTGTACTCCGTATAGTTGTTCATCCACCAGAGGTTGTCGGGATGGGTATGGTTGTGTGCCCATTGGAAATGGAAGCCAAGGTAGGTGTTACAAGCTCTGTGATCAGGATTTTCCAAGGCGAGATTGTGGGACACTTGGATGTGTGAATTTTCCACTCCAGGACAAGAACCGCAACTCGATGGGATATTGTCAGTAAGCTGCTTTGGGGGGAAACTGTGAGGGGAGGGGATTAGAGGTCTTTGACTTCCCGTACGAGGTCTTCTATGGCTTTGCGGCCATCACTAAAGAACATCATCGCGTTAGGCGCTTCGAACAGTGGGTTACGGATCTTGGCGAATCCTGGTGAGAGGCTTCGTTTGATCACGACAACGGACTTGGCTTCGTGCACGTGGAGGATGGGCATTCCGTAAATCGGGCTGTCCTTTTTGTCGAGCGCGTCGGGGTTGACGACATCGTTGGCGCCCAAAATGATCGCCATATCCGTGTTCTTGAATTCGCTGTTGATATCGTCCATTTCAACGAGTTGTTCGTAGGGGATGCTCGCCTCTGCGAGGAGGACGTTCATGTGTCCAGGCATCCTACCTGCGACGGGGTGGATTGCGTATTTGACGGAGCATCCACGTTTTTGGAGCAAGTCGCCGAGCTCTCTGACTGCGTGTTGTGCTTGGGCAACGGCCATTCCGTATCCAGGGACAACGATCACAGAGGTGCAAGCGTCGAGAACCATCGCGACCTCTTCTGCACCTGTGCTTTTGATCGAGGAGTATTCGCGGTTGTCAGCAGAGCCAGAGTCTTCTCCACCAAAGCCACCGAAGAGGACGTTGGTGAGTGAACGGTTCATCGCTTTGCACATAATGTTGGTCAGGATGATACCTGAGGCTCCGACGAGCGAACCACTGATGATCAAGACGTTGTTGCTGATGATAAAACCTGTCATCGCGGCTGCGAGTCCTGAGTAGGAGTTGAGCAGAGAGATGACGACGGGCATATCGGCACCACCGATCGAGACGACGAGCAACACACCGAGGATCAAGCAGACGATGGACATCAAGAGCAGGAAGATGATCATCGACGCGCTTGATGTGCTACCGAAGAAGGTCAGGTAACCGAGCCCAAAGGAACCGAAAAAGAGGGCGGCGTTGAGCGCGTGGCGACCGGGGAACAGCACGGGTTTGTCGGGAACCCATTTGACCCCTTGCAGTTTTCCGTATGCGATCACCGAACCTGTCAGCGTGACGCCACCGATCAAGATGGACAAGAGCATCGAGATGGCGCCGTCTGTCCCGAGCACCTGGTAGGGCGCGAGGTTGGCGTTTGCTGGGGATTCTAGCAGTTTCTCCCAAAAGTAGGAGAGGGCGACGAGCAAAGAAGCGCCACCACCAAGTCCGTTAAACATCGCGACCATTTGGGGCATTTCAGTCATTTCGACTTTGAGCGCCATCCAGGCTCCGATCGCTGTACCGACGATGATACCGATGATGATCAGCCCAAAATCAAAGGGCGTTTGAAAGAGTCGCAGCTCGATCAGGGTCGTCGCGATGGCGATGAGCATGGCGACGGAGGCCATGATATTCCCTTGGCGTGCGGTCTTAACAGAGGAGAGACGTTTGATCCCCAAAATAAAGATGACCGAAGCCAACATATAAGACAAATGTATCCAAGTCATTGTATGTGTCCCTTCTTATCGTTTTTTGAACATCTGCAACATGCGATCTGTGACGAGGAAGCCCCCGACGACGTTGATCATGGCGCAGATGACCGCAAAGAGACCGAGGATCTTCGCAGCTGTAAATTGACTTGAACGTGCGCAGTAAAGCGCACCGACGATTGTGATCCCAGAAATCGCGTTTGCACCCGACATCAGCGGTGTGTGCAGTGTAGGGGGGACCTTGGTAATCAACTCAAAGCCGACAAAGACCGCGAGCAAAAAGACATACAAACCAAAGAGAAATGAAGGCATTTGACTTTCATTGCTCTTGCCTTTGGCTTTTGTGGTCTTCGCGGCTTTTGTAGTCTTCGCGGCTTTTGTAGTCTTCGCGGCTTTTGTGGTCTTCGCGGCTTTTGTGGTCTTCGCGGCTTTTGTGGTCTTCGCGCGTGTTGGAGGGGCTTGTGTCTTTGTTGTCGTGGTTGCAGGGCGGCTCTTTGCAGTGTCAGCGTGGGCTGTGTGCAATGTCGGTGTCATGAAAAGCACCGAGAAGAGCCCGATCACTCCGAGAAAGAGTGTTGTTATCTTGGGTGTCATGTCTTGCATGGATAACTCCAAAAGTACGTCACTTTGTGTGCGAGGGAGCAGGGACAAAGTGGTGTGATTGTCTATGATTTCTTCGAAGCATCTTCGGACGCTTTGCCGTCTGTTTCGTCTGTGGAAGACTCATCTTCAGAGGGAGCTTCTTCTTTTTTTAGTTCTGGTAGTTCCATCGCTTCACGGACACGGGCAGAGACGATCTCTCCGTCATGTGTGACGATCGAGCCTGCGGTGATCTCGTCTTCAAAGTCGAGTGTCAAGTTGGCCTCTTTGTCGAAGAGGTGTTTGAGCACAGTGAGGATGTTGCGTGCGTACATCTCCGAAGCATCTTTGGGGAGTTTGGCTGCGAGCTGTGCGTGTCCGATGACCATGACGCCGTTGTGGACGATCTGTCGGTTGAGCGTTGTGACTTCGCAGTTTCCGCCTTGCTCTGCTGCGAGGTCGACGATGACGCTGCCGGGCTTCATCTCTTCGACCATATCTTTGGTGATCAGGACAGGCGCGCGCTTTCCGGGGACGAGCGCTGTGGTGATCACCGCGTCTGCAGCGACGACGTGTTGACGGACGACTTCTTGTTGTTTTTGCAGGAAGTCTTTGGAGACTTCTTTGGCGTATCCGCCTTCATCTTCGAGGGCTTCGTCGCTCTCGACTTCGATGAATTTGGCGCCGAGGCTCTGGACTTGCTCTTTGACAGCGGGGCGGATGTCCGAGACTTCGACAACTGCGCCGAGTCGTTTGGCTGTCGCGATGGCCTGAAGACCGGCGACGCCAGCGCCCATGATCACGATCTTGGCGGGCTTGATGGTTCCCGCTGCGGTCATCATCAGGGGGAGCAGTTTGGGCAGGGCTTCTGCTGCCATCAAGGCTGCTTTGTAACCGGCGATGTTGCTCTGTGAGCTGAGCGCGTCCATGTCTTGTGCGCGCGAGATCCTGGGGATTTGATCCATCGCGAAGCTGGTGACGTTGTGTGATTGGAGTCGTTTGACATCTTCGTGTTCTTGCAAGGGCCACAAGAATGAGATGACAAGTGCGCCTTTTTTGAGCATAGAGACCTCGTGTTTTCCGAAGTCTGGGTGCTCTTGTGGGGCGTGAAATTTCAACAAGACGTCTGCGGTCTTGTACCCTTCTTCGACTTCGCGACAAATCTCGGCGCCTGCGTCGATGTAGTCGTTGTCGGAGTGAAAGGAACCTTTTCCCGCGTCATGTTGGACAAGGACACGAAATCCGCGCTTAACGAGCTGCTTAACAGTCTCTGGAGTGGCCGCGACGCGTGTCTCGTCAGGCGTAACTTCTTTAGGAACAAAAATGATCGACATGATGTCGCTCCTGTATATCACCTGGGGTGAAAGCAATCGGATATATAGTTGTGAGATGGGTTGATTCACGCGCCAGGAGGTGCGTGTAGAAGGAACTGTGTATGAGGATGGGGAGCGAGGGGAAGGAGATCAATCCTTTTGAAAGAAAGCAGCATTTTTTTCTATGAAATGTTTCCACTTTTCAGGGACGTCACTCTCTTCAAAGATCGCGTCAACAGGGCACTCAGGCTCACACGCGCCACAGTCGATACATTCGTCTGGGTCGATGTAGAGTTGGTGCCCTTCACGTTGCTTGATGTCCCGGAGCTCTGCACCGGCTCGGTCTGTGTATAGGGGGCCGTGAATACAATCTACCGGACAAACGTCGAGGCAGGCCGTATCACAAGTACCCACACATGGATCTGCGATGATATAGGTCATGGAAGGATCCTGGTTGGGGATAGGCCTTATCTACCGAAGAAGTCGTAGTTTTTCTTGACGAAGTCTTTCCATTCGGAGGGAACTTCGCTCTCTTCAAAGATCGCTTGGACTGGGCACTCAGGCTCACATGCTCCACAATCGATGCACTCGTCTGGATCGATATAAAGTTGTTTACCGTTTTTGTCCTCATCGGACATGCCTTTGACTTCTTCTCCGCGTCCTTCTTTATCGATAGGTCCGTGAATACAGTCAACAGGACAGACATCAACACATGCTGTATCACAAACGCTCACGCACGGTTCAGCAATGATGTAGCTCATGAACATTCTCCTCAAGTATAGTAACTGCGCCCCATCACGTGATGTAGGCTCGGGGAACAACGAAGATTACTTCGTTGCATAATAATTGTCTTGGCGTTGTTGTCAAGAGAAGCGCGCCTTTTGCATCACTTTTCGGAATGAACGTGCTGCAGCGTCTGGGGCTTCTGCGTTTTGGATCGCGGAGATCACCGCAACACCGTCAACGCCTGCACGCCACAGTGGCTCGCTCTTCTCGGGGGTAATGCCGCCAATGGCGACGATCGGACAGCCCAAGGCCTTGGCTTGGGGCAAAATATCTATCGAGACAGGCGTCGCCTCTGGCTTACTCTCGCTTACATAAAACGCACCAAATGCGATGTAGTCAGCGTCACCATGTACAGCATCCTTGGCTCTCTGGAGGTCGTCATAGCAAGAGACCCCGATATGCAAGGAGGGCGCAAGGCGGCGGGCTTCTGTGAGGGGGAGGTCATCCTTTCCAAGGTGAACACCGTCTGCACCCACTGCGAGCGCCACATCCAACCTGTCGTTGATGATCAGGGCCACGCCTTTTTGTTGCAAAAGTGGTTGCAGTTGTTGTGCGAATTGGTAGAGTGAGGCTGCGCTTTCTCGCTTCCCTCGCAGTTGTATGGCTGTGACGCCCCCTTCGATAGCCGACTCAGCCAGATACAACGGTTCTCTTGATGCAGGAAGATCGAGTACGTAGTAAAGAGACAGATCAAGCGCGCTGCCCTTCGTTCTACCTGAGGGGCTGGATGTAGTATGATTGTTCATGTAAATCGCTCCCTTTAGAATGCAAATCAATCCAATGAAAGGCATACTCTGTGTATCAGGCACTTTCACTTGCTGAATGGGAAGCACTCGTCGATTCGTTTGATCGGGATGTGCTTCGTACCAATGACATCGCTGCTTTTTGTTCGAGCAGTGATTGGCTCCTTGCCGCACACCACACCCTACACGACTCGCGTGAACCTGTCATTAGAAGATCTGATCGCGCATGGCTGGGGCTCTGCTGTGGGCCTTTGTCTTCTTTTGAGAGGGTGCTCCAACCGCTTGAATTTGCATGGGGGTTTGGATGCCCTATGATCGGTGCATCCTTTGATGATAGTTGTGCCTTGCTACTTCAGGCCCTCGATGAATTGCGAGGGACATGGCAGCTGACTTTGCTCTCAGGGATTCCTGTCTCTTCGCCTTGGTGGGCTCCTTTGATGGATCGGATTGCCCGTCATTACTACGTCGAGACCTTTGAGGGGACGCACTGCATGCAGGCAGATCTATCTGGGGGGAGCGATGCGTTTTTGGCCAAGCGAACGTCCAAATTTCGCAACAACTTACGACGCGCAGAGAAACAGGCAAATGCCGCTGGCATTACCTTTGAGTGGTGTCGAGATGATCTCTCCGCTGACGCTCTCTACCAGCGTATATGGGAGATTGAACAGCGCTCGTGGAAGTTTCAACAGGAGAGCAGCATCTTTTCGATGCCTCGTTACGTCAAGTTTTATACGATGCTCATGGAGCGTCTCGCAAAGAAGGGAGCATTGCGTGTCTTGTTTGCCCGTCAAGGAGACAAAGACGTGGCGTACGTCTTCGGTGGGATCATTGGACAGGTCTACAGGGGATTTCAGCTCAGCTACGATCAGGAACTGTCCTCTCTGAGTCTTGGGCATCTGGTGCAGTGGGAGATGATCAAGCGCTTGGCCGATGAGGGGATCGAGAATTACGATCTGGGGATGGCTATGGACTACAAACGCCGCTGGTCCGATCACGAGCTCAAGCTGACAAATCTGGCGATCTTTCCTCTGTAGATTCCGTTGACGACTTGGTAAGGGCTAGATTAACGCTGTGCGGATATAGTCCATCAGGTTGTCGTTTTTGAGGTCTGACATCGATAACACCGCGTCCGCTTGTTGTGTGGTCGGTTCGTCGAGATTGTGTTCTGATAACAAGATCACCTGCGAAGTGGGAAGGAGCGAGCGCAGCTCTCCGAGGAGTTGGCGACTGTTTGTGTCTCGTTTGTCGTAGTTTAGCAAGACAAAGTCGAAGTCGTAGTGCTCGATCATCTTCCTCGCTTGTACGGGGTTTGAGGAGAACACGACGTTGGCTTCTTTTTGAAGAGAGATCGCGACGGTCTGTTGGTTGTCGAGATTTTTTTCGATGTGCAGTACTTTGGGGAGGTTGTTACGCTCAATGGTTTCTTGCACTTTAAGCCTCAATAGCTTTCCGCCAATGGGTTTTTGAAGCCACTCCGCGATCCCTGTCAGGTCTTCGTTTGTATTTTTGTATTGGTTTTTGACGACATCAGCGCTCGCTGAGAGGATGAGAACGGGGGTGCGGCGTAGGCGACCTTCATCTCTCATCTCCTTAAACAGTGTAATGCCATCTTCGCCTGCGAGGTGGATATCGAGAAGGATGATATCGTAGGGGGTGTCGTTGCCACGGAGTATATCTTTTGCTTCGTCTGCCGTTGTCGCGAGATCGACCTTCATCTTTGCGCGCTTTAATTGGTGCTGAAGTAAGTGGGAGACGTCTTCGTTGTCTTCGATAATCAGCACGCGGCGATCTTGGACGACGAGGGTCTTCTCTTGGACTGGAAGAGGTGCGAGAGGTAAAGAGAAGTGAAAGCAGCTCCCACCTCCCTCTCTTGGCGCATACTCTAAGGTGCCCGATTGTTTTTCGATCAGGGCGCGAGAGATGCTCAAGCCCAACCCTGTGCCCTCTCTTTTTCGTGTGGAAGACTTCTCCACTTGTGTGAACTTTTCGAAGATCTTTTGACGAAATGACTTTGGAACGCCTGGACCACGGTCGAGGATCATGACCGTCGCGATGTTCTCCGTGGTCTCTATTTTGATGTCGACGTGTCCCTGTGTGGGAGAGAATTTTGCAGCGTTGGAGAGCAAGTTGTTGATCACTTGTATCAGACGCGCAGGATCGGCCCAGATGTATGTCTTCTTTGTGCTTTCGAGATTGAACGAGACGTTGAATTGTTGACCAAAGCCCTCGTTCTCTTCGATGGCCTTCTCGATCAATTCGTTGAGGTGTACTGCTTTGATATCAAAAGCGATCTTTCCAGCTTCGATCTTCTCCAGATCCAGCAGGTCGTTGACCAACGCGAGCAGCCTCTCTGTGTTGTTACTCGCGAGTTTAAGGAGCTTCGTCGCTTGGGCTGGAAGGCTACCTCCAATCCCACCGAGCAACAACCCGATCGAACCTTTGATCGACGTCAAGGGGGTTCGTAGTTCGTGGCTGACGATGGAGATCAGTTCGTTTTGCAGGCGCTCCGTTTTTTGGACGTTTGTGACGTCTTCGAGTGTGCCAAACAATCGAGAGATCTTGCCTTCGTTGTCGAGATCCAGCTTGATTCTGCTTTTGAGGATAGTCTCTTGTCCGGAGATATGGACACGAAAGGTTTCGGAGACATAGTTCTGTTTGGGGAGAGTACTTGCTTGATATGAGGCGTGGATGCGTTTGCGATCTTCAGGGTGAACGTTTTGTAGGTAGTATTCGATCGTGTTGTGAGGAGCGTTGGTACCCAACAACTTGTTTGTTCTCTCCGAAGCATGGAACAACATGTTGTGTAGATCGAGCATCCACATGCCAGCGTTGGTGAGCATCTCCACTTCATCAAATCGGATGTTGAGGTGGGAGCTCTGACTGCTGATGGAAGGCAGCTCTGTTGCTGGGTCTGATGATGTTTGTCGACTCACTTGGTTTTTTTTGGCTATGTTCATGTCTGCGTGTTGAGTTCACTTGTGTTGGTTTGGTTTGTGTGGGCGGAAAGACACAGCCAAACGTCACACGGTACAAAAAAGATACACCTTGCGTCCAAAGGCAACGATCGAAAGGCTGATGCAAAGATCAAAAACCTCTCAATAAACTATTGGGCGAAAACACAAATCAATTACAAAAAAGAGATACGATTTTTGTACTACAATGTACGACATGTTCCTTTGATTTCTTGAATGCAAGTTTATGAAAAGATAGCTTTTTTGCTACGCTTGAAATGGAAATGTCTTTCTAGTCTCTTGATCTTGAATGAAAAATTTTTTTTGAAAAAAGACTGGAAAAATTCTGATCGATGTGTCGATGCAGTGGGTCTTTGAGGACTCGTTCAAGAGGATTGGCTCAGAGGCGAAGATCGTCGGGGGTGTCTGGCTGGACTTCGGGGCGAGCACGTTGGAAGGCGTCGAGAGAGAGCGCGTTGTCCACAACTTTGGCGATGTTTGGAAAAGGCGTCATGTCGATGCCAAAGCGCTTTGCGTTGTAGTGTTGGGGGACGATAAAGGCGTCGGCGAGAGTGACCTGATCACCAAACGCAAACTGTCCGGATGTTTGGGCGAGGACAGGTTCCAGTCCACGAAATCCGTGCGCAACCCAAAATGCGGCCCACTTTTTGGCTTCAGCCATCTCCACATCAAACGAAGAAGAGATCTTTTGCATGACATGGAGATTTTGGATGGGTTGGATGCCGCTGTTGACGATCTCAACGATCTGTCGGACCTTGGCTCGCTCGATCGAGTCCTTTGGTAGCAAAGGGGGATCGGGGTAAACCTCTTCGAGATATTCGAGGATCGCGACTGATTGCGTGAGTGTTGCGCTGATGGAACCGTCATTATCGATCAACTCAAGTGTCGGAACTTGTCCCATAGAGTTGCGTTGTTTGTACGTCTCTGCGTGTTGTTGCCCGCCATCTTTGACGAGGTGAACAGGCACGTAAGAGAAGTCGAGTCCCTTGTGATAGAGGGCAATGCGTACGCGGTATGAGCAACTTGAGCGAAAGTAGCTGTAGAGCTTCATCCCGAGGGTTGGCGTACTCATTCACCCTCCCACTGGACGACTTTTTGTTCGATGCTGCCAAAGAGCGATTGACCGTCTTTTTTCATCTCGATGCGCACTGTGTCGCCAAATTGCATGAAGGGTGTTTTGAATTCACCTGTGTCGATCTTTTCGATCATGCGCTTTTCTGCGAGACAACAACTGCCGCGGCTACGGTCTTCGTTTGAGACTGTTCCTGAGCCTACAATTGTACCGGCACGAAGGGATCTTGTTTGGGCGATGTGAGAGATGATCTGATAGAAGGAGAATTGCATCTCCTCACCGGCTTCTGGGTTGCCGAAAAATTCGCCGTTGTACTCGACTTCAAGCGGAAGCCAGACACGGCCATCTTTCCACGAGTCACCGAGCTCATCAGGTGTGATCGCGAAAGGTGAGAAGGCTGTTGGGGGCTTGGAGACGACAAAGCCAAAGCTTTTTGCCAGCTCTGAGGGGATCAAGCTGCGTAAGGAGACGTCGTTTACGAGCATAAGCAAGCGGATGTTTGGTTCGACTTGTTCTGGTGTCGCTTGGTAGGGGACATCACCTGTGATGACTGCGATCTCTGCTTCGAAGTCGATGCCCCAGTCGGTTGTTTTGTGGACGATGTCCTGACGTGGCCCGAGGAAGTGATCGGAGCCGCCTTGGTAAACGAGTGGATCGTGGTAATAGGAGGGGGGCATCTCTGCGTTGCGGGCCTTGCGTACGAGTTGCACGTGGTTGAGGAAGGCCGAGCCGTCGAGCCATTGGTAGGAGCGCGGAAGAGGAGATGCGAGCTGTGTGAAGTCGATCTCGAAGCTGTCCTCACAGGTGCCTGCGTTGAGTGTGTCTGAGAGCGCCTGCAATGCACCGCTGACTTCGTCCCAACGTTCGAGAGCGTCTTGGAGATTGGGCGCGATCGTTGTTGCTTTGACGGCGTTTGTGCCGGCCTTGTCTACGACCAAAAGAACGCCATCTCTAGAGCCATCATTCAGGGTTGCAAATTTCATCGTAAAAACCTCTTCTTTGTATGGGTATGGATAGGGGATGGATGCCTATGACATCATGTCTTTGTCAGACACATGCAGGTGGCGAGCGTTACCCCTTGTGCGCTGCGTAGATGTGTCGCTACAGGTGGTTGTTGATCGAGCAGGTCAAAAGCACGCAAAATATAGAGCCTGTCGCTAAATTGTCAAGCGAAAAAGACGCCTCGTGTCGTCTCTGTGCAGGTGATATGAGGGGGGAGCGAGAAGGAGTGAGGGGGAGATTATTTGAGCAGCGTGGGGATGTTGTCTGGATCGGTCAGGTATGTCCCCAAGAAGCGCGTCCACTGGCGTTGTGCATCTGTGTTTTGGAAGATCACGAAGTGGCCATCGGAGCCCTCTGTCGGCTTGTACTGCGCAAGGGCAGACGTGTACTTGACGGTCTCAACTGTCACATTGCCTTGGATGGGAGGCTCAACCGCGTTACTCGATAGACCGCTGATCGACTTGAGCACAGGACGTGCCATCGTCACACCCATAGAGAGCGCGAGCAGGTCAGTCGTTTTGTTGGGGGTGAAGGTGTCGTCGATACCGTATGTCAACAGAGCGTGTTTTGGTGTGATGTCCTTGTTGGGGGTTTGTGTGATCATGTGTCCATAGTTGATCGCGTCTGAGCGTTCAAAGTACATCTGCAAGAGATTGAGGATGGGGTGGCGGTTACCCAGTCCTGTTGAACCTGGTTGTCCGACAGCGAGCTTCACGCCATCTTTGACGTTTACTGGCTCTGTTTTGTTGAGCAGAGATTGCACGAGGTTTCCACCTGCACCACTGAGGATGACGGTCTTGATGTCGGGCTCAAAAGGAAGGAATACCGGGCCGACGACGCCACCTTGTGAGTGACCAAAGAAGACGATGTGCTTACCGTCCATTTTGATCTCCGCTTGTGTGGGGGATTGCTCTTTTGCGATCACGAGACTCTTGATCAGGCGGACCATCGTGAAGTGATCGGCGGCACCTTGTATCGTGTTGTTTTTTGCCGCGATGGGGTTCTTAAAGTTGAAGAACAAAAAGTTGGGGTGTGTCTTGGAGTCTTTCTTTCTCGGACCGTGAAGGACCTGATCAAAACCGATGGTCGCAAATCCGACCTTTTTCCCATCAGGGAGTTCTATGTTGCTCGCACGCAAAGCTGTCTGATTTACCACGTGTCCGCGGTAGTTGCCTCCTGTACCATGTGAGTACAACATGATCGGCCACCCGTCTACGGGTGCTGTTCCTTTGGGGATTGTCAACGAGACACAGACGTCTTCCTTGCGCACAACTTGTGGAGTCCCATCACTCGCATAGTCGATCCCACCACCTGTTGTCTCGTAGGGAGCGTCACCTTTTTGGAAAATGGGCAGCGTGACTTTCGCGTGAAACTCGTAGAACTTGTCGTTTGGAGCACCACACTTGCGGCTATCATCTCCGTCTGTTGCACAAGGAGATGTGTTCTTTCCATCACACAGTGTCAACGATTTGAGTGTCGGGGCAGGTTGTCCTTGCGCGACGTTCCTGAATTGCTCGATGTGTTTGTCTGGATTTTGTGTCGTAAAGACTGTCGCCCCAACGATGTCAGCGGCTTTGGGCCATTTGTCATCTGTCTTGTTTTTGGCGAGATAATCCCGCAGTCCCTGATATTTTGGATATGCGGTCTTGAGATCCTCATCTTGTGGTGCGTTCTCTGCGATCATCGCTTTGAAGTCGTCATCGGCCTGAACAGGGTCGCCGACCTTATTTTTCAGGATGTTGGTGATGATCACGGCGTAATTGGCGCCGTGTTCAAGGGGGAGTCCTGAGAAGGTCTTGATGCTCAGCGAGTTGTAGCAGATGTAGGCTCCCTTTCCTGCGTTGTAAGTGACGGAAATCCCGAGACGTTGACCTGTATCGAGGTTGACAAAGACGATCGCAGGCTTGTCGCCATTGAGCTCAAGTGTGCTGAAGTCGAGTGATTGGCTAAAGCGGAAATAGATGGCTTGGTTATTTCCGAAGGCGTCAAGCTCAGCCTCGATGGCCTTCAGGTATGACCCGATCAGATCGTCACGTGCTTCTCCGGCGGGGTTGGGGTGCCCTGTCAAATCGACCTTGCCATTTTTGATGCGGATGTTGTTTGGGAAGGGCAGGCGATAAAACTCTTTTACGGCTTTATCTTTGCGGGGGACTTCGAAGAAAATCCTGAAAGGACCGGGGGTCACACCTGGGTCTTCACAGGTGACACCGGCAAAGGTCTGTGGGATTTGGCACTTACCAAACAAACCACAGATCATACCAAATCCACATTCGAGTGGTCCGGCACATTCTTCGCCTGTTTGCTTTGTTCCTGTCTCTCCGTCTTTCGTGCATTTTCCGAGACTGAGACCTTTGACTGTCCCACACACGAGCCCTTCACGACAATTTTCATTACCGGCACATTGATCGCCTTCGACGCCAACACCTTGTGGAGCACATTTGCCTTGTGAGCCACAAGTGTAACCTTTGCGACACTCGGCTGCTTTTTGGCAGGCGCTGTTCGGACCACCTGTTCCGGGCTCACCATCTTTGACACACACTTCATCTCTGTTACAGACGAGCTCGCCCTCACATTTAAACCCTGTCAGGCAGGGCATGTTCTCAGTACCATCTTTCATACAGGCTTTTAACTTGTCGTTGCATCCGAGACCCTTTTGGCAGTCATCGTCTGTTGCACAAGTCTCTTTTTCTCCGGCTGTGCCTTTGGCGCCTTTTTGTTGGCAAGAACCGGCGCGTGCGCAGACGAGCTCACTTGCGCACGCTGCGGAGTCTTCACAGGGAGCACCTTCTTGTCCTGGTGAGACGCAGGAGCCGTTGCTACAGCGTTGTTCTGCGGGGCAATCAGCTTGTTCTTTACATGTGAGTGGTCCAGAGGAGCAGCGACCGCTGATGCAGTTGAGTCCCTTACCACACTCCGTACTGAGTGTGCAGGGAAACCCCTCAATCCCGTTGTATCGGCATTGTGATTCGATGCAGTCGAGATTCCCTTCACAATCCGTTTTGTATGTACATGCGTCGCCTTCTTTTGCGAGCTGTCTTCCACACGCGGTCCAAGCGAGGAAACCAGCAAAGAGAAGGGTGAGATACGTGACCTTGGTAAACCAGGAGGGTGGTCGATACATAATTGTCAAGCTCCTATCGATGCGTTTTGATGACAGGTTTCTCATCGCATCTCAAAAATAAAATGATACTTTCCTTCATTCAATATAGCAGACGATAAGCGTTGAGGAAAGTTTGAGCTTGACGTGTTCTTTTTTCGTCTCAGGCTGCTCCGGGAAAAAGACAGGCTTTAGCGACTGACATTCTTGAAGATGAGTGGATAGCGGATTGTGACTTTGCCGCCTCCACGCGGTTGTGGAAAGCGCCATCTGTATACGCGTCTTGCGATACAGTTCTCGACGCGTTCATTGTTGAGCGTCGTCTGCAAGATCGAAACATGTTGGACATTTCCGTCTCTTCCAATAATCCAACGCAAAGTCACTTTTCCTGCGAGTTTGGGGTCTTTGCGGAGTTGTCTTTCGTAACAGTAGCGGATCTGGATCCAGCCTCTGCGCACAACACGAGCGATTTCGCCCTTATCCAATGAACCTTTGAGGACATAACCACCGTCTGTGACGAGCATGATGCGCTTTTTGCGACGTCGCAGCTTGGAGTGTGAAATGTTGTGTCTTGAGTACGTCCCTTTTTTGCAATGTTTTCCAGTGCATCCCCAAGTACCTTGCAATCCATAGGAACCACCGACGCCTCCACCACCACCTGGTCCATCCTGTTTGTAGCGTCCCCAAATAGAAGGTTGGTCGGGGCCTGCCCCCTGGCTGGAAGCACCTAGAGCGTTGAGCAAGTTGCTGCTGGTCTTCATGGAGAACAAGTTCGTGTTGCTGCCAGTCATACTCATGGAGTTGATCAGCCCCATCATTCCTTTTTTTCCGATATTTTTCTCAGTGGGAGTCTCTGTGTCATTTGTGGACTCGCGTTGGTTGGTGGTCGTTTGTTTCGGCTTGGTGTTTGTCGGTTCTTTGGGCCGATCGAGGGTTTCGTTTTTGACGGGTTTTTTGTCGGGCTGTGGAGCGATGATGAGTGTGGCGTATTTCCCTTTTTGGATGATGCTCGCGTTGAGCTCTTTGGGTGCAAACTGAAAGCACAAGATGAACGCGAAGTGGAGAATCGCAGAGAATGAGAGAATACGCCAGAACATGTAGTCAATGCGTTTCGTTTTTGGGAGGGACTGTTGTGCTGATGATTCGACGAACTTGCATTCGATATCGATCGAGTCCGTCCTGACAAGGATCTCTTCGTCATCCTCGATCAAGTAGACGACACCTTTGCAGCCGTCGACATACTGCTTTTGTCCGTGTGCGAACAGATCTTCGATGGAGCCGCCTTGTTTGATGTATTCACCAGTCATACCTTCCGGGCAAAAGACGCCAAAACCGTCGAGATAGGGAATGATGATGGGGATATTGGTCAGCTCAACTTCCTCGGGAGCGGGGAATTGGAAGTCATTGAGTGGATGACTTCCCATCGTGACGCGCTTGGGGCGCGAAAAGTGACCTACATCGATCGTTGTTCCCTGCCACAAAATGCGGACTTGCAAGATCTTTTGTTCGGTCGAGGGCTGTGGCTGTGGGGGGTGTTTTGTTGAAGTGTGGGTTTGTAACATCTTTTGCTCCTAATATCGACCGTTGTTCGTGTGTTTGCTCTTGGACTGCGTAAAGATTTATTCTTGAAACGTAAAAGATTCATTCTTTTTCCGCTGAAAGATACACGGGCGCAGCTACACCTTGCGGGTGTCTTTTCGCGAAAAAAAGATGTTTCTTTTTAGTTGGTTCGATAGGAAGTGACATGTCTCGCTTGCCTGTATAGTATGGACAACGAGGAGCGAGAAAGTTCCAGGAGGAGATGAAAAAAAGCAAACAACTGAAAAATTCCTTTGCAAATGTGATGTGTGGTTTGTACGATACGCACATACACAGACAATCTGGTTCAGGAATCGACGTCTTCGTTGCGTCGTAGGGAAGGGATGAAGATGAAAGATGTATCCTCACTCAAGAACATTTACCTCGAAGAGGTGTTACAAGACACGACAGAGACGAGGAGTCATCCTATTGACTTTCGGATCACAGGGTTTTGGCGTTGGAAGCGTGTGATCGTTCCACCTAATGTGTATGTGATCCACACACGCCAAGGGTTTAAAGAGCCCGTCAATATCGGTGTGGGGATCTCATTTCGTTACAATCCCTACCGCGACTCATTTTTGTTGGTGCCGGCGGCGATGCAGACGATCATGATCAATGCGAGATGCATCTGTGCAGAGCGACAAGGTATTTTGGTGCAGGCGTATGTTCAATGGATCATTGATGATGTGGAGACAGCTTACCGCAAACTCAACTTCTCCGATCCATACGACCCGATGAGGATCGTCAACGAGCAGCTTCGTGAACAGGCCGAGGCTGCGATCAAAGACAAGGTCACGACGATGGAGATCGATGAGGTGTTGTCGGATAAGCAGTCGATTATGGAGGAGCTGACACTTCGTTTGCGGGAGGTCGTCGAAGGGAAGGAGTCCGGCCTTGGTCTCAAGATCGTGACGGTCCAGATCAAGGAAGCGGTCGTAAGCTCGACACGATTGTGGAAAAACCTTCAGAAGCCATTTCGTGCACAGAAGGAAGAGACCGCACGGCTCGCAGAGATCGCGAGTGAAAAGACCATTCGTGCCCAAGAGACGGCTAACCAGAAAGAGGCTGAGTTGTTGGCGTTGGAGACAAAGCGAGAGATCGATACACGTCGTCAAACGTATGAATCAGAGTCCTTTGATTCACGTGTGAGAGAGGATCTTCGTCGGCACGAGGTGGAGCAGGAGAACGAGCGCAAACGTCTGTCCATCATTGCGGAGACGGAAAGAAAGCAGCTCGAAGAGGTCCATCAAACGGAGCTGTTGAAGAGAGAGAAAGAGGTCGCGTACCAGCTTCGTGCGGCGGAGTTTTTGATCGAAGAGTTGCAAGCGAAGTCCGAGGAGTTGGCCAAGCAAGCCGAGTTTGATGCGTTGGCCGGTGAGCTTGAAAAACAGGCGTTGACGCGCCAAATTGAACGCGACGCGCTGCGGGACAAAGCCGCATACCAATCTGAGCAGTTGGAGCTTGAGCTGTTGCGATTGCGTCGCGAGATTGAGAGCGTTGTCTCTGCGGGGCAACTTCAGGAGCGCTTGTTGGAGTCATTGCCCGACTTGGTTGGGCAGCTTCCAAGTCCCGAACATTTACAACGTGTCCACATCTCTTCTGATGGGGCGCTCCCTGACTCAATGGCTTCTGTCATCGGGTTGGTCTCAGGTTTGCGCAATGTGTTGCGCTCTGTACAAGATGTACAGCCTGTTTCGCACGAGAATCCAAGCGAAGACACCGCATCTTTTGATGATGTGGTGGGTCAACCATCTGACGAAAGCGCAGAGGAATGACCGTCGCTTTGGTGTGTACCTGTAGAAAGGAATGTGACAAAGGGGTGACATGAAAAATTGTTTCTGTTATGATGATGTGACTTTTCAACGATGTGCTTGTCCGGATTGCGATAAGCCCGAAGTGAGCGGGTAGGATTGGCGATATGCAAAAACAAGATGAACTCGGTGTTCAATTTGGCAAATACCAGATCTTTGCCAAGTTGGCAGTTGGTGGGATGGCAGAGTTGTATCTCGCTAAACAGCCGGGAATTGGTGGTTTTAGTAAAACCGTTGTCTTAAAGTGCATCCTGCCCCATCTGGCCAACGACGACGAATTCATCACGATGTTCTTGGATGAAGCGCGTGTCGTCGCTCCTCTTGATCATCCAAACATTATCCATATTTACGAGATTGGCGAAGCCACTGGAATGTACTACATCGTGATGGAGTACATTCGTGGGCAAAACCTCAAAGTCTTTCGCAAGCGGCTATACCGCCAACACTCTCGCGTCAATCCTTACCTGATCGCGGCTGGCATTGTCTCGCAAGTCGCCGGTGGTTTGTATTACGCACACACCGCGATTGATGACGACGGGCAGCCTCTTGAGTTGGTACACCGCGACATCAGTCCGACCAACTTAATCGTCGGCTACAACGGGACCGTTAAGGTTGTGGACTTCGGCGTGGCCAAGGCGACCAACCAACAACACCACACCACCGCAGGTACGATCAAAGGGAAATACCGCTACATGTCCCCCGAGCAGATCCGTGGACATGAATTGGATGCCCGCTCGGATTTGTTCTCGTTAGGTATTGTGTTGTACGAGCTGTCCGCAAACCGTGGCCTGTTTGCACGACGCAGTGAGATGGAAGTGATCGACGCTGTGCGCGAAGTGCGCGTGATTCCTCCCACCAAGTTTCGCAAAGATTATCCACCAGAGCTCGAACGAATTGTCCTCAAAGCGCTCTCTCGCGACCCTGCACGCCGTTACCAATCCGGTGATGAGTTTCGTCTCGACCTCGAACTCTTTATGCGGAGTATGGGGGGACACCTGGGGCAGGCACAGATCGCCGAAGTGATGCAGGAGTTGTTCTCCGAAGAGAAGACTGGAGAGCGCTCTGGAGTCCTCCACACGCCTCTTGCGCCACATGAACTGGCGCGCTTCATGGGGACTGCACATGGAACCGGGCAGTTTGCGGCACACGGGACGGGCGCACGACACGCCGTGTCTTCGAGTGGGTCGAGCTTCCCTACAGCTGCACCTGGCGCTGGTTCTCCTTTTGATCCTGGCGCGATCTCTGGCTCAGGCCACTTCGCGGCTTCTGCGTCGGGGATGTACAGCGCCAATCAACACAATGAGGGACCTACCAGACCACATCTTCCTGATGGAAGTGGCTCGTTCTCCCAGACCTCCCAAGCATCCCAAGATGCTGCTCTGCTCAACCAATTGCAGGGTGGACAAGAGCACGATATGACCATCCCGGCTGCGGCGATTTTGGGTCATGAACAATCTCCGCATCAATCCAACGCTCTGCTCCCACCACAAACCTCTGCTCCACATACAGCGAAACCTTCGTCATCTGGGCGTTTGTTCCTCGTATTGTTTTTGCTGCTGCTTCTTGGAGGCGGCGGCGCCGCGTATTACTTTGTGTTTGTGCGTGGAGGCCAACAGAAAACATTCAAACCTGTGGCTGAAAAGAAGCGCATCCTTGGGTTGGTGAACACCAAACAGTACGTCAAAGCCGAGGCTGCCCTGCGCACCTTCCGCAAACACGCCGGTGAACTCTATCCCGAGTGGGTGACTCGAACACAAGAACTGATCTCGATCGGCCCGCAGTTTGATTTTGCGCGCCAAAAGTTTGCCAACAAACAATACAAAGACAGCATCCCCTTGTTCGAGTCTCTTCGCAAAAAAGCCCCTGACATCCATGAGATCGAAGACTACTTGGCGCGCGCGAAACGTGCGTTGGAGGCGAATAAGCCCCCCGAACGTCGTGGAGAGACGCCCGAGACGCCACCTGTTGAACGTCGTAAAGCTCCTACTATCCGTCGACCTGTGCGACGTCGATACAGGACGAGGAGACGTTGGCCCCGTCGAAGAAAAGTTGTCACTCGACCTCCAGCGCGCCGAAAAGATATTGTTGAACGTGTTGAGCCTCCAACACCTCGCGAGATCCCCAAAGGAAGTCTGTATGTGAGCGCGACCCCCTCCGGACGTGTCGAGCTAAATGGTAAGTTGCTTGGATTTACACCGATTAACAACAGAAAGGTGAAGGTCGGCTCCTACACCGTGCGGATTACGCGTAAAGGTCACAAAACGATCACCAAACGCATTCAGATCCGCGAAGGGCGCCCCACTGAGCTTGATTTGGAGCTCAGATCTTTGCGCGCTGTTGTTCGCCGCGCTGTTGTGGTCCGTCGCGTTGCACCTCCACCGAGACGTGATTCGCGCCCAAAGGCTGCGATGAAATTCTCTTCGATACGCTTGCCTCGACAAAAAACACTGCGTTTGTTTATCGGTGATCGCCGTGGTATCGCTGGACGACATTACACACTCCAACATCGCAAGCTCTGCAAAAGTATCGAGCGAGAAGTTCGTCGGGTGATGGGTTCGTCTTTTGCTGTGCGTGGCGTTACGCGACCCTGGCAACGTTTGGTGCTCGATATGTCTCGTCGACAAAGCCGTGAGACAAAAGTGTTTTACCCTCGCGCTGTCGCCTACGTGATCTATCGCAACCTCTTGAAGGGACGCTCAAAGAAGCGTGTTGCACAGCTGCTTGTGTCCTACGAGTATCGAAAACGATTCAAAAGATATCGCAATAAATAACCGGCTGTCGGACATCTCCCAACCTGCATTTTCATCGGCTTTTGGATGCTTTGGTGCGCCATGATACCATCCAGTCGCCTCTCTTCCGGTAGCCTGCTCGTGTGCCCCAACAACCTGCCTTTGTACTGATGCGAATAAGAGGAGATATTGTGGTGGTAGGAAGTAAACTCACCGGCTGTCGACGGGTTGTACATCAGGGATATCGGACCCTTTTGTCTGTCCTTCTCCTTTCCTTTTGGGTGCTTTGTCACATCACCCCTGCACAAGCGTCCTCCAAAGTCACCTTCAAACCAGAGATCAAAAAGAAAGCCTATGTCGGTAAGCCTTTTGTGCTTGACGGGATGGTCGCCGAAAATGACGATCTGGAGCAGGTGTATTTGTTCTATCGTCCAGCAGGGAAGACCGCATATACCAAGGTGAAGATGTCTATCTACAAGGGATTTCGCTACAAGGCGACGCTCCCTGCCTCCATCTTGACCGGCTCAGCGATCGAATTTTACGTCCTTGGTGTCGATCTCGATAAAAAGCAGTTGATGTTGTACGCGGCTCCCACCAAACCTGCTTCTTTGAAGGTCCACGCACCCCAAAAGAGCAAGGACAAAGATAAAGACAAAGACAAAGATGAAGACATCGGCGATGGTTACACCATTCCTGATCAAGAAGGGAAGATCTTCTCGGCGTCTCGTAAAGAACAGCTCGTGCAAAAAGCGCCCGGTGTCGTTACGGTCATCACCGAAGAGGAGATACGGGCTGCAGGGTTTCGAGACCTGATCAGCTTGCTTCGCTATATCGTGGGCTTTGATGTCAATTACAACGGTTTGTCTCCTGACATTGGGCTTCGTGGGATCAATCCACGACTCAGCTTTGGTGACAAGATCGTCGTCCTCGTCGATGGACACAACATGTCTTTTCGACAACTCAACAGGAACTCTGTCCCTGTCAGTATCGACATGATCAAGCAAGTCGAGGTGATCAGGGGACCTGGTTCGACATTGTGGGGGGCCAACGCACTCAGCGGTGTGATCAACATCATCACCAAGTCGAGCGGTTCGCTTAAAGGGTTCTCATCGACAGCGGGAGGGAGCCCTCTCAGTCAAAGCTACTTTGTCACGCTGCAAGGTGGGCAAGAGTTGATTGGTGGGTTGACATTTCGCGGGTCATTCTCTTTGTACCAGGACAACCAAGGAGCCTTGCTCGCGCCGATTAAGGAGTTCTTGACCAAAGAAGGCATCCACTACACACCTCTGTCCCAAAGAGAGACCAACCAGTTTTTCTACGGTCAGTTGAGTTGGCGTGGTTTTAACCTTTCGTTGTACCAGAACCGCTATAGTGGCACGTTTCCTTTGAGTAACTTTAGTGTCATCGGTGGAGATGAGACCAACTTTGTTGGGGAGCGGTACATCGCCAAGCTCTCTTGGGTCGGCTTGATCGGGCGTGCTCAATTGCTCGTGTATGGTTCCTACGACTACTACGGTTTTGGACCGACATCCCAATACGAAGCCAATCCCATCTCTCCTCAAAAAAGTGAGTCCGTACTCGATGGTGCCTCCGATCACTTTGGGTTGTATGAGATCGATCCACAAAACCCCAAGGCCGGCCATCAATTCAAAGGGTATTTTCCTCTCTGCCACACCGTCAGGACAGACGCAGCGGGCAGTCAGATCCCTTGTATCGTGCTTGTCTCCAAGCCAACGCTTGATTCCTCCAATCAGGTGGTTTCGACGCGGACCTGCCAATTTGTGAAGAGTCCAAACGAACAGACGACCATCCTCGGTGAGTACCCCATCCCTGTGACGACCCCTAAGACGTCCAAGTTCTGTGCGCCCAGTTACCAAAAAGGTCAATATACACGGGCGATTCGAGGTTTTGATCACCGTTTTCTCGCGGGGATACAGCTCTCTGTTCCAATCGTCGATACGTTGTATCTCTCTGCAGGGGTCGACTTTGAATACCTCTCACTCGTGCAAATTCACTCACCCGATGTGTGGTCACAGCTCAACCTGCAAATCCCGGAGTATACCAACATCCACTTCAGTGCATTTGCGCAGCTTCAGTACACGGTGGGCAATGTCCTCGAATTGACGGCAGGTGCACGTGTTGATTATGACCAGATTTACGGTGTTGTCGCGACACCTCGTGCTGCTGTTGTGTGGACGCCTGGCGGAGGCTTTTTCGCCAAAGCACTTTACGGTAACGCGTTTAAGGCGCCTGCGTATTTTGACTTGTTCTACTCTCGTCGCAATGAGACGTATGGTAACCCCAACCTCCGGCCTGAATCTGTCCACACTTTTGAGCTACAAGTCGGTTGGATTCGCAACCGTCTGATGGCGGTGAGTGTGAATGGCTTTTATTCGCGCTTTAGCGACCTGATTTACTACGCAATCCGCAATCCAGGTGATCCTCTCAAAGGTCTTGCGGATTTGACAGCGGAGCAAAAACAAAAGAGTTTCCCCGACGCACTCGCGCCTGATGGGAGCAGCATATACGAGCAGCGGGAGAACAGTGGCGTCTTGAACACCTATGGCGGTGAGTTGGAGATTCGACTGTTTCCAATAAGAGGCTTAAATATCCGAGGTGGCTTTGGGGTCTTTTTCGGCGAAGAGGAAAACCAACCACAAGGCAATTACGTGAACCCTCTGAACTTCGCGGCACGTTGGACGGGTTCTCTTCAGGCGTCCTACGCGATCAAGGTGCAAAAGATCGGGATTCAGGTCGCGGTGGGAGCGCTCTTTGTTGGTCCAAAGGTCGTCCCCAACAAGGCCTTTAACATCAACGGTGTTTTGCCTGAGGAGAACGTCAGTCAAGATCGCACGACACACCCTCTGTGCACCAAACGGGATGGGAGCACATGGACATGTCTCTCGCCGACCTGGGGGGCTGATAACGATCCTACGACGGAGACACCTATGTACGTACACACGTACGCGACGCTGCAGTTTTTGCGCGTTCTTGGACATATGGATGTCGTCTTTCGGGTCTCCAACTTCCTCAACGCCGATATATACGATGCAAACGATGAGTTGTTGATGCCTCAAAAGAAGCTCGATTTTATGGCGTGGATTCGCTTGAAATATTGAGGTTTGTTTGACGGCAGGGGGACGAAATGTGGGGGCTCGACATCGCTCTAGTAGACATCATCAAGTGCGCCGCACTCAGCTTCTTCTGTGATAGGTTTGATCACGTCGAATCGAAACCCTTTTCTCATCAAGTGCTCTTGTAGCTTTTTGCGGCGTTTGGCTTTGCTCTTTTCGCTTTGGAGTTTGCGCCATCGTTTGGCCGCGAGTCTACGAGCTTCGTCGTAGAGTGCTTCTTCTTCGGCCTGTTGTTGTGCGAACGCTTCTTCTGGCGTGAGTTCTTCTTCTTGCATGTCTTCAGTCTCCCTGGATTCTTCAAGTGTTTTGGTGACTTGTTTGATGATGTCGAACTTGAATCCTTTTCTCATCAAGTGTTCTTGTAGTTTTTTGCGGCGTTTGGCCGGGTTTTTCTCGCTCTCAAGACGCCTCCAGCGTTTCTCTGCGAGTACTGTGGCTTCTTGGATTAGGGTCTCTTCATCCACAGGTTCTTCTGGAGGAGGTTGAGCGGGATTGTGTTCTTCTGTGGAGATCATGTCGTCGGACCAGTGGGAAGGGGCTGCGCCTTCTTGTTGTTTGATCTCGTCGAGGATGTTTCTGGTGGTCTCGAAGTCAAAACCTCGGCGGACCAAAAAGTCCATGAGTTTTTTGCTGCGTTTTCTTGGGTCGCGTTCTTTTTGAAGGAGATTCATCCAGCGACGGCTGGCGTGTCGTTTGGCTGTGTCGAGGGCGTCATCGTCGTGTTGGTAGGTTTCAAGTCCTTGCTCGACGAGATCTTCTGCGACACCTTTCTTTTTGAGATCCATGCGGATGCGTTGGGGGCCATAGCCCTGGTTTTTGAGCCGTGAGCGGACATAGGCGCGCGCATAACTCTCGTCGTTGATATACCCCAAATCGATGAAGCGGGCGACGACATCATTGATGATCCACGCTGCAAACTCTTTTCCCTTGAGCTTTTTACGGACCTCGTGCTCAGTGCGTGGTTTATACGAGATGTATTCGAGGGTCATGATCTTGGCGCGCATGAGTTGGTCGGCCTTGATCAGCGCTTTTTGTGCTTCTGTGTTGAGCACTTGACCTTTTTGTAGTGATTGCTTGCCGATGACCTCTTTGGGCAAACCAAACGCAAACTCGCCATCGATGTACACAGACGCTCTCGTTGGGTCTTTGCGCTGTGTGGTGATCCGCGTGATGGTGCCTTCTTGAAGGATAGGACCGACGGACTCGACTTTTGTCTCTGGTCGCTTTTTTCGTCTCTTGCGTTTCTTTCGATTGGCTGATGGTGTCGGTTCATCAGGCTCGAAGTACGGTTCATCATGTTCGAAGTACGGTTCGTCTGAGCGCATATTGTTTCCTCTCGGCTTATGTACATGTGGAGTATGTCCTCCTCTCACGTCATATCTCGTCACGTGTCTGGATGTTTGTCTATGGGGTATGACTGATTCAGTCGGGGAGGAGAGGGATGTTCACGTATCTTCTTTGGAGGGGGAGGTGTGTGTGGTGAACGTGGGGAGGGCTTTGTGTTGGGTTTGTTTGGGGAGCAGCCAGTGATACTCTTGCTGAAGGCGTATGCGCAAGAGATCGAGATCGTGATAAAGGAAGTAGATCCCGCTGATATAGGCGCCGAGTTTGTGGTAGTAAGTCGAATCTTTACCCAACCAATGCCGAAAGGGAAGCCAACGTGGGGGCCAAAGCAGCAAGCGTCGAACAGCCCATCGTAAAGAGGTGATCTGTCGCCAGTCGTGTTGAAGAGTAGAGCTGTAAGTGGAGAGCGCCGATTCTTCGAACATCGTGAGCCCCTTCTCTACGATGATGTCGAGGTGAGCCGGACGCAGAGAGACGCACAAATGGTACAACCTCGCGATCTCTTCGCTGTGTTGCTCTAGCTTTTCAAATTGTTTGGCTTGTGCGCCGATGGAGGCAGCCTGGAACTGGTCGACAAAGCGACGTGTCTTTTGGAGGGTTCCAAATAGTCGATGGAACGAGTATCGAAAGGGGAGCTGTTCATTTTCGTACCAAAGATCCTGTGGTTGCCAACCATGCTTGTGTAAAAAGTAGAGCAAGATCCATTGGTTGATCGCGTTGTCGTCGTCATGTGTGTGGAGGAGGGCGAAGCGCTCCATAAACAGCGTTCCATAACGTGAGAGGATAAAATCTGTCGTGTAGTAGCCAAAGAGAATGTCAGCAGCGTCGTAAGGGTGGAGCAAGCGTAGTAACCACTGCCTGCCCGTCTCATCGTGAAAACCAAAGTGAACGTCGATCGCGTTGATCAGGTCGAGGGCTTCCATCGTGTCGTCGAGTCCTTCGAGGGCATATCGTTCTTCGAGGGTCTGGATGACGGCTTGCAAATCGGGTTGGTATGCGATGGGGCGGGTCTCTTCCTCTGCGCGCTCCCAACTCCAGGGCTGTGGGAGTTCTCGATTGCGTTGCCATGGGCGCTTGGGCTCACTGAGAGAAGCCTCGACGGACGTCTTTGAGGGTGAGGCTTTGGGCGTTATCGTTGAGGTCGCGGGGAGATGGTCTGTAGGTTCACAGCGTTTGAGTGCCTGAAGGACCTGGCCTGCGTCGTGAAAGCGATCTTCGACGTTGGGGGCGAGCAGCTTTTGTAAAATACGAAGAAAACGGGGCTGCACGTTAATGTAGGACTCAAACTGGATACGGTTGCGTTCAAAGGGCAGGTGGACTGGGTGGTGGCGTGAAAGCAAAAAGACAAGCGTCGCGCCGAGTGCGTACAAATCAGACGCTTTGACAGGACGTCCCAAAAACTGCTCAGGTGGTGTGTATCCGTAAGTGCCCATCACAGAGAGGCCTTCCTCTGCGTTGATCGAGTCCCTCACAGAACCAAAGTCGAGTAGGCTGATGGAGTCATCAGGAGTCAGAATGATATTGGAGGGTTTGATATCGCGATGGAGCACTGCAGGCGACAGGCCGTGGATGTAGTGAAGGACCTTCAGGAGTTTACGTGCAATCAGGCGGACATCGACCTCTGAGAGTCGTTTCTCCTCGATGTACTGTTCGAGGTTGGTCCCTGGGATCCATTCACGGACGAGACACAAGGCGTCGTTTTGTTCGGTGACAAAGAGCGCGTGGAATTTGGGGATCATGGGATGGTCGAGTTGTCCGAGTAAGGTAGCCTCTCGTTCGAGTAAGTCGTAACGATTCCAATTTCCTTGGTTGATGTGGTAGAGCTTGGCGAGACATTTCTTTTGGGTGTTGGTGTCGAGGACCTGCCAACACTCGCCACGTGAGCCTCTACCTATGTACCGGTCGAGCTTGAATCTTTGGTTGAGGATGTCACCCACTTGCATCGTGTATCTCCTTCGCAGTCGCGTCTCCCTCTCCAACATAAGATCTTTACAGGGTTTCGTCGAGCGCTTTTGTGCTCTATCCACCTGTATAACCACGATGAGCGCATTTTTGTTCTAAGGACGCGCAGCTTTTGTGTGGATTGTGGTGTTTGTAGGTGTTTTGTGGTACAAAGTCACTCTTGTGAGGTCATGTGGTGAAAACCATATCGATGTTTGTCTCGAAACAGGCGAACATGACGGCTCAAAGTTGAACAAAAAGGCTTAGTGAGGATGATGGATACGATCCAATTGGACGATTTGCGGTTGGTTCGAAAGATCGCGACGGGCGGCATGGCCGAAGTGTGGGAAGCTCGTCAGGTCGGAGTTAAGGGGTTCGAAAAGCGTCTCGCGGTCAAGGTCATCTTGCCCCATCTCAACGAAAATGATGACTTCATACATATGTTTCTCGATGAGGGGAGGCTTGCGGCGCAACTCAACCACTCCAATATTTGCCAAGTGTACAAGCTCGGCGCGACTGATGACTTCTACTATATGGCGATGGAGTTTATCGATGGAGTTGGGCTGAGCTCGATTTTGCGAGAAGCCTCTCGTCGCGGCGTATTCATCCCTTTTCAACATTGTTGTCAGGTCCTGATCGGTGCTTGTGCCGGACTTGATTACGCACACTCCTGCAAAGACCCCAACGGTAACCCCCTCAATCTCGTGCATCGTGACATCTCTCCACAAAACATCATGATCACATACAACGGCACTGTGAAAGTCGTCGATTTTGGGATCGCAAAAGCTGCGACACAGGTCCACCATACACAAGTCGGTGTGTTGAAGGGGAAGTACGCCTACATGTCGCCAGAGCAAGCGGCTGGACACACTCTCGATGGGCGCAGTGATGTCTTCGCGCTCGGTATTGTCCTCTGGGAGATGACGACTGGACATCGACTGTTCCGGGCTGAAAACGAAATCGCGACACTTCACAAGATCATCGGTGGTGATTACGATCCACCTTCATCGTTTCGCGATGACTATCCCCCAGAACTCGAACTCATCGTGATGAAGGCCCTCGCTGTCAATGTCAATGAGCGCTTTCAAGATGCAGGTGAGCTGCAGATCGCGCTCGAAGATTTTTTGCTGCGTCATGGGATGGCGGCTGGAAGCAAGAGGCTCGCACACTACGTCCGCTGGATCACATCTGACGACGAGACTCCCGCGCCCAAAGAGCTCTCATCGCAGCTTGGTGTGACCTTCGATAGAAGTGAGTCCGGCCTGATCACTCCACCGCCTGGCCGCATTGTGACGACGCATCCTACAAACTCAGGGCTGACGCCGATCGGAAACCCTCCCTCTGCTCCTCGTCGATCTGCCCCTACTGAGGAAGTTGATCTCTCTGAAATAAGCCTCCCTGACGTGGATCAACCAAAAAAGAAGGGCTCTTTGGGGCTCTCGATTTTTCTCATTTTTATGATGTTGTTGCTCGTTGCAGGTGTCGGAGCTGGCGTCTACTTTGCGACGGATCTCTTTCGGCCTCCTGTCGAACCTTCAAAACAACAAATTCTTTGGTTAATTCGCAGCACACCCCCCAATGTCGACATCTTTGTGAACGGTGAGAAGAAAGGGCGCACGCCAAAAATGCTCCCCTTCCTCGTTGGAGAACGGTACATCATCCGTCTGTACAAGCGAGGATTCGAGCCTTTTTATAAGCAGATCAACGCGATCGATGAGTCCATCACGAGTCAGCCTCTTGTCGTCCCGATGAAGAAGATACAGAAGCTCAAAGAAGTTCGCTACGGGACGCTTGTGCTCGCTGTCAAACCCGAAGGCTCTGAGGTTGTTCTGAATGGAAAGATGCTCAAGGCGATCTCGGGAGGATTTTACACGGAGCGCATTCGCGCCCAAAGAGGACACACGCTGATCGTCCAGCAACCGGGGTATGTTCCCTATCTCAACACCTTCAAGATCCCTGCGGATCAACGCACGACGTTTGATATCCAACTGCAAAAAGAAAAGAAAAACCCAAAGAAGAAGCAACGGCGACGTCGTGGGGCGCGCCGTCGAAAAGGTCGGATCTCTGTACGTGTGAATATTCGTGGGGTCGCTGTGTATATCAATGGCCGTTACCGAGGCCGTGCTCCATTGTCTCGGAAGCTTCGTCCGGGAACGTATCTCGTGATGTTTAAGAAGCGAGGATATCGCACGTTGACAAAAAGCGTCCGTGTCGAAGGTGGCGAGCGTGAATTTGTACGCGCCCGGATGGTTGCGCTTCGTTCTGGTGCCCCCAAATTTGCACCGACTCGCCAAAAGCTCGGAAAATTACAGGTCGGTGCGTTTCCTTCATCGAAGGTCTATGTGGATGGAAAGCTCCTCGGTGTGACCCCTCTGTGGGGAGCCAAGGTGCCTGTTGGTTCCCACTCTCTGCGGATCGTGACGCGCAAGTTTGGTGCCGTTCACACGAGACCGATCAAGATCGGCAAGGGGACGACCAAGGTCCTTCATCGCTTTCGCAAGGGGCGTCTTTGGGTCCTCACACGTCCTCGCGCGAAAGTCTATCTCAATGGCTCACTGCTCGGTCCCTCAAATCGCCCTCCCTACGTTGTCCCGGCAGGACGCTACGCTGTGCGCTTTGTCTTTCCGAATGGACAAACCCGCCAGAAGCGAGCTGTCGTGATCCACGCCGGTCTAAAGACGCGCATCACACAAAAGTTGAAGTGACAGACACGAGCAAAAGCACCTCAAAAGGGTGCACCAACCGCGAGGTAGAGTTGATCCACACCTCCTTGCATCAAACCCTTCGCAAAGCCCGCCCGAAACGAAAGCGGAAGATAGTATCCCACGCTCATCTCTAGCCGAAATTCACCACCCACACCAACACGTAATTGCGTCGGGTCAAAGGCCCCTGTGAAGGCATGCCCAACGTCTGCAAAGAACGCGAAGTGCATACGCGATATCTGAAAAGGAGCCGTCGCGATGCCACGTTCGAGCAAGAACATCGGCAAACGATACTCGATTTTTCCCAGCACATAGGCGTTGCCATAAAGAGAGTAGGGGGCATAGCCACGAAGATAGGATGAGCCGATCTGTGCGCCGCTGATCGCCGACTGAATGACATCTTGGAAGGGAATCCCCCCCAAATAGAAGAGGGGACGTGCACGCCAACTGCTGCCACCTACGCCGCCGTCAAGCCGCATCGCGATGACGTGATGGTGCCACGGCATGGGGATAAATTCTGCCCAACTCATCGTCAGCTCCCAGTTGTTTGCGATGCTCCCTAAGGCCTCATGAAGGAGGCGAAAACGCAGCCAGATGGTGCGGCCTTCTTCGGCGCTAAATGAGTAGGTGTAGTACTGTGTGCTCGAATACAGGTACGTCAGGGTGAATCCGCTGAGCCATCCCGTCTCTGGAATGACCGGAGGTTTCGCCGCAGGTCGAAGTGGGACGCGCTCAAGTAGAGAGCCCAGATGTGTCGCCTCGTAGGAGATGGAGATGCTGTTGTAATTACGGATAATCGGGATGGGGATCGTCATGGACAGGGTCGTCTGTGTGACGCGTTCCGGGAAGGGCGTCTCCTGACCATCGATAAAGAGGACATTCCGTGCATATCTCGTATAACGTCCGTGGCTGAGGCGAAAGCTCGGGTAAAGTTGGTTGTAGCTGTAGCTCAGCTGGTAAGAGACTTCTTGGCTGTCTGTTCCATACCAAAGCCCAAGCTGGTAACGATGGAACCCCAAAATGTCGTTTCCGCTCAACCGCAAACCATACGTTTGACCGAGGTAGTCGGTTCCAAGTACTGGGGTCCAGTTGAGCGGGACGAGCGTGGACAGGGCGTTATACGATTGTGTGGGGTAGATCTGTTGGGGGGTGTGGTAGGTGACCTTCTTCCAGGTCTTTGGGCGTGTGGAGATGGGGTACTTAGGGAGCGTTGAGAGTGCGACCTCTGCGAGGTTAAAGCCACGCTTGCCAAATTGAACATAGAGTAGATGTTTGCCATCAGGTGACATCGCTGGCGCAAACGCACCAAACAGCTCGTTGGTCAGGCGTGTGCGTTTGTGTGATTTGAGATCGATCGCATAGATGTTGTAAATTCCGTCGTAGTCGGAGGCAAAAAGGATTTGTTTACCGTCTGACGAGAAGGTTGGCTCGATGTCCAGCGCCCGGTCATTTGTAAGTTTACGCCGCTTTTTACCATCTCTGTCCATCAACAAGATATCGCGATGTCCCCCGGTGCTCCATTCACTGCAAACGATCCACTTGCCGTCTGGAGAAAAGCGGGGAGAGGAGATGGTGGAAAAGCGTGGTGGTTGGTAGAGTTTTGTGTGTTTTTTGTGCTTGAGGTTGTATGTCCAGAGAGAAGAGCCTCCAGCGACCATCTTCACATATGTAATCAGCGTCCCATCGGAGGAGATATCAGGTTGGTGTGCACGAAGACCGTGGGTCAGTCGCTTGTGTACTCCTGTTTTTGGGGAGAACCAGAAGAGATCGTTGTAGTAGTAAAGTCCCCTGTGGATCTTGATCTGTGAGAGGACACCGGCATCTGTATGACGTGACATGCCAAAGTGTGCGCTACCGTTGCTCAAAAAGAATCGTTTTCTACGCAGTGTTTTGCGGTCCAACCACTCCATATGTGGGAGCTGTCGGCCATCGTTTCTGTACAGCAGTATTTTTTTCCCATCAGCGCTGTAGCGGGGACTCGCGATACGTTCTCCTTTGTGCGTCAGGGCTCTTGAGGGGGTGAGCGGGTGGCGCTTGATTTGTTTCGCCCACTTGCCGTAACGTTGGCGTAGGTGGCGTTTCCACTCCTTCCACAGTTGTGCGTAGTTTTTTTTGACCGCGTTCTTGAGTTGGATGTTGAGGTCGTAGGGGATGAGTGAGCTGCCGTGTCGATGACTGAGCTCTGTGAGCTTGTCTTTTCCGTACGTTTTGGCGATGTAATCGATAAAGAAGGCACCATAGAGATAGGCCGTTGTGCCTTGTGGAAAGCGATATGTACCGTTGGAGACCCGCGATAGGCTCGGCATTAGCTTGTTGAGGACGGCTGTGCGTAAGAACATATCGGTGTAGCTGGAGTGGTTTCGTCCACCGCCTGTGAAGTGGGTCTCGACAAAAACAGCCCAACCTTCCAACCACCAACGAGGCATCAGCGCGTTCGGCGCAAAGGTCTTTCCAATCAATGTGTTGACGATAGGGTGAATGCCTGACATTGTGTCCATGTGTAGGATATGCAGATACTCGTGGTAGATGAGGACGCGGAGCCAATCGTCGCTGTCGTTGAGTGAGTCTCGTTCGGCTGGCGGGGCTGTTAAGAGGTTGATCACGTTCCTCGGGAGGACAGTCGCGGAACCATTGGCGCTGTCCGTGTTGTCGTAGATGACAATGTGTGTGATCTCTTTGGGTTTATGTGCGGCGTAGGGGACGAGGAGGGTGTGGGCTTCTTCGGCGATGCGCGCTGCTCGGAGCGCAAATCTGTACGTCCTTTGATGGTAGTAAATGCGAAAATGGGGGGTTTGCAATTCTCGCCAACGCAAATCTGGGTCCGCTGCAAAAGCAGGAGCGCTCCCAAACTGTCCAAGCAACAGTAGCAGCAGATACCCACATGCTTTGACTGTATGTGTGTACCAAAAAGGGATGTGTCTACCTTGGGGTGGGTACAAAAGATCTTCTCCGAGAAACTGCGCTAGAAACCCTGTCATGGGTGCGTTCGTGTTATCTTCTATCATAGCCAGTATAGACAGAGATAGAAAGGGGGCAACGACGACCGCCATGTACAGAGAACGTTGCATCTATATAATGTTAATGTGTTGCGCAAATGAGGATACTTTTGTGTGTAAGGCTACTGCAAGGAAAAAAGCGCACGAGGGAGGGCTGGAGATGGAGCCTCAGGCAAGGCATGAGGAGAAGTCATGGCAGGGCCATGTCGACGACGAATCACGATGCTTGCGGTTTCAGCTTCAACCTCCACGTGCGTTTCTTTTTCCTGTGTACTTTTTTTCTTGCAGTAGCCTAAGGGAGCTTTGATGAAGAGACGGATATGTTGGTTATGGATGTGTGGTGTCTTTGGACTCGTTGGCCTTGTGGGAGCGGACAGCGCGTCATCTGCCACGAAAAAGAAGGGTTGGTCCTTTCGACAGGCTCAGCGTTTTCACAAACACCATGTCGTGTTGGATCTGCACGCCGATACGCTCTATCAAATGATGCGTGGGTGGGTCGATCTCGGTCGGTTTCAGCGAGCACGTGATCTCGATATTCCCAAGTTGAGAAGAGGAGGTGTCAGCGCGCAGGTGTTTGTGATGTGGGTGCCACCAAAAAAGACCCGTGGGAGAGGGCAGGGGTGGCAGTATATCAAGAAGATGTACGCTGCATATCGTCGGATGCTTCGTGAACATGCTGATGTCTTTGAGCACGCGAAGTGGGCGCACGATATTCGGCGCATCCAAAAGAAGGGGAAGATCGCAGCGCTGCTCGCGATCGAAGGAGCACATCCCTTTGAAGGCAAGCTCAGTCACGCACGCACCGCGATCAAATGGGGACTGACTTACGTCGGATTGACGTGGAACAACAGCAACGCCTTCGCGACCTCGGCTCTTGATGAGCGCTATAGACGAAGGAAGCGGAAGGGGCTCACACGCAAAGGCCGCAGGCTCGTCCGGCTGCTCGAAAAACATCGCGTCCTCGTTGACCTCTCCCACGCCGGAAGGCAAACATTCTGGGACGTCGCGAAGATCGCAAAGAGACCCTTTATCGCCTCCCACAGCAACGCGTACCGCTTACGAAAACACTTTCGCAATCTCACGGACAAGCAGCTGCTCGCGATCAAGAAATGTGGTGGCGTTGTTGGTATCAACTTCTACACGGCGTACCTACGACGTCACAACCACCGCAAGGCAACCATTCGCGATCTGCTCCGCCATGTCCTCTACATCAAAAAGAAGATAGGCGTGCGTCACCTCGCCTTGGGGAGCGATTACGATGGTTTGATCACCAAGCCAAAAGGACTCCAGCATATCGGTTACCTTCCCATACTGACAGCTTCTTTGAGAGGAAGTGGCTTCTCTCGGCGACAGCTCAGCGCGATGCTTGGAGAAAATGTCTTACGCTTGCTCGCTAAATAATGAGAAATCATAAGAGTATAGGTTTTTGTTACATGTTTGTTCTTGGATTGTTTTAAATGTGAAATGAAAAAAGTCCGAAAAAACAGGCAACTTTTGTGTCTCTGATGACGATGATGGTGTTGTCTTGAGAAAATTCGTTTGAAAACAGACGGATGATAAAATCGACATTTTTCCACCGCGAGACGGTGAAGCAAATACAAAATATACCTATTTATCGTTAAAGGAGAGAAGCTATGAGTAGTGTAGGATTTAACAATCTCGCCCAAACTGCCTTGAACAACTTCTGGTCCAGCAATGCTCTGAACGAAGGCGCACAAGTTCTGCAAACGCCTGCGTTCCAAAACCTCGAAACCATTGCAAACCAAAGCACCTTCTCCACAGGAAGCAATGCACCCTTCTTGCAAGGTGGACAGTCCAACGTTCCCGGTTTCCTCTCCGCACCTGCACAGTCCCCAATGAACATGTTCAACCAACAGGCTACTTCCCAGCTTGACTCCATGAGCAACTCCTGGAACTCTCTTGGGAATATCTTCATGCAGAGCATGCAACAGAGCCTGATGAACGCGAAAATGCAAGAGCTCATGGGTGCGATGCAAAACATCGCAAACATGATGAACCAAATGTCCCCCAACATGCAGATGTCCAACGCGATCAACAACCAGGTCCGCCCCGGTTTTGCGCAAACTTCGACAACTGCAGCGAGTGGCACAGCGTCCTTCCCTGGTCAAGTCGGAACATCCTTCATCGAGACACTCCCCAACAGCAGACGTGGTATCGCTCGCGCATTGAACGTCAGCGGTAGCCGTGATGAGAAGATCGCACAAAACGTCGTCGGGATGCTCAAGACCTCCAAACCCAAGATCACAACAGGGAAGAGCAGCGGAAAGTCCAAGCTGAACCTCTCCGCCGCAGACGTTGAAGCGATTCAAAATGCGCCCAACGAAAAAGAAGCGATGAAGGTCGTTTACAAAGCGATCAGCAAACAAACTGGTGTCAACGTTGGCGACATCAACATGAACGACAAAAATGGTATCCGCAACGACAAAGCGCGCAACGCTTTGAACAAGCTGCTCGGAACCAACATTCGTCGTGGACGTGAAAAGAACTCCGTCTCCAGCCTCACACTCAGCTCCATGGCTGAGTCGATCGTCAAAAGTGTCCGTGGTGGCTCCTTCGGCTCCACACAAGTCCAAAGCCCAGGCATGTCTGGATACGGATTCATGGGCAACACTGGTAACCTCGCGCCTGTTGGCAACACACTCGCACAAACACCTGGCGCTGAGTACCCCATGGGCGAAGAAGTCATCGGCGCAGAAGGTCCCGAGACGGTCACCAATCCCCCCTGGTGTGGAACTGGTATCACTGGCGGTGGATTCATCTGGCACGTCCCCGGTCAAGTCCAGACGATCCCCAACGAGCCTACTGACATCAGCATCGACCTCGGCGAGTTTACAGAGCCCGCGAAAGAAACAGGCAAGCTCGCTTCCCCACTCATCTTCGACCTCGAAGGCACAGGACTCGACCTGCGTGATGGCGGCATGATCGCTGTGGACATCGATGGCGATGGCAAAAAAGAGATGATCACAGACCTCGACGCAGAGCTCGGCCTGTTGATCTTCGACTCCAAATCCGATGATGAAGACATCACTGGTCGCGATATGTTCGGTGATAACACTGACCTGAGCCACTACGGTATCAAAGCAGATACACAAGACGGAAACTTCAAAGACGGATTCCAGGCTCTCCGCGCAGTGTGTGAACACTACAAACTCGTCAACGACAGCAAGCAATTCCTCGACGCTGGTGACCTCGCGTTCCTCGAAGAAGAGCTCGGTATGCGTATGCGTGTCGGTGGTATCACCTCCGAAGAAGATCGTCGCTTTGCAGAAGTCGGTGTGACTGAGATTAACCTCGGTAACCCCAACCAAACACAGCACATCGATGATGCACCTGCTGACCGCTGGGGCAACAAGATCATGTACCAAGATGGCGCGACCTTCATGGTGTACAATGAACTTCGCAAATACGCGGATATCTGGTTCAAAATCCAAGCTCGTTACAGCGACGCAGAGTCCAACGACGATCTGAAGATCAACGCTTCCGACCTCGTCCGCTTCCGCTAAGCTCATCTGAGCCAAAACATCCACAAAACAAACTCTTCTCCTGTCGACTCCCTTCCTTCGCTCCTTTCTTTGTCCTTTCATCCCCTCCCATGGTGATTCTCGTCCGACCCGTCATGGGTGGTTAGGGCCTTCTTTTGCATTTGTTTGGAACTCTCTTGCGTCCAGGCGTTCTATCTATATGATGGTGGACAGCGAGAAAGGACAGTGTCCTGTCTGGCTCTCCTCATTTTCCCTGACAAAGGAGCGTAAGCGATGCACCTTGAGAGCGAAGATATCATCGACCAACCTGCAGATGTGATCTATCCACTTGTACGCGACAACATGAGTAAGTTGGTCCCTTACCTTCAAAATGTTGAAAAAATCGAACCGATCGAGCGAGAGGAACTTGAAGGTGGGCCGCGCATTGTGTGTCGCTGGCATCCCAAAGTGGAGATCCCTTCTGTCGCCAAAAAGTTCGTCAAGCCAGAGACCTTCTCCTGGATTGATCATGCGACGTGGGATGATGAACATTACAAGGTGGATTTTTACCACGAACCATACGCAGCAAAGGATCTGTTCACAGTCAAAGGGACCAACTCCTTTGGACCGTGGGAGCAAGACCCGACCAAGACGAGGCTGTATGTATGCTGTGATGTGGAGATTTACCCGGAGCGCCTCCCTGGGATGCCTTCCTTTGTGGCGAAGCGCTTACGGCCAACGATTGAGAGCATGATCAAAAAGATGATCCAGCCCAACTTGACCAGTCTCGGCAAAGGGTTGGTGCGATATTTTGAAACGCAACAAACAAAATAGAGGAGTAGACGTCCATGGTTATGGGGATTTTTTGGATTGGTTTGGGGTTCTTTTTTCTGTACCTGACCTTCACGGGACAGGGAGGCTTTATCATCCCTCACATCAATCTCGATCTGGGTTGGATCGTGATCGCCTTAGGTGGGTTGCGTATCTGGTGGTGGAAGAAAACCGTCTCTGATCCAGCCAAGAAGAGACGTGAGCTTCGTGATGAACTCCGTCAAATGGAACTTGAAGCCGAGCGCGCCGAACAAGAAGAACGCGAGGCTGCACGCAAAGAGGCCGAAGAAAAGGAGAAGGTGTCAGCTTCCAAGGAAGCTGATGACAAAAAGGAAGATTGACGTACTCCGAAAGGAGGGATTCTGGATCACCGAGCGTCAAAATCTATGGACGTGTCGCGGTATATTCGTTGCTCTTTGGGGAGCAAGGGGGCATGACAAAAAGGGGAGGGAGACACTCAATTGCTTTTGGTAGAGTGTTTTCCTTGAAGTCCTTTGCTTAATCGACTATCCTGCAATCTTGATCGAGTCATAAAGATACCCACAACGTACAACCTTTCAAAAACACGAAACACCTCATCGGAGTAAACGATCTGATGGGTATGAGCGAAGATAGATGCAAGAAAAGCGCGGGTTTACCATTCAAACAAGAGATGGCCTGACACACGGTCCGTACAATTTACGTGTCGTCAAGGCGTTTATTGTTGCCGGGAAATTCACTTACAGTGATCGGGTAGTCTCTCCAAGTGGAGCAACGACCACACTTGCTCGGTTGGACGAGTTGGCTGATTTCTGGGGTAAACAACAACAAAAGCAGCAACAAAGACAATCCATTCGTCCCACAGGCGGACATCAACGTATCGCCCATCCCACGGGTGGAATGGGGACCATCCCAAAGGTTCCGACCAAACCTACTGCGAGGGTCGCTCGGCGGACAACAGGCGTTCCGGGGCGAGTTGTCTTCTACAGAGGCAAGGTGTTACCTCCTGGCCCCAACCCCAACTACGCTGGAAATCTCGAAAAAAACTCACCGCTCAAGATGATGTACAGTTTGTACCTCGCTGGAAAAACAGGGCGTATGCACTTTCGCTCCGGACGTCATACTGTGGATGTATTCTTCGAGTATGGTCAGCCAGCCTATGCTGTCTCCGAGCGCAATGAGACGCGTTTGGGAGAGCTGTTGGTAAACCAGCATCTGATCTCTCGCGAGACCCTCACAGAGGTCTTGCAAGTCGCCAAAAAAAAGAACCGGCCTCTCGGTCAGGTCTTGCTCGAAAGAAAGAGCGTCTCTGCTGGCGATATCAAGACCGCCTTCCTCGAACAACTCAAACAACGTCTCTTTGAGGTCTTTGAGTGGAGGAAAGGCATCTATCGCTTCTATGAAGGACAGGTGACTGGATGCTCTTTCCCGACAGAACCCAATCCTTTTTTGTTGATGGCTGAGGGGGCGCTAAAACATACACCACAGTCCGTTGTGGTTGACTCCTTGATGCAACATCGAAGTCGACGTGTTGCGCGCCTGCTCCACCCCAAGATCTCTGTCGAAGACTTCCAACTGTCGCCCGAACAACTCAAATTTTACGAACACATCTCCAACCAAGATCCACTCAACGATTTGTGTGGTTCAGCCGTCGAGCAGGGGATTTTGTCCGAGGGAGATGCGTTACGGGTGGTCTACTTGCTGTGGCAGGTCGATCTGCTCAAGATGGGCGAAGAGTTGATGGGGACACGTACACAGAAACAAATTGAAGAGTTGCAGAAGCTCGCCAAGCGCCTCGAAAAACAAACTCGCCTGGAGCGTCTTGGGCTGGATGGTGGAGCGTCGGAGAGAGAGATTCGCAATGTCTATCTCAAGCTCGCCAAGCGTTATCACCCTGACCAGCTTCCTCCCGGTTCACACTCCGAGGTGACCAAAAGTGTCGAAGAGGTGTTTGCGCTGATCGCCGACGCATACCGCACACTCACCTGAAAGACTGGCTGTTCTCTGCAAAAGTGGGATAGCCTTACTTGCTGGATTTGGTTGGGATTTTGGCAATGTGTACGAGCGCAGCGTAGGTTGCTTTGACGACCTCTGCCATTTTCTTGTAGTTGAGGGTGTCTGGGGTGTCTGTTTTCTTGTGGTAGTGTTTGTTTCTGAAGAAGGATGTATCTGTCAACATCACCGCAGGGATCTTGTATTTCCAGTAGTTGAGGTGGTCTGAAAAGTCGATCCCTGGAAGCGCGGCGGGGGCGTTGATGGACTCTATTTTAAGTGTTGTGTTCGCTCTCATCGCGATCTTGATCTCTCGCGTGAGTGCCCGTCCTTGGTCCATCCTGCCAACAATCGCAAGGAAATTCCCTGTCGTTGGGTAAAGGAAGCGCAGAGGCGTAAAGGGAAACGATTGTGTGTTGGGTTTGTCCGTGAAGTAGCCCAACATTTCAAGACAAATCATCGCCTTCACGCGGATCTTCTTTTGGACCAACGAGCGAGCATGGACAGCACTCCCCATCCATTTGCTGCGAAAGTAAGGAGGCTCTTCGAGAGTGTACGCGACGAGCTCGATCCTATGCGCTAAGGTCGGTTTGTGTTGTTGCAACAAGCGGCTGACTTCGAGCAATCCTGCGACACCACTCGCGTTGTCATCTGCCCCCGGCGTATCCCCACAGACATCGTAATGAGCACCGACAACGATCACCTGTTTGGCGTTTTTTGGGCCAAAGGAGGTGATCAGATTGCGGTACACCTCAGTTCCTTTTCCAACCTTGTAAGTTTGCTCTTTCACCGGCAGCTTCATCGCTTGCCACTGCGACTTGATGTAGTCAGCCGCTTGGTTCAGAGACTTGAGATTGGCGTGGTTACGAGGCTTCTTTGTCTGCGTTAAGGCCAAGACGAGTGTTTTCAAACGCTTAGGCGACACAATTGGCTTTACCTTGAGTGCTTTGGCTGTGCGCATGGTTGGATTTGTCAATCCAACGTAGCCCGCGCCAAAAGACGCGAGCAAAAGCACAGACAAAGTGATGATAAGGAGGGTGGTGATTCGCTTGAGGCGCTGGGGGAGTGTGAGGGGAGGGGGAGTCATGTTTTACGCCTCCTGTGAGGTCTCTTCTGTGTTGTCGTTGTCTTGAGGAGGAAGCTCAAGGCTGTCTGCGACAATCTCGGCGATGTCCTTCGTTTGGATATTCTCGATACCCAGCTCGTTGAGACCATCACTGATCATCGTTGTACAGAAGGGACAGTTCGTCGCGATCGTTGTTGCGCCTGTCTCAACCGCTTCTTTCACGCGGTTTTGGTTGATACGCTCACCGATGTGCTCTTCGAGCCACATACGACCACCACCTGCACCACAGCAGAAGCTCTCACGCTTATGGCGAGGCATCTCGACCAACTCAACGCCGGGGACGCTCTTGAGATCGAAGCGTGGTTCATCGTAGACGTCGTTGTATCGACCCATGTAGCAGGAGTCGTGGAACGTGATAAGCTCATCAAGCTCTCGACTTGGTCGAATACGTCTGTCTTTCAGGAGCTGAGAGATCAGCTCACTGTGGTGATAGACTTCGTATTGGACGTCAAACTGCGTGTATTCGTTTTTGAACATGTTGAAGCAGTGTGGACATTGTGAGAAGATCTTGCGTACACCGTACTTTTTGAAGTTTTCGATGTTGTGTGTGGCGAGCTGCTCAAAGAGGACTTCGTTTCCGAGGCGTCGGGCGCTGTCACCGTTACAAGACTCTTCTTTACCGAGGATGGCGTAGTCGACACCTGCAGCGTTGAGGATCTTGGCGAGGGCTTGCGCGACTTTCTTTTGGCGATCGTCGTATGCAGAAGCACAACCGACGTACCAGAGGTAATCGAAGCTCTCTTTGTCTCTCGCGACTGGGATATCTAGGCCAGCAGCCCAATCTTCACGCGCACCAGAGTCGATCCCCCAAGGGTTTCCTTGTGACTCCATGTTCTTGAAGACTGTGATCGCTTCGCTGGGGAACTCACCTCGTCCCATCACGCTGTCACGCCTCATATCGACGATACGTGGCACGTTCTCGATAAAGACGGGGCAGGCGGTTTCACACCAACCACATGTCGTACAAGCCCAGATCGTGTCTTCTGAGATGATGTCTGGGACGACGTTGGGGAGGGCTTCATCTTTGCCGCTGAGGATATTGTCCACGTTGTCCATCAAGTGCTCACGAATGGTGAGGTTGAGGCCTTTATGGGTGAGAGGCTTCTCTGTGATGTATGTGGGGCAGTTGGTCAGGCATCGCCCACACTCTGTACAGCTGTAGGTGTCCATCGCCATCTTCCAGGTGAAGTCTGTGGCTTTTCGGATACCAAAGCTTTGCTCTTCGTCGAAGTCTTCACTCTCCATGTCGATCTCAAGACGTGGCAATTGCCCCTGGTTGAGACGTTGTAAAAAGACGGTGCCGAGGCCCGTAATGACGTGAAAGTGCTTTCCGATGGGGAGCAGGTTGAGGAAGGTCAAGATAATGGCGCAGTGGGTCCAGTAACCAATCATCCCGAAAGTCCAGGCTTGTGATTGACTCATTCCCAGGCTCTTGACGAGGAAGTAACCCATCGTCGCGACGGGATGTAGGACACTTGGGTGGAAGTGTTTTCCGTAGATTGGATGGACGGAGAGGCCCGCCTCAAACATCATGTCCGTGATCATCAACCCTTGGATGAAGAACAAGATCAAGACGGCTTCACCTGACATACTCATTCGTTCGGGTTTGACAAAGAGTCTCAGGATCAAAAAGTAACCTGAACCAAAGAAGGCCGTGATCAAGACGAGCTCTTTGAGAAATCCGTAGGTCACGCCGACAGGGTTGTCGTGTCCCAAGAAGGGGAGCGCGAAGTCAAACCCAAAGTAAGCCATAAAAAACAGTGTGATGGTCCGCAGTGAGAGCACCATAAAGGCACTAAACACGAGGACGTGGGCCAGACCCGGAAGAAACTCTTCTGGGTTGAGCAGGCGCTTTTGACCAAAACCAAACTCAAAGAGTTTTTTGAGTCGAGTCAGGACATCTTTGAAGTAATTGGGGTTGTGTCGCATCTTCAAAAAGATGAACATACGTCTGTACATCAACGTTGAAAACACGCCCAAAGCAACTAACAGGAGATAGGTCATCGGATTGGTGAATACACTCATAAAATAAACCTCTTCGTTGAGGATGACAGATACGAAAAGACGGGGGCATCATAGATAGATTTCAAGGTGCGGTCAAGCGCCATTGTGTGTAAAGACCTACAACCGCTCACAAACAAGGCCGCTTTTGACTCCATTTTTCAAATATTTCCAATATGTACATCTTCACAATCACGCCTGAATGGTCGTTCAATTTATTGCGCCATGAAGACTTCACGAGCGGTCTTTGTTGCGAGCGAAAAGTGGTCATGTTTTCGGAGAGAAGCACCAAAAGAGCGCCTCTATTTCTTCCCGAAATTTGCTTTTGCACGTATAGATGCTGTAAAAGGATGGACAAATGGTATCGACCATGTCTCGCATTTGATGCTGATGACTCGAAAATGGGAAAAAACGCTGATGTTGCGCATAATCATTCAAGAAAAAGGCGGAAATCGCCAAGAAATCCAAACAGACAAAGCCGAATTTACGATTGGTCGTGTACCTATCAACGACTTGGCTTTGCCCAAAAATAACGTCTCCAAAAGACACGCCAAGATCGCCCGTACCGACAGCGGTTGGGAGCTGATTGACTTGGGAAGTACCAACGGTACGTTTGTCAACGGAGATCAAGTCAAACAACACCGTATTACACCGACAGATCAAGTGATTATCGGTGATTTCTTACTACAATTCGAAATGCTCGATGGAAGTCAGCCTCCACCCGTTCCTGGCGGACCAAGCGCGCCTCCACCAATGGGCGGCCCCGGCGCACCTCCACCGATGGGTGGTCCCGGTGGTCCCCCCTCAATGGGTGGTCCGGGCGCACCGCCTCCAATGGGTGGACCTGGCGCACCTCCATCCATACCTCCAGGACCTCCAGGAATGGGTGGTCCCGGTGGTCCTGGCGCACCGCCTCCAATGGGTGGTCCTGGTGCACCGCCTCCAATGGGTGGTCCTGGTGGACCTCCACGAATGGGAGGCCCCGGCGGTCCCCCTTCAATGGGTGGTCCCGGTGCACCGCCTCCAATGGGCGGTCCTGGCAACATGCCTCCTGTCCCTCCAGGACCTCCTTCGATGGGCGGAATGTTGCCAATGAGTGGCCCAAATACACCTCCCCCCAAGCCTCCAGGACCTCCAGGAATGGGTGGTCCCGGTGGTCCTCCACCGATGGGTGGTCCCGGTGCACCGCCTCCAATGGGCGGACCCGGCGCACCTCCACGAATGGGCGGCCCCGGTACGCCCCCGCCAATGAGCGGTCCAGGCGCGCCTCCATCCATCCCCCCAGGACCTCCAGGAATGGGTGGTCCCGGTGGACCTCCACCGATGGGTGGTCCCGGTGCCATGCCTCCTATTCCTCCCGGACCTCCAAGCTCTGGAGGAATGGAAGAGCCTGCGCTGGCGAATGAACCTTCGTCGCCGGATATGCCGCCGATGCCTCCAGGGCTTCAGGGGGACAACGTCGATTCCTCGTCAGGAGACGAGAATGCCGAGGCGCTTGGCTTGGATGATCCATCACTCCTTGAAGTGCCAGATCTTCCTGATGATCCCGATGGAGACGATGGCACACCCACTCCACCTGAAGGACTTCCTGCGTCGATGGAGGTTCCTCCTGATGATATTGATCAGGACGAACCCGCCGCCGAAGAGAGTCCATCTGAAGCGCTCCCAGAAGAGCTTCCTGTAGAGGAGTTTCGGCTGGAAGAGAGTGAACCAGAACAAGCCGAAACTTCTGATCCTGCTGGACAAGAAGATGAGGTCGAGTTGGCGCTCAATGGTCTGGAGATGGGGGAAGAAGAACTTCCTGCGGAAAAACTCCCTGCAGAAGAGTTGCCTGTAGAAGAACTTCCTGCAGAAGAGCTTCCCGCACAAGCGTCACCTGTTGAAGAGCCTCCCGCTGATGAAGTGGTCATTGAGGAGAGTGTTGAGGTCGTCGAAGAAGAGATCGTCGAAGACGTCGAGGAGCAGGTCGAAGCGTCAACAGAGCCTCCTCGTCAGGTGAATGAGCAGTTGAAAAACGCACTGGCGCCGAACAAGCAGCCAGAGCAGAAACCTGTCGAGAGTATTCCTATCCCGAAACCTCCACCAGCGCGTACACCTGCACCGCCACAAAAGCCGAAGAAGGTTCGTCGTGCGGCTGCATCGGTCCAACTGACGCCACCGGATATGGACAAAAAGCTCGCGTTTGCTGAAGCTATGCGCATCGTGCGGACAGAGCTGCTCACCAAAATGCAAGAGTTGCGGGATATTGAGCCTGTCCATGTGGATGACATGTTGCGCTCCGACGCGATCAAACAAGCGAGACGTATCGCGAGTAAACTTCAGCGAGTGAAGAAGCTTACAGATGCATTCTCACCTGAGGAGATTGGAAAGGCTGTCGTCCAAGAGCTCACCGGATACGGTCCTCTCGACGAGCTACTCGCCCAGGATGTTGAGCGCATCGTGATCAACGGTTGTTATCAAATCTCTGTTGAGCGCGATGGATTGCTGGAGCCTGTTGAGGGTCTCTTCTCTGGTGAGAACGCGCTCAAGAGCACATTGGGGCATCTTGTCGCCAAGGCTGGTCATCAACTGAAAGATATGCCCGCGACCTTTGAGCTTCGGTTGCCTGACGGGTTGTGGATGCATGTGATCATGTCTCCTCTCTCTCGTCGTGGGACAGTCGTCACACTTCGACCTTCTCGAAGCGCGACCTGGACACTCGAACAATTGCTCGAAGAAGAAGTCATTGACGGTCGTATCGCGACCTTCTTGGCCTCTTGTGTGGAGAACCGTCGCAACATCGTTGTCTCTGGTGCCCGTGGTAGTGGACGAAGCTCTCTTCTCAACGCGCTCGGTATGCGTATCCCCGAAAATGAACGCGTTGTGAGTGTCGAAGAGGTTGGTGAGCTTGAGCTTCCTCATCCTCTGTGGATCGGCCTTGAGACCACTTCCCTCTCACCTGGAACATATCCCTCAGATGTCGAGGAGCTGCTTGAGCACGCTCTTCGTACACAACCGAGTTGGTTGTTGATGGGTGACACCTCTGGTCGTGGGCTTGGTACGTTGTTGCAGCGTATGGCCGCTGGCCTCGAAGGTGTGATGTTGCTTGGGCAAGCACATTCTGCGGGGCAATTGCTCGGAAAGCTTACGCTGCTCGGTGGCTTCCAACTTGATGGGATGTTGTACTCCCAACAAACCCAAAAGCAATTCGTCGAAGGTGTTCTCGCTGAGGCTGTTGATATTGTTGTGCAGACAGAAGAGTTTGTCTGTGGTACACGCAAAGTGACAGGGATCTTTGAATTGTACAACGGTATCGACAGCGCGCAACTTCGTCCGTTGTTCTTCTTTGAGAGAGAAGGTGTTGATGAAGATGGTGTTGTAAAAGGCCGCTTCAAGGCGACCGGAGAACAACCTGCCTTTTATGACCAACTCGAAGCACGTGGTGTCGCTGTCGAACGCTCCATCTTCGATGCCTAAGCCTCCTATCCCACCACAACTTCATCCCTGACATCATCCGATACATCATTGTCTTGCATTAGAAGAGAGAAGAACCCACTCTGTCGGCGAATCCGCCGACTCTTTCCCCTATACAGCCAGCATTTCGTTTGGTCGGTAAGAGGAGAGATGCACAACAAATTATGTTTCGAGTTTGTGCGTTCGAGGACAAGGCTGATGCCTTTGAAGGTTTGAGTGAATTTTGCCCCCAATTTGCAGGGAGAAAAGTGCTCGATCCAAATTTGGGTCTTGATGGGGTGTTGTCAGAGCTAGGAGAGGCTGAACGGAGTGGAGTGATCGTGAAGGCTACCAGAGGTTCTCTTGTGTGTACCAGCTCTCTTTTCCTAACCGGTCAAAGACTTCGAGGAGGCTGGAGATCGAAGGCGTGAATTGTTCTGGGAGTGCAGGTGGTGGTGGTCCCCACGGTCCGAACGCGATGGTCGCGGTGCCGTGCATCGGGTAGAGGTTGTGATTGGCCGTGGAGGTGTCAAATCCCTGTGTGGGGGGAGGCGCGCTTGGAGGTGCCATCCCCTGGGATTGTTGGAATCCATGATTGGTCGGCGGTGCAGTCTGTTCAACAGGTTGTGAGGTGTTGAGCTGCTGTTCTTCTTCGATCTCGTATCCACCGTCTTCGTACTCTTCGGAGGAGGGCGTTGTTGGGTGCCCACCTGGAGCTGCGAAGGGAGAGGACATCTGATCGACATTTTGTGGTTGAGTGAAGGCACTCGCTGTGGGGTCTGCTCCTTGGACAGGTGCTTGTTCCATAGTGCCTTGTTCTACGGGAGCACCTTCGTGGAGACCGTGTGCAGGGGGGAGGCTTCCTTCAATGGGTGGGTGTTCGAGGATCGTGCCTGGGGCATCATCACCAGTGGACATTGAGGCGAGTGGGTCGATGTATTCAGCCTCTGCACCGACATAGGAGGTCAGTTGAGTGTTTCCTATCTGAATGATCGTGCCGTTTGCGAGCTTCCCTTTGCCTTTGGGGGTCTTGCCGTCGACTTCGATGGGCGTCCCCATAGACATGATCGAGGCACCTTTTTCTTTGGCCGTGATGGTCGCGTGCATCCGTGCGACTTTTGGATCATCAAGGGCTACGTCTACGCCCTTACGTGCCCCACGCCCGATTTTGATCATCTTTTTTTCAAAAGTCAGGACATAGGGGTCTTTTTCTGGTTCTTCTACAAGCAATTTGACGAATATGGGATTTCCAGCCATCGACTTTTCTCCTTGTCTTTCTTTGGATGAAAGCCTATAGGATCTTCCATAAGAATGCAAGCTTCTGGCGTAGGGAAGGTTGGTGTACAGAATGCACGTGTACTGGCCCAACCACGCCACACAAGACGGCCTAAGGATAGGAGAAGAAGACAACATGCGTGTGAACCCACCCCATCAGACTGAGACTTTGCTCATCGACTGGCGAACAGTCGGTCCATTTATGACCAACAGCTTTCTGGTCATGTGCCAAAAGACAAAAGAGGCTGTCATTGTCGACTCGTCCGCTGAAGGCGAAGTCCTCCAACAGATGATCAAAGCGCATGGTGCTGACGTTCGCTATCTTTTGCAAACACACGCGCACCTTGACCATGTCGGCGCGTTAGGGTTCCTGAAGGACCTCACAGGCGCGCCCATTTTGATCCACGAGGCGGAGATGCCGTTGTACGAAAGTGTTCCCATGCAATGTCAACTCTTTGGCTTACCACCGATGGATGTTCCACCTGCGCCTGACAAGATGATCGCAGAAGGTGACCGCATCACCTTTGGTGAGCTTGAGGCCGTCGTGATTGAAACGCCTGGACATACGCCTGGTGGGATCTCCTTCCTGCTCGATGGATTTTTGTTCGGTGGAGATACACTGTTCGCTGGCTCAATCGGGCGGACTGATCTGCCAGGTGGAGACCACGCTGTGTTGATGCACTCCCTGCAAACACTCACCGAACTTCCCGAAGAAACGCTCGTCTTCTCAGGGCACGGACCTGTGACGTCGATTGGCCGAGAGAAGCAATACAATCCCTTCCTCTGATGTGTTCTTGTACCTACCTGTGGGGCGCGAATTTTGCGACACAGGTGCTTGTTTTTTCTTGATGAAAGTAGTAAATATATTGAGAACAAAGGTATTTTTGGAGGTTGTATGTTGAGTACATTCAAGAACATAACGTTATTTTTATTCATCACATCTTTGGTGGCCATTTTCAGCACATGGGGCTGCTCCTCAGAGCTCAAGCCCTGCAAAATCCGCTCGGACTGTGATACTGCGTCAGGATACACCTGTCTACACAAAGTCTGCCAGCTCACCTGCAAGAACGATATTGAGTGTGGTGGGCAAAAGTGCATTGACAGCATCTGTGGTGGTGCTGTGATTCCTGACTCTGGAACACCTGAGGTCCAAACAGAGTGTAATCCCGGCGAAACAGATGATTGTTACACTGGACCCGATGGAACAGCAGGCACAGGTGTCTGCAAAACAGGAACAAAAACCTGTAATGACGATGGAAAATGGGGCGAGTGTGTCGATGAAGTGAAGCCGTCTTCTGAGATCTGCAACAACGAAGATGACGACTGCAACGGTAAAGTGGATGACCAGTGCAACGTGACCGTCTGTACACTCGGTCAAAAGCGTCCTTGTTACACAGCCCCCGCAGAGACCAAAGGTGTCGGGCGTTGTGTTGGTGGTGAGCAGGTCTGCGAGAATGACGCCAATGGGAAAGCCGATTGGAGTCAGTGTAATGGTCAGGTGCTCCCCGTTCCTGAGCGTTGTGACAACCAAGAAGACGACAACTGCGACGGAAAAACCAACGAAGGATGTGCATGTAAACCCGGTCAAACTGAAAAGTGCAAGGCCAGCAATGGTTGCGCAGGACTTCGTTCATGTAACGCCAAGCCCGGTGGTGGCGGTACAGAGTGGGGCGAGTGTGTCGCTTCCAAGCCCAGCGAAGACGTCTGTGATGGTCTCGACAACGACTGTGATGGCGAGATCGACAACGTCAAAGGTGGCACCGAAAAGCTCACACGTCAGTGTCTCAACGTCTGCTTCAAAGGTACCGAGTACTGCAAAGAAGGGAAGTGGAAGGATTGTGACGCCGATCTCCCCAAAAGTGTCGAAGAGTGTAACGGCATCGATGATGATTGTGATGGGAAAATTGACAACCAAAACGGCAATGACAACCCCATCATCAAAGGTTGCTCAAGCGAATCGACAGCCAAAGGGATCTGTAAAGATGGTGCCGTCCGTACTTGCGAAAATGCGAAGTGGGGCGACTGCAAAGGAAGCCCTCCCATCCAAGAGAAGTGCAACGATCTCGACGATGACTGTGATGGTGAGGTGGATGAAGAGGGAGATAAACCCTGTGGTGACGGTGCAAAATGTACCAAAGATGCTTCTGGCGTGAAAAAGTGCGTCGCGTCTTGAGTGCCTCTTCTTCCTCTATATAGGGGACCATGTCTCGGCACAAAGTGTGCGGATACATGGTCGTTTTCTTCTTCTTTTTGATGTCCGGCATCTCTCCGCTTGTTGACGTTCCCCCAACTCTTCCTTATATCGATGCCTGAATGTTTTCGTAAACCCAACTTCGTTTGTTACATAAACAGGAAACACCATTATGCAACGCAACTCGGGCTCACACTCGGCATTTACTCGAATACACCTTTTGTTGGTCATTGTCCTTGTGTGTCTCTCCCTCGTTCTTGTCGCATGTGGTCGAGAAGGTACACCCCTTCCAGACCTCAAGGATCAGGATGTTCACCTGACGATCCTTCATACCAGTGATATCCACTCTCGATTGTTGTCTTACAGATTGACACCCTTGCGTACAGACACCTTGCTTGGGATCGATCCTGACGCGACCTCTGTTGGAGGTGTCGCGCGGATCGCGACGGTCCTGAAGCAGGAGCGTGCGAAATCCGATCGAGCCATTCATCTCGACTCAGGTGATCTGTTCCAGGGCGCGCCCATCTTCAACATCTTCGAAGGTGAACCAGAGCTTCGCTCTCTTGGTGCTCTGAGACTCGACGCGTATGTGATCGGTAACCACGACTTCGATAACGGTGGTGTCGTCCTCTCCAAGCAGATCGCGTTGTGGGCTGCGCTGCCCATGTTGTCTGCAAACTATATCTTTATGAATGACTCCAGACGCCCGACACCTGAGATGCTCAAACGGCTCTCCCAACCGTACGTGATCTTGAACGTACAGGGATTGCGTGTCGGTGTGATTGGACTCTCCAACACAAGCTCACTCAACTCCCTTCGTGAGGGCGGTAACTCCCTTGGGATCACACCTCTCGAACCTAACGAGACGATGCAGCGCTATATCAACACGATCCGTGGTGAAGTCGATCTGCTCGTGGGGCTGACACACATCGGTTTGACCGAAGACCAGCTCATGGTGACAGGCTACTACAGAAACGACAAGATCAAAAAGGTCAACAACGACGGGCACAATGAGTACGAGAAGAGTTGGATTCACGGTGTCTGTGGACTCGACGTGATCATCGGTGGACACCACCACGTCGTGCTCAACCCTCCCAAGATCCTCAAAGAAGGTGATCATTGTCGAAAAGACCAAACCAAGGAACCCAGAGAGGTGCTGCTTGTACACTCAGGGGCATTCTCCAAGTTTGTGGGACGTCTCGATGTTGTCGTGCGAAATGGTGAGGTCCAGTCGCACCGTTTCCAAGCGATCCCCATCGACGACAAGGTCAAAGACGACGTTGAAGTCAATCGTATGCTCGAAAAGTATCGTCTCGGTCTTAACCGCGCGATCGATACGACTCGTGTCTTCGCGTATGCGCCCGTCTTGGTCCCTCGCTTTGGACGAGGAACAGGGGACTCTGCGCTTGGTAACCTCGTCGCGACATCGATGCAAGAGCGTCGCCGCGTTGAAGCTGACTTTGCGTTGACCAACTCACTCGGTATTCGTACGGATTTGCAGGCTGGACCAGTCTCGATCGAGCAGTTTTATGAGATCTTCCCCTTTGAAAACAGCGTCGCGACGTTGAGTCTCTCTGGTCGAGAAGTCCAGGAGATGCTCGACTTTGTGACCGATCGTTCGTCGGGACGTGGTTGTCAATCACAGGCACAGGTCGCAGGGATCAGCTTCATCATGAACTGCGCCAAGAGAAAAGCTGAGGCGATCTGCATCGGTAGCCAACGCAATCCTCTGTGTACATCGGATGATCAAAAGGGGTGCTTTGACCCACTCGCGACGACCGGTGAACGAGCATGTGTATACGGCAAGCCGATCAACGACTTCTCCGTCTATCGCCTCGCAGCCAACGACTATATTGCCAACGGTGGATCGGGATTCTCTGTCCTCCAACGCAACACAACACAGAGCGACACAGGTGTCTCTCTACGTAGCGCATTGATCGAATACATCGAAGCATTGCCTACGTGTAAAGAGGTCAACGAGAAGCGCAAAGCCGAAGGAAAACCGCTCTACACAGTGGACGCACAGTTCGAAAATCTTCCCTGTATTTTGGGTGGAGAGGACGGACGTATCCGTCGTCGACTCCAGTAATTGCCGCACATGTCGCGCAAGACCTCCTCTCTCTCTCGCCTCCTCTCACAAAGCATCCCCCTGATCTTTTGTCTGTTGCTCTTTGTGCTCTCTGCTTGTAGCGGTTTGCTCGGTCCACCTGCTCCTCCTGCTGATGGTTTGATCGTCGTCTCTTTTCCGTTACCTGGAAAGGTGAAGGCTGGCGAGAAGATCACCTTGAGCGCGTCTTCTCAGGCCACGATCTACTACACGACAGACGGCACAACGCCCGACCGCAACGCGGAGGTGTATACACAGCCGATCGCGCTGTGGTCCTCTGTCGTCCTTCGGGCCGTTGCGTTTGACGAACATGGTCATCAAGGTTCGCCTTCACGTTGGGAGTACGATGTGGATGTGCTCGCGCCTGTGAGCACTGTGGAGCCGTCCCCTGGGAACTACGAGGGCAGCATCGAGGTGACGCTTTCGAGCGATGAGCCTGCGCAGATCTACTACACGATAGACGGCAGCGAACCCACCCCACAGTCTTCTCTGTATGAAAAACCGTTGAAATTTACCTCTGATACTTCACTTCGCTATATGGCTGTCGATCGATTCGGCAACCGCGAAGCCCCACAGCGCGCCTTCTTCAACTTTCCGCCTCAAGTCTCTGTTTGGCCACCACCCGGTGTGTACGAGAGCAAAGAGTTGATCTTGTATTTGCGGACTGGAGAGAGCGGGAATATCTTCTATAAAATTGCCAACATATCTCCTGATATATGGATTCAATATGGGACGCCACTGCGGATCAGTCAGGATACGATCTTGCAAGTACAGGCTGTCGATCAAGGGCAGGCGAAGTCCGAACCCATCGAGCTACGTTATGGGTTGGTCACACCCCTCAAAAGAGGTGATATTCGTGTTGGATACGATCCGCCACAGGTGATGTTTGTCAACGATCTTGAGCTCTTTGGTGAGCCCAGTTGCTTTTTGATCGGTGAACAACAGATCTCTGTCTTGCCTTTTACGTCTACCGGACCAAAGGAACCTATCAAACTCGCGAACAGCCCTTCCTCTGTGGATTGGGTGAGGAGTTGGGATTTTGATGGAGATGGTCTCGCTGATATCCTGTTGCGAGATCAGCAGGGACAATTGCATTACTTTGCGACACAGACGCGGACCTCGATCAAAAAAGAGACAGGTGTGTTTGCTGTCGGGAGTGATGCCAAAGTGCAGGCCGTTGTTCCTCTGGATGCGGATGGTGATGGGGTTTTGGATCTGTTTGTGTTGGACGCTCGTCAGGGGGAGAGTCGCCTCTGGAAGCAATCTGCAGGGCGTTTTTCGCCGCAAAAGGATGCTCTTCGGGAGGTCGAGGCGGGGGCATTTGACGCGCTCTCTGGAGATTGGAATGACGATCGAAAGGCGGACCTTTTGATCCTTCCTGGAGGGACAAAGCTTCCTTATCTTTTGTACGGTGATGGAAAGGGCGGGTTTCAGGCGTACACCTTGAAGGGGGTGTTGGAGAACGTCGGCGTCGACGTGGAGTGGCGTTGGGCGGCGAGGACCGATGTGGACGCTGACGGTGATCTTGACTTGGTGCTCGTGGGGCGCGGTCGCAAAGAAGAGACATCCACTGTGAAGGTCTTGTTTGTCGTCATGTTGCATCAACTCACTGGTCAGGGATGGAAGAGGGTGTTTACAACGGAGGTGTTGGATCGAGAGCTGCGCGGTGTGATGCTCTCGGATCCGGATCTGGATGGCTATCCAGATCTTGGTCTGGTCGGTAAGACAGGTGGCACGTTGTGGATGAAGAATATCTTGGGAGAGAGCCTGCTCGACGCGACGAGCGCTGTGGGTCTCTCCTGGCCAGATGCAGGGCCGATGGCGATGGGCGACCTTTCCCGTGTTGGGTTTCCTTCGTTTGCCGTGTGGGGGCGCAATGGTTTTCTGCGTCTCTTTTCGGAGCCTCCAAGGGGGAAGTTTATACGCTTGGTGATTCGTGGGAATCGCGGGAATCGTAGCGCGATTGGAACGAAGATCTTGCTCAAGAGCGGCGCTCGAACTTTCTTGCGGGAGGTGGGGATTTCGAGTACAAGTCCCGATCAGAGTGAACTCTTGCTACCGATTGGTTTGGGAGACGTCGAAGCTGCTGGCGATCTCACGATCGTTTGGTCCGATGGTCAAAAGCGGGAGATCCCGACCCCTGAGCTTGGAAAAACATTGGTTCTCTCACCTCAATAAACCTCACAATACCGAAAGGAATGTAGCGTGACATCAATTTTGCACAAACGCGATCTGAAGAGCGATCCATTTGAACAGTTTTCGCTGTGGTTTGAAGACGCAGGGCGCGCAGATATCGCGCTGCCAAACGCGATGGCTGTTGCCTCCGCAAGCCGTGACGGTGTGCCGTCTGTCAGGATGGTGCTGCTCAAGTCTTTTGACGACCGTGGGTTTGTCTTTTACACCCACTACGACAGTGAGAAGGGACGGCAGCTTCAGGAGAATCCGCGTGCGGAGTTTCACTTTTATTGGGCGCCTCTGGATCGACAGGTCCGGATACGAGGGACTGTCGAGAAGACCTCACGAGAGGAATCCGAGACCTATTTTCACTCACGTCCGAAAGAGAGTCAGTGGAGCGCGTGGGCTTCGCCACAGAGTGAGGTGGTTGAGAGTCGCCACAAGCTCGAAGAGATGAGAGCAGAGATCATGAAAACATACCCCGAAGGGACGATCCCGCTACCTCCTTTTTGGGGAGGGTTTCGCTTGACACCAGAGCGCTTCGAGTTTTGGAGTGATGGTGTCCACCGATACCACGATCGTTTTTGCTATGTACGCGAGGGGGCGAGCTGGACCCTCTCACGTATGGCACCATAGGGTGTGAGGATAGAGTCGGTTGGTGTGCTGGTTTGGTCGAGCTGCGTCCTGCATTGTCGCGGTTTTTTCGGGTGATGCGAGCATTTTTTGCATTGTGATAGAAGTCTTGTATAATGCAGACCATTCTTTCATTATTCGTATCGCATGGTTTCGGCAGTGTCCCTGCTGGTTGATTGAAGGAGAGCAGACGTGAGCATCTACCGTATCTTTATTCGTCATGAGTCAGAAGCCCAACCTACTTGGTTCAAGCTTCGTTCGGAAAAGACCCAGGAAGAACTCGTCGCGGACATCCACGCATCTATGGAGAAGCAGGCTCCAGCGTTGTTGCAGTTCACCGATCTGGATCAACACACATGGTTGTTCCGTGCGGACAAAATCTACACCGTGTGTGTGTATCCTGCTGAGACAGATCCCACAGGCGACAATGCAGACGCAGAGTGAGCCTTTTGACGAAGGCCGTTGGATGGAAAAAAAGGAAACGGAACATGAGACGAAGACAGGAGGTTGTTGCTGAAACCACAGGCTTCGTGATTCGTCGTCGCAGTGGCGATGCCACGGCTCCTTCTCATGCCTTGCCTGAGGCCTCATCCACTACCCTCTTGTCTTCGCTGTTTTTCATCCGACAGCCCTAGTGGGGTGGGGAGGGGTTTTACATCCCTTCATCCACCTTTGCCTTTGCTTGTGAGAAAAGTTAAAATAGGTGCTGGAAACAGGCACCGTAAAAGTGGTATAGTGTTTGTTCGTATCCATTTTGGAGCCTCTTTGTTTGCTGTTGAACGTGTATTCACCGCAACAAACCTTTTGACTTTGTGTTTATGAGGAAGCCTCGGGCATGTCCAACATTCTGTTAGATCAGTGTCCACAATGTCACACCGACCTGACCCCATTTCATGGGCAGCCTACCCCTTTGGCTTTCTGTATCCAATGTAAATTTCCACTCATGCTCGTCGCTGGAAAGTACCGTCTTAGTTCCGTTCTTGGCGAAGGTGGCTTTGGTACAGTGTACAAGGCCGAGCACGTAAATCTTCACCGTAACGCTGAACGTGTCGTCAAAATCATCAAACCAGAGGTGTTCGCTGTCTCTGGGATGGATCGACGCTTTGTACGCGAAGTCCAGGTGACCTCAGACATCTCCCAAAGAAACGAACACATCGTCCGGATCTACGACGACTTTGGTGAGATCCCCAATCTCGGTCATTTTTACGTCATGGAGTATCTGCAAGGCGAGCCACTGACCCATTACATCGTGGCTGATCGTTTGCCTGCGATCCAGTGGAGCCTCTCGATCTTCAAGCAGCTCTGTGATGCGATGTGGGCTGCCCACGAAGAAGGTGTCGTCCACAGGGACTTGAAGCCCGATAACTTGTTGTTGATCAAACGACGCCGCCAACCCTACTTCGTGAAAGTCCTCGATTTCGGTATCGCAAAGCCTGTGGGAGCTGACGGTACTGACACTCGCTTGACACAAGGTGCTGTGGGAACACCTTTCTACATGTCTCCCGAACAAGGGATGAACAAAGGTGCCGATAAACGCGCTGACATCTACAGCATGGGTGTGATTCTCTTTGAGCTGTTGACCGGCCGTATTCCTTTTGTGCCAGAAGGTCGCGAAAATGACATCTCTGCGCTGGAGGTCATGACCTCCAAGCTTATGAAGCAACCTGCGCACCCTTGCGATGTTCGACCCGATCGAAATATCCCTCGGGCCCTCGGTGATGTCGTCCTGAAAGCATTGACACGCGAGCCTGCCGATCGGATTCAAACAGCCGAGGCGTTTTGGTTGGAGATCAAAGAAGCGGCGGGCCCCCTCGCAGAAGAGCCTGCTGCCGAGCACCATCTCACGGCTGCAACTGCACAGATCGCTCCTGAACAACCCCCCATCAATCGCTCCGGAAACTATTTGAGTAATGCTCCCACTGCGGGGCCGCCAAGTCTGCAGCTTGATGCTGGGAGCATTCCAAAGCTCACGACTTCGCGAGTGGAGACACCGGTCCCACAACATCGACTCGAAGGACCAATGTCTATTCCTTCGACAGATTCGGATGCCTCCCTCCAGACAATGCTCCCTCCAGAGGCCCAAGAGACGATCGCCAATCAAGAGATCAAGGCCGCCGATGTCTTCGGTGAAGCGCTCGAAAATGGCGAGTTGGTCGATCCTACTTTCGCGAGGCCCTCTCTGGCAAAACGTCTACTGCCTCTCTTCTTGCTTCTTTTGCTTGGTGGTGGTGTGTTCGCCTTTTTGTACGTCCAAAAGCTCGGCCCATTTGCCCCTGAAGAGCCGATTATTCCAGCGAAAGAGGGGGAGGTGCAGTACGGCGCCGGCCTCAAAGGTCTCCAGAAGAAGATCGAGGCCCTCAAAAAGGGGGGATCTTTCGAACGACATTCAAATCAAATGAAGGAAAAAAGACATGCGAAACGGGCTGTCGTACCTGAGATCCGCCCACAGCCTCGTCCAAGGCGTCGAAAGTCCAGGCGACGAAAAAAGCTCCGTCGTCGAAAAACCCACCGTCGCCGTCTTGTACGTAAGCACAAAGCCAGACGCAAAGTGCACAAGTGTAAATCGTCTTGGACGTACTTGACGGTCTCTCCACACAAAGCCAACGTCGAGTACGAGCTGCGAAACAGAAAGTCCGTCAAAGCCAAACGCGTCGCGAAAGGTTTTTGTATTCCTCCTTACGCAAAGCGCGTTTCCGTCGATCGAAATGGTTACACTGATTGTGTGTTTCGTATTCGGCATCGACGCTCACGGCTCCACATTCGCCTTCGTCGCTCAAAGGAGCTGAGTGTTCTCTCTGAGGGGTATTGTCTCAAAAAATAGGACGCTTCCCCTTACTTGCCCGCCTGCAATCCCAAAGGACAGTCTGTCACTTGGCCCTCTATACTCTACAATCACCATCACTCTCATATGAGGAGGTTTGAACCACATGAGTCGGATTCTTGTCATCGATGACAATGAGACAATGCGAGAAGGTATGGCGTACACCATCAAAAAGATGGGGCATACTGTGGATACAGCTTCTGGAGGTCGGCAGGGGCTCAGTCTCTTTCGCGCAGACGAGACGGATTTTGTCATCACCGATCTCAAGATGGACGATCTTGACGGTTTGCAGGTCCTCAAGTCGATCAAAGAGCAAAGACCCGATGCGATCGTGATGGTGGTGACAGCGTTTGGCACGATCGAAGTCGCGGTCGAGGCTATGAAAGCCGGGGCGTTTGACTTTATCACCAAACCCTTCTCGATGGAGCTGTTGCGCGTTAAGGTCGAAAAAGCTGTCAACGCACGTCAACTCCAAATCAGAAATGATCGTCTGGTCGAGGAGAACCGTGTCCTTCGGGATGAGATTGTCCAGCCGTACGCGCAAAAAACCATCGTCGGCGAGTGTGACAAGATGAAGCGCGTGTTCAAAAAGATCGAACGCGTCGCTGGATCGGATTCCACAGTTCATATCTTTGGTGAGAGCGGGACAGGGAAGGAGTTGGCCGCGCGGGCCATTCACGATCTAAGTCCCCGGAAAGATGGACCCTTCATCAAAATCAACTGTAGCGCCTTGCCCGAAACCTTGCTCGAAAGCGAACTCTTTGGGCACGAGAAAGGGGCCTTTACCAACGCCGTCAAGCGTAAACTTGGGCGTTTTGAGTTGGCCGATGGAGGATCGCTGTTTCTCGATGAGATTGGAGATATCTCCCCAGCCGTGCAGGTTAAGTTGTTGCGCGTCTTGCAAGAGAAAGAGTTTGAACGTGTCGGAGGTGAAGCCCCTGTCCGCGTCGACGTGCGGATCATCAGCGCGACCAACAAAGACCTGCAAAAGGAGATGGAGGCAGGGCGTTTTCGAGAAGATCTATTCTACCGATTGCACATCCTCCCACTGACACTGCCCCCACTACGTGAACGCCTCGACGATCTCGATATCCTCGTGCAGCACTTTCTTGAAAAGCTACGCGCACGCACACGACACGAGGTCAAAAAGGTCCACGATGATGTCGTAAAGATCTTTCGTCACTATCCCTGGCCTGGGAACATTCGTGAACTTGAAAATGTGATGGAGCAGGCGTTGGTGTTTGCTGAAGAAGAGGAGCTGACCACCCTCGATCTTCCCCACCACATCACACAAAATGATACGCCGCCGAAGACGATTGATACCGATCTCTTTGGTGCGCTTGGGATGCGCTCTCTTCCCCAAATCCTCGATGATATCGAAAAACAGCTGATCTTGAAAGCCTACGAGCGCTCCAACAAGGTGAAAGCTGAAACGGCCCGTGTACTCGGAATCAAAACCTCCGCGCTTTACTACAAGCTGGAAAAGTACGACATCTCCTAAGTGAGCTATATTGGAAAGCAAAACCCCATCAGACGGGTTTCGCCCGCCAGCTCCCTCTACTCGACTTCGTCGGCAAGGGGAGCGATGCACAAGAGGGGCTGCAAAACCCCCTCAGACGGGCTTCGCCCGCCAGCTCCCCCTACTCGACTTCGTCGGCAAGGGGAGCGATGCACAAGAGGGGCTGCAAAACCCCCTCAGACGGGCTT
>MDTD01099203.1_pt1 | contig 82295 bp, 79 predicted proteins | sample 811221 | NCBI WGS metagenome assembly MDTD01 (sample SAMN05326646, study PRJNA326480) | marine metagenome | isolation source: seawater | place: Pacific Ocean: South West | collected 2011 | reverse complement strand
GCCGGTCCCGGCTTCGGGTTTCAGAAAATGCCTCTTCATGCGGGAGTCTATCTGGACCAACATGCCGAGAATATGTTTTTTCAGGTTGTCAAGCTTGTGGGCGACCTTCTGCTCCGCCTGTTGCATGGCTCCACCCCTGTTCTTAATGCGCAGATCTGCACGCACCAGTTGCGGGGGAATCCAGTTTGGCCTGTGCAGATCCTTCTCAAATTCCTTCAGGCGTGAAGCATCGTAGACGTCGGGATGCAGCCTAACTATTTGCTTTTTTATGGTCACATCCCGTTCTTTTGCACGCATGACCACAGAATCGACCTTGCGTCGATAAAAAAACATCGGTTCTTCGAGTTGTTCTCCAAGCCAGCCATTTTTCGTGCAGCGAATCCAAAACTCCCAGTCCATATAGCCGTGAATCATGCGTTCTTCGTAGCCCCCCACATCCTGCCACATGGCTTTTCGGTATAATGTGGTGTTTGTCTGCTGGTTGGTGGCTAAGAGAGCTAAAGGAGCAAAAGGCTCATTAGGCCAAATCTTATTTATACTGCCAAAGAAGAGTGTTTTCGTGCTGACGTAACCCAAATTGGGTCGACTGCGAAGATGTGCAACCGTACGTTCAAGAAATTTTGGGGAGATAAGGTCATCAGCATCCAAAGGCAAAATAAATTCTCCTTTGGCTAACGTAACCCCACGATTTCGGGGTTGAACAATCCCCCTCTGCTTTTGCTTATAGTAGCGAATAGCATGATCTGGAAAGCGCTCTAAAATTGATTGAGCTACTTCGTGGGTGTCATCAGTACTCCCGTCGTTGATGATAATGATTTCCCAAGCTCGGAAAGATTGACGAAGTACGCTGTCGATGCATTCAGCAAGGTAACTACCGTAGTTGTGACATGGTATAATCACCGATACAACAGGCGAACCGTCATTCGGAGTGGAGTATTCCCCCTCACACATCATTAAATTTTTTAACCAGGCTCCCATGCACTCAGATTCACCCTGGTATGTAAGGAAGTTAATGACCTTTTTGACAAGATGTTCTGAGCAAGTGCCTGCTTTGATCGATGCGCCAACTTCGGCCTCCAGAGTTTGTAGCGTATTCATAGAGCTTTCCTCCTGCGCATGATTTTTCTGCATTTTGAATGATCGTGCTTTGTTGTGAACACTATTGTTTTTTGACGTTCCGTGTGGAATTTAGGATGTGAGGACAAACTGGATTGGAACAACGATCATGTAGGCCGTCATTATTAAATGCACCCCGCTCTATTTCCCTTGGATCTGCCTGGCAACTTGTTCAAAAATTGTTTTTTATTCATACAACAACCCAAGTATCCATCAATAGTGATTTAGGCTTTTAGGACACAATTGTGTCCTAAATCATGCCGAGCATTTAGTCGATACCACTTGCTCATCACGCACCTGACTTGGTGTTTTGTATTCATACTTTCCGAGAAGTCATTTCAAATTGTAGATTTTAAAGTTCTTGCATGGTTTTTAAAGGACTTCAAACGCATCATACTGTCAGCCCTCTACCGGTTTCTGCCAAGAAAGGCTTCAATGAGGCCTTCGCTCGATTCAGATCATATTTTGAGAGAGATCCGCTTTCCGTTATCTTACATAGCACCCATGCATACTCGGTTTCGCTTAAGCCTTGATACAAAGCAGCGGATGCTCCAAAAATACACCCGAAAAACCCTGTCGCAGAAGAGACTCAATCCCTGATCGCCTGCTTAGAGAAGAAATCGTTATTTCCTCTTCTCGCAAGTTTTCTTTCATGGCAGCAACCCGTATGAGCGCGGCTGGAATCTCACATTCACCTTCTTGCGACGGTGTGGAGACCTTGTTATTTGCTCCGTGCTCAAGGACAGCAGCAGACACGTAACCCAGTTGCGGATTTTTAGCTAAACACTGAACACACTGCTCTATGAACTCGGGTACTAGCACCACTTCCGGAGAGAGCAACAACATATATTCCGCATCGAACAGAGCTTGTTGGGCTGCTGTGTCCAGTACTGCTACGTTGGCATCCGATTTACGATATGTCACGGTTCCTGCTGCAAATGCAGGCATGACATCCTGCATCGCAGGAGATAACGATTCATCCGAATATGCATTGAACAGCAACCGCCAATCGCGTCTGGTCTGGTGAAGCAAAGAGCATATCGAATCAAATGCCGTATCGCCCCCTCCGGCTGTAAGGAATACCGAAACAGAATGTTCGCCCTCTTCCGGTCCGCGCATATAGCCATGGCGGGTCAAACGCTGAAAAAGCCATTGGCCTAAAGCGGGAGATTGCTCTGCCACATCACAGGCTTGCAGATAGGTAATAATGTTGTTCTCAAGCCATTGCTGGTCTGCGCAAGGCTCGGCAATCTGGCGTTCAAGCTCTTCTTTCGTTGGTCGGGCAGAAAGCCTTTCCCTAACGGAGGCAGGCAATTGAGACGCAGCGTGGCACTTTTCATTTACCGTTTCACCGGAAAATCTGAGCATGGTGGCTACAGCCTGATCAAAGGTATATCGCTCCGCCAGTTTGCGCCCCTTTGCTGCGTACGCTTCACGCTCTGTATCGTTCTGAAGTAATTTCTGTACCTTGATTCGTAAATCTTCAATAGACGAGTACGAAACAATACCCAAATCCTGAAGCCCATCCATAGCGTTGCACACCTGCGCGACACCTAATGCCATCAGGTCATACGTGCGATTGTTTACAAAACCGAACTCAGCCATTGTTGGATGGTGGTCGTTGAGAACAATTTTTGCGCAGGAATAAAGAGAGGCCAGAGACTCACGAGGAACAAACTTGCCGAGGATATTTTCGGGCGGAATCACTCCCTCCCAACGTTCTCCGACAACTTTGAAATTGCAATCGATGCCAGCCTTGAGAAAATCTTCAACAATCTTCCGGCATGGTCCCTGCTGCGTAGGATAGTTATTTCCAACGAATAAAACGTCGATATCCTGCGTTTCGTGCGTACTCCGAAAATCAAGGAAATCTTGTGAAGTCGCTTGGGGCAGGAAAATACATGGAATCTTGAACTGGCTCGCGATGAGGCGTGCAAACCTTTTAGAACAGCAAAAGACCATGTCGTAAGCACGCAGTTCTTCCTCTGTCACCAGTTCGGGGTGGCTGATGAGCCACAAAATATTATAATGATCAGGGTCGGGTTGGTATCGGGTTAACCCGCGAAGATGGATGGAAACCGCGCAAGGACTTTTTATGGGCTTATCCCATTCATCAACATAGGCCACACTTGCTTCAATTTCAGCCCGCTGCAACGCATTAACAACTTCCGAAGCGTAAGAGGCATCGCCCCAGTTTTGGTGGTTGCGAGTTGGCGCACAGGAATTAACGACACACTTAGTCATATGCAGCAAGTCATGCGGGCGTAACGGCTCAGATTTTTTATCCCACCAGTGACATGCCGCCTGCAAGTAACTATCGGTAAACGCACCACCTGCGTCCAACACCGCCAGCGAAGACTCGCCAGGGGTAACTCCCGCCCCCGATTGAATCAAATCAGGACAAATGACGTCCTTCCAGCGTTCCTGCAGCAGTGCGTTATTATTTCGCATACCTGCGTAGCGTTCAGGTCCGCTCTTTGATTCATGGTGGACAACGACGCTTTTGGGTTCATACACAATAGTACGACCAGCCAGACCTATCTTAAAGCACAGGTCAACATCTTCAGACCCGTTCCAGTAGCTTTCGTCAAATCCCCCTGTTTCATCGAACAGAGTTGATTCAACCAGCAAACAAGCAGCCGTAACAGCCTGAAACTGTACTGCCCTGTTTGTCAGCGCATTGGGCGGTATGCCCGCAAAGACATGACGAGGCAGCAAAAGAGCACCATTTTCCTGACGGACAACCACAACCCCGCAATGTTGCAACGTGCCATCGGGGTACAGCAGCTTGCTACCTACTGCCCCTATCTCTGGCGAGGATTCAACCCTCTCCAGCATTGCATCAAGCCAGCCGGATTGAACTTCAGTATCGTTATTCAAAAACACCAGATACGGCGCCGATGCTGCTCGCGCGCCCTGATTGCATGCAGCAGCAAACCCACGGTTGATGGTGTTTCTGATATACACATCAATGGCGGGATGCTTATGCAAAGCATCGTAGGTATCCTGCTCTGAATTGTTATCAACAACAACAATTTCACAGGTTGTACGATCTGTTGCTTTCTCCAGCGCGGCCAGACAACTTAACGTCAGAGCTTTCTGATTATAAACAGGGATAACAAGCGATGCTTTGGGTCTTTCCTTACCAGAAGCAGCCCCCTGTTCTTTCTTAATGGTGGCACCTTCTGTCCACACTGTATAAATGGAACGGTAAGCCGGAGCGGTATTTTCATGCTCATAACACATGCGCTGCAAAAACTCGTTAAGCTTATAGCGCTGCTCCCCAAGCATTAAATGGAGCATATACCCGCAAAGCCATCCGCACAGCGAACCATTATCTTTTACACTAAATCGAACACCACAATCGTTCAGACATGCTTTTACGGCTTCTGGCGAAGGCAACCCCATTTCCTCATGCTCAAGCAGCCAATCGTGCTTGGGGAAATACTCCATTACCATCTTTTCAAATGGCAACGCCTCGGGATTGGGAAATGAAAATACAACTAAGGATTTTGATACCCGAATCAGCTCTTTAAGAAAAAAATCACGGTGTTCGGGGAGAACATGCTCAAGCACATCCGATGCAACGACAACATCAAACGAATCATTCCCATATGGCAAAGGAGCACTTTCAGGAACAATAAATTCGTTATATTCCACATAGGTAGCAGAAGGAAGGAACTCGCTCAAATGTGCGTCATGTCCACCCACGTCAAGCACAACAGGTGCCGGAGGGCCATGTGCTTCAATTTCTTCGGCAATCCCAAGGAGTCTTTGATACCGCTCAAGGCCAATTTTCGGAAAAACAGGTCGTTCCTGTCCGGAAGAGGAAGTTGGAAAATTATTACTCTTTGGCATAGGGCCTCCAGCAAAGCCTGGGTTCTCTCATTGGGGATTCGGTGCGCAAAAGATCCTGGGCACACCATCGATTGTTTCTATTTCCTTAACAGCGCCTAATCTCGAGATCAACGCCACCATGCGTGCACACGCATTCCCGTCATTCATAAAATTCAGCTGCATTAAAACGTTACGTACATCCTGAGCGTTTTCATCAAGTATATCAATTGACAACTCAGGAAGCTCCACATCTGTCCCCTTGAGAAACTCGGCACTTTGCATAACGGCAACGGCTTTCATTTGCTGCAACTGCCTTAGCACTCTGTTCGTTCGGGCGTAGTAATATTCATTGATGTACAAGACCGGACGGTTAATGAGCAGCAGCTCCACAATGGACGAACTGGAAAAACTAACGACAAATTTTGATTCCCTTGCGTAGCCAAGAAACGAATCGCTTGCGTCAACCAGAACAACATCATCTGCAGAAAACCTCGATATCACGTCCTGATACAGAGGAAGCAGCTCATACACTGACGTAACCTCGGCAGGATGAGGCTTTACATACAATGTGCTGTCAGGGTGATCTTTTTTCAGCGCTGATAAAACCCTGAACAGTAACTCAGCACACTCTTCCCGCGAATAGTTGCAGATGATCTGTTGTGTATGCAGAGCACCGAGAACCAAGATTTTATTCGACCTTGAAGAGTCAGACGACAGGCTAACCCGATTGAGTTCGTCATACTTCGGGCAGCCCGTAATTACCAACCGGTCTTCTTCCATACCCAGAGAGTGGAAAAAATCGTATTCTGCTCTCCCAAAGGTAAAAAGCAAAGAAGAGTCGCTCACCACATCCTGATTTTGCCGTTCAACCAGAGCAAATGGTCCATGCTGTATAGAAACTGTAGGAAAACCATGCAGCTTCGCAAGCTGTACAAATTCTCTTCCTCGCTTGTGGGCCATAAACTGCTGATCTGATGCGGTAATGAAAACCGAGTGCTCCCCCATGCGGCGGGCAAGATGCTGCAACTCTTCAAACTGTGTCACATAGGGAAACCCCTCTTGTGCAAGAGGCCCGGCAATACCGTGGTCGCATACAAGAGCCATTACATTTTGCTGCGCTTCTTTCAGGGCCCGCATAAGTGGAAGAAGCAAGGTATGCAGCCCCGGATGGTCGATAAGGAATATGTTTGAACGTTGCATGCGCCTTTTCCCCTTATTGTTCACCCAAAGATTGCAGGCAGGAAGAAGCAACGCCTGACGTCGCTTTTCGGGCCTTGATGGTCATGGTAAAACCGCCCATCCCCTCAAATCCTCCCTCCTGTGCCATACGGGATGTCTCATCCGTTTCCCGCAGCGAAAAAAGACACCGGAACAAGTAATCAGGACTCGCCTTTTTATGCAGAATCATTGGTACCGCGGCAGCCTGTGCCCGATCGACTTCAATTTCAAGTTGTGTGGAGGAATCACCAATCCACAGTTTGCCTTGAGTCATTCCCAGACACTGCCTTGCGGAAACGAGAGAAGATACTGGTTGACCATGGTCAACCTCATCCCCGTTCAGAGGAAACAATTCAAGCTCTCGCCCACCGTTATGCGTGGCATACGAGAGTGAATCCGCATCAAAGGCAGAGGGTAACAGGGTAAGAAACCCAAGACGCAGGGAACAATGGTTCAGCATGGTCCAGTCAAAATCATATTTGACGGTGACTTCAGGGCGCAGCCTGGAAATGCACACTGTTTTGCGCAGCGGAACAGGGAACTGTTTCATTGAGCAAGATGCATATATGGCATCTGCCGCGACCTCCACATCAGGTTCAACGATTTCTAAATCTGTTTCCTTGGCGTGGCCTGCACGCTCCAGCACAAGGTGACCGCTAAAAAAATCTGCGCCAAGAGCCAGATCTTCGAAATGCCCATGAGGAACACTGCCGAACAACGGTGAATCACTGACATCTGCAAACCATGCGGCGTCAATGGCAAGCCCTTTACGCATATTGAGATGTAACGTTACAGAGCCAGCCTTCATCACCAGAAAGCGCCCTTCTTCATACGCGGCAGCATGGCTGGCATCACCAGCGGTCTTCCCCTGCACCTCACGAGGAGCCAGTGAGTTCAACCGTGCCTGCATCGCACTTTTTACCGCCTCCCAGCGAGAGGGCGTAATGTGCGTTCTGTAATCGCTGGCCCAGAACCGGCAGAGCTCGATCCATGCCTCCGGAGAAGCAGACTCGTCATGCTGTAAATTTTGAAAAAGCCTTACACATGCCGTATTCATCCCCAGATCATCACGGCCAGTAACAGCCCATCGTGTCGGATTGTACTTATACTGTTTTTTTACCGGCAAAGGCTGAGCCGCTGTTTCCAATTGCAACGTAATCCGCTGTGCTTTGCTATCATATAACTCATTGGGCAGAACAAACGAACAATCCCCGGGGGCTCGCAATGCATCAAAGGCATCAAATATAACCTGCCATTCATCACGGCACTGCATGGGTGCCTCGCACGCATACCGCCCGGAGCGATGGTTAAAGACCTCTGTATCGCCCCCGTATAACAGCAATGCTTCTCCATCTTGCCGGATGCGGGTCTTGACGTATGCAAGGTACTCTTCTTCGGTTAAATCGGCATGGGCAAGACGCTGTAATTTTTGCGTAACGATGGAAGAGTTCCATATTAACGGCAGGGAATCGCCATCTGGCACAGCTACCTCACACGGAAGAGCCCACGCCTGATCGGGCCACTGCGGATTGTATGACGCGGGATTTTCCCACTCCATGACCACAGCCCTATAGCCTGCATCCCGATACATCGGGAGCACACCTGCCGAGAAAACCTGTTCGTTAAGCATCGCCACGTCAGGCCGTTTCCCGAGCAAACGTTCGTATACCTCATTACCCAGACGTAAATTGGCCTCTGTAACCTTGGCAGGAACAAGGGGGCCAATCATCTGCGTCAAACCGGAACCGACAAATTCAACCAGACCTGCCGCAATTAATTTCCGGAGCTCTTCCACCCACTCAGGCGAAAGCTCTGCGATACGCTCCAGAGTATAGCCCGTTGCCTCCAGTCCCAGTGGGATAGAACGCTCTTTGGCCTGCTGGAGCAGCGGCCAATAACACATTTCTATAACCTGACTATGCTGACTTTCTTCAAAAGAAGAATATGCCAGATTCAGATGAAAAACGGTTGATACACGTGTCATTGTCATATCGGAGTAACGTCAATCCGGATGGTTTCATAGATATGGCGTACGCGCTCGTGCAACTGTTCCCGGCTATCCGCCGAGACAAGGAAAACACCAAAACGTTCACCGTGGCACGTAATAGTTGGGAGAACATCCCCCGGATTCCGCCAAATCTCGAACTTGTGCAGCCAAGAAATCCCTTCAAGCAGTTCCGTACCATGAACAGCCTGCAAAACACCGGCGGGGGGAAAGAAATACCTGTTCGCCACCCAGCGCTCCCAACGAGGTTGCAGAGCGTCAATATCCGGCTCCACACCCATGGCAATGTGCAGCGCCGCAGTGACAATATTCACACCACTGCCCAAGGGAATAAGGCTCTCAGAAAAGTCTCCGCCGGAAAGGCGAGCTGCCATTTCTATAAGCTTCGGCCCTTCCGAAGTAAGGACCACGTCGCCCTTGGCCACCCCATTCTCGATGCCCAACGCACAAGCAGCACGCTCCACCAGATCATTCACCGCCGCTTTTTGCTCGGCTGTAATGGCACTAGGCACGTCGCCGCCATTTTCAATGATGTTCGGGCTGAACTGGTCCAGCATCTCATAATTTCTGTCTGCATAGCCAACAGTATGGGCTTTTCCGCGCCACATAATGGTTTCCGTGCTCAACTGTGGCCCGTCCAGAAACTCTTCGACCATTACGTCCCCGCTGAAAGACTGCTCGCGCGATGCCGTTAACAAAGCGTCTAGATCTGAATGAGGGGATATCTGGTAGACACCCCTTGCTCCGGATCGATCAACGGGTTTGATGACCATGCGGGGACCATGTTCGCGTAGCACAGAAGACAATTGCTCAACATCATCAATCTGCGCAAACCACGGAATAGGCACACCGGCCTCTGCCAGACGTTCCTTCATAAGCAATTTATGGCTTGCAAGACGGGCAGCCTCAACTGGAATGCCCGGTGTACCGAGGTACGCTGCAAGTTCAGCCACAACCACAGGAATGTCGCTGCCCATGACCATTAGACCTTCCACACGATGCCCGCGCTTCAAGGAGTCATCGCACAATGCTTTCAGAGCGGGGACATCACGTGTGGAAACCACTGCGTATTCGTCTGCCAGCACAAATCCCGGAGACTCGGGGTTCTGGTCCACAACCAATGTTCGCAACCCGTTTTCACGTGCAGTGCGAATGGCAAACAGCTGGTCCTGACTTGCGCCAAGCAATAATACGGTACGTCCGACCAAAGCCCCATTTTTATCCAAGGTAGGCTCCTCCGCTTACGCTAAGAACTTGGCCCGTCATATATTGCTGGGCATCTTCTGCCAGCAGCAAACATGCGCTGGTCACATCCTGCATGGTGCCGGGTCGTTTAAGCAGCGTCATATCGATTACGACCTTACCGGCAGGTGAATCAAATTCGTCTTTCGTCTGATCCGTCAGCACCAGACCGGGTGCGACTGCGTTCACCAAGATATTATGGGGCGCACCATACCGCGCCACAACCTTGGTGAGACTGTTCAAACCAGCTTTGGAAACAGCGTAGTGCACCGTTTTTGGGCCATGGTATTGTCCTGCCACAGAGGACATGTTGATAATTCTTCCGCCGCCCTGACGCTTCATGTAGGGGAACACTTCCTGCGAGCAGATAAACGGCCCTTTAAGGTTCACATCCATGACCAAATCCCAGTCTTCATCCGTGGCTTCTTCAAACCACCCGCGACGATTAATACCTGCATTGTTCACCAGGATATCGATGGCCCCAAAGTGCTCACTGGCATCACGAAAACATGCACGCACCGATTCCCGATCCTGAACAACAAGCGGGGCAATCATGCAAAGGCCACCAGCTTCGTGGATTTCTGCTGCCGCAGACTCGGCTTCGTCCCGGTTAGACTGATACGTGACAACGACCTGCGCCCCTTCCTGTGCAAACGCCACGGCGACAGCACGGCCAATCCCTCTGGAGGAACCTGTTACTATTGCAGTTTTTCCTGCAAGCCTTCCTGTATCGTTACTCATCGTTTGCCCACTTCTTCATGATACGTTCCACAATACCGGCACCGGTTAGACCATATGTATCGCATAATTCCTCATTAGACCCCGGCTCCACAAAAGTACAAGGCAGGCCAATGCGCAGTAGTTCCGAGGAAATTCCCTGATCATGCAGCATGGCTGAAACAGCTGAACCAAAACCGCCATCCAGTACGGCTTCTTCAATGGTCACAATACGGGAGTAGCCTGCTATCTCCGCCATAAGGCTTGATACCGGCAACGGCTTTACCTGACGCACGTTAATCAGTCCGGCATCGACACCGGCATCGTGCAGGCCAGCCACAGCTTCTTTGGCTGCTGCAAATTTGTTCCCCACAGTTATCAGCAGAACATCCTTTCCGCGTGACACAACCTCCGGCGTATCGAGGCTTTGTGCCGGTTCATCCAGCACACTGGCATCAAACTCATCCAACGGCCCATAAGGCATCAGAATGAGCGTGGGGCCCTCCAAAGCCGGCAAATGGCGTAAGACCATCGCACGCAGCTCGTACCCGTCTTTTGGATACAAAACCCGCAAATTCGGGAGGCACTGGAGGTATGAAAGATCATAGATTCCATGATGTGTGGGATTATCGTATCCGGCAAAGCCTGAACGAACAGCCATCAGCAGCATGGGAGTATTGGCAAAGCACACATCATGAAACAGCTGATCAAAAGCCCGCTGCATGAAGGTGGATTGGTAAAAAACCACAGGCGTTGCGCCAGCTTTGGCAAGCCCCGCAGCCATTGTCATGGCGTGCTGCTCTTCCATACCCGGATCAAAGCAGCGGGAAGCGTGACGCTCAAAAATCGGTGTCAGCCCTGTCGCATAGAGCGTGGACGGGGTGATTGCTGCCACCGAAGCGTCTGTTTCCATTATCTCTCCCACGGCTTCGGCAGCAACATCCTGATAGCATCGTGTTGCAGCAACCTCCTTGAGAGAGCCGGTTTCGATATCAAATGGAAATGAAAAGTGCATTTTAACCGGATGTGTATCTGCCGGAGAAAAACCACGCCCCTTTTCTGTTTTCACATGTACTATCGCCGTACGGTCACCTTCCCGTACCCGCCTGAAAGCATCCACCAAGGCGCTGATATCATGCCCGTCTACGGGACCGATGACATCGTATCCCAGAGAGGTAAATACCGTTTCCGGTTCCTCCACTCCCAGAGGCCTGCCCTGCAGGTAGTTATGCAAGGCACCAAACCCGGGGCTTATAGCATACCCGTTGTCATTAAGGACCATGGCCACACGAACATCGGGTTCCATTGAGATATGATTCAAAGCTTCCAGAGCAACGCCTTCGCACAATGCGCCATCTCCGATAACAGGAATAGCCCAGCCGGACTGCCCTTGCATACGTCTGGCCAGCGCCATTCCCAAGGCCATGGAAAGCGATGTTCCGGCATGAGATGCCTCCATTGCATCGTGCTCGCTTTCAAGGCAGGAGACAAAGCGGTTCATACCACCGCGCGTGTTTAATGACGGAAAGAGTGAAGCTCTTCCGGTGATGAGCTTATGCGTATAGCCCTGATGGCCCGTATCCCAGAAAATCGCATCTGTAGGAGAATCAAATACATAATGCAGTGCGATAGTCAGTTCTACGGTCCCCAGATTAGCGCCGATATGTCCCCCGGTGTCAGAGATGGACTCCAGAAGAAACCGCCGAATATCATCTGCAAGACCAGGCAAAGCCTCTAAGGGCATGGCTTTCAAAATGGCCGGTGTCAATGATGCCATAGAACTCATTACTGCACTCCCTGTGTAGAGGTCTTAGGTGTTGTAAGGTCGGATTCATCTTCCACAGTCATGTGTTCTTCCCATCTGCGCTCCATTTCACTCATAGTGCGGCGCACCTTAGTGTGGATGGCGGTGCGGATATGCTGCCGCAATCGTTCTATGTCTTCAAAACTCAGCGCTTCGTTACGCATGTTGACTGTTTTTTGGTTATAATGATCCCATTCTGTGTTGCGAATCCAGCCGTTCTTCATGGCTTCGTCATACACTTCAGTATTTTTCAAAGGGGTAATAACGGTAAATGACGGCACATGAATATTGTCGTTTTGCAAGGCGTAATCGAGACTTTTCATTACACTGGCTTCGTCGTCGCCCAAGTTGCCTATCATGAAGTTGGCTACCACATGCATCCCAGCCTGGTTAGCCCACCGTGTGGCATTATCTACTTGTTCTCGCGTAATTTTCTTTCTGATACGCTTCAAGACACGTTCATCGATTGACTCAACACCGAATGAAACGTGAACACATCCGGCATCAGCCATGGTTTGAAAAATTTCTGGTGTTACGCCGCTTACCCGACAACGTGCAGACCACTTAATGTGTGAAAGTCCACGCTCGTGCATGCCTTTACAAAACTCCTCGACACGATCCAGCTTCAACGTGAACGTGTCGTCGTCGATTTCCATATTCGGCACCCGCCAGCGTTCCCAGACATCTTGAATCTCATCAAGCACACTGGAGATAGACCGCTCAATCGGTTTATACCCGAACAGACTGTGATCACAAAAGTTGCACTGAAAAGGACACCCGCGTGCCAGCACGATATTAAAATTTTTCCCAATCATGCCGAGACTGATAAAATACTGCGAATCATGGTTGTACAAAGACATATCAACCAGATCTCTCGCGGGGAGTGGCAACGAATCCAAATCGGTAATTCTGGGCGCGCGCGGATTATGCACAACTTTTTCGTCACGAACATATACCAACCCCAAGGTCTGATCCGCCTCTGGATCTCCTGCGGCCAGTCTGTTCACGAACTCAGTAAAATAGACCTCGCCTTCACCTACAAAAGCATAGTCAAATCCACCAAGTGTAACAAAATGATCCGGCCAGGCCGTTGCGTTGGGTCCGCCGACTATCGTCACTATCTCCGGAAAACGCTCGCGCGTAGCCTTGGCAATGGCACATCCGCTTTGCGAGGTAGTGATCATACAGGAAACGCCCAACACCTCAGGTGCGAACGTTTCCATAAAATCCATCAATTTCGGAAGATCCATCCCCTGAGGCGTCATATCCACCACAGCGACCTCATGCCCATGCTCCCGCAGACATGCCGCCAGATACAATATGCCAAGAGGCTGTTCTGGCGCTTTCAGAGACATTTCAGGAAAAACAAGCAGTACCTTCATGAAAAAACTCCTTATACATAATCTGCCAGGTCGTCACCTTGAGCAAGCAACGCACTGGCAATCCTGCCGTATTCTTGTACCTGATTCCGACCTTCTTTCACCCGCTCTATCATACGGCGTCGATCTGCCTGTTCCATTGCAAGCGCTTTCCCTGCACAGCCCAGCCAGTGTTCAATATCAGGCGTTTCCAATGGCACTATTTGCTCAGGTTGTTTCAGCCAGTGCATAAATTCTTCAACTTTAGGATGATACCCGAATGCAACCACGGGTATTCCGTTCATGGCTGCGAACACAACCCCGTGCAACCGTGTACATAAGGCAAGACGTGCACCTGCGTACAAGGAAAGGCACTCGTCAACGCTCAGATGCTCTTTTACCTGCACGGCACAATCACCGTGTTTCATGGCAGCCACCACCTGCTCTGCCACCACACGATCGTCTTCAAGCGGACCACCGTGGCTATACGTGCACTGGGGAATAAATAACGGACGTAGCCCGTGAAGCTCGTGCAAGGTATCCAGCAAGGCAGCCATCTGCCCGACCCATTCTTCATGAGACATGCAGCCAGGGGGCAACGCCCGGACAGATACGGCAACAACGTCTGCAGACGTATCATGTGCTTGGCGCCACCATGCCAAAACCTTGGGTGAACAGGGAGTAGAAGCCGGAGCAGTCAAACCCAGTACTGGATCGGGAAGTTGCTTGCAGGGGCCTTGGTAGCCAATATCTCTTGCCACAACAACGCTCTTCGCATCACGCACCGTCACCGATGCAGCGAGATCCAGACACAGACGGGCATATTTTCGTCCCATAGGCGTGCGCAGTGGACCGATGGACAAGCCGTACCACATAACCGGCACGCCTGACATGCGAGCCATCAATGTCAACGCTAAAAAATACGGCACAGGGCCGCGCAACAGATCGAAACATTGATCAACCAGAGCATTGCCTGCACCCAGTACCAGCAGATCACTTCCTGCTATTTCGGATTCCAGCTTCAGCAAATCGGTCCGATCATCTTCCGGGTTAAACCCCCGAAACCATTTACCCAAACTTTCCGTTTTAGTGGCATACTCAAAATTCGCAACACTACGTAACCCCAATGCACTGTATTCCGCCCCACCGGGCGGCCTCGAAACGACAACTCCATCAAATTGTCCATACGTTTCGCGCAACATACTGGTCATAACCAGTAATGGCGCATCATCGCCTTGACTTTGAATACCGTAGGCTCCGGCAAAAACTATACGCTTCATACGGACTCTCCGAATTCCCTATACATTGGAATGATTCGTACAGACTCCGGCAACATCCGGGAAAGTGCCGCCAGAATCTCATCTTCAAATGCCTTGCTTGAAATCAACACGGCATCCAGGGGATACGATGCTATTTCTTCCGGCGAATTGATCGTACCGTTGCAAAATGCTCGTCCATGCTTGGTCGGGTCAGAATCGAAAAAATGCACTACGTTTCGCAACTCAGGCACACCATCCAACAATTGCTCGGTATGCCCTCCGGCACCGTAGATGCCGAGGCGCAACCGTGGTTCAAAAAGCCCAGCTCTGTCAAAACGCTGACGAATTTCTGAAATATATGTATCACGCGTGTGCGTGTATGCTGCGATATGTTCTTGAAGCTGCTGCGCCAATTCCGGCTGACTTTGCATGCCGGTCCATACAAACTCACTATTTTCCTTCCGGAATATACAGCAAATATCTTTATAATCCGGTGGTGTAAGCGGTCCGGTTTTGACCACGGTAAAACCTGCTGCACGCACGATGGATTCTAATGTTTGCGTACAAAAATTGAGAATGTGCTCAACGCAAAAGTAATCGCTTACCCCTTGGTCCGGATTAGCGATATCTGCCACACTCAGCATCCCCAGCCCGTTCATTTTCAAGCAAGAGTGAATAGACGTAAAGACATCGCGCATATCGAACATATGCTCTATCACGCCGAAAGCACATAGCAAGTCGACACTGCCCGGTTCGATGTCGGGGTCTTCCAAAGGAGACTCCAGTATCGTCAGCCCTAACTCCGTACGGGCAAAAGAGGCTCGCTCGGCATTGAGCTCTATACCAGTTCTGTTCCACTGTGTTTTGTCAAAAGAAGCCAGAAAATCGCCAAAACCGCACCCCACATCTAAAACTGTTCTGTGCGCATCAGACTCTGGCAGAACATTTTTCAAAAAATTGTGGCGCGCGTTGATAAGCTTCTGCTGACGGGATTCAGGACCATGAAAATGAAAAATACTGTTGGCCCGATAGTAACGTTCCAGTTCTGAGCTGCTCAGAGGCTCTTTCTGAAAGACCAAAGCACAACGGGAGCATACGGCCACGGGGACAGTTCTTTCCCAGGGAATCGCATACACAGGGGTATGATCCAGACTGCCGCATCCCGGGCACTCCTCCAGATGAATTGCAGAATAGTTCATCACCTTGTCTCCGGCGGTGTTGTTGCTGCGCTTTTAGTGGCATACATAACCACGTGTCGTCCCAAGCCGTGTTTTGCCAATGCCTGGTATACGTCGGACAAAGCCTCCTGCATCCCAAGTTTTGCAAATTGACGCTCCAAATCCATACGCCAGCCATGACAACGGCGGCCCACGGAATCATCTGTTACGTAGTCTTGACCGAGCAATAAAAACACATCAATAGGAAAGCTCGCTTCCCTCTTTTTCACTTCAAAACCCGCATTCTCAAGCAGGCGTTGTAACGATTCGAACGAAAAGTAATTAATATGATCGGGGGCACTTATCCACCACGGGTCAACCCCACCTTCCTCTCGCAAGGCTGTCTGGATCGGGTTGAAATCGTTAGGAACGGCAACACACAACACGCCTCCGGGGCATAATGCCTTGCGCACTCCCTGCAACAAGGCTCGCGGATCTTTAATATGCTCAAGGACGTCGCTCATATGAACCGCGTTGTAGACGTCTTCTCCCACATCGGTATGTTCAGTGAAAAATTCCTGACGGACATCCATTCCCAGCACCTGAGTGGAGTGCTGCCATGCCTGCGTGGAAGGCTCGAACCCGACCCCCTTCCAGCCTTTTTCTGAAGCAACCTGCAAAAAAAGACCGGGGCCGGAACCGATATCCAGCAATTTCTTGCCGCCGTCTGGAAGCAACGCTTCAATGGCTTCCAAACGCCCGCTATGTACCAGATGCCACCAATCCTGATCCTGCGTGTGCCTTTCAATATAGTCCGGAATCATCTCGCCGTAATACTGATCCCGATACATGGCTTCAATTGATTCCACTGCGGGAAAGGGGATGATATGCGCAAAACCACACACCTCGCACTCAATCACCTCATATTCGCCCTGGCACTCAAGAATTCGCCCATGGTGACCATTCCAAGAAGTATGTTTCACGTGCGTGCCTCCACTCGTCGTACCATATCTGCGGCTATCCGTTGTGCCCCAAGCCCATCAACCTGCTCGGCAGCCTGGCTGCCCATACGATTCAACATTGCAGGATTCTGTAGCAGCGAAGCCACTTTGCAAGCCGCATCCGACGGGCAGACGGTATTATACACACCGAGATTCAATGCCATGCCCGCAGATTCAAAAACATCAGCCATTGCAGCATGTTCACCGGTTAAGCAGTAGTACACAGCCGGAACACCGCATGATGCCAGCTCGTATGCGCTGACACCAAAAGAAGCAACGGCCAGGTCACAGTCAGCCATATATGTCCCCATGTCGGGGGGAGACTCAACCAACGTTACCGGAGCGGTCATTTTATCGACACATGCTGCAAGTTCTGATTTAAATGCAAAATATGGTCCAACAATTATAGTGGCCTGCCAGTCCAACTGCTGCATCGGGGGTTGTTGCAAAAGCTCAACAGCGCGCATGGTAAGTCTTGCCGGATCAGAACCGCCCATTGTTATGAGCAGTCTTAACGGCCCCGACGATACCGTTCGTTGACGGGGAACAAAAGCATCACCCAAAGGAACCCACTGAAACCCTGTGAACACCTCTGTGCTACAGTCTGTCCAGTCAAGTGTGCTTATCACGGGAGCCGGAGGATAGTACGCAGCCTGCCCGAATTTCCGCAGGGGGCCTGCATCATCGAGCACAACAGTAATTCCACCAGCTTCACGCTGCCGGACTGCAAGAATTTCCGAGCTTTTTTGTGGTGCATCCAATAGCAGAAGGTCTGGCGAGATTTGCTCCAGCAATGTGTCAAACCACGACACAAGACTCTCGCCAGGGGGCAATACTGCGACTTCATATCCATGCTGAACGATTTTTTCCTGAGCGTGGTCAGAACCTAACGCGAATACCACCCGCCACTGACGGAGCTTGCGCAAGGCATGTGCTACTGCGAGGCAACGGCTGACATGACCATACCCTTGTGCTGGGGAGGCATCACACCGAAAAAGTATGACGGGATGGCTATCTGACACATACAACCCCTTATGCCGGTTTCCAGGCGACTACAGACAAGGGCAGCAGCGGATTACTGCCATAAACGTGGGGGCGCACATCCTGTACACGCAGCACACCTTGGGCTTCGAGCTCGCGAACGACTGCATGCGTTGTGCCGTTATATTCATTCATCGCAAGATAACGCTGGCACATCATATGAAAAAGATTGTCTTGGCGTAACAAGTCCGCACAAGGCTCAAAATGCACTACCATGCTTGGCTGTAACGCTAAGAGTTTTTCAATAAACTCCTGCATCCCCAAGGGGACACAAACCAACGTCATTGAGGTAAAAAGCACTGCACCTTTTGGAATTGTTGCTTCTGTTATCTGCGAGTGCAGGAAATTACAGGAATGAACCTCGATATCCTGCCCGTCGTTGCGGGCAAAGTGACGAATAAGTTCCCGTGCGCTCGGGCTGTATTCAAGGGCCAAAACAGGGGTATCCGTCGTCACCCCTCTCTCAGCAAGGCAGTGCAACAACTTCCCTGTCCCAGCCCCCAGATCACATAATGCAGGGGCAGGCAGATATTCAGCTATGGCATCTTCCACCACATCGATAAATGCGTCCAGTTGCTGCCTTGGAGATAATAGGCGTATGCCATGCTCGGTCAGGCACGGCTGAAGTGCCGTGCTATCCGTCTGGCTCGCGAACCATTTGCGGAAAGAAAGATCCGGGCCTTGCGAACGGGCCCGCTCCAATGCCTTGGCAAAAAATTCGACTTCATACTCACGATACAGTTCTTCTTCGCTGCGGGCACGCTTTTCCCAGTGTGAAAGGCCCAATAACCTTGCGGGCCAAGGGGAATAGAGGGGCAGCTCTTCCAACGGAACGACAGGAGCTGACGAAATGTCCGATGTCGACTGTCTGGTCACGTCATAATCCTCGTAATGATATTAGCAACGCGGGCCGAAGCCCCTGCATGCCACCCGACGGGTGGATCTGTATGCTCATGATCGAATATTCCGTTGCACAGCGGTGCCGTCTGCACCCTGATTCCGGCATCATCAAGAGCCGCCTGTAATGAAGCGGGAACAGCAGAAGAAACAATTGCGCTTGCACCAATACCGCGGGCCCTTGCTTCAAATAAGCCCATGGTTGTTCCACCTGCCACAACCTCAACCCCTTCGAGCACATCGACAAGAGGCAGCGAACCCGCGACAAGAACCACATCAACAAGCTCAGACTGACACAAGGCGCGCAAGGCAGGAAGTTCAGGAGGCGCTTCTTTAGGGTGCGGTTTAAAGAGCAATTGCAGCCTTCTTTCTCTTGAAGCTGCCACCCTTCCGATCTCTTCGAACAACGAAGACAGCAACGGCCTCCCGTGAACAGACTTCCCGTTAGTCAGATCGGGCTGAGATAAAAACATAAACCGGTCAGTCTGACTTGTTTGGGCGCGGGCGGAATCAAGCGTTAACGCTTCGAGATGGGGCTGGCCCGATATTTCAAGCAACTCAGGACGAAAACCTTCTTCAATCATCTCCTGACGAGCGCCTTCATCCATTATGCAAATAATATCAGGCATATCCTGCAAGCTAACGTCTGCAAATCTAAACCGCAAGCTGTAGTTCGACCAAAAGTCCAGCACAACGACACTGGGTATGCCTCGCCTTCGCGCAGCATTTCTCAGAACTTGCTCTGCATTGCCTCCCCAGCTTGTCCCTGTCAGCAAGACCTTCGGAGCAACAGTGCTCAGTATCGATTCGGCCTCTGAGGGCGAAAGGTCTTTGTGCATGGGAACAGACGCAATGCCCTTTTCACGCAACATATTTGCAGCCCATTCTCCAGCATGTACCTCCACTGGAAAATGGGACATCAAGCTCAGAACCGGTGCAACTGCCAGAGCACCCCCGGGATCGTGTACGACGCACAAGATGTCACACATACGTGCGTTCCTTTACAGCAATGAGCGAAGCTTCTCACGCTGGTTGTATACCTTGACATACGCATCCACGACATCCTGTAAATCGTCGGAGCTCATTCCCGGACGGTGGAACTCGTGGTTAAACAGCTCTGAATAATGCATCCGCTCAGTGATTGGGCACAACCCTTTGCCATACTGCACGTTGCCTTCATAGCGGGGGCAATTCATCCCGCAATCTGTCGAATGCTCATGATATATACGCTGCAAATATAACGGCTTAACGTACCCGTATCCGATAAGCGGAACTCGTTCGCGCATATACGACGAAGGCAGCTCTGCCCCTACGGCTTTAATAAACAGGTCTCGCGGAACGCCAAGCTGTTCCTCATCATAAAAGAACACCTGGTTGTAATAAGCATGCGTGCAGCCCTTGCGGGTCGACTGCGGGGTGATGCCTGCCAGTTTTCCTAACTCATGGGCAAAAAAATCCGCATTGGCCCGCCGTGCTTCCAGCAGTTTGGGAAGCTTATCCACCTGCCCCACGCCAACAGCGGCCTGCAGTTCGGTCAAACGGTAATTAAACCCGATTATATTGAAAATATCCTCGGTTTTTTTTCCATCAACGACAACTTCTCCATGGTTTCGGATAAGCTCAAGACGCTCTGCCAAAGGATCGGAGTTGGTAACAAGAATGCCGCCTTCACCCGTATGAATATGCTTATGATAGTTCAGGCTGAATATGCCGATATCGCCAATACATCCCACGTATTCGCCGTTGCACACACTCATGGGGGATTGGGCACAATCCTCGATAACCATAATATTGTGCTCACGTGCAATCTGCATGATCTCTTCCATGCGTGCCGGATGACCGAAAATATGTACGACAATAATGGCCTTCGTACGGGGGGTAATGCGTTCACGAATCGATTCGGGAGAAATGCACAAATCCAAAGGATCTATGTCGGCAAAAACCGGCACAGCCCCGTAAACCAACGGCGCAACGGCACTGGCCGACATCGTGTACGGAGACACTATCACCTCGTCGCCAGGCGCGATCTTGCACGCTCCCATTGCCGCATACAGACCGGAAGTTGCCGAGTTAACCGCCACAGCATGCTTGATACCGAATGCTTGCTGCCACTTCGATTCAAGTTCCCTGACGACCGGCCCGCCATAAAAATCTTCATGCCATGCTCCGATGTAGGCTGACAGCACACCACTGTCCATAACATCCATGACAGCTTTTTTCTCTTCTTCGCCTATGGGATTATACGCCGGAAACAATTCGGTACGCACAGGCGCACCACCCAGTATTGCAAGATCAGCCATGGAATCGCTCCTCCAGAGTGACAGTAATAGCATCGCATAGTTCAAGAACGCGAACGGCCTCTTCCGGCTGCGCGATAAGTGTACCGGCCCCGGAAAGCACATCCAGAACATTACGCAACATATATAGCATGTTGCGATCTTCGGTCCATTTTTCGACATCAGGGGAGGAGGCCAGAATATTGGCGTTGCGCAGCACAGGGTGCGGAGTGACTCTCTGCGTACGAAATTCACGCCCACCGCGAAGGACGCTAACGCGTCCAGCCTCAAAAAACAACTGCATTTCAAGGGCTTCGTAACACTCAGCCTGTAAATGCAAAAACATGGTCCGCGTGTTGCCGAACGTGACGGCAAAATCAACGACGTAGTCACCGTTTCCCCACGGCTCTCCGCCAAAGGCAACCGGGTCACTCCAGTCACCGCACCACGACTGAAGCAAATCCATAAAATGAGATGCGTTATGCCTCATCCCTTTTGTATACACCACATTGGCAGCCTGGAGAGCACCAAGCTTCCCTGTTGCGATATCCTGCCCCAGAGCGCAAAAATGCGGTGCCCAGCGACGCAGATACGGCACACAAAGGGTCACACCCTCCTGCCTGCAACGATTTACCATCTCTTTGGCACCCGTTGTGGATTCCGCCAAAGGCTTTTCACATATGATGGCTTTCGCACCATACGTTAAGGCCTGCATAACATGTTCTTCGTGAAATGCTGTGGGAGAACAGACACTGACTATGTCTGGTCGGACAGTCTTAAGCATTGTCGTTGCGTCTTCAAAGCCGCTAACCCCGGAGCGAAAACGCAAAAAATCGTTCCGCGTATCTTCGGAAGGATCACAGGCGGCTACGAGCAAAACGTCTTCCGCACAAGCTGCGTACGCGCCAGCATGAGTAAGCACATTGGGCGGACCACCACGATCATCATACCCGCCGGCGATATCTCCGCATCCTATGATAGCGGCTGTCAGCATTGGTTGCCGCCCTGATTTCGCACACAACCGGCAAGTATCGATGCAGCCTTGTAAATTTGCCCTATATCCTGCCCTTCAAGAACGAAAGGCTGGCCCATTTCGACGCAAGGCACAATTTGAATACCCTCTGAACACTCCCGCATATGAACGGCAGGAATATTTGCAAGCGGCACCATTTCAGCAGAGACATCCAAAACAAGACAAGGTTGAACCTCAAGCGGATCATCAACACAACCAAAAGACAGCAATTGCGATTTGACCACTGTTTCCGGTTCCGCAACAAGGCGAACACCTATTCCGTGAACATCTCGGAGCGCAGCCAGAATTTTTGCCAATGGATGTTGCAGAGCCTCGCTTGCGCTGAATGCTCCGCGAACCACAATATACCGTGTTCCGGCGCCAATAGCCTTTTGCTGCACATGCTTGTTGATATCCATGAGCCACGGTTCAGCCCTTAGCAGGTCAGCCACTTCGCGGATATCAGCCTTGCCAGGTTCCGCACCCAGACTTTCGTAGACCGATTCCAGAAACGTCAAATCCGCTGGTGTATCAACGCTGATGCGTGCACCGGCAAACTGTTCTTGTTCAGGAATTTCCAGATAGGAAATTGAAGCGAATTCCGGATGCCCTTTAAGCCAGGAGACTACATGCTCCTGCACACACGGATCCTGTCCATGCTCTTTAGCCAGCCTGTGCAATACCGTCGCGCGATAGGGATCAATCCCTTGATGAATACATGGAGTCCCATCCCGCACCGTTGCATAGTCTGCTCCCGTATCCGCCATGAGAACGAGCAGGCGCTCTATGACGTCCGGATCAACCAGAGGACAGTCGCCGGTAATTCGAACAACGACATCCGGAGCATATTGCTCAAGAACAAGAAGGTGTCGGGCAAGCAGATTATCTTCCGGCCCCCGAACAACATCGACCCCCATCTTCAGCCCCGCTTCTGCCAACACGTCATCGCGGGACAGAGTTGATGTTGCAATCACCACTTTCTCAAGCACTGCACACGAGGCCAGGCGTGAACAGACATGCTCCAGTACTGGCATTCCGGCCAGCGGGGCAAGCACCTTGCCAGGAAATCTTGAGGACCCCATACGGGCCTCCACCACGGCGAGGCTGCGCATCGATTGCTCCCTTATCCGGTAAAGCTGGATCTAATATGTTTGAAAGGACGCAAGCCGTCTTCCGGATCGGCACGCCACCAGCGCTCATGTTCCTCACTGGGAACATGTCGCTTCACACCGTCGCCATCTGCGCTCAGTCCCTCTTTCACATTGCGGATAACCTGCGCCATCTGCTCGGGAAGCCAGCAGTGACCGCCCTGATACTCGACCCCATCACCTTCGAGATCCAGATGAAACTCGATCATGGAGGCGGAGAATGCGTGAACAGCTCGGTAGACAACCCCCGCGGACACGGTATGATCCGACCAGCCCGACTGACAGTCGCAGGCGTTTCTGATTGTCTCTATACACGACAAGTTGGATTGCTCGGGAGAAGAAGGATACTGCGATACACAATGCAGGACAGTGATGTCATTGCACCCTGCATTGCGCAGTATGGAAACCGCATTCTGTACTTCTTGCAAATCTGCCATACCTGAAGAAATGACCACCGGCTTACCGGTGCGAGCACAAGCTTCAAGCAAAGCAGGCCATGTCAGCTCGTACGACGCTATCTTATAAAAATCCACGTATGGAAGCAGCTCTTCCACTGCCAGCAAATCGAAAGGAGTACAGCTGAAGGCCAGCCCGCGCTCTTTACTCTTCGCCGCGATTGCGGGCAAAAATTCCGGAGGCAACTCCCACTTTTTTCTTGCCCTGTGTTTTTCGGAAACGCGTAAAATTTCTTGTGCGAATAATTCTTCTAGCCGGAACAGCTGAAACTTAACACCATCGCATCCTATATCCGCAGCCGTATCTACAAATTTCAGGCATCGGGAAAGGTCTGCATTATGGTTACTCGAAATTTCCGCTATGAATTGCGTCGTCATACCAAGGCCTCCTGTAAAGATTCTCGCAACATGGCAAGAACATACTCTACATCCTCATCGGTTAATCCGGCATGCATGGGAAGACTGAGAATTTCTTGAAACGCCGCATCGCACACAGGCGTTTTGTTTGCCCCTTTGTGCTGGCGCTCCATATAGTAAGGGTGCATATGAACTGGAATATAATGAACATTTGCCTGCACACCACGGCTGCGCAATCCCTTCAGTACGGCATCTCTCATCGGCACAGGCTGAGACAAAACCCGAACAACAAACAGATGTCGGGCATGGTATGCTTCCGGTCTTTCATCCAGAGCGTCAACACCATCAATGTCTTGCAAAGCCTGTTTGTAGTGCTCCGCAATCTGCCTGCGGCGTTCAACCCACAGTGAAAGCTTGGAAAGCTGGCTTATCCCCAGAGCACACTGAATGTCAGTAATGCGGTAATTGAACCCCAGGTCAACCATTTCATACCGCCAGGTCCCTAACGCTGCGCGGCGGGCAGGATCCAAATCAATGCCGTGACTTCGGAAACGGCGCATTTTCTCAGCCAGTTCTCCGTCACTGCAAAGCACCATGCCCCCTTCACCTGTTGTGATATGTTTAACAGGATGAAAGCTTAAGCACGTGACATCAGCAAGGGTCCCGACAGGTTCACCATTCCATGCCCCGCCAAGCGAATGGCAGGCATCAGAGGCTAAAAACAATCCATGCTTATCGGCAAGGGCACGCAACGCACCATAATCACAAGGGTGCCCTGCATAATCCACACTTATAATACCTTTGGTACGGGGAGTTATACACGCTTCAACTGCTTCTGGATCAAGCAGCAGTTCACCAGGGGTCACGTCTGCAAAAACAGGTACCCCCCCTTGATACACCACTGCGTTAGCCGTGGCGCAGAAGGTCATTGGCGGCATGATGACCTCATCACCGTCACCAACACCCAGCGCGTACATGGCACAATGAAGCGCTGCCGTACCATTACATACAGCAACGCCATGCTCCGCTCCGCAACTGTGGGCTACCGCGTCCTCAAATGCCGCAACATTAGGGCCACAAGTCAACCAGTCCGATTGAAGGACCTCGGTGACAGCGGCTACGTCTGCTGCATCAATCAGATGTTTGCCGTAGGGTACATTTTTTGGACGCATTCCCGCAACTGCTCCTTTGAAATCCACCAGGTGTTGGTATTCGACTTGTACTCAAATCCATGAGGCAGGTGGGCCCCTTTGCGGGCACTCGGCCAGTGGTCCAGATTCCGGTTTATTGGATAAATCACATAGTGTTTATCATATTCTCTGGCATTGCGGGCCTCTTCAGCCGGAATCATAATCTCATGGATTTTTTCACCAGGCCGCACACCCGTTACATCCAGTTCACAATCGGGGCAAATCGCTTTGGCTAAATCAACCACGCGCATGCTGGGAATTTTGGGAATGAATATCTCTCCGCCTTCCATTGAGGCGAGGCTCGTAAGCACAAACTGAATTCCGTCATGTATTTCAAGCCAGAAACGAGTCATTTCAGGGTCAGTAATAGGCAACCGCCCTGTTTCGCGAAGCTTAAGGAACAACGGAATCACACTGCCGCGACTCCCCATGACATTCCCGTAGCGAACGATCGAAAAAAGGGTCTCTTCATATCCTGAATAGTGATTTCCGGCTATGAACAGCTTATCGGAGCACAGCTTGGTTGCGCCATACAGATTTACCGGGTTGACAGCTTTATCCGTACTTAACGCTATGCACTTCGAGACACCGGTATCGATGCAGGCATCAATGAGATTTACTGCGCCGCCGATATTCGTTTTTACGGCTTCAGCGGGATTATACTCAGCTGCAGGAACCTGTTTCAACGCTGCTGCGTGTATAACAATGTCCACCCTGCGCAACGCCCGTCTTAATCGATCTGCATCACGGACATCTCCAATAAAATACCGCAGACAGGGATACACCTGCGGCGAAAAATGCTGCGCCATTTCGAACTGCTTAAGCTCGTCCCGACTGAAGATTATCAGACGCCGGGGCTTGTAGTTTTGCAGTACTGTTCTGACGAACTCCATCCCGAAAGAGCCGGTGCCACCTGTCAGGAGAATACTTTTGTCGTTTAGCATGGTGTTCTCATAATCCTTTCCGGCAACACAGATTGTTCAGAACCTGTTGGCCGCAGTTGCGTTTATCGCATTCATGAAATCAACGCGAAATCAGCGGAGTCAATTCCATGTGCCAGCTACAGTGCAAGGCCGTCAGCAATTTGGCATTATACAACGGCCATTTGGTCATATGCATAAAATGCGCCAAACGCGTAGCAGCAAGAAGTGTTAAAAAAGCAGAGAGTTACGACACGTGTACAATCTATTCAGAGACGTACCTACGCATCGCCGAACTCAAACAAAAAGGCCCAGGTTTCTTTCCCTATACTTGCGTCTGTTGCGATATGACTTTCCCATAAAACAGAGGTGTTGGGTACATGAAGGGACACTGCTTTTCGCATATCCCTACGCCACAAAAGATCATCATGGGCGTGATAGTTCGGTACGACGGTTTCAACGTCTTCATAGTAATCCATGGTGAAATAGTACCGACGAGAAACCCGCCGAAACTCGCTCAAAGCCCGGAGAGTATCCGACGGGGCAATGTGCATCATGACACCAGTGGTATACACTAAATCAAAATACCCGTCATCATAGGGAATTTCAAACGCATTCCCTTGTACGAGAGAAGCAGGCGCTTTTCTACTTTTTCCAACTTCGACTGCGGCCGCCTGCGGTTCTACACCCACTAGTTCGAAGTCGCCCAACTCACTCAGCGGGAAAAAGTTATGTCCGGTGTTGCACCCCACTTCAAGGATACGCCGTACTCCTGTTGTATGGGACAGCATTTCCCGAAATATCTCTCCCATTCTTGCCAGACGTTCAGGACGGTAGTTTTCATCTACATTTCGCGCAGTGTATTCTTTCCCGAAGTCACCGGCCCAGCGATCCAATTGTGTTGTTCCACTCATATATGTCTCCCTGGTCTCGTTGACAAAAATTGTTACGATCCAGATTAAATCCACCTTGACCGCAAGTCGCAGTCAAAACACAAAACAGTATTGTTCAAAATACACCCAAGCGCAACATGATTTAGGCACAAACATTATCAGTCACCTGGAAATCCTCCCATATTTAAGGCCTCTTAAAAACAGGAAGGGAGGGAGTACCGCAGCAGCGGCTAGAGAACGTATTGATTTCGTTTTTCCTGCCACTCTCTCAAAGAAGGCAGAGACTCCTCAAATCGATAGTAAAATTTTACGTCGTTTCCTAACGAATTACCGTATGCCGCTCTAGACTGACCGCCAAACCCTGTGGAACGATTATGGCAGCAAGTGACCTGACCTACATACCGAACCTTGTAATCAAGAAGGCGCAGATCAAGATGGAATGCAACGTCATCCAGCTGGCTGGGAGAGAATCGAATGTCAAATTCAGGTACTTTTTCAAGGCATTCTCTTCGAATCAGATGGCAACACCCCATAACGGAATCGACATCTCTACGCACGTTATACAAACCATTATCAGAGGCAAGCATCGGTCTGCCGAGACTTAAACGGAATATCCCGGGCCGGGCGATGGATACATCACGGAACAGATACTGGAGAGTGCTGTCAGGGTTAGTTACCTTGCACCCAACAGCTCCAATTTGGGGATCTTCATCAATTGCAGTAACCAAAGCGGCAAGCCAGTTGCTTTCAATAGTTACATCATCATCAAGAAATGCAACCAATTCAGTCTGATTGTCACTAAGCGCATAGTTTACAAGGTAGTTTCGGGCAGCCGGAGCACCAATGTTAACCGGCATAATAATTGTTTCCAGTTCAGTCGTTGTAAAACGGGCTTTCGCTTCCTCAACGACCTGTAGACTGTGATCCGTGCACCCATTAAGCAATACCACGCATCGTGCCATGCCTAAATCCGATTCGCTCAAACTCTTAAGTGTTGTTTCCAACAAGTCCGCTTTATTATAGGAATATATGGCAACAACGATGTTGCGCCCATCCAAAGAGTTGGGATCAACAGAAAAGGGATTGTCCAATTCATCTTTACAGTATTGAATCGGCAACTGGGATGGGGCGAGCTTGAGCGAAGTCTCAAGTAGCGTGTGGGCTGTAGAAGTGTCGTTTTGCAAAAGGGAACAAGATGCAATTGCGTTTAAGAGCAGCTCATTTGTTCGAGACTCTTCTGGCAGAGATTGAAAATGAGTAAGAGCCTCTTCGACTCTTCCGCCTTTGGCAGCCAAATATGCCACCCGTTGTTGCCATGGCAGGCGAAGTTCCTTGTGAGGTGCAAAAGAAGGAAGCCAGTCATGAGAACTTATACCATGTTCTACATCCAACTCATAAAGGGCAACACCCAAAAAGACATTCCCCGGATTGACAGAGAGTTCTCTCAAGATTTTCGTACGAGCGTTGTCTATGCTTCCTGCGCTTATGAGCCGCGTTATGGATTGAAGAAAGTTGTTGCCCGGAGACATGTGAGACAGAATTTTCAGTCTCATTTTCAATAAAGGAGAATAAGCTAACTGCAGCATGACGTTCCCGACAGAAACATTGAACGGGTCCATCAAATGCAAACTCTTGGTCACGTGCATGAAACAGGCAATCGCTTCAGAATGTTTGGCTAAATTCACATCCTCAGCAAATCTTTTGAAATAGTAAGACCCAATGTTCTCATCTAGAACAAAGTTCGAATAATGTGTCTTGTAGTGCTGGCAGAGTTCATCAAGCGTAAGTGCGTTTAATTCTGGAGTAAGCCCTGGAGAAAGATACTGAAAGTCAATAGTCATACCTGTTCCTTAGTGAGATTTCATGTAAATGCACTGTGTTTGGCAGTATATTTTTTATGTTTTATAAGGTGAATAAAACTTGGACCCACTGCGAAAGACTGTCCGATTGTATCATTCGATGTGTGCATTCTGCTGACAAGGAAAAATCCACCTATATGCCCTACCCCTCCGGGTTAAAGTCGTCAATTACATTGAACAATCTATAGCTGCATCCATTTTGCAGTTGGCCATGTACGAGATCCTCCACCTGGATATTGCTTAGCTGCTATCTTTGTTTACTGCCTTCTTTCAAAGGGTTTATAAACTGATTAAAGCTCAGAGCATAGGCGAACATTCAACTCAACAGTCATTCGGTATCGCCCCTCTGCCCTCTTGATAAAAAACACCATTTCACCCCTTCAAGATCAACCACCAAAAAATATGGAGACTCACCGCAAAACGGGATCAACCAGCTTGACATATCAGAGTTTAGCACATAAACACTCACCCATGACGCTCAAGCACAAAGATATTGTTTCTCAAATATTCACATTCATCGACAGGGTTCTTTTCATTGAGAAAAAGACCAAGGTGAAATTTGAGAATGTGACGTTATACCCTTCCGAGATTCATCTGATTCTCTTCCTCTACAGAGAGCAGGATACCAACGTAACGCGCATAGCTGAAAGACTTGGCGTAACCAAAGGAGCAATATCACAAACACTCAGCCGTCTTGAAAGTAAAGGCGTGCTGCACAAAGTCAAAGATCCGAACAACAAAAACGAATTGCAGGCCGAGTTTCTCCCCTTTGGTCTTACCGTGCTCGATCACTGCCTGAATATTACCGCTAACATCCATACGCAATACGACGATTATCTCGCTTCTCTGACAGAGAACGAACGTGAGACAATTAGCAAATTTGTTGCACATATTGATGGAGTGATGCGTGATGAAGTTGAAACTAAGGAATAATTTTTTTGGCTAAGAGTTTAGTAGCTAAACACAAGCCCATGTAATCTCTGCAATCGAGACCTCATACCCTAACAAAACAGGTTGTCTGAGTCTGGGTACTCATATTGTGTGTCACCATGAAATCAGCGTTAGTGACGCCTTCTGTGTTTAGCAGCTAAACCTGAACAACGAAAGGAGACAGGCATGAACAATGATTCTCAGACAAAAAATTAACGATAACGCTCGCGCAAGAAGCCCATTGAGGTCCCAACCACACTACGCGGACCCAACGGTATTCTGTCGCGGCAACCACCACATCACCATACTGCCAAGTCAACTTGGCGCAAAATACAAAGAGAGTTCAGATGAATAGGAACTTCAAACTGCTGCTGGGCGGCCAGCTTGTTTCGCAGGTAGGCGACAAATTCCACATGATAGCACTGGCCTTATGGGTCCTCGACACAACCGGATCCACGGCAAAGATGGGCGCAGTGCTGGCCGCTTCAATGATTCCATCGGTACTCCTCGGCTTTTTTTCCGGCGCCGTCATCGATCGATATTCAAGAAAGCTGATTATAGTGGGAACAGACATCATTCGAGGAATCGTACTTTTACTCTTTGCCTGGATGATGTTCGCAGGACAGGTCGACTTTTACTTCATCCTTGCATTGCAGGTTGTTCTTTCGATAAATGCGGCATTTTTTGACCCGACGATTCCATCAGTAATCCCCCAGATAGTTGATAAAAGCCAACTGGGGCGCGCCAATGCCATACATCAGGGAGTTTACAGCTTTGCAATGATTGGCGGTGCGGCACTGGGCGGCATAGCTGTTTCAACCCTCGGGTATGTATGGGTATTCGCACTTGACGGCTTATCCTTTCTGCTCTCGGCAGTATTTGAGTCCTTCATCAAAATCCCATCCGCTTCACCTGAGAAGGACAAAAGGAGTTTCACTTCAGACATCAAGGCAGGATATGCGTACCTCTTTAACAGTCGGCCGCTACTTGTTGTCTTGTTTATGGTCATGATCATTCACTTTTTTGTTGGGGCCATTGAAGTGTTCATGCCCGTGATTGCCAACACAATATCGGACAACGGCGCAGAGACACTGGGGCTTTTCCAGGCCGCACTGGGTGTCGGCATACTTGTAATGTCCATATTGCTCAGCAGATTTTCCGTTTCCGGAAAAGAAAAGGAATCCCTGTTCTCGTCTGTGGCGGTGATGGGATGTATTCAGGCCCTAACCTGGTTTATTGATCCTGAAAACGACTTTGCGCTCGCAGGATACACGGCCTGTATTTTCCTGTGGGGTGCCGCAATGATACGAGCCGCTGTTTCCTTCAAGACCCTGCTACAGACCCATGTCGATAATACGTACGGCGGAAGAGTTTTTGCCATAGCATCAACCATTGGCAACGCCTCAATTCCGGCTGCAATGATCATGTTTGGCCTGCTTCTGGATTACATCGAATATTCCAATCTGTTGCCAACTTCAGGGTTGATCCTGGCCACATTGGGCTTGATTGCCTTTACGCTGTTCAAGGAAGAAAGAAAGGATAGCACCCCCTGCGATCAAGCTCAGAAAGGTGAAAGTGCCCCCGAACCAGAGTGAAGCTTGATATTAGCCGCAAAGCAACTCAGATGTGCTGAACATCACCCCCGTAAAGGGTGAGCGCCCTTTGGGGTAAAAGCATTATCAAAATAAGGGGGTATCCAGAATTCTGGATACCCTATTTTATTACTGGTGGCGGAGTTGGCGGAAGTTGAATCCGTGACATCTTCACTTCTATCTGAGAAGTCGGCTCATTATCATCTGAAATAATTATTGTTTTCTGGATTCTCGGGCTTCTCTGGCTGGCGTTTGTAAATCCCGTTGAGTGGCTCCAAGATCACATGTCTGCCTAGGAGACTGCCTTTGCCAACATATTGCAAAGGCATGAAACAAGCCCGATGTTTTTTTTATCTTAATGTAAAGACTATCTCTCCATGTTTTTCGATGCGAACAAGCCTGAATCCCGCATAATCAATAATCCCAATACCGGAAGCATATGTTCGGGGAACACAATACTCGCCTGACACTTCAATTACAGTTCGCTCTTTACCAAAAAACTTTTGTTTGCTGCGCTTGGAAATACTACATTGAGCCGTCGTTTTCTTCCCCTTATCGGTAGATCTCGAGCCTCGTTCCACCAGATGGACCTCTTCACCCCAAACAGCCCCTCCCAGGTCAAGATCCGTATGGTACCCAGTCATGCCGTGTAGAGGAAAATCCTTCCTGATTATTTTGCTTCCATTTGTTGAAAGGCCATATACTGTTGTCATTTCAGTTGAGCACCCGGCATTGAAGGCTGTCCGTAGCATCGTGAGTGTTGATCTCTCCTCAATAAGCAGCGCTCCATCCTGGTCATACGTCAATCCACGGATTTCCATTTTCTGACCATTCTCTGCTTCATAAAATAACCTGACCCCTGGAGCGGGACCAAGGTATGTCGCAGCCTCAGTACTCTCTTCTGATACAGCCGCTACCGGAAGTGCCAACACAGCCAAGCAGCTAAAGACCATGGGCAACCCGACCAGCTGCCGTTTCACCTGTCCAAGGATTTTTCGCAAGCCACCTATCACAGCTTGAAATACTGTTTCCACCATTCCAGCAGCCAGCTCCAGCAACGGCACTTTCACTCTCTTCACGCCTTCGGTATTGGACCTTTCCGCCCAGTATTTTTTTGCCGGTGACGGACAATCCCGCACTTGCTTTTCATTTCTTTTCTCTTCAACTTCATAGTGACAATTGAGGTAGTGATGCGAAAGTCAGGGCTGCCCTCTTTAATAGTCCCGCCAAACGCCCCCTATAGCTCTTTCGTTATCACATAACCATTTGCACCCGCAACAACATCTAAATACCCGACCTACTTGTAATACAGAAATGAATCGCCCCCCTTCCCGTTGTATCGCATATGGCAGGCGATCTACTGCCACTGCGCGTTCTCATCGTTTGAAAATGGATAGCAAAAGAACAAAAATTCCATTCGACAAGATTTCGATATGAAAAGGCCAGCTTCCACTCTAAAAGCTGGCCTTTGATGTCATATCAATTGTATGGTCCAAGGTCATTCGGTTTAAATATACGCAGAGGAACTTTGGAGGGGCATATTCTCCCTGCAATATCAATTATCTCGCTTTTATCTCTTCGTGTTATACTAACATTTGAGTCTCCGTATTGAGTACCAAGCTTAGTATCACTCATTATTTCTCTGCCTGAACCGACAAGATCGATGTCATGGTAGCTGATTTGTAATTGGGTATCCTGCTCGCAGTCCCTAAAAGCCATATTGCTTTTCAATATATGCTTATGTGAATCCACGAATTCCGGCTTGATCATTACAAAAAGCGTGTAATATAAGCCGTTGCTCGTTTCTATACCCCATGTATTCCCCGGAGCCTCAAGAATCACCATTTCCTCAACGTTTTCGCATGATATAACATACGCTTCCGAAGCAAAGCACGGTGTGCACACCAGCACGAGCAAAAAACAAATCAAAAGTCTCACATCACCCTCTGATAAAATACTCAACACGACAGGCGTCACCCCCTCGGGTCCACAATTTCACTTCCCAGCCTATAGTGTACCCCCCCCTTGCTTGTATAGCACCTTCTATCTGGAAATTTCAGGAGGCAAGTGTCCAGTACTCCAAGTGTACTCTCTCCAATCTTGTGCCATTCTTTTCTCCTTATGCCGATGAGGCTGTTCGCTTATTTGTGAAAAGCCTACCATGGGTTTTTCGGAGAAAATCATCGAAACATGGGCTTTAGAAGTTGCCTTCCACCTTGGAGTAAGAACAAGTGAAAGCGAACTTCTCGCCTTACGTTGGGAGCATGTTGATTGGGAGCTTAACGAAATTCGCGTCTTTGCTCCGAAGACCAATACCTATCGCACCATCCCGATCTCGGAAATCTTCATGCGTGAGTTGAATCGGAAGATGTTGGAATCAAAGTCGGGATACATCGTCGAGTATCGCGGACGTCCCATCAAATCACTTCGGAAGTCGTTTCGAACTGCTTGTTAGAAAGCTGGTATCGACAAGTCCGTAACGTCCTACGATGTACGCCACCTCTTTGCCACAACTTTGCTGAACAAGGGCGGCGACCTTGCTTCAGTATCAAACATGATGGGCCATGCTTCCACCAAGATGACAGCCGATCAATACTACCATGTATTGAAGTCGGAGAAAGCTAGTACCGTCAAGTTGTTGCCGAACCTCTAGGGGACCTCGGCACTACGTTTAACCAGACCCACCATCGAAGTTGGCGGTAGGTCGCAATCAAATAACTACATTCAAGAGGTAATGGATATGTCTCAACTTAAAGCAAAACACTACAGTCATTTAGGTCAGTTAAAGAATCACGTTTTCAACTCGTCTTTTCCTGGCCAATGGATTACTCCCCCCAACAATGGCCACCGCTTCAACGCAACCAATGGCGGTTGTTTAATGTGGTGGCCTTCAACCAAGACTATTGTTCTTCAAGGTACATGGCTTCCTATTAAGGAAGCGGCAATTAAGGAATAAATCGACTTCACCAACCGTAAGCACCTTGCGACTCGCGCTAAGGAAGAGAGCGAAGTTAAGGCTAAGATGAATGCCGAACTTGATTCCTTGCTCGCCGCACTCGAAGATGATGATGAGCAAACTGAGTTACATCTTCTCAACTAACATCTATTCGTCATAGCCGACGATCTTCGTCGAACCCAATGGCCAACCTTCGCATGGGGGTTGGCCTTTATTAATGGCAAAACCCCAATTACATCTTCAAATATTCAAAATCTGTACTAAACCATAAAAAGGGCGTATGTACCTCATAAACTAGCCTTAACCAATTACAACACTGTCTCTTTATGAGGTTATCATGAGTACATATTCGCGCGGTTCTGAATGGAGAAGGTGGGAACTTCATACGCATACTCCTTGTTCGTACCTCAATAATGGTTTTGGCACCGATTGGGATGTCTATGTTAAGGAGCTCTTTAGCAAAGCGATAAGGCATAACATTGCTGCCATAGGTCTTACCGATTACTTCACGATAGATGGATATAAGAAAATTAAGACTGAGTACCTTGATAATGAGACTAAACTGAAAGAACTCTTCACCCCTGATGAAGTACGGAAGATCAAGGACATTCTGATACTGCCCAATATCGAATTTCGTCTTAGTACCCTTGTTGACGGGAGTAGGGTCAACTTCCACGTACTCTTCTCAAATGAAGTTTCAATTCAAGATATCGAAGAAAACTTCCTATATGAACTGAACTTTGTTGCGGAATCTAACCCTCACTCTGAAGACGAGCGTTGGAAACTCAAGACTTGCAATCTCGAAACCTTAGGTCAAAGGCTCAAATCGGAACAACAGGAATTTGAGGCCGACTCTGATATTTACGTTGGGATGAAATGTGCTGTTGTTGACGATACTGAAATAGTAAAAATCCTGACCAACAAAAAATCCAAGTTCAAAGATCAATATCTTATCTTCATCCCCTCTGATGAAGATTTAAGCAAAATCAATTGGAACGGCCAAGGTCACCAAATCCGCAAATTATTGATTCAAAAGTCTAACGGATTAATGGCTTCAAACCCCAAAACAATACAGTGGGGGCTCGGCGAGTTTCACGACACTTCTGCCGACTTCGTAAAAGAGTTTAGGTCTCTAAAACCATGTATATGGGGAGCTGATGCGCATTGCTATGATACACTCTTTTCCCCTGCCAATGATCGTTATTGCTGGATTAAGGCCAACCCTTCGTTCAATGGGTTGAAGCAAATTACATTCGAGCCTGAAGACAGGGTAAAAATTAGTGATGTACGGCCTGACGAAAAGAACGACTATCAATTGATCGACCACGTTAGCTTCAAAGACCCACAATTCAGTCCGCGAAGGTTGCCGATTAACCCAAACCTAACTGCAATTATTGGGGGCAAGTCTACAGGAAAGTCTGTACTCCTGAGAAACATAGCTAAAACGATTGATTCAGATGAAGTCGACAGAAGATTGGAAGATGTAGGGCTTATTGATTACCCAATGCAAATAGATGATTTTGAAGTCACTTGGAAGGATGGACAATCACAAAAGATATCTTCTCAAGACAAAATTTCAAAAAAAATAATCTACATACCCCAGTCTTACTTCAACCGGCTTGTCGACAACGAGGAAAGTAAGACATCGATAGACGACATCCTCAAAAGTGTTCTGGAACAAACTGACGAGATTCGTCAAAGCTTTTCAAGCTTGGAAAACGAGCAAAGAGATATCAAGAAAAACATCTCTAAAACTATCGAAAACCTTTTCTTCACCCTTGAGGATTGGCAACGGCAACATCTCAAAATAAAAGAAAAAGGAGATAAGATAGGGATCGAGCAGGGGATTGCGAACTTAGCAAAAGAAATTGACGTTCTCAAAGCTAGCTCAGGGATGTCTGAAGATGAACTTTTGAAGTATAATCAATCTAAAGACAATATCGATGGACTTAGGTACCACAACGTCACACTAGAAAAAGATATCAACGTCTTATCTAACCTCAAGCCCCTACCCCCAATATCCGTAGACACTGACGCGCTTTCAGACGAAATCAAGCTGAAAGCCGACACTCATTTATCGCTTCTATTACACGAAGTTCAGGACAAGTGGTCTGCATTCATATCAAACCACATTAAGCAGTTGGAGGAAGTCAGGAAAGCGAACAATTTAGTTTTGTCTAAAGAACAAGAAATAGTTGAGCCTTTAATCGCCAAATTAGCAAACGCGACTCAATTGACGAACCTGAGCGCCAAGTACGATTTGGAAAAGAAAAAGTTGAAACAACTTCAGGTCGAAGAGCAGACACTGGATAAACATGCGAATCAGTACACTCAAAAATTAATGAAGCTAGCGCAGACGTTTGGTAAAAATTTTGAAGAATTGAATAAAACACAAGAAACAATATCACGTTCACAAGAAGCACTCTCTGACATTGAATTTGAACTGTCGGTAGAGTTCAAGTCTAAGCATTTCCAAAAAGAGTTCGTAGACGAAGTATTTAACCTTAAACAACTTTCAAAATTTTCAAAGGTAGCCCTGCTAAACTACAATTGGATTAATATCAATACATTCCAGCATGATATCTACCAAATTATCGTTGGCATTATGGATGAGTCAATCGTTCTCAAAAAGAACTACAGTAAAAAAGAAGCCCTCACTAAGCTCCTTCAGAATTGGTACATCCTCAAATACAATATCACCTACAAAGGCGATAACTTATCCCAAATGTCACCGGGGAAAAAATCGTTTGTCCTTTTGAAGCTTCTGCTTGACTTAGACAACAGTAGATGTCCTTTACTCCTTGACCAACCCGAAGACGACTTAGACAATCGATCCATTTATGACGAGCTTGTCGCTTACATCAAAAAAAGCAAGAAAAACAGACAGATAATTATCGCAACACACAACCCCAATTTAGTCGTAAGCGCAGATGCAGAGGAAGTTATCGTAGCGAATCAACATGGCGATGAATCACTAAATGAGAATCACCAGTTTGAATACAAATCGAACGCATTAGAAAATTCATATCAAGATGATACGTCTCAATTTACCTTGCAAAAACAAGGAATCAAAGAGCACGTATGTGACATCCTTGAAGGCGGCGAATTGGCATTCCAAAAGAGAAGCGAAAAATACAACATATAAGACGAGATAGATTAAAATGTCTGATTGGACCCCAATCAAAGTTCTTGGTCGTTTTAAACTTGGAGAAGACGTAATCGTCATCAAAGAAAGTTCTGAAAACTACGATAGAATCGGAGTCGTATGGAAGCTTAGGAACTACAACGATAACCCTAAAATCTCTGTCTCGTTTGATGGGGAAATGTAAGCTGACAAGTAAGTTGAGAATTTCGGTCACTCAAGTTGAGAAAACTTGAGTGACCGTTTTTTTATTTGGCACGGTGTCTGCTACGCGTGCGCGTTGATCAAAGTGGTTAAATCGTCCAATTTGCGAGCTCTTTGAGGCGGCTGCAGGCCACATCAAAATAGCCCTGGGATAACTCCACACCTATGAAGTTCCGACCCGTTTCAAGACAAGCTTGGGCTGTAGTAGCCGAGCCTGCGAAGGGGTCGAGGATCGTGCCGCCCTCCGGGGTGATCTGGAGAAGGTCGTGGAGTAGTGGGACCGGCTTTTCCGTCAGGTGTTTTCGCTTGGAGCTGGAAACTATGGAATGACGGTAGACACCGGGAAGGCATCGCTCTGTGGCAGGAGCCAGCTTACCTTTGCTCCCGATAACAACATACTCGCACTGTTTTTTGAACTCACCCTTGGATGGCCTGGCCGTGGGCTTGTCCCACACCACGATGTTTCGCCAGAGCCAACCGCCTGCCTGCAGGGCATCTGTCATGGCCGGTAACTGTCGCCAATCCGTAAACATCATACACACGCTTCCTGGTTTAGCCACCCGGTAAGCCTCCGCTAACCAGAGGGTTGCCCAAGTGATGAAAGAGCGTTGATCGCGGTTGTCACCGGGAAAGTCGGCGAATTTCTTCTGCGCGTCTGAGCTTTGGTACTTCTTGGAAGGCGACTGCTGTCGCTGAGCCATTGTCATTCCCCCGCTGGAATAGGGAGGGTCTGTAAGGATGCCGTCAACGCTGCATTCGTCCAGTGTCCTCAGTACGGCCAAGGCTTCCCCTTGGCACATCGTGGCATTTCCGATCTGTATGTTCATGTGAGTCCTCGTGTGAGGCTCTGTGGCTTTCTGGGTTGGTGCTCGTAGCTCTCAGATGGTTCAGAGTGCCGCATCGAGGGCACTTGATTTGAATATTTAAGGCTTGCCCTTTGGCAAGCAAACGGTTGCACTTACCACATCGAATTTGATTTTTCATGTTGACTTGAATGAGTTGGCTCTGCGAGAAACGCCCAGCCCTAGTGGCTAGGAATAGTAGATTCTCTACGAATGGTTAGGGCCATCCGTTAAGCTATGGTGTGGTGCTAGGACACCACGCTGGTGGGGGCGTTTGTGCGCCCCCGCCTATTCCGTATCTGTGTCCTGCCGGAGGTATCCGGCAGGGCTTGTTCTTTATCCTATTTGATTATCAAAGAGCGTGACTGGATATTAGAGGGCGAGCGGATAAACCGGCCAAGTCACTGCCTCGGGGAACCCGGCTTGTTCAGGAACATCGCGCAACTCTTGGACATAGACATGGAGGGCCAACATGGTAGGGTCGTCATCTGTGGGGGACTCCGTCCGCACTCCATTTTCAATAAGCAGGAGTTCTGAGGTGTGTCGCTCAAAACGCCAAGCAACAGCTTGAATTCGTGCGTCTCGCTCTGCACGACGGCTAGCCTTTAACGCCTCAAAGTCAAGAATCGGATCAGCCAATATAGGATGGCCGTCAGAGCCCGCCTGGATCGACTGACCAGATACCTGGCCAGCCATAAGGGCATAATAATGCTCGTCCGTTACTTCCACAGCATCAACAGGGATGTTGTCACCATGAATGATTTCGAGATAAAAGCCATTTGTTTTCGGGCTATATTTCATCACTTATCTCCTCTTAGTATCCAATGGCAAACCAGTAGACTTTGGGACTGACGCCCGATCCAATCTCCGCACGAATGGTAAATTGTGTGAGAGTGAAGCTGTGTGTTGTAACGGCTTCATTGCCAATTGTTCCATAGTCTTGACCTAAAGAAGCAACGACGGAACAACAGCCATTTGGGAACGCCAATGGAAAAGTAACAGTCGAGCTTGAGGGTGAAACAATCGTATTTCCCCACTGTAGAATCAACCCGCTCGGCAACACGGTATAACCATTTTCCGCAAGATTTTCTGACCATAAACTGTCTATGTTCAGTATTTCACCAATATCATGATTATGCTCCGCGTCCGCCTTGCTCGCATATTCGGGGTGCACGTGATTGTTTGCCGCCGCCCCGACCTGCTCAGCTGTTACGTTGTGAGGGTTATCCTTGGCGCTGGCATGGGTCGCAGCTCCAATTAATACTCCGCCGTGGGCTTCTACATCTCCATTATGTTTGGTGAATTCTCCGGCAACATACTCCTGCGAGGCCAAGACTTTGGTCGAATCGACGGTCACACTAATATTGTCCGTGTTGCCGAACACCACAGGTGCACAGATCAGCAGCTCCAACTTATCAGGAGCTTCAGGTGCAGGTTTCCACACTTCAGGGTGACTGCCGATAGCGAGCAACACATCTCCCGCATAAATGGCAACCTCCCGCACGTACCAGTCACCAACGGTGAAAGGTACATGGGCTGTGAATTCTACTTCCCCTGCATTCTTCTTTTTGATCTCCTGCAATTCACCACGCCACCGTTCATTGATCAATGATGGTGATTCGGAAGTATGTGCTACCGCGTTTCCATTGCCGTCGCCGACAGCCATATGAGTTGCCTGCAGTTTGACGCCTGTGGATTCTGCCGAGGCTAACGCGTCAATCCCATCGGCTGTTATGATTAAAGCCATTATAACCTCCTGTTATACGTATGTGCGGATCACGGAGTGCGTGTATCCACCACTAAAGATTGCACCGGGAACCAATATGCTGTCCGGGCGTTCCGGGGTCAGTATGACCTTGACGAGGGTCACGGTTGTGGCTGAAGTATTGACACCACCAGACACTGTACTCCGGGCCTGTACGCCCGCCAGTTTCGAGCGCGCAGGCTTTGTCTCATCCGCTATCCAGCCAACAAGCTGATAGTCCTGAGCGGATAAGCCCTTATCAGCCGACAGGCGCGGCTTGAATTCGGCCCACCGCATCGGATCTTCGGCACGCACATTGAGTATTTCCGTATCCGGGTATCCGAAGTGGGCCAGAATTTGCGGCATGCCGATCTGTCCACCGCCAAGCCGATGCCAGGCAAAGGCACGGATACAACGCTCCTTATATTTGTCGGCAGTCTCAGCAGGATGGCGGACGATGCCACGACTTTCCGCATGCGCGACAATCATACTTTCGTCACAGGTCCACGGGTTAAACTGGTTGCGGAGCCAGATGATGTCCTCGCGAGTTTTATCCATTACACGTGCGAGTCCTTCCACCAGAACGGCTAATGGACCGAGTCGGTGAATAAGAGGCCACCGCAACACGGTGAAAAAGTAATCTTTAAAAACACTCATTTAGTCCTCGCTTGCAAAGTTGGTAGTCAGATTCAAACTTTCCAATGTAGCAAGGCCATTGAGAGGCACGCTTAAGTCATTGATTGGTGTAATCCAGTTGACGCGCTTGATACCAACCACGGCCATAACGGCTGCGGTAAGTCTATCAAGAGTAACGTCTTCACCAATCTGAAGCGGTGAGATTCCTTTGACAGTACTGGGATCGGTGAACAATGCACGAAGCCGTTGATCAGCTTCCGCTTTTGCCGTGTCGGCATGAGTACCGGGCGTGAGGATCAATTCTCCATTGATACTCAAAGGACTGGCATCCGGTCCTTTTGCTTCCCAATCGTCATTAATAGGAGGACCGGCTTTGACTTCTCCAGGCTTAGCGCCAGCGGAAATAGAACTGCGAACATCCTGAATGAGTGATTCCGTAGGAATTCCAGCTGCACCTTTGACGATTACGTCCACCGTGCCTTGACCACGAGGATGCTGATCCAAGACTTTTACTGCGACCACCCCTGTGACACTGAGCGCCCACGATGCGTAGGCATGCTTGGTCATGCCGTTATTGCCCATCCAACGCAGTATGTACCGCTCCAGCAACTTGTCGAGTGGTTCAAGGTCTGCACCTTCGGAGGTCAACCAATCTGTTGAGTTACCCACGGCCTCCACACCAGCGGTGGCGGTCACCAATTCGGTGATCTGACCGGCTGAAGCATTGGAAGCAGAACCATACTCTTCAGATATAACCGGCACAGAAACTTCATTAGTGCCATCCTGAATTACAGCCTCTTGCGTGGTCACATAACGGTAGACTCGACCGGTCCCGTCTGGTTCAGTGCGGACAATCCTACCTGCAGGAATCGGCACGTTGCCGGATGTAGTAGAGCGGGCAAAGCGAATCATGCCTTTGGCTTTAGTGGCCTTCTTTCGCGGCGCTTCCACCTGTTCGGCATGCCACTCCATCCACTCTTCATCGGTAGCGGTTTTGGGGGCGGCTTGCTCGAAAACTGACGCGAGGAGCTGGTATAGTTGATAGAGTCCCCAGCAAAAGATTTCCAACAGGCCACGCACCACGCCTTTATTCAGATTCAGGCGGCGGGGAAGCCAGCCTTTGGCGGCATATTCTTCCTGCACATCTTCCACATGGCCAAAGACCATTTCACGCACTTCGTCGAGTGTTTTAGATAACTGCGGGGTTGGCATCCTTGATCACCATTTCTTTTTTTGAGTGGTCAGCCTCAATAATGAGGTTGTAGGCGTGGTTTTCTTCGATAAAAGAAAATTGTACCTCGGCCTGCAGGCTCAATTCGTCCCAGAGCAAAACAGTGCAGGAAACGGAACCGGGTTGAACGCGTGGGTCTTCATTCACTCGGCGCTTGGCCTCTGCAGCGAAGCCGATCCGCGCCAGCTCGTCGTTCTCCGCGTACATCCAATCTGGCAATAACGAGCCATATTCCTTGTCATAAAAGAGTGTTCCGAGGTACGTACTCAATCGGAGTTTGATATCCTGCACGCCCGTTGCCGGTCCTTCAGTGAGCACCAGCTCACCATTGGCCGCCACACGGGCTTGTCCGGTTTCGTCGAGGGCTATGTCTTGGGCGAAGATGTCAGTCATAATACTTAGGAGCGGTTTTCGTGAAAGACAGAGAGTTGCAAAAAAATATACTGGTACAAGCACAAAAGGCTCATCCAGAGGCCATCTCTCCGCAAACAGTTGCTCATTGTTATTGGGATATATATCCCAAAACGGATGAAGATAATGGAGATGACCAAGATGTGATGTTTATTGCGGAGCAGCGTAAGCGCATGCGCCTTCTCTTTTCTGCTCTCAAGTATTTGGAAGAACACAAATTGATAACTGTATGCGAATACAATGGTGTCATTGCACCAGCAGTTACCATCACCGCCTTGGGCATTGATTTTCTTGCCGACGACGGAGGCCTTTCCGCGATTCTCAACACCGTGACCGTCAAATTTGACATGGACAACGTCCGTGAGTTGGTGGAGGGTGGATTGTTCCGGGCGGGAGTCCCCGAAGAAAAACATAGCGCTTTGAAGGAAGCGATTCGTGAAGCTCCCGGTACAATGCTCCAGACCGCCGTTTCCAAAATGGTTGAAAACGGCATGAGCGATCCCGCTGGTACAGCTAAGACGGTAGCCGGATTGTTCGGCATAACTTGGTAGCATCATATTGTCCCCCCACTCCGAGACCCGGCACTGCTATTGCCAGCAGTGTCGAGGTTTCCACCGATCTCCACATCATCCAGCACCGTCAAACGCGTGCACACGAGGGGACCGACCAACTGGAGACTGCCCTCCTGCGTGGTGTGCGCCTTGTAATTCGCATTACCTACCGCACCGCCGGGACCGGATGATTGGACGTTTCCTTCCTGAATGATCAACGGACACTTGAGCGTCCATACTCCGCCGATGGTTTCGGTCTTATTGCCGCCAATCTCTGTGTTGGCGTTGGCCGGAGTGACTTCAATGATGTTCTTTTCAGCATCAATCTTGATATAGGTGCCGTCACTGTGTTGAATGATGAACGCACCGACTTCGCAGGCTGGTGCACCATTTTCAGCCCAACGGAAGTTGGATATGCGCGGAAAATTGGGATCACCATCATAGTATTCAAGGTCACACAATGCGCCGTCCAGCGGAGGACAGACAACACCGCGTCCCGGTCCTGCCCATAGAATCGGAATCTCCACGCGGGGAATCATGGGCTCGGCTTCATCAATGGATTCATCGTTGCGAAGCGGCTGCACGTCCGCCCAGTAGCGGCCATCTTCTGCCGGATAGGTTGCGACGACCCTGGCCTTTCGTACCAGACGATAATAGGCGCGGAGATTTGGCATCACGATTTCGACAACGCGTTTGAGGAGTCCCTTCAGATCAGACGGATTAGCCACGTTCCCTCCCAAATTGAATTTTGGTGGTTATCTCATCAGGTGTGACTTCATGCCGCACACTCAACGCTCGGAGCATCTCGTCCACGCCAAGACGCATATCAATGAGTCGGAAAAGACGGGAATGAGCCATCCCCGGTAACAAAGCACTTTCAACCGAATGGTGACTGTGACTTGCTTGGGCTGGCAGATGACGAATCAAGTTTTCGCCAGTGGCAATCACCGGTACATTCCCGGCTTCATCAAAGTCGCCCAGGTTAAGGCCAGTAGCTCCGAGCCAGAGTGCAGCCCGATCCATGTCGTGGCCGTACGCTTGACGCAACGTCTGCAAAAGCTGTCTGACAGCCTGCCAGACCGGGATATCCGAAACCGGGAAACGGGATATCGCTTCATTGGGAATGTCTATTCTGGCAACCGACAAGCCGGTGTGTCCGAGTAAGTGACTGGCGATGGCCACACTGGATTCATCAGCATAACAATCACGTACAAAGGTAGTAGTCAGTGGGAGTGCTTTGCCATCTACCAGCAGAGATACCTGGTCACGCGAGATGCGTTTAATTCCACGCAGTGTGCCTTCCCAAACGGCAGATTCCCCACCTCGGTAGCCGTACTCAATGCGAACAGGATCACCGGGAAAAAATATCTGTGCAGCTTCAGCCCTCGCGTCTGGTATGTCGACAACTGCAACATCCAAAGGACGATGGCGAACCGAATTGATTTGCAATCGTGGACAGCGCTGTATAATCGCGTCACCAATCTCTATATGTAAACGGATACCGGCAATCATCGTGAGCGCTCCCCGACCGCAGGATCAAGACCAGGACCCGCGCCCACCTTGTCAGCGCCGACACGCTTCTCAGCTCGAAGAATCACTGGGCGATGTTCGGTGAAACGGAGAGTCGCAACCATAACATCATCCTGATCAGATTCGCTGGATTCCAATCCGGCAAAGACAACGCGTTCAATTCCACGTGCAGCGACATGAGCATTGACCACATCCAAAACTCTTGGATTCACGCCGTTATCATATCCCCTGAAAAGAGCATCAAGCTGCGCCAGCTTGTCGTAGCAAGTCCCGGAGGAATCAGTCAGCAAATCGACGGTCAGGGTAATGGCGCAATCGTCCCATCCTTTGGGTGTTTTAGCCTTACCGGACATACCGTCGCGCTCGGTTTCGTCAAAAGCCACCGAACCACGCACGCGCATGCTCTTAAGAATGCCCGGCACCAGCTTGGAGCCGAGCCGGACTTCACCATGAGCAAAAGTCAGCATTCCATCCATTATGCGGTTCCTCCGTCTTCGCTTGAGCCATCGTGTTGATTGACGAGCTGCTGAAGCGCCGCCACAAAACCATCTGCATCTTGCACACCAGGCAGCGTGACCGTGAGGTTTTGAATGACAACAGTTTTGCCTTCACGGGAGACACTGCCCCGATCCGATGCGGGGGCGTGCGCTTGGATCGGGGCAGGTCCTTCGATGGGGGCAGAAGGAGTCGGAGCCGCAACGAGATTCGCAGCTACAGCCACTCCTGCCAATGCGCCGGTTGCGGTGGCATGCAAATTGGGGGCAGCGGCTTTGATACCGACGCCAAGGGTATCCATAATTTTGGTGCCGGATTGAGTCAGTGCGGAAAGCGGTCCTTCCTTGGCATCACTGAAAGGAAGGAGCTGGCGCACTTTGTTCAGGCCAGACTTGACCAGATCATATGGAGCGGTGATGACGGATTGGATACCGCTGGCCAGAGTCATGACCAACTTGCGCCCAGACTCGGCCAGGTCGATATCGAACAGGGAGGTCAGGCCGTCCCAAAAGGAAGCAACTCCCTCATAAAGGTCAGGGAAATACCGAAGCATAGCCGTATTAAGTCCAATATTTTGCCAAATACTGAAAAAATCAGAAGTAGCCGCAGCTGCACCTTTGATCCAATTCCCTGCCATGGCGATTCCAGCAGCAAAGTAACCCATAATTTCCCGCGCCTTGTCGCATTTATTGTACAAAGCGATAAGAACTGCCACTAAGCCGACTACAGCCACGACAATGAGACCAATTGGGTTAGCGAGAATAACCGCATTAAACGCTGCCCATGCGGCTGTCCCTGCCCAAACTGCACCGGACAGGAGCGTTACGGCAATGACGCTTACAGACAACACGGCAGCAACAGATAAAAGGAATTTTCCAACAGGACTGCCGGAAATCATATCCAACCCGCGTACCACCCAAGTGGCCGCTTGAGCCACAGCCCTCATAGCAGGTAGAAAAAGCGAACCGATGGTGATCTGCAGGGACTCAAACGCGCTCCCCAGAGCCTTCTGATCACCGGCAAGATTGTCGTTTTGTCTGGCTGCGATTTCAGCAGAGGTTCCGGCAGCGGCGAGCTGGTTCGCATATTCGGCAATGCCACCTGCACCAGCCTTATCAAATAAGGCTAATGCCGCGCTCATGGCCTCAGTACCGAAGACGGTTTTTGTGAATGCCATCTTCTGAGCACTTCCCATATTTTCAGTAGCTCGCGCCAAATCACCGAGAATGGCTATGGGATCGCGTAAATTGCCAATTGAGTCCATCGTCTTAACTTCAAGCTTATCGATAGCCTTCGCTGCTTCAGAAGAAGGTGCAGCGAGGCCGTTCAACATAGCACGAAGTGCAGTTCCAGCCTGGGAGCTTTTGATACCGACGTTTCCGAGCAGCCCTGCCATAGCAGCTGTGCTTTCAAGTGACACTCCCGCGCTTTCAGCTACGGGAGCAACGTACTTCATAGTTTCACCCAGCATCTCTAACGAAGTGTTAGAAGTGGTGAATGTTGCTGCCAGCGTATCCGACACGCGGCCCATGTCTTTTGCATTGAGGCTAAAAGCAGACAAGATATCGGATGAAATGTCTGCAGCCCGCCCTAGATCAGTGGCTCCGGCACTGGCAAGGTCCAACACCGCAGGGAGCGCGGCGACGTTCTCTTTGACCGAAAATCCAGCCATGGCGAGGTACTTTTGCCCTTCGGCCACCTGCATGGCCGACCAGGCCGTCGTAGCGCCCAGCTCACGGGCGGCGCTGGACAGCTCCTGCATTTCTGCAGGTGTTGCGCGTGATACCGCACCCACTCCTGACATGGCGGCTTCGAAGTCCGCCGCCGTTGATATGCATGGGGCGAGTGCGGCAAGCATGACTCCCGCTGCTAAAGCAACGGGCAATAAAGACTTTGCAAGACCAAGAGCCCTGTTCCCAAGGGAGGCAGCGGCCTTGTCTGTAACGGCCATCTGTCCGGCAATCCCTTTGAGCGGGGCGGTGATCATGTCTATGAGAGACATTGAGGCTAAAACGCTGAAAACTTCCATGCGGCCATAGTAGCCGCGTGGAAGTTTTCATTCAGGACGCTGTGCAAACTGTGCTTGCTACTTTTGCCCTTGTGGAGATGAGGAATATCGCTTCTCCAGCCACATTGCGCTGGCTGCCTGCTGAGCGAATATATCTACTATTGGAGACGGCTTCTCCCGAAGCCAGTGACGGATCAACAGGCCGTACTGGGTGACGCCGTCTCCTTCAATCAACTGCAGGCTTCGTTGGATTAGTTTCCCAGATCACCAAAGCCGCAGGAGGCCATGAGTGCGCCGCCAAAGGTGGAGGCAAGGCCGGGATAGTTGTCCAGGGCAGTCTTCAGCTCGGCCTTCTGATCGGGCTTGATGGTTTCCATGATCAGGTTGCGAAAGGCCTGACCGGCATTCTTGAGTGCCGTTTTCTGCACGCGATTGACCTGCGGAGTGGTCGGGCGCTTGAAGTGGAACTTGAATTCAACGTCCTTGTCGTTGAAGCGGTCGAGGAAGTCGTGCTTCAGCTCCACAAACTCGTTCTCATTGGTGGCTGTCGTTTTGGTATCCGTATTGCTCATGTTGATATCCTTTTCTCAGATTGTTTGTCACACTTTGGCTACAGCGCAGGAGTGCCGCCCCACTTAATGGGAGCGAGGATTTTGAGATCGTATTTCAAAGCGCCTGCGTTATCATCGTCCTGACTGGCTCCAGTGCTTTGCTTGGTGATCTTGACTGCAGGCAGTGTGTCAGTCTTGGTAGGCAGGCCGTCGTCACCGTAGCTCACCACGATCTGGAAGGGTTCCCCCTTGTAGACGGAACCACCAAGTGCCTCACGCAGTGTTTCAGCTTCATCACGGTCCAGTTCGATATCACCAGACGCTTTGTAGTTTTTGCGACCATAGCCACGCGGCTTGCTGCCTTTGCCATAGCGCTCCTCAACGGGGCGCTCATCACTGTAGTTGATGCTGGATATGCCGACTGCAACACCGCTAGGCAACTGTACTTCGACGCTTTCCCAGTCATACAACACGCCATTAACAGACATTATGCTACCTCCGCCAAACGCGGATCGACCTTCGATCCGGCATAGGTGTAACTCAGGAAGAGCTTGATCTTGCGAATGATAGGAATACCGATCAGCTCAATTTCCACGCCAACACCGTTATTAACGATGTCCTGCCCAGGGGGGATGGTGACGATATATGCCGCAAGCTCTGTCGGCTTGGCTGCAACCATGCTTTCAAGAGCGTTTTCAATTTCACCCTTGAGGTATTCAAGACCCGCTGCACTGCCTTCAGCTGCTGGGTCTCCTGCTTCGTCGTACATCCCCGACAACGCGGCGATACGAGACAAACGGACAGCCTTGAAGACTGTGCGCAACACTTCCTCAAACTGGAAGTCGCTCGTCGGCTCTGCCAGAGTACGGGAGTCTCCCCAATAGGGAGATGTAAGCCCCGCATAGGTTTTCGCGGTAACAGCTCCGGCGCTTTCAAGCACAAACTGTACAGCTTCATTCCAACCTTCTGGAAGGATGCCCTGACTGATGCCGCCATCACGGACACGACCAGTAGCTCGGTGTACGGGCAGCGAGAGAACCCGGCCCATCTGCAGGCCACTCCAGTTGCGCAGTTTCCGCAAGCCGGTCGCATCAGACACTTCACCAAATGCAACCACGTTCATTACGAAACGGTGCGCGTATTTGGCCTTTTCGGCTTTCCACGCCGCCGCCCAGTCGTTCATGTCCTCGCCATCATGAGGTAACCGGAATTCTGTTTTGAAATAGGTCGGACGGTGTTGATTCCACAGCTCATCGGCTTTGGCACCACACGCTGCCCAATCAACAGAATCACTCGGACCCACGATGAGGATGGATTCCACGTCAAACAATTCCAACGGTTTTTCCAATGCAGACATGACAGCCGAAATCGACGGTACCGGCGCATTAAGGCGGCAACGATATTCGGTACCGACCACCATGGCTTCATCCGGGACGTTGATAGTCACGCCGGAGGAGCTGACAGGGATCGCTCCATCAACAGGAATGGTACGAATCACTCCCCAGTTGTCGCCTCCATCCTCGGAGAGCTGGTAGGTGCCGACATTACGCGAGCCTGCACCGGTGATGCGCAGGACCAGAGTAGCAGCGGCCTTGACCGTGCCGGTTACAGTAAGCTCCGGCCCATTGCCGATTTTTTCGACCGGACCAATGGGACCGCGCACAGTGACTGCATACTTGTCATCCTTGACATGTTCGCCTGCATCCAAAGTCAACACTGCACCAGAGTCTCCCAGGGTAATTTGCCCATTCGCCGGAGTAGCTGTGGGGTTGTCCCAGGTCTGACCGCCATCCAGCGACAACTTGTATGTGGCGGTACCAAGTGACCCAGCTACGACTATCTGGACTACGGCATCGGCATTCTGGCTACCCAGGCCGGTGGTAGTGGCTTCCGGGCCAACGCCTGTGTGTTTGACTTCTCCGATATAGCCACCAGGCAGGCCGGTTACGGGAACGGCTATGACAATGGGCTCCTGACCGCCTGCAGCAAACGTGTCGCGCAGTCTGTCAACCAGAGGACCGACTCCAAGCAGGCTCTGCAAATCGCTTCGCTTGCCCAGCAGATATCCCTTTCCAACTTCACCGGCGGAACAGACGCCTGCCACAATCACAGTGCCTGAAACACTGCCTGGGGCAAGACCGCTGTTACCGTCGACCAGGTATTCAATTACATCATTCATGATATCCCCCTAGTTGATAGTACCGCCGCCCTGGGGACGAGTGCGAAGGCGATTCAACGCAGTATCAAAATCCCCTTGGGTGACCTGTTTGCCATCTGCCCAGTTCATGCCCTGGCGAAGCGCTGCGAGTTCCCACGCCGGGACTCCTTGCTTTGATGCCAAGTCTTCAACTGGGTAAAGCGGTGCCTTAGTCTTGTTTTTGCTCATTACTGTCCCTCCCTGTATTTGGGGGTAATATTCACGCTCGTGATGAGCGGTATTTCCGTATCGGTTGTGGTCATGCCGGTGAAGGTGATGTGGAAGGTTTTTGACCGCTTCTTGAAAACCTCCACGGCTTTTTTCGTAAACCCGCCATACTCGGCCTTTTCCACGGCTACGCTGACGGTGTTGCCATTGTCGTCGACAGAGCGCTTGGGCAGCGCCTCGACAAAACGGCGGGAATATTCTTTGAGCCATGCCTCGTCATCGGCACGGATCGCGACGCGAACCGGCAGGCGAACCGAGTGAATCTCGCGGCTCAGTGTTCGGTGTGTCTTCTCTTTGCCGGGAGTAGGTCGTTTGCGGATAGGCCTTCCTGTACGGGTGTATTGCTCGGCCAGATAGGAGATTTCGACGCGTTTTTTGGGAAGCGTGACGCCGTCCTTATCAGGTGCGATCATGACAGAGCTTTCGGCCAGTCCAGCAGCAACAGCAGCGCTGGATATGATTTCTGTAGCAGCCTGCCTCATTTGCCACCTCCAAGGATGCCTCCAAGATGGTCGGCGAGGATGGCGCGGGCTTCCTCAATGTCCTCTTCGGACATGCCGAGGTATTCACGCTGGTCGATAGTCACTGAATGGTTGCGTCCCGCTTCACCGCCGAGCTGATGGATGCGGGCGTACACTTTATTTGTACCCCAAGCGAGGTTGCCGGGAGAGGCTTCATAACCAATAGACCCCATCAGACCACTTCCTCCCTTATCGACGAGAGTTTTCCCACCTTCTTTCTCGGCTCGTTTGGAGGGCTTCCACGGCGTGCCATCCGGTGCAGTGGAAGTCTGAAAACGTTCAACGGTAGAAGAGACCATTGCCTCCCCGATAACCTCCATTGCGGCCTGGCTTTGAGACATTTTTGCGGCTGCTGTTCCAACCATTCTGTCAAGACCTCCCCAGTCCAGTTTGAAGCTCGTGCCGCCCATTACCATCGCCCCATATCTATTGCCGGTTTACGGGAGACCACGATCATCGACTCATCGCTTCGGGCTTCCTGCCCCAGTTCCTTGAGACCGATGTTCAATTTGCCTTCCCTTACGGACTCAAGGTCCTTGGTGGCCTGCTTGTACTGCGTCTGGAGTGGAATCCAGTCGTTGTTTGAGCCGCCTTCGGAGTTCATAAGCGAGGTGATGCCTCCAACAACACGGTACGAAACAATGACAGCGACAATACGCTTCAGAGTCTCGGGCGTTTGGATGAGGGGGAGTTCAAAACGAGCACGGAGTGCATCATCAATTTCGCCGGATACGTTTTGAATGGTTTTTTCGACGATTCCAGGAGTCTGCTCTTCGGCGGCGATCAGATATGCCTCAAGCACGTAATCGGTCAGGTCGGCTCGTTCGCAGTACATAGATGCCTCTTATTCGCGTTTTGGACTAGTTTTAGACTAGGTTGAAAGGTGCGGCACGTATAACGCGCCCTGTCGATAGGTAAAATGCGACAGGGCGCGATTTTCGAGTTAAGCGACCTTCGCCCAACAAATGGACTTGGGCGAGCGGGCCGGAAGCGGCTTGCTCTGACCGATGATGCGGTACCCGTTGCCTTCAGGAAGCGTGACCGGCTTCGGGAAGAACGGATACGGCTGAAGCTTGGCGTCGACGTCGTCCAGGGCGCAGTAGATGACCTTTGCAGGGGCGTCCTTTGCATATGCCACGATTTCGCCATCCGGTACCTTGGCCACCATGTTGCCGGTGCGTGGATTGCGATACTTCTCAGACATCTTTTTGACCTTGTAACCACCAACGTCGATAACCCCAGCCTCAATAGAGACCTTGAGTTTGGCGGTGGACTTATAGTCTTCCACGATTCCGTAGATGGCTTTGTAGGCAGTCTTGCCAGCGAGGAATTCAATTTCTCCACCATAGCCGCCATCCTGGATGGCCGTTTCCATGTTGGAGAGAGCTTCATAAACATCCACGACCTTGGTGGCAGCATCAGTAAAGAGTGTGGCGGGATTCTCGCGATGCGGAGCACCGAACTCAACTTCATAGGTGTCCCAGTCGCCGGAATCGAGCTTCACAGGCCACCTGATGGTGCCGGTCAATGCGGTTGCTGCAATGGCTTCAGTGGTAAAGCGACAAGTATCGCGCAGGTGAACGATGGTATCGCGAGTCCATGCGTCAAGGCTCGCCTTCTGATCAAGAATCATGCGCAGGTTGTTGAGGTCTTGCCCGGTGATGTCCTTGGACGGCTTGACGGGCAGCGGTTCGATCATGCTCACGGACACGTTGCCAGATCCGACCGGAGTGGAGAGACCACCGCGACGAATGACCGGGGCGGTACCGACGATTTCAAGGATGTCGTCAATGCCAACCAGGGCAAACGGCTTTTGAGCGCGTCCAGGAAAACAGCTGTCCATGATGCTGGTTTTGATTTTGGGCAGCCCCTTGAGATGCAGAGCGACTGCCTGCGGAGAGAAAAGCCCTTTGAGCTGAGTAAACAACATACAGGTTACTCCTTAAACGGCATAGATGCCGATGGTTGCCAGTTTTTTGAGGTCTGCCGTGGTAGCAGGATCGCCGGTGGCTCCGACCTTGATCAGGCTGGAGCGGACGGTGCCGTGGCGCAGGACAAAGGCCACAGTCTCCTCGGCAGTGTTCACCGGTTCGTCAATGACGGCCACAGGCTCGTCGGGATCGGCTTCGCCGGTCCACGGAATCAGAAAGCCAGTGGCATCTTCCTTGACGACGAGGCCGATGGGATATTCTCCGTTGTCAGCCAAGACCTTGGCTGCGCCGGTCACGGCAGGGTGATGGTCAGTGTGGGCGCGATCGCCCCCGGCACTGATCGTGCCGACATTACCTTTGATTGGCATTGGTTGTTCTCCTTTATACGTACTGGGTGAGGTCGTCGTAGCCACCTTCATCGCCACCGGATGCAGGAGCGTTGAATTCGTGCATCAGACCGTTGGACTTTGCTCTGGCCATGAAATCCAAGAAGTGGTCGGTCAAAGGCTTTTTGCCTTCACCTTCGTTGAAGCTCATTTCCTCGCCACCATCCAGTGCCTCGCAGAATGCAAGTACCTGCGGCTTGTCTGCAGGCAGGAGCTTTCCGTCTTCAATGAGCTTGTCCACATGGGCCGCATGATTAGCAGCACGCTGATCGGCATCGCGTTTGGCAGCTTCATCTTCCCTGGCCTTCAGGTCGGCTTCGGCTTTTTCCCGCGCTGCCTTCTCATCAGCAGTCTGCTTCTCCAGTTCTTTGATGCGGGCTTCCATTTCCTTCGTCATGTCATCCTCCGGTTCCGGTTTGTCCGCCGGGGGTTCCGGCTCGTTGAAATTGATAAATACAGTAATACCGTCGTCTCCCTGCTCGAACTCAACTTCCCCCAGTCCCTTAACCGCCGGAGGAACGGCTCCCAGCAGGCCGAAGTGGCGAATTCTCAGCCCAGTGGTCAGGCTGAGACTGCCGTATTTGTGCCTTTTATTTTTCACGGATTTCTTGGCTTTGTCCGAAAGCCGTGCAAACTGTGCTTGTAAAAAATCGCCGGATTTTCGTAGCGCCACGATCCAACCTTCAGCCGGTTCGTTGTCCTGGGGGTGACCAAAAACAACCGGCGGATCTTCCGTGCGCTGATTGAAAACTTTGATGATCTTGCTGAGGTCGGCATCGGTCCACGTTCTCGTACGGCCAGAACTGTCGGTATGCGTGCCTGTCTTGAATATGTTGATCCACTTCATGTGTTGACTCTCCTTGGTTTTGTGACTATTTTTTTAGTGCTGGACGGGAGGACCGGCGGCGTACCCTGAACCGGCTCCGAGGCCGGGTTGAAACAAGGGTGTCGCTAGCTGAAGAGGCTCGGAACTACTTCAGCTCTCCCTGAACAGCAGCCTGCCGTTTCGTTTTTTCTCCAGATATTTCAGCAAGTCTTTCTCGTTCATGCCGAGCTTTGGCGTGTACGTTGTTGCAGCTTTCCACCTGCGGCCACCGATGAGGTGAAACACGCCATAGCCGCCGATCTTGCCGTTTGAGTCAGCAAACAGGCGCAAGACGTTCAGACAAGGACGGGTGGTGCCCTTGATGTTGACCGTGGTTTCCCACACTTCGTAGGGGTCGAGAATGGTGCGCGCCAAGAGCTTGACGTACTGTTCGCGGCCTTCCTTTTTTACCTTCCAGCCAACGCCCCTGGCCTTGTCCCGGATGAAGAAGCTCTTATCGATAACAACCGGCACACTGTCCGCCAGCTTGTGGATCGCGCTGCCGTTGATGTCAGTGACTCCGAATTCCTTCAGGAATGCACCAACGTATTCTTCGTCCTTGAGACCCTTGGGCAGAATGTCGTTTTTGTTGATGCGCTTGATATGACGGGAGTCCAACTGGTGCAGCGGAGGCTTGCACGCAGAGCCGGAGGCGTGATCGCCGGAATGGCACAAAGGAGCGTTCGGCAAATCCTTCAGCTCGCCATCCAGTTCAGAGGGGCAAAGGCCGGACATCCATTCCTCGCCGACATTGGTAGCCCACCCTTTGTCAGGGATTGGCGTCACAAACGATTCCATGCCCGTTTCTGGATCGACCACCCGAATGGTATCCGGGATTTCGGTCTGCACCTCAAGGCCGCGTGCCTTGACCTGACGTTCGGACAACGTGACCACCACACACCGGCATGCAAAGCCGTTAGGCGGGTACCACGTTTGCCAAAACGGGTGATCGTGTGGATAGACCAGGCCATCTACAGCAAGGTGCGTTTGCCGGGTGCGTCGATCACGAACAGCAACGAGCATCCAGTATGGACGGGCTTTGGCTACTCGCTTCATCTGCTGGTGACGACCTGCCATGTAAGCGGCCTGCACGTTGGTGCGAAAGACGTTCTCCACTCGCCACGCTTTCTTGCCGGTCCAACCCTGCTTTTCCAGTATGTCGGCAATACCGCTCTTGAAGTCGGCCAGTGTTTCGCCATTTTCTATGGCACGACCGATGGCCGTCTGTACCGCACCGACCTGATCCAAACGGGATAAGCCGGACACCGCAAAAGCCCGTGTTCTGGCGGCAGCACCCATGGCCTTAAAGTCATCAGCAGAAACCGGAGCTTTGCCTTTCCAGTATTTGGAGGCTTCAGCAGGAGCCAGCGCATCGATGCTAACGGTCATCGCTTTCCTCCTGGCAGCTCACACACAGACGAACACCGGGAACGGCCCTACGCCTGCGATCAGGGATTGCGCAGCCGCATTCCTCACAATGGTGCAAAGACTCAAGGTGTGTGGATGAACGACCGGCGTTTTTCAGGGCCATCTTGAGATACAGGGCTTCCATTTCCTGTGCGTTATCGCATTCATCAGCCATTGGATTCCTCCTCAATAGAGCGAGCACCAAAGGCTTTGGCATTAAGCATGATCCGGCTGAGCAAATCGGTCAGCTCAGCCTCTTCAGCGTCTTGGCCCAGCAGCTCGGCCAGCATGATCTGCATGTCCTCGAACGACTCGGCGCTATGCACGATTTTCTCAACTTGGGTGACAAGCTCGGAATTGGCTTTGACTGCCTGCGGCATGATGTCGGCAACAGCCTGGTCAACGATATCCTGAGCTGAACCGGCATCAGCAAATTCGATGAATGCGGAATGATTTGCCGGAGACTGACTTTCTCCCTCAATATCGAATTCATCTTCTGCCAGCCCGTATCGGCGGGAAAAGTGGCTTTTGTTGAAGCGGACACCCACGCTGTGTAGCTTTTTGTCCAGATCAGCCTGGGCGCCATAGTCTTCCGGCTCATTATAGGCAAAGACCGGAGCTATCACCTCTGCCGGTCTATTGATGTTGCGATAGATCAGGGCGATTTCATTCATGGCGCTTGCAATCAGGAATTGATCTGCCTCTGCCATGTCTTCGCCGACACTGTAGTGGGTCTCGCTGGCTGCACGGCTACCGCTCCCGTCCATTTCTGCGGTCAGGGTCTGTCCCATCAACACCTTGGAGATAGCTTTGTCCCAACGGCGAAGGTAGCTTTCATGCAGATCGCCCGCTTTGCCAGAAGCGCTAGCAATCTCAACCTCGGCACCCCCCGGCAACACGGCCACAGCATCCTGGACCATGGCCGCAAGATCACTGGCCATTGTCATTCGTTCAGCACGCTGCGCGTTGCGTGGAGCCTTGGCGAGTACCCACGGCATGCCGAATTTTTCGCAGAAACGTGTAAGGAATTCGATGCCGCCGCGTTTAAAGGCCACAGGCCAGAGACAACGTGATAACAAGCGCAGTCCATACGGATTTTCGTAAGTCGGGAAGTGGCGGACCAGAACAAATTTACCAGCAGGCAAAGGACGATCATCCGCAAGAGTGTTGCCGCAGAAGATGGGCTGATTCTTGTCATCAAAGCCGAACCACTTGCGCGGCTTGGCTACAATGTCCATCAGGCGAAGACGGCCATTGCGCGGTTCCCATATAAGCTCCAGCACTGTCAGGCCGAAAAAAGGCGCGTCCAACATGGTGCTGAATACGTTCCGCAGATTGATCGCTTCCAGGTCTTTCACCAGATCGTCGCAGAGTTGGGCCGCATCACTGGAGATATCCTTGCCTTTGGCCTGCCCTGGAGAGAAATCATAGTCCTGCTTGTTCAACACGCGCAGTTTGCGATTTTGCATAGCCATGCAGACCTGGTCGTCAGCGGTCAGGTCGTCCAACACGTCCACATACTCGCCGCGCTTCATCAACACCGGATCGGGGTCCGGCAGTTTGCCGAGGAAACTCCCAACGTCAGCGCCAGCAGCAAGCCGTGTCGCAAATTCAGTTGTAAGGTCAAGGCGGGATTCCCCAAAGTTGATGGGATCGCCTTTATGGTCATAAATAATGTTCATTAAAACCCTCTCATAAGTCCGGTCGTTTGCCCGGAGCCTCCGGTGCAGAAGTCCCATTCAGTAAAGACTGAGTCGAATTTACGGGCGGCGTACATCGCCAACACATAAGCGATTGCTGAATCGCCATGGCGTTTGCCCGCCCCTTTGCGGTCCTTGGTTCGAGCATCACGAGGAATTTTGGGAACACCTTTGACAACCGTCACAGCGCGAAGGTCATCAAGAACATTGTCGTCTTGGGGAATGACAGTGGTGTTGTCTTCCAGAGCAGCTTTCGCAGGAGGCCAGTTTTCAAGGTTCCAACCTTCTGAGAAGTGGACTTCTTCTATGATCTCCGTTCCGAATTCCTGACGGGCGCGTTCAGCGAGGTAAGCGCCGTTGCCTCCCTTATCCAGTGCGCCACCGGAGAACATTGGCAGGTGGCGAACCGCATAGAACAATGCTTGTTCCTGCTGTGAAAAAGGACAGTTGAACAGTTCGAGCAGAAATGGTGTGCGATAGGTCAACCCCGGAGCTTCCTGCAAAGGCCAGATGTCGGTCAGGTCAAGAGAGCGTCCGAAGTCTTCACCAAAGAAGCTACGTTGCTCGGGCAAGGTAGTGAGGATGGGCTTCAGTTCTCCTTCCAGCCAATCCCGCATTTCGCGATAGCGTTGATCATCGGCCCAATCTACAAAGTCCTTGGCCGGAGGTTCCCATCGAATGACAGGAATAGTCGGGTCCATACAGGATTCAATAACCGTGCGTACGAGATATGAACCGCCGGACTTCGAAGGAATGCAGAAGAGCTCTTCATCCGCGCCATCGCCATAAAATGCGATGATCTCTTCACGCCAGACAGTTTGAGCCTCTTCGCTCCATTCCTCACCGGTGCGTTCACAAATGCGTTTGTATAGTCCTTCGTCTATGGCGCGATCAAAGTCACACCGCAGGACCGTGTATGGTTTGCGTCCGGCGCGGCAATCTTGAACGAGCTGGTTGAACTCATTCTCTTCACCATCGTGAGTTGAGATAATGAGCACTTTTCCGCCCCAAATAGTCAGCGCCAGAGCTGCTTTGAGCAGTTCCGCCAGATCATCGTGGAACGCGGCCTCGTCAAGGATCACCAGGCCCTGCATGCCTCGCAAGGAACGAGGGCGAGAAGGAAGCGCCGTCACACGGCCATGGCGAAAGTCAACACGAAAGGCTTTGATCTGGTTTTCTGGGTCTCCTGCGTCCTGCCAAAGCGTTTCGCCAATGGCAGATGCACCGAGTTCCAAGGTCTTTCCGGCCTCTCCTACATATTCAATGAATTCACGGGCCATATCCAGATTGTAGCCCATGTAGTAGACATTCATGCCGCCCTCAGACTTGGCTTTGGCAGCATACTCGGCAGCAACCCAGCTCGCGCCCCAGGAGTATCCGGTGCGGCGGGATTTTTCGACGACAACAACAGGGGACAGCTTAAGTGCCTGGCGCAACTCATGCTGATATTGGAGTAAACGAATTCCCATGGTCTACCTCAACGCATCAAGCATGGTTTCTATGTTGGTACCGCTTACGCCTCGCCCGTTGTCTTCATTCTTGGATTTAGTGGTTTTCATTTCAGCAACCAGTTGCATTGCCTTTCGCACGTCATGAACAGCCTTGAAATCAAGGTCATGTGGGCTTTGCAAAAGAGCATTGAGCTTGAGTTCAACAGCTTCTTCCAGTGCAGACACCGCCTCTTCCTGTGTGCGGATCGGGCGCAACTTGCTCTGCCTGGTTGCTTCCATGATCTGTTGTGCGCGAGCATGCTCGGCCTGCTTCATTGCAAGGCTTTCGAGAGCCGAAACAGCAAAACCAGTTTGTGCATCCTGACTCTTGATAAGCTTCTTCAGCATGACCGAACGGGCCAGGATGGTATCGGCTTTGAGATCGGCTTCGGCCTGAGCGAGCTTTTCTCGTTTTGCACGCCATTCATAAGTGGCAGACCACCGCTTGAGCGTGGACACGGAAATACCTGTTTCCTCGGCAACCTGCTCAAAGGTCAGCCGCGCAACACAGTATAATTCCTGTGCTTCCCACACAGCTTCAGGTGAGTATTCGCGTCCAGTGCGTTCCATTTTAATTGCCTCCGGGAGAAGGCCGCTTGACGCCGGGAACCGTCGCGTAGCCTTTGGCTACTTCTTCACCACGGTCGGTGAGCTGGGCAATATGGCAATTACCAGTGCATTCCATGCGGACCAGGCCTTGTTCTGCAAGCCAAGCCAACTGAGTGCGGATATTGTCCCTGGATGGACGGAAGCCATACTGGGGAACCATGTCACGCATCAGGCTGTCGTTAAGAGAATAATCGGGCTGATCGGCCAGTAGCCGGAGCATGGTAATGCGCAAGTGCTCAGCCACAATGGTTCCGTAACTCATTGTTATTTGCCTCCATTCAGCAAGAATTCTTCATGTCGGGTAACGACTCGTTCCAGACGATCCACAATTCGTCCCATGCCTTCGATCTTTTCCACTGTGACGTGCAGGTCACCTGCAAAAGCTCGAAGGTTCAGGGCCAGTTCGTGGAGTGTTTTTTCGGTGGGAGCGTTTTTGAGGCAGACTTCAGCCTCGGTCATCCGTCCCTCAAGCGACGATATTTGCTTTCGCTGATCCATCAGCAGCTTGATCAGGATTCCGAGTACGGGCAGCACGACCACTTGCAGGATACGAACGAGGATGTCGAAGGTCTTGAAATCCACGTCTACCTCCGAAACAGCTTGAGAGCTTTGTCCATGGTCGATTCAGGCTGGACCCCCATCTCGCCCAGCTTCTCTTGTGTACGACGCCCCGTATAAGCGCGGTACATGAGCAGGAACGTGCCGGAGACCGAAGGAAGCGCCCACTTGAGGACATCAATGATGAAGGCCGCTTCGTCCTTGGTCACTTTGGATGAGAAAGCAGAAATGAAGGCCACAGCGACACAGGAGAAGATCAAGAGGAATGCACCTTTGCCATACCAGCGCAACAGCTCGGGGCGGGTACGGCGTACATATTCATCTGTGGACGCAATCTCAGCTTTTGCAAGCTCACGACCACCCTGTACGTCCTCAAGATCAAGCTTGCGCAATTTGACGGTGGTATCCATTCCCGCCTTCTTCAGGGCGACTTGCTGCTCGGATGTCAGTTGCTGGCCATCAGCCTCTTCAAGGCCTTCAGTGATCATGCCCACGCCATCCTGTATTTTTTTACCAGTCTCACCGCCGATGGCTCCGGCAATTGCTGCTACACCTTCAACGGCGGTAACAATCTGCCCAACGCCGGGAATGAATTTGAGAGCACCGGTCAGAAAACTACCCAATCCCATTTTCCCACTCCCTTCCGGCTTTGCCGGTTGCGTCAACGATCTCAAGATCAAAGCGCACACCAGGACGAGGATCGCCGTCAGAAACAGCGTTCATGAGTTCGTCCATGGTCATTCGGGAGTTGGAAACGCCAGGCTGACCGTTCAACACGGCAATATTTCTACCCGGCAGGATACAAGCTTGGGAGTTGGAGATTCGTCCCATCTCAACGTCACCTGCCCAGTTTCCTGCATGCATCAGGACATGGGTTCGGTCGGGGACGTCCAAAATCTCAGGACACAGTCCGAAAGTGGGGGACTCTCTGATCTCGCATTCATACTTCCCTGGGGGAATGCAGGAGATGTTCTTACGGTTGTTTTTCCACGGAGGCTCTACATTAACGCGATCTGTTCCACCGGGGAGGAACATACGCCCGAATGTGCCATCAGGACCGGTATCGAATCGAACGATGACGATAGTGTGCTTGCTCATAATAGCTCCCTGTATGACGGGCCATAGAGACCCGCTTTGTTGTGTGGCCACCGAGAGTAAATGCTCGGTGTGTATAGGGAGAAAATAGCGAGAAGCCTTAGATAGCGCAGGAATCCAGGGAAACTATGGAAACAAAAAAGCACCCGGATCGGGTGCTTTTGAAGTCTTTTTATTAAAGAGCCTTTGTGGGCGAAGGATAGTTACTGAAGTGCTTTTTCAATGTCTTTTCTAAAGGACTGAGTCACTTGAGTTTCAGCCCCTTGGCTTCGCCTATACTCTAAGCCCATTACGGATAAATTGCCAAATAACAACCCCGTTTTTAGACACAGTTGTGAGGAGTACTTCTTATCAAGAGCTTGGACGTGCTTGAGCCAATCATAATATTCACCACCACGTCCAAAACCATATTGCCAGAAGTCTGGATTGTCCTTGAATTGCAGCAGTGCAGCATACGTGTCCGCATAATCCTTTTTTAACGCTTTCATTTCTATAGCGGGGGATGGGCTACTACCTTCAACAGAAAAGAAAACTTCTTGTCTGATTGTTTTCCCAAAATCTCCATCTTCGACAAGCTCACCTTTTAAATATTCCCCATCACTGCCAATGATAGCTTGAACTGTTTTAGGCTGAACTCTTGGAATAGGTACTACAAGACGTGCAACATAATTGCCATTTGGTAATGGTCCCACTGGCTTGAAAGATATATTCTTATCTCCCACAACAGCTTTGTCTTGCCCAAGGAAACCAGCCTCAATATCATTATCCCCTACAGAGAGAAGCATTTCTGTACCTTCTGGCAAGTTGGTTGAAGCGCTAACCTCAACACGAAAATCTGGTCGTAACGTATAAGTCATATCTATTATTACAGGACTACTCATGGGAGAGGACTCCTTCGGAGGATTTAAAGGGCTGGACTTTTTTGGTAAAGCCTCGGTGTACGCTTCCGAAGACTCAGTCAAGTTTTCTTCAACAGGAGCGACCTGTGGTAGGGTCAATATGCAGACCAAAAAAATTACAGTATACAAGCCGAAAGCTTTAAGGCGTGAACGCTTTTCAGGAGCTATGAACGGCAAGACGAGTCCAGGTTTAATCAAACCAAGAACGATGGCGACTAGAGCAGCAAGAGCGATAAGAACCAACAGGGTTTCCATGTGAAGTCTCCTTATAGATCAATACGTTTCAGTTCGTTGATAACGCTATCTGAAGTGACCCGGAAGGGCAAATCCAAATGGCGAATCAATTTGCCTTCAGCTGCGAGACGATAAACTTGACTTGGGCTGACATTAAGGCAGTAAGCAGCTTCATCTGCTCGCAGTAAGTTTTTTGATGCCAACATTTTGGAAGGCGAAATATTGAATTTGTCGTGCTGCTTCACTTCCTCGTCAGGCAGCATGATCTGGAACCCTTTGGGGGACGGAGTGCAACGGCGCTTACAGCCGAAGCAGTACAGCAACGGCCAGCGACAAATCCAGTAGGCCTTTTCAGGATGAGGGCAATCTAGCTTCTCATAAACAGCAGAGACCACTTCCCCTTTGTAGGGACGGAATCCCTTGCCATACAGATCAGCAAACTCTTTGAAATTTCGTGTATTCATACCTTCCTCCGTGACAGTCAATTTGAGAAAAGACGAGTAACCGCCTTGGCTTGCTCCTGAAACAGCTTGTCACACCTGTGGCATTCACTAGTAACGTTGCAACGTGCGCAAGCCGTTGCCTTTATCGCTTCCATGACTCGCCGTTCATCACTGTTTTCCTCCAAGACATCACATATGCGTTGGAGCTGTCGCTGAATATTGCCGCCGTATTTACCCGCCAAAACTTGATACACTGTGGCCCGATTCAGGCTCGGATGAAGGCGGCAGAACTTATGCACCGAGCCGAACCGTTCCTCAATTTCAGTGCGTAGGTTGTGCATCGTATGGATCAATTCCCTTCTTCTGGCACCGTCCGACCAGGTCCTTGGCAAGCGTCTGCAATTGACTCTGGTCATTCAACCAGACAAATTTTTCCACGCCGAATTGAGATGAACAACGGACGTCAAGCCCAGACATTTTCCAGTTGAGCGCGTTCCACATGGTTGCAATCCAGCGCTTTTGACTAACGTGAGGCGTTCCATCAGGAATTTCATAGAATGATTTCTTTTTGGAACGTGCGCGCTGGCCAGGCTGAGTAAATTCAGCTCCTTTACCTTCAAGGTACTGAACGAAGTCTCCCAATTCACGCATGGTCAATTTGCCAGCAGACTGCTTGCCATACCTTTCTTCAAGTATTGCCCGGTATAACTCGTCATCCATTCCGGGAATATGTTTCTTGGCGATGTGAACTTTTGCCAACATTGCGTTTCGCCATTTTGGATTGTATTTTGCCATCTGATCTTCCCTTTCGATTTTCTGTTTCAGACTTACACTCACAAGGGGGATCGTAGATCATCGAAGCCCCACATGACTTACACCGGTAATGGTCACTCACTCCATTTCTCCCCACCTACTAATTCTGATCAAACGCTTCTCTATTCGTTGTCATTCATGACAACATTTAGCATTACGAGTGTCCCATTAGTTACAGCGACGCCACTAAAGCAAGGCCAAAATTCATAACCAAACGCCGTCGCAATGCCGCCACTAATAAGACCGACGATTGCACCGTGAACGTATGACACACCCGTCATAATCGCGAAGTCAAAACGTGTTCCCATATCAATCACCTAATTCCCTATTCGTCGATTTTGATTCTGTCTGTTAAAGAAAACCCGATTAGTATTCCGGCAAGGATTCCAGTAAAAACCGCCCACATCCAAAACAAGTAAACGTCGATCTCTATCATTTTCATCACTCCATTGCGGATTAGTAGATCGCGTTGGCCTTGAGCCAATCCATGTGTTCTTGACGGAACCCGTCACTATTACATTCAGGCAGTCCCTCGCAGTCGTCACACTCGACACCCTCCCGACACCATTTCTGGCTGTCGATTTGAACCTGCATGGAATAGGCATAGGCGCGATCAACGGCTACCACCTTTCCGTTGATCTCTTTTGTCCAAAGCCATGTTGATCCTGGGAACTTGCAAGAGCGTTCCCACCCGGTCGCTTTGAGGTGCTTGATGATGAGCCGAGATACTTCGGCCTTGTGGTGTTCGATCTTGTCATAAATGGTCATTTTCATGTTGCTCTGCCTCCTGCTGATGCTCAGTTATTCACTTTTCCAGCTTGATGCGTTTTGCCTATAGCCATCTCAACTATTCCTCCTTTCGTATTTCTCATTCTCAGCGTTCATGGCCTTGGCACAAATCTCAGCCAAGTACCTTGGCGCATGGGGCTTCTTTTCATTGGGCAGAAACGCAGCAACAGGCCGTGTGTAAGGCTTGGAGTCGAGGATCACGACATGTTCGCCCTCTTTGCTGACCTTGAAGCGAGGCATCTACTCAACTCCTTCACATTCTTCCGGCTCAATGAGGCAATCGCTCATGGGCACAGTCCTGGGTTTTACAGACGCCACAGGTACAACCTTCTTGGAGTAGGCGAGAAGGACCACCCACTCGCCGTCTTTCTGGTAGGGAGGCACAGCAATCATGTCGCCTTCAGGCAGTTTGCCTTGTTCGCGATACCAGACCTTTGCGCCGCGTGGCAGATAGAGGTTGATCCGTGTGGTACCATTGAAGACTTCCCCCAGCTCAACCTCAAACACTTCAGCGATCCAGGAGCCGATAATCTGGCCCAGCTCGGCTGCGGAAAAAAAGCTCTTACGTTCGCCGGAACGAGTGAAGTACTTCTCACCGACTTGAAGTCTAAAATTGTTTCCGTTTCCCCCATAGTTAGACCAACTTTCCTTGTGGTCACCGGGAAAAACGGAAAGCAGAGGCCAAGCTTTTTCCCTTTGCTAGCGGGGATTCTAAACGGAGCTTTATCGGTCGCCATTTCATTTCCTTTTTGTTTGGCTGCTCATCAGGCAGGGGCCACCACGCCCCCACGACCGCCCCAAGTGGGACGGTTTCGCTTTATTCGTTGACGCTTTCTTTGAGTTATATGTATAAAAAACAGTCAAGTATGTATGTAAATATAAAATTTGATTCAGATTTTTACCTTGATAGAAAGGCTCAGAAAACGAAAAAGTTAAGTTTTATGCCAATTAATTCTCTTTTTTGCTCCAAACTTTACACTCAATAACGGCGCACTAACTGCCCATCTCTACCTACTCCTAAGACTTCAATAACACCTCTCCCAGCATAGTAAGGATATTCTGCTTCATTGAGTTTTTGTATGTGAAATACTGGGAGCGACGGCATGAAATTCATTAGGGTGTCAGACCGTAGAAAAGATTCAAAAGGCTACAACCGCTGTCATGCGCTCTTTGAATGTCCAGCCTGCAAGAGAATTTTTTGTAAAAAGGATCGGACATGGGAAAAAGCAAACAACTTGCGGATGCGGAAAAGGGCCCGTCAATCTCATGGTGCAACGAAGGGCAGCAAAAGAACTCCAAACTATTCTATTTGGCACTCCATGAAACAACGCTGTTATTGTCCAACCAATAAATCTTATAAGCGATACGGAGGAAGGGGGATATACGTTCGTAAAGAATGGCTTCGCGACTATTTAGCATTTGAATCATGGTCTGTAAGGAAATGGTTATCGAGAGTGGCTCAGTCTAGACTCATAAACAATAATGGACCATATTCACCTGAGAATCATCGTTGGGTTCCACCAAGCTTGAATGCAACCAAACGATTTCGAGACTCTCGTCTTGGAGAACATGTAGGTCATCTGAATGTTTTTTTCCTTTGTAAAATGCTTGATCATATTGAAAACACTGGTTGCGGAGCAGAATTCGCAGGATAATTGCTCAGAATTTTCGGCTTCATATCACCAAACATTCCCGCCCCTAAACGTAAAATCATTCAGGCCTTCATTAGATACGCTACGCATTACAACTCCCACGGACTCAAATACTGGAAAAAAATAAGGCCGAGATCGACATCCGACCTCGGCCTTTGGTTAAACCCATTTATCGTTTACATCATTTTCTTCATCTTCATCATATTTTTTTCCATCTTCATCAAGCTGTCTTCCATCATGGGGATACCGGCGTTGGGATCCTTTTTGGTTTTACCCATGCCCTTCATCAGCATCATCATATCCTTGTCCATCTGTGACATGGCATTCTGCATGCCCTTGTCATGATTTTTCTTGGCATGTCCCTTAACCGCTTCCATGCCATGGTGCATCTCGGTCATGTGCTTGTTCATGGAGCCCATGTGCTTTTTGCGGTTGGCAGGTTCCTTTTTCATCATCTCGACATCCATTTTCATCATGTCCAGATTCTTTTTCATCATTTTCATACCGTCATGCATAGAGGCCGCTTTGCCGTCCATTTTCATGTCGCCATGGTTCATGTTGGACCCGGCAACTGCGAATCCTGCTACCATCAGAGTCAGGGCAAAGGCGATGGCGATTGTGGTCATTTTTTTCATGATAATACTCCTTACGTTAGTTGGTTGTTTTTGTTTTTCGCCAAGGAAAAAAATCCCTGCGAGGTTTACACTGATTTGCCCTTCGGAACTTAGTCTCTTCCACCAGGCAGTATAGTGTGGGAACTACAAACACTGTTAATATTGCTATTGTCATCCCACCAAAGGAAGGGATGGCCATTGGAACCATTATATCTGCCCCACGACCCGTGGATGTGAGCACCGGTATCAGTGCCAGAATTGTTGTCGCGGAGGTCATCAAGGCAGGACGAATTCGCCTCTTTGCTCCTTCAAGGATAGCATGGCGGATTGCTGGCACGGAACTCATATCCCTGCTGTCGCGACTTTCATCAAGATACGTGGCCATGATAACGCCATCATCTGAAGCAATGCCGAACAACGCCAGGAATCCGACCCAGATAGCGACACTCAGATTGATCGGTTGAACCTGGAAAAGATCGCGCATGCTTGTTCCGAATACGCTGAAATTCAGGAACCAATCCTGCCCATAGAGCCAGACCATCATGAACCCTCCTGACCATGCGACAAGGATACCGGAGAAGACCATCAGCGTTGTGGCGACTGACTTAAACTGCAGGTAGAGAATCAAAACGATCACAAGAAGAGCCAAGGGTAAGATAACTGCCAGCTTCTTTTGCGCCCGGACCTGATTCTCGTAGTTGCCAGCGAATTCGAACGAGACGCCGCTGGGAATGATCAGTTCGCCGGATTCGACCTTGCTATCGATGTATTGACGCGTGCTTTCAACCACATCCACTTCAGCGAAACCTGGTTTCTTGTCGAAAAGGACATAGCCGATGAGGAACGTATCCTCACTTTTGATGACTTGTGGCCCACGCACGTATCTCAAGTCAGCCAATTGCTGGAGAGGAATTTGCTCCCCGAAGGGAGCTGCGACGAGGATGCTTTTCAGTGCTTCGATGCTATCACGTAATTCGCGCATGTACCTTACGCGCATTGGGTAGCGTTCGCGGCCTTCCACAGTTGTTGACAACATTTTGCCACCGACAGCGACCTCAATGACATCCTGAACTTTTTGCAGCTTGATGCCGTATCTGGCGATTGCTTCTCGATCGATAACAATTTCAAGGTAGGGCTTCCCAACAATTCTGTCTGCCACTACAGCTGCAGGCTCAATGGATGGGATATCCTTGAGGAGTTTTTCCAGCTGGAGGCCAAAGGATTCAATGGTCGGGAGATCCGGCCCTTTGACCTTGATGCCCATTGGCGCACGCATACCGGATTGCAGCATGACAATTCGGGCAGCGATCGGCTGCAGTTTTGGTGCGGAAGTCGTACCGGGAAGTTCTGCTGCTTTGGCAATATCATCCCAAATGTCATTGGGATTCGTCACACCCTTCCATGCCTCACGGCCTGGATTAAGGGCCGGATCAAGGGCGGTGCGCCACAGCCGGAAGGGTTTGCCTTCTTCATCGGGAATGAGTTTGCCATCTTCGCCCCGGGGGTAATACCCTTGGACTATGTATGGAAGGCCATCACCAGCCGGGAGCGGATCTCCCTCAGCAGAACGATAATAATCCTTTTGGTTCTCATCGAATTTGAAGCGCAAACGGTTGCCGGTTTCATCAACAAGATATTCCGGCTTGTAGTTGATGACAGTTTCTATCATTGAGACAGGAGCCGGATCCAACGGTGTTTCTGCCCGACCAAGCTTGCCGACAGCACTCTCGACTTCCGGGATACTGAGAATGGACATATCTTGCTTGGACAAAACGTCCTGTACCTCGCCTATTGATGCATGCGGCATCGTTGTGGGCATGTAAAGGAATGACCCCTCATCCAATGGCGGCATAAATTCCTTACCAAGCCCAGGAAAAGCGTGGATAACTGCAGTCACGGGTTTCCAGTCTCTAACGGAGTCCGGCAGCCAGGCTGTCATAACGTTTCCGCCAAGCCATATAAAACCACCGAACAGAACAAGGGAGATCGGCATCATCATGAATGTAGCCTTGTGATCCAGGACCCAGGCAAGCATTCTCGGATATCCCCTTTGAAAAATCTGGAAAAACAACATCAGACCGCCGATGAGGCAACCCACGAAAATGAAATTGAGAATGTCGCCCTTTTCAGGTCCCAAAGGAAGCCAATGAGTTGCAAGAACGATGGTAACTATTGAAACCACCCCGAAGTTTAATGCGCGTCCAGTCAGGACATTGATCCTGGGGTGCAGGGAGTCAGTAAAGATCTTATGGATTCCAGGGAGGAACAGGAATATGCCGATCCACCACTTGACGAAAATCGCAATGCCGATTCCTGCAAAGATATAACATAATCCGATAAGCAGATTGGCCCGTCTGTTAGGGCAATCCAGGTTCTCACGACGATAAATGATATGGGCTATGGCAGGAAGAACTGTAAGAGCCACTATGATGGAAGCCACGAGGGCAAAGGTCTTGGTGTAGGCCAGAGGCTTGAACAGTTTACCTTCTGGACCTTCCATTGCAAACACAGGCAGGAAGCTTACAATCGTCGTAGCTACGGCAGTCATGATTGCGCTGCCAACCTCAGATGCGCCCTGAAAAATGAGCTTCAGCCGACTCTCGCCTGCGCTTCCTTGCTCAAATTTTTTGAGAATATTCTCGCAAATAATGATGCCCATATCGACCATAGTGCCGATGGCGATGGCGATTCCAGAAAGCGCTACGATGTTTGCGTCTACACGAAACACCTTCATTCCGATAAAACACATCATTACAGCCATGGGCAAAAGAGAAGAAATCAGGAGCGAGCTCTTCAAATGCATGACCGCAATGAGCACGACAATAATGGTGATCAGGATTTCTTCGGAAAGCGCAGTGTTAAGCGTTCCCAAAGTTTCGTTGATCAGACCTGACCTGTCGTAAAAGGGGACGATGGTGACTTTGCTTACTGTACCGTCAGGCAGAACCTTGCTCGGAAGGCCTGGAGAAATCTCCTTGATGACTTCCTTGACGTTCTTGATTGCCTGCAGGGGGTTTTCGCCATATCGAACGACGACAACGCCACCGACAGCTTCAGTGCCGCCCTTATCCAGAACTCCACGACGAAGGGCTGGACCAAGTGTCACCTTGGCCACATCCTTCACGCGGATGGGTATATTGTTGACCACCTTGATGACCGACTGCTCGATGTCATCCAAATTTTTTACGAAACCGATACCCCTGATGAGGTATTCGACGCTGTTGATTTCAATAGTGCGTGCGCCGACATCGAGATTCGACATCTTCACCGCAGAAAAAACATCTTCAAGCTTGACCCCGGTCGTACGGAGTGCATCGGGATCGACATCGATCTGATACTCCTTGACGAACCCTCCGACCGAAGCTGTTTCACTGACTCCGCCAGCTCCGAGAAGCGCGTATCGGACGTACCAGTCCTGTATACTTCGCAACTCGTCCGGGTCCCAACCTCCGACCGGGTTCCCGTTTTCATCACGACCTTCAAGCGTATACCAGAAGACTTGCCCCAGAGCCGTGGCATCAGGGCCGAGTGTTGGCTTCACCCCTTGAGGCAAAGTGCCAGGAGGCAGGCTGCTCACTTTTTCAAGCAGCCGTGAACGGGACCAGTAGAACTCTACATCTTCATTGAAAATGACGTAGATGGTCGAAAAGCCGAACATAGAATAACTGCGTACAGTTTTAACCCCTGGTATACCCAACAAGGCAACAGTGAGCGGGTACGTTACCTGGTCTTCCATGTCTTGAGGCGAACGGCCCATCCACTGGGTGAAGACTATCTGCTGATTCTCGCCGATATCTGGGATGGCATCGACAGGCACAGGATCACGAGGAAGCCCCTCTATGCGCCAGTCAAAAGGAGCCACAACAAGCCCCCAGCCCATGGCCATGCCTACGAGCAGGAATACAACCAGCTTGTTTTGCAGACAAAATCGAATGAGTTTGTCTGTTAACGTTGTCGCTTCTATGGGAGTTTCATGTTCTTTAACCATGTTGCCCCCGGCTACTTCTTAAGCTGTTGGTTGACTTCCCCACAGGTGGGCATTGCGCTTCCCATGTAGGGGTTCCTGATACTCTCATCACGCTGGAGCCAGGTTGCTCCCTCGTAATCAAATGCCATGGGGCAGAATATCTCATAGAGCGGACCTTGAGTTTCTACTCCAAGCTTGAGAATAGCTTCCGAGAGTCCCACGGAAATGGGTTCGAAACCGGTCCTGACCCCAACGATATCCTCTGCGCTTTTCACTGCTTCGAGGCCATCGTTTATCTTCTTCAAAGCCGGCATCCAGACATTGTGGGCAGGCCCATTCAGGCCGGCCATGTCGACCTTCTGGAGTGCTGCCGAAACCTGCGCTGCCGCTGATTTTGCTTCTTTCAACTTGTCAACTGCCAGAGCCTCTGCCAACGGTTCGTATGCGGCGAAGACGGCTCCCAATTGCTTCTTGAAGGCGGCAGGTGCCGACAATTCCGGTTCCGGTGCATCCAACTTGAAAGCGGAGCGAAATGCTGCGTAATGCTGTTGCATTTCAGCAAAGACTTCATTCAGTCGCTTAGTGTCAGGAGCTTCTGCACCAATCATGGCGTCATTACCCAACAACATGGAGTATTCACGCCACTTGAGAGCGGCATTTCCCGTCAAGGCCGAGCCATCGATAAGGCGCAACTCCTTGTTGAATTGACCAAAAGCGAGATGCGTTTTCGACAGATCGCCGTTATCCACAGCCGTAGCAAGAGTTTGAAACGTTGTATCCAAAAGACGAGCCTTGGACATGAAGAGCGTTGGCATTTCTTCGTCCACAGGAGAGGAAGCAGAAGCGGGGTTCATCATGCTTGGCCTAGCCACGATTTGAACCGCGCTGTCGATCTTGAAGTTGCCCTTGGTAACAACGACTTCACCTTCTTCGAGTCCACTTTTGACGATGTAGTAGTTGTTGGCCTTGGCTCCGAGGACCACTTCACGGCCTTCGTATTTCCCAGGATTGTCAGGATTCACCACATAAACAATCGCACGCTTACCCGTCAGCAACGGAGCGGAAGCCGGTATGACCAGCGGAGGTTCGGAAGCCTGCTTATTGCCTCCCTTTTTCTGGGATGCGCGAACAAGCATGCCAGGCTTCAGGCTCCCGTCCTTATTGGGCACTTCAAGACGCACTCTAATGGTTCGTGTCTTTTCATTCACAATGGGGTCAATGTAGACGACCTTGCCCGAAAACATCTTGCCGGGATAAGCCTCGGTCTGGAACTCGACCTTTTGCCCGAGCGCAACCCAAGGGAGATCGGACTCATACGCTTCCAGCATCACCCAAAGAGTCGAGAGGTCGGCTATGGAATAAATGCGTGCCCCTGTTTTGACGTATTCGCCTTCATTGACATCCTTTGTCAGGACAACTCCCCCCTGGGGGGCGTACAAGGTGATATGGTCAGAAGGCTTACCCTCACGAACCACCTTGTCAACCTGGCTTTTCTTCAGGCCGAGAAGACGTAACTTTTCACGAGCGGCTTCTTCGGTCCTTTTGGCCGTGTTTCTCACCAGCTCCAACTTACTGTCCTTGAGGTCCAAAAGAGCCTTGTTTGCTTCAATCAGCTCAGCTTGTGCCGTGAGCAACTCGGGACTGTACACCCAGACCATTGGCTGTCCTCGTTTCACAAGGCTGCCTGTGTAATCCACATACATCTTGTCAACACGTCCGCCGGTCCACGCCGTGATCGCTCGGACACGGGTTTCATCATAGTCTACCTTGCCAACCATTCGCGTTTCGACGTTGACATCCAGACGCTGTACAGGTTCAGTCGCTATCCCTGCCAGCTTGCGGGCAGATTCGGACAATTCGATTTCTCTCAAGCTCGTTTGACCGGATGTGTCCTTCTTCTCAAGGGGAATCAATTCCATGAAACAAATGGGACAATTGCCCGGTTCAGGAAGTTGAATCTGGGGATGCATGGAGCAGGTCCAAATGATATTGCCAGCCTCATCAGCCTTGGCTTCAAGGCCATGTTCAGCATGTTCGTCCAAAACACTTTCAGCGGATGGAGCACTCGTGTCCTTGATAAGGTAGCCTGCCGAGAACGCCAGTGCACTGATCAGTACAATGATCAAGACAAATTTGGTGTTTCTGAACCTGCTCATTTTTTTGTCCTTGTTAATAGTCGTCTTGTTGTCAGCTTTAAACTAGGCAGGTGAATCCTCAAGGATCACGCCTGGTTCGATCATTTTCTTCATATAGTAGTCAGGAGTTCTATTGAAATCCAAAGGGCATGACGGACAGCAAAAGTAAATCCGCTTTGCTTGATAGTCGGTGAAAAGATCCCTGCTAATCTCAAAGCCCATGACCGGACATGTTTCCTGGTTGCCCGGTGCGGCATGTGCACTGGTACCAACAACAGCCAATGCTATGGTGAAGCCCAGCACTATAAGGAATCTGCCAACCGACATGTCCATTTTCTACTTGTCCTTCTTCAGTAGTGACCCATGGAATTCGCAAGGCAATTCTCGGCCGACCAAAGTTTCGATTTCAGCCAGACGCTGAGCCTGATCCGTCAAGGATCTGTAGTACGCTAACTGGAGCTCAAGAAGCGTCTTTTCAGCTTCGATAAGATCAAGTGACGTGCCTGCGCCCGTCATAAAAGCCTCCATGGTGACGCCTAGGGACTGTTCCGCCTTGGGTACGAGTGTGTCCCTGTAAAGACTTATCTTTCTCCCTGCATCCCTGTACTTATAAAGGGCCAACTCCAGGTCAGCCTGCAGCTTTTGCTCCAGTCCAATTCTTTTCCGTTTTGCAGCCAGTATTTTCGACTGACTTTCATCGACAGCAGCCTCTCTGGCTCCCAACCAAATAGGAATATTGAACGAAGTATACGCCATTACGGGATTCTGCCCGTCGCCCATCACTCCAGGGTTCCTGGCATTATCAACTTCTGTGACATCGACGCCAAAAGTGAAATCTGGATAATAATTGCGCTCGGCAAGACTCTTTCCCGCTTCTTCCTTTTTAACGACAGTTTCCCAAAAAATAAGATTCGGATTCATTGTCTGGAGTTCTGCAAATAGAGTTTCGTTAGAATCCGTCATGGTCATAACAGGAATAGAAGCAGGCAAAGGAATGTCCTTATGGGCAGGACGGTCCAACAATGAATTCAGGCGTGCCGCCAAAGGTGACTTGAGATCCATCAAGGAATTGAGACGGTCTTCCAGTTTTCCCAGTTCAACCTGAGGGCGGATGATATCTGCATGTTTGGCAGAGCCGGAAGTGTATCGGGCCGTCGCAATTTTTTCGAAATACTTCATCAACTCGATGTTCTCGTTGGTGATCTCAATAGCGCGGGCCAAGTAGGCATATTCATAGTAGACCTGCTTGACTTGATAAAAGGTCGAGAGCTTGAGGCTGTCCAGCTTGGCCTTGAATCCGTCAGCCTCACGCAAGGCAATCTGCTCCTTGTAGCCGAGCTTTCCGAAGAATGGGAGCTTTTGTGCTAATCCGTACTTGTATCTGGCAGGACCTCCCCGGGTCTCCAGGGGCGTCGTGTAATAACCAAAATTGAATTTGGGATCCGGGAGAACGTCGGCTCTTTCCGACTTCTTTATTGACGCCTGCCACTGCTGAAAGGCGGCTCTGAGTTCATTGTTGCTTTCTGCGGCCTGCTGTAAAAACGCTTTAAGATCGCTCAGCTCGGATTGATCGCCCAGATAACTCCCTGGCATGGGATTGGCATCTGATTCTTCAGTCGCGAATGCCGGCATTGCGATAAATGCAAGAAGCAGCACAGTTACGATTAAACATACAGTCGCAGTTTGTGGTTTATTCACTTTCATTATCTCTCCACACGTTTTTAGTAATCTTTTCAAGGAGCGTGCCATGAAACTTTATTCATCTACTACAGCTATTTAGATTGCTTGTCATTGTTAATTCCGATAAAATCAGTCGGATTTTGTGCATTGCTATGCACATTGTGCTCGCTTTAGTGGTTAAAAATTAATCACTTTTGAGAACACCAAAAGTTTAGCATTTTTTATACCTGTTTGGCATTATACATTTTATGCCTGACTATAAAACAGATAAAAGATCATCGCCACCATGTATGACCCCATGGTATATGGCGACACGAGCATTTGCTTTTTTCATGACCTTGGAGGCCACATGGGCATTCGATACAAGCTACTCATTGTCCTACTTTTCATATCACTCGCTCCCCTTCTTGTCTTAGGAACTGGAGTCAGGAAGGATTTGACACACTTGGGTGAGGGGCTCGCCTTGCGGAGTTCGAATGTTCTGATCCATAAAGCCAGTAACGGACTTAAGCGAATAGTTGAAGACCACGCCCGGGTTCTTCGAAGAGAAAAGCAACTGCTGGAATCAACGACCCTTTTTTTAGCGTCTAAAATCGAAGGCGTATTATATGGACATGCCCACACCAAATCCGATGTTGATTACCAGCCGCCCACGGCACAAGTCGATGAAGCCCGCAAGGCTTACTACTTATTGCACATGGGAGGGCAACGAGATTTCCCGGTAAATTTCAACCAACTCGCTGCGTACACCGGAAGCGGTCGAATCGAAGAATCTCATACGGCATCGCACTTCAACGAAATGCTGTTGCCCATGCTCGGTCAGGTGAAATTCGACTACCCCCATCTCGCCTTGTGGATAGAAGTAAGACTTCCTGATGGACACAAGCTTGTCTATCCCAGCCCTGATGAAAGCCGTATGCCAATGCGCATGCGCTCTCCAAGTTCACCCCCCAAAGAACCTTTTGCCAACAAACTGACCTGGTCACAACCGCAACTGGATAGATGGACTCGTAGAGCCGTATTCTCCGTGACCGCCCCCATTAGAGATGACAAAGGGAAGCTCCAAGGAGATGTCTCTATTATCATTCCGGTTGGCTCACTGCTCCATAAGAGCAAGCACGTTGACATGTTTTCAGACAATGCCCGCTCAAAGCTGGTCAAACCTGAGATAGACCCTGCAACGAACGAAAGTCGATTGAAAGTCGTTGCTCAAGAGCAGACTCGTACAGTTATGCACAATCACTGGGTCGTACCGGACAAAACCGATTGGCTCGTTTCTGATGAAACGGAGCAGTACTATTTCATGCTGAAGTTGATGAGGGAATCCTCACCGGGTGTCGCCGGCATTCCATACAAAGGCCAAGATGCACTCTGGGCTTTTGCCCCTATTGATGAGTCCGGAGCTTCGTTGATGTTGATTGTCCCCAAGACCGACATCGTCAGGGAAGCCCAGACCGCAAAAAATTTCATTTTGACCCAGGTTGATAATCACAACAAAAAAATGGGCTATGCGTTGCTTACAGTTGCTATCATTGTACTAGGGATATCCTTCATGTTGTCCAGCTTTGTGACCCGTAATGTGTCCAAACTGGCTGTTGCTGTCGGAAGAGTGGCAAAAGGGGATTTCTCAGCTCGGGCAGACACGCATGGAAATGATGAGATAGGAAAACTCGGTGAAGCGTTCAACCAGATGGTTCCGGAATTGGAAGAACGGGTCAATTTGAAGAGCTCACTCGAAGTCGCACAAGAAGTGCAGCAAAACCTGCTCCCGGCAAGCCCACCTATCTTTGGTAAAGCCGACGTCGCCGCAGTCAGTGAATACTGTGATGAAACGGGCGGAGATTATTTCGGTTTCATCCCCAGAGAGACCCCCGATGGAGACGGCTTGGTCGTTACAGTCGGAGACGTAAGCGGCCATGGCGTGCCTGCGGCTTTGATGATGTCTTCGGCAAGAGCCTACCTTCGGTGCAATGTTGGCGGCGGCGGTGAACTGAATGCCGTGATAGCACATGTGAACGAGCTCATATGTGACGACGTTGATCAATCCGGCCGCTTTATGACGCTGTTCATTCTTGAACTTCTGGAGACCAACGCGATCCGTTGGGTAAGGGCCGGACATGATCCAGCCATGATGTACAACCCGGCAAATGATCATTTCACTGATTTGGCAGGTGATGGGCTTCCTTTGGGAGTAACCAAGGAAGCCATATTTGAACTGAATGAGTTGGAAGATATCCCAAGGGGCGCCATAATCATAATCGGTACGGATGGCATATGGGAAGCTCGCTCACAAGAGGGAGAGATGTTTGGCAAGCAGCGCCTGGAAACTTTGGTACGAGACAACTCCTCGCTGCCGGCTGCTGAAATAATTTCACTTCTGATAGATGAACTCCGGGTTTTCCAAGGAAGCATAGAGCAAAATGACGACATAACTTTAGCAATCATTAAGACAGCTTAAGATTTACAAAATAGCTCTCGGCAAGATGTATACAGGCCACGTGCAGATTTCTGCACGTGGCCTGTATATTTTTTAACCAACTGCTCCAAAGTCACGGATTAGAGTCTAATGTGAAAACATAGACATCTATCTTATAACATCCTGAATTAATTCATAATAGATTTAAGATTGGCTCATTGGCACACTCTTTGCTTTAATCAGAACTAGCGTTTCATAAAAATCGAAATAACCAGACTGGAGGAAACATGCTGAAAGCTAAAAAAACAAAAGTTGTCGTATTTGCAGCCGTTATGGTAATGTCTATGATCATTGCTGCACCTTCCATGGCCATGATGGGAGGCGGAGGAGGAAGCTCCTCTGGCGGTATGGGAGGTGGCAGTTCATCCGGTGGGATGATGGGAAGCATGAGTGATATGATGGGCGGCTTGTTCGGCGGTAACTCCGAGCAAAACTCTCAGGGTAATTCCAGGAATGGGAATAACGCCTTAGTTGTCACTTCACAGTCCCAGGCTGAGGGGATGGTTAAAAACCAGATAGCTCGTAACCCGAATGTCCAGACCGGTGCAGTAATTGAGCGCACGGATGATTTTACCGTAGACGTTTTGACCAAAGATGGGGCCGTGATTGACCAAATGGTCGTCGACAAAAGAAGCGGTAACATTCGGTCAATTTACAGATAAGCAGCAAAACAGAAACATATGTTGGAATCAAGGAGTGAGTTATGAGTAGTCCCCAGAAGAAAGGCTTGAAAAAGCATGTGCTGTTGTTCAGCATCTTTGCCATAGCTGCGCTCCATTTCAGTGGACTCCATGGCAGCCTTGGGCTGCATGGAGTCCATAGGGAACTGTTCTTCATACCAATTATCCTTGCCTCTTTTTGGTTTGGGTTGACATGGGGAACCGTGACTTCCGTTCTCATCTCAGGACTGTTTGTCCTTGGACTGTATGTCGATGGTTCTCACATGGCCCTCGCTGTTACCATTTCCCAGATTGCGATTTTCCTCTTCGTAGCCATTGTCTTGGGATGGCTCTCAGACAACCAGAAAAAACAAAATCAAGAATTGCTGGAGGCAGAACGGCTCAACATACTTGGACAAACTGCCGGAGTATTGAGTTGGGAAATCAAAGACAACGTCAAGGTTTTGAAAAACCTATTCCACGAGTCTCAGGGCCTATTGACTGCTGGTTATAATATGGACTTTCTGGGCGAGTTGGACAACATCGACGCTCTGGCCCAGTCCATGACGGAATATGCAGCCAAGGAAAGCCTGCACATCCGGTCGGTTGATCTCAACGAAGCCGTCAGGGAAATGGTTGAAAGATACCAACCCCGTTTCAAGGAACGTGGGATACATCTGGAGATTCAAAAAGATCTAAACGGCTGCCCCACCAAAGTTGATCCAGCAGCTATCTCTTGGGTGCTCGCAAAGCTTCTTGACAACGCAATGGATGTTTCCAAAACGGGTAACAGTGTCTTTATTTTAACCAATCGCCACGCAGACCACTGCACTTTAGCTGTAGAAGACCAGGGCACTGGTATCGAGGAAGAGCACCTGGATAAGTTGTTTACACCATTCTACACGACCAAGCCCGGTGGTAGCGGGATCAGCTTGGCTGCATGCAAAAAGACGCTGCGAGAAATCGGCGGTGACATTCAAGTGAAAAGCGAAGTTGGGAGCGGCTCCTCTTTCACAATGGTTGTCCCGCGGGAAACGGAAATTTAGCATCCTTTTATTCGAAACCATCTTACTGTTAACCCTCAACACCTCTCCCCTCTCTCAGAGAAGGCCACCTGCCGTAAGGTGGCCTTCTCATTTTGCAGACATTTGTATGAATCAATTATATTTATTGAAAAAACATGGACTTGAAAGCAAACATCTGTTCCTTTCATTCTGGGAACAAGGTGCAAGCTCCACAGAACTCCCTATAGACACTTAACCTGTTAGGACATTCGGTCATGCTTAAAAAGCTATCCATTGGTAAAAAAATCACCCTCTGCTTCACTCTTCTACTTCTTACATTTTTTGTGGGTTCTGGCATTAATTATGGACTGCTCAGCAACATCAAGCACAATGCCTTGACCGTGGAAGAGCATTATATTCCACACTTACTGATGGCTGATAAGCTCATGAAGACCATTAACGATATGGAGGCCATTGCAAGCAACCTGGAGAGTCTCAACAAAGAGCAACTCCAGAGTTTGGAAGGGAAGTATTCAAATGCCCTGAAAATGGCAAAAATGTTTAATAAAATGTTCACCATGCTGGGCGACGACCAAAGTATCAACCAAGCAAAGAAGCTTGCAGCAGATCTTGAGACATACTTTTCCGCAGAGAAGAGCTCCTTGGAAGCCAGGGCATTCTCAGCACCAATAACACAGGACAAACGAGCTACTTTGTTCAAGCAGTTGCGAACCACAGTCCATTCTTTCAAGGAAAGACTGAACAACGAAGCTGTTGTCATGACGAGTGGAATTGTTTCATCAGTTCGATTCACCCAGTTCCTTTTGGCGGGTATAGGAGCTGTTGCTTTTGTTTTATGTGGCTTGCTTGTTGTTGCCATGACAAAAAACCTTGCAGGCCGACTCAGAAACGGAGCCGAAGTAGCTGAAAAGATGTCTGCTGGTGATATGTCTTTGAGGATGCCTGATGAAGACGGAGATGAAATTAATAATCTTTTTAGTTCATTCAACAAACTGGCTGATCAAGTTGAGGAGATGCTCGCACTCAATGAGACTATTCTCAACACCATCCCAGATCCAATTGTTTTCGTGGACAGTTCCAAAGTCATACTGAACGCCAACACTGCCGCTGCATCTCTCCATGGGCATGAGGTTGAGCAAGTTATCGGGAAGAAATGCCATGATGTGATGAACACATCCTTGTGCGATTCTCAAAACTGTTCTGTTGATGGTGAAGGGGTAAGTAAAGGAGCAGAAATGGAATATTTCTCCTGTGAAACTCATTCAGGGACAAGAATATTCCAACCGTTCTCTGGCGTAATAACCAACACTAAAAACGAAACCATCGGGTTCCTTGAAGTCAGCAAAGATGTCACAACAATTGTGGCGAACGAACAAAAAGTCAAGGCTCACCTCCAGCAATTGGAAGGAATAAACGAAAACATATCTCGTGCTGCGGACTCTCTGTCCACAGAGACTGGGCGCATATCTGACTCGGTGACAAGTGCAAGCCGAGGCTCTGAAATCCAAAAGGATCGAGTTTCTGAAACGGCCCAAGAGATTGAAAGAATGAATTCCACTATCCAAGAGGTCAGGGAGAGTGCAATTCAAGCTCTCCACGAAGCGGAGACGACAAAAGAGAAAGCTAATAACGGGGCAGCTGTAGTTAACGAAGCTATCGATGCAATACGTTCCGTTCATGAACAGGCTCAAATACTTAAAGAGAATATGTCTTCTTTGGATGGAAGAACCGAATCGATTGGAAACATACTCAATGTGATTACTGAAATTGCTGACCAAACCAATCTTTTGGCTCTGAATGCAGCAATTGAGGCTGCTCGCGCAGGAGAGGCCGGGAAAGGCTTCGCAGTGGTAGCAGACGAGGTACGTAAGCTGGCTGAGAAAACCATGGTGGCCACAAAGGAAGTCGAGGATGCCGTTAAGGCAATCCAGGATAGCGCCCAGCTCAATTTAAATAATATGGAAGAAGCCTCTGACGTCATCGACAATGCCACAGCATTGGCCAACGATTCAGGAGAAGCTCTTGCCGATATCGTTTCCATAGCAACAACGACGTCCAATCAAGTGAAGGTGATCGCGTCTTTTTCGGAAGAACAGGCTCAGGCAATGGGGAAAGTCTCCGAAGCAATAGTGGACATAAATCAGGTATCCATCGAGACTGCGGATAGTATGGGGAACGTCACTTTGGCTATTGACCAACTGGTGTCCCAAAGTAACAGTTTGAGTCTTCTTGCCAAAGGCAATGGGCAGACTTAGCATAATCGCCTGGAACTTCGGCACAAAAGAGCCCCATGCCATTAGGCAATGGGGCTCTTTGAAACTGAATTCGCGACAGCTTGCTCGTATTAATCCCTTCGGTCAGAAGAGTTTAAAATTTCCCTTATGCGTAAGTATTCATTCTCGTCTATGAAGCCTTCAGCAAATCTACTTTTGAGAATGGTTTCAGGATCATCATTATCCTTGGCTCCAAACGAATATGACAAGGCGAGACGGAGTAGAAAGACTTCAAGCACTATGAGCAACACAAAGACGAGAAGTTTAAGAAAGATTCCATGAGGATCAACGTCCCAAAGGACGTCGGGTGACGTGCTTGTCATATACTTCCAAACTGACTCCCACATATTTCCTCCATACTATTGGGCTTAAAAGGGGGGGGGCAAAAGCCCCCCTTAATCAGACTACCAAGTGCAGCGAGAATTGGAGGTCATCATTCCAGGCCCCATCATGTTGTAACCCATCATGCCAGGCCCCATGCCTGCACCCATCATGTGGGTGTTGCCGAGGTTCTGAGCCCTGGCCTTTTCATTCAGGCTCTCGACGTTCTTATTAATCCGTTCAGCCAGTTGGCGAACCTGCTTGGCGTCTGGGTTATCAGAGGCCATGAGAGCTGCCATTTCAGCTCTGTCTGCAATGATTTCAGCTCGGATATCCTTGGTGGACTCAACAAATGCTTGGTACTCGGCAGATGCGGCAACGCTGTTGCCGGGGCCCATTCCATTCATTCTCCACCCCGGTCCCTGGGCGATGGCAGTGCTGGAAATAATGGCGATGGTCAGCATCAGTGCGACAGCGATAGTAGTTTTCTTCACGGAAATTTCCTCCGTTGGTTGAGTTGATGAAGATACTTTGACTAAGGCAATCGCTGTGCCAACTATTCACAAAAACCTTCAACCGCCTGTTTTGTAATGCATAATTTCACGGCACGGTATCTGCAACGTAACTATTAGTGCTAAATGCCGCCCAGAATTGACCAGTTTTTAATCACCTGCACAGTGTGTCTGTACAAAAAATGATCACAAGAGTAATGGTTGCAATATGGAAATCCAAAAACGAGTTTTGAAAAGTTCTGCTTCGGTCTGGCTCATCATCAGCATGACAGTCATTTTGACCATAGTCGTCGTCATTATGGCAGTGGTTAACTACAAGCGAGAAACAGGGCATGTTGAACGGATGTTGAGCGAGAAAGGTCTTGCTCTCATCAAATCCTTCGAAGTGGGGGCGAGAATTGGAATGATGGGCGGGCTGGATTCTGAACGACGAATTCAAACTCTTATCAGAGAGACTTCAGACCTCCCCGATATACAATTCATAGCTTTGACCAACGAGGCTGGATTGATCGTCGCCCATAGCGACCCTGCTATGGTTGGGAAACAATTTCTCCCAGCCTCAGAACTCAACGTTTTTTTTCCGACGCCGACAGGCAAGTGGATCGCGCTTGAAAAAACGCACATTCCATCGTCATTCATGGTGTATAAAATATTTACGACTGTTGGTGATACGGGGTCACAGAGGATGAACGAGATGATGGGGAGGATGATGCGGTCCTGTGAGCCTCCTTCTCAATCCAACGACCAACACCCCCCCATGATGGGAGCTATGCGCCAATCCACTGGTGAATTCGGCAACCCGATTATATTTATTGGGATGGATGCAGCGCCTTACAATGAAGCCCAAAAAGACGACATAAAAGCGATGATCACTTTGTCGGCAGTTCTTTTGCTGTTGGCGGTGGGAAGCATGGTTTCACTTATTTGGGTTGAAGCATATAAAAGATCATCAAGAAAACTCAGAGATTCTAGGGTCATAGCGACTGAAATTATATCCAATCTTCCTGTTGGCATGGTCGTGGTATCCCCGGATGGTTTGATTACTCATCTCAACGAGGAAGCAGGAACGTTGCTTGGAGCTTCTCCCTCAGAGAGTATTCACAACCATGTGAATGAAGTCCTGCCTAAATCAATCCAGTTGTTGCTGAAGAGCGGCGAGATTGCGAACAAGGGGTCACTCCATAGAAAGGAAAAAAACGCACGCTAAGAAAAGCGAACCAGGGTTGCTAGG
>MDTD01029400.1_pt1 | contig 82300 bp, 64 predicted proteins | sample 811221 | NCBI WGS metagenome assembly MDTD01 (sample SAMN05326646, study PRJNA326480) | marine metagenome | isolation source: seawater | place: Pacific Ocean: South West | collected 2011 | reverse complement strand
CGGCTTTTTAATTGGTAGCGGGGACAGGATTTGAACCTATGACCTTCGGGTTATGAGCCCGATGAGCTACCAGACTGCTCCACCCCGCATCAACGAGAGTGCAGTATACACAGCATCCCACCGGACGCAAGCTCTTTTTGAGAGAAAGTTGTATCTGTGTGTTTATGATGTTTTTTTCGCACGCACGGGGGCATTGACTGGGAGATGGATAAATGAGCGGAGCTCTTTGAGGTCTTTTTCCGAGAGTTTTCGGTACTCTCCGGGGTAGAGGTCTTCGACATGGAGATTGGCATATCGAATCCGTTTAAGCCGCTGTACGGGGTGTCCAACAGCATCGCACATGCGTCGTACTTCTCTGTTTCGACCTTCAGTTAAAACGATCTCAATCCAGGTGTGTCCACCTGGTGTGGGTTGGAGTCGCTCTGTATGAACGGCGTGTGCGACACCATCGTCAAGTTCAACACCTTCTTGGAGTTTTCGTAGCGCAGCGGATTTGATATCTCCTTTGACTTTGACATGGTACGTGCGTGGTACCTGGAAGGAGGGGTGTGTCAGTTGGTATGCAAGCTCTCCATCATTTGTGAGGAGGAGCACGCCTTCGCTGTCGTAGTCGAGTCTCCCGACAGGGTAAATGCGTTGTGTGATCTCGGGCAAGAGATCGACGACAACAGGTCGGTCTCGATCGTCAGAGACAGCGGTGATATAGCCTCTGGGTTTGTGAAGTCTGTAGTAGATCAGGTTTTGTTCGAGTTGAATGGGTTGTCCGTCAATGGAGATCTTGTCGCGTTTGGGATCGGCTTTTTGTCCGATTGTTGCGGTTTTTCCGTTAACTTTGACACGGTTTTGCTTGATCATCTCTTCGGCTTTGCGTCGTGAGGCGATACCGGCTTGTGAGATGAGTTTTTGGAGTCGTTGCTCGTGAGAGCGTTGGTTGCTGCGGGACATCGTTGATTACCAATATGGATGAAGGGTGTGTTGGAAAAGGGCGGGATATGTGGTGTGATTACTTCTTTTTTTGTTGGGCGCCATTTCGGTTGCGCTTTTGGTTGTTGTTGCGTTTGTTTTTGCGTTGGTTGTTACGGCTTTTGCGATCATCATTTTGTCCCACGCGTCGATTGCGACGGAGATCGTCCATGAAATTGTTCCAGACAGCGGAGGCATCTTGAGGACGTTGTGTTGTTTGGTGTGAGCGAAGGCTCTCCGTTTTCTTGTTCCAGTGGAGGGACTCGGAGGATTGTCCTTCTTGTTGTCGGATGGTGAGGATACCGGAGTTGAGGCGGGCGGCCTCTTGCTCTGATTGTCCAATACGCTCTTGCCATCCTGGTTGATGTGTTGAGAGGACATCACCGTGTGGGTCTTCGTGTGCGTGTGTTTGGCGCTGATGTTGTTGTTCGTGAAGTTGTAGTTGGCGACGGTGGCGCTGGCTTTGTTTCTTTTTTCGGTGATAGTTCCAGGAGCCACCAGAGGAGGGCTCGCGATAATGTCCACCCAAGCCGTCTCCCCCTTTTGGGGTGTAGTCTTTGCGGTTTCCGAAGAAATCGTCATCTTGTTGATCGTTGGCCTGTTTGGATTTGTTATTTTTTTGTTCGCGCATAATCGTTCCTATGTCGCTAAATACACGTTGTCGTGGAGTATCTTTGTTTTTATGAGAGCGCTCACATCGCCCCAAAATAAGCTCATGTAAGTGACGTTATGGATGTCAGGAGCGTTGGGATAGTGGCTGAAGGCTGCTTCAAATAACGGTGAGCAGCCAGATGAAAACAGGTGACCCGCCCCGGCGGGGACCCTCGAAAGCATCGTACTCTCTATTGTAAGTCTCAGCATCCTCTGTGGAAAGGAAAAAATGCGATTTTTTTCTAAGTCAGGTGAGGATGGAAGATTTTAAGGCCTCTATCTATCGGGTATATGCATCAAAGTCGGCCTGGAAAAGATCCAGCTGTCTATGATTTGGGAGTGGGGGGTTGTGTCAGTTGTGTGAGCTTGGGGAGCTCTTTGATATTGCTGAGTCCAAAATATTCGAGAAACTCAGGGCTTGTACCATACAGGTATGGACGGCCAGGGGATTCATGTCGGCCGACGACCTGGATCAGACGTCTCTCGTTGAGAGAGCGCATCATGGAGCCACAGTCGACACCACGAATCGCAGAGACTTCAGCTCTGGTCACAGGTTGCCTGTATGCGACGATTGCGACACATTCGATGGCTGCCTGGCTCAAGCGAGGGGGACGCTGAGCAAACAGCTTCCGTAGGAGGTTTGAGTGGTTTGGGTTTGTCCTGAACTGCCATCCTCCTGCGACCTCGACGAGGTGCATGCCTCTGTGTGGATGATTGTACTGGCTGATCAACTCCTGGATCACAGCGTCTATTTTTTCGGGCAGCCGATCATCATGTGTTGTCGCGAGGATTTCGACGATCTCATCGACGGACAACGGGTGATCCGCTGCGAAAAACAGGGCTTCCATCCACCCGTAGAGTTGCTCTTCAAAAGGGAGCTCGGTCCACTGTCGTTGGGGCTCTGCCTGTTTTTGGATTGGCTGGAGCATACATGGCCTCCATCACGTTTTGGGGGTCGTTATTGGCGTCACTGTTGTGTTGCCTTGGCGCTTGGGGGTTGCAGTCCTTTTGCGCTTTTTCTTCTGTTTCTGCTTTTTGGACGCGTGAGCATCCAGTTGATCTTGTACCATCTTCATATTATCGAAGTCTTCCACTTCCTCAAGCGGAATATCTTCGAGATCGTCGATTGTTTCGAGCTGGATGTCCTGTTCGCTGATCTGGACCAGTCGGATACGTCGGAGTCTGCTTAATTCCAAAAGTGCCAAAAACGTGACGATCAAGATGTGTTTTTCGTAAGTCTCACCAAGCAATTGAAGCAAGCTCATGTTGCTTTGTTCGCGCAGTTGTTCACAGAGCCAGACGATTCGTTGTCGGACGGTCATGGTCTCTTTGCGGACTTGGTGTGAGGAGGGGATCATTGGGCGTGGGACCCGCCGGAGCAGAAAGTTGAAGACTCTCTGCAATTCGTTTGTGTCGACCTCTGCCTTGGGCGGTGGAGGCGCTGGGAGTCCTTCTGTAGGGTCGGCACCGCGGACAAAGACGTCACGTCCTAGATGGTAGCAGTCGTGGAGGTATTTACTCACCTCTTTCATTTGTTGGTGCTCAAGTAACCTGTCGACGAGCTCTTGTCGTGGGTCTTCTTCGTCTTCTTTTGTGATCGGCAACAGCATTCTGGACTTGATCAAGGCTAACTCGGCCGCGATGCTGAGGTAGTCACCTGCTCGATCGAGTTCGAGTGTTTGGGCCAGATCCACATATTTTTGAAACTCTTCTGCGATATGCGCGATAGGAATATCAAAGATATCGAGGTCTTTCTCCTTGATCATGTGGATCAAAACGTCGAGTGGACCCTCAAACACATCGAGCTGCAACTTGAGAGGGGATTCTGTTTGTATGTCGAGCGCCAATTCCATGGTGGTGTTTCCTTGGTGGACTAAAACAGTGATACAGAGAGCAGCCACCTCGTGATGGCCATCGAAGGTTCGAAGACGACGTATTTGAGCGGAGAGAACGAACCATCACTGAGTGGTCCGATCAGGATGAGCGCCATCAAGGCCCACATCCCGTACTCTTCATTCCACTTCGTGTAGTTGTACGCCTTGTTGAGCGGGAGCATGTTCTTGACGATGTGTGAACCGTCGAGTGGGCCGAGGGGAATAATGTTGAAAAAGAACAGAATGATGTTTAACCAGATCATCATCAAGAGGACTGCACGAAGGAGTTTGGTCAGAGGGACGAGCTCGCCGTTGAACACACCATAGCTCATCAGCACACGCATGGTAATGGCTGCAATAAGTGCGATGATCAGGTTGGACACAGGGCCCGCAGCGGTCACGATGATGTCGTCTCTTCGTGGATGCTTGAAGCGTCTCGGGTTGACGGGAACAGGGCGTGCCCATCCAAACATTCCTGTCACAAGGATCGCGATGGTTCCCATTGGGTCGAGATGAGAGAGGGGATTGAGTGTGACTCGTCCTTCGTTATATGCCGTGTCATCGCCGAGCATCCACGCCGACCAAGCATGAGCGAACTCGTGAAAGGTGAACGCGACGATCAAGACGATGATCAGAGGGATGTATTGTTCGGCTAAGTGAGCCATGTCCATGTGTTGCTCCTCGTCTGTGTTGGATCTGGTCCCCAAGAATACTGCCGGTATGAGGGACTCATGTCACCGGCATGATCGTTCTCAATGTGGGGAGTCAGGGAGCACTTGGCAACTGGTGTTACAAAAGAATGACAACGTCGACCCTTTGTGGTCGAACCAACAGGTGTGATCCTTTCGGATGATTTCTTCGTTGGAAGAAGACAGATGGACCCTATTGGTCAATAGAAACCCCTTGAAATGGCCATCGTCACCAATCATACCAGAGAAAATGAACCTATTCAAGGTCATAACACGTTCTGTACCATCTGTTGTTGTTTGAGGCAATTTTTTGTCAAAAAAAATGATGGGAGGGTTGGAGGACGGAGTGGGGGAGGTGTTTTTTGGTGGGTTGTGATTAGCGACGTTTTTTGCGTCGTCGTTTTCTGCGTCGTCGTTTCCGCTTCTTGCCTTTTCCGGCAAAGAGGCGGTTGTATCGACGAATCAACTCGTTTGTGTAGTCCATCGATGGGGTCGCGTAGAGGACACTACTCTCCGTCTTTTCGAGCATGAGGTAGAGTTTGTTCTCTTTGGCGATACGACGAATGATCACTTCCATTTTTCGGAAGATCTTGCGCGTCTCAACAGACTCTTCGCGCGCAAGCGAGCGGGTGAGTTTGGTGTATGTGCGCTGGAGGGTCAAAAACTTTTTCTGCAATCTGGCTTGCATCTTGCGTTTTGCGTTTCCTCGCAAAATCGCCGCGCGTGAGTCGTAGCTTTTCTTTGCGCGTTTGAGTTGTTTTTGCAGGCGGCTGAGCTTCTTTTGGAAGCTCGATTTTTTCATCTTCAGACGTTTTTTGGCTGCGATCCCATCTTCAACTGAGTTGAGCGCCTTGCGGAGGTCGACATATCCGATGCGGATTGCTGCTTCTGCAGGGGCTGGAATGAGAAAGAGGCTCAAAAGACCAAGGGAAATCCATCGCATGGGTTCTCTCCACTTAAAAAGCATTACCGATACTAAATTCAAACAAGATAGGACGATCGCCAGCACGTGGTGTGATGGGGATCCCCCATTCGAAGCGAAGAGGACCGATGGGGGAAAACCACCGGACCCCAAAACCAACACTTAAGTAAAGCCCAAAAGGTAGGTTGGGATTGCGTTTGTCTTGGAAAAACAACTCGTCATCATCAAAGGCATTACCCGCGTCAAAGAAGATGACACCTTTGATTCCCACCTTCGGGATAATTGGGATTTCGATCTCTGTATTGAGAACGAACTCTTTGTTACCGCCCCAATTGAAGTCATCGAGGCTAAAGGCTCCATCAGCACGTGATGGGATTTTGCGTACAGGACCGATCGAGAAAGGTCCATATCCACGAATACTGTTGATCCCGCCAAGTCGATATCGCTCGAAGGCCGGGACGCCTCGTGGGTCTGTGCTTGTGATCAAGCCTGCGTTCAAGTTGAAACGCAAGACCATGCCCAAGGGCATACTGAAATACCACCGGCTGATCAAGGAAAAACGTGTAAATCTGTTCTGTGAACCGAGCAAACGATCCGCAAATTCGACCGAGAAGCTGTTGAGACTTCCTCTTGAGGGGAAGAGTCTGTTGTTTCGTAGATCGTATCGCACCGTGGCCCGCACACTGCTCGTGATCGTTGGACCATCTGTACCAGAGAAGAACCCTTTGAGGCGGATGTCAGAGTCCCTCGTGATGCCGACAGGCTCGATGAAGACACGCTCAAACTTGTATGTCACGAGGGCGTTGAGGTTGTCGATCAGTGGATATCCCCACGTGAGCGTTCCACCTGTCGTCGTTTGTCTGAAGCCGATGCTGAAAAAGGTACTCAGGTCGCGTTGTGAGTTATACGCAGAGAAGGCGAAGGTCCAGTCCGTATCGAGCAGGTGAGGATCGACAAATTGCAATTGGAAGAGTTGTCTGATCCCTGAAACCTGTGCCGCGAGGGACATGGTCTGACCACGACCCATGAGGTTATTTTGTGAGACTTGGGCGTTGAATACGAGCCCCTCGAAGGTGCTCAAGCCGGCCCCAACCTGGAAGGTTCCTGTCGATTTCTCTTTGACGATGAAGCGCAGGATAATGCGGTCTGGTTTGCTGCCTCGACGAGAGACGACCTTGATACCGTAAAGAGGGTGGGTTTTTTCAAAGAAGCCAAGCGCAAAGACTCGACGTTGGCTAAGTTGGACTTTGCTGCCGTTGTAGTAATCGCCCTCGTAGACGCGGATCTCGCGACGGATGACCTTGTCTTGGGTCTTGCTATTTCCTGTCACTTCGATGCGCTCGATGCGGACTCGTGGACCCGGCTGGATCTGCATCGTGAGGTGGAAGAGTTGTTTTTTGTGATCGAGTTTGTGTCTTGGGATCACGTTGACGTAGGCATAGCCACGGTCTTGGTAACGTGTGGTCAGGCGCAGGATATTTTCTTTGTAGAGCTTGGAGCGGCTAAAGAGTTCGCCCTTTTTAATGGTCATCCAGCTCTTGACCTTCTCCTTTTTCCACAAGAGTTTTCCTGCGACGTCGATGTCTCCGTATCTGTAGGTTTTGCCCTCTGTGATCCAATAGGTGATGTACATGGAGCGCTTGTTGCGGCCAAGGTAAACCTTTGGATCGCCGAGCTTTACGGTGACGTAGCCGTTGTCGAGATAGTACGATTGGAGGAAGAAGAGGTCGCGTTTGATCAAGGCTTGTTGGTAGGTGCTGCGACCTGTGACCCAACTGATGAGATCGTGCTCGGAGGTCTGCAGGTAACGTCGGAGCGTACCACTCGGGACTTGTTTATTTCCGACAAAGTTGATCTGTCTGATGTGGATTTTGGCGTTCTCGTTGATCCTGAAGGTCACGACAACAGAGGCTTTTTTAAGCTTGGAGATCTCCGCGCGGACGGTCGCTAGATAGTATCCTTTTTCAATGTATAGATCTTTGATCTTCTTGACATTTTTTTGGATCTGGGCGCGGTTAAGGATGCCGTAACGTTTTACATCCAGGACTCCCTTGATATCGTCTTCTTGGACTTCTTTGTTGCCTTTGATGCGAATCTTGCGGATCGCGGGCTTCTCTTTCACGATAAACAGCAACAATAACCCTTTGGAGGTCTGTTCGGCCTCGACCCGGACGTCATTGAAGCGACCCATCCTATAGATGCGACGTGTATCTTCGCGAATGACAGAGGCGTTGAGCGCAACACCCGTTTTATGTTGGATTTGGTTCTTGATGGCTTGCGCTTCTGTCCGCAAGTTTCCGACGACCTTGATGACTGCGACCGTGGGGGGCTCATCATCGTCGGAGAGTTGTGCGTGGGCAACCTGCGGCAGGCAGATAGACAGTACTAGCAACAAACGTGATAACAATACAAACAGACTATCAACCTTCACTCGAAACGTCTCCGGGTTGCGTGATCTCGATCAACTTGCCTTTCTCTAGACGAAAACTTCTTTGCATCTGTCGTGCCAAATCGTTGTTGTGTGTGACGACGACAGTGGTGATCTCCCATTTTTGGTTGAGATCTGTGAGGAGTTGGTGGATTCCGCCACCTGTTGTGGAGTCCAGGTTTCCGGTTGGTTCGTCAGCGAGGAGGAGTTTTGGGCGCATGACGAGGGCGCGACAAAGCGCGACGCGTTGACGTTCACCACCACTGAGCTCACCTGGACGGTGTTGAAGTCGATCTTTGAGTCCGACCCATTCGAGGAGTTCTTCGGCTCGTTCGCGTGCTTTTTTTCGCTCAATACGCTGGATCAGCGCGGGCATCATTGCGTTTTCGAGCGCGGAGAACTCTGGAAGCAGATAGTGTGCCTGAAAGACGAAGCCGATGGTGTGATTGCGAAACGCCGCGAGCTCTTCCTCCTCCATCTTGTGGACATCTTTGCCATCGATGAGGATTTGTCCTTGCGTGGGCTCGTCGAGTGTTCCAAGTACATGTAATAGGGTGCTCTTTCCCGCGCCCGAGGCTCCAACGATGGAGAGCATCTCGCCCTGGTATATTTGAAAATCGATGTCTGTGAGGACATCAATTTGTCTTTGCTCCATCCAAAAAGTTTTGCTCAAGTTGTGTGTTGAGACAAGCGCTTCGGCTGGCTTTGTGGAGGCAGTGTTGTTCTTTGTCGTCATGTTGCAAACCTTCTACAGCGTGAATTTACTCCACGCAATGAATGCGTTTGAAGCGCACAGTGTGTGTGCGTTGTTCGTCTATTCATGTTGGAGTCCCTCAACAGGGTTGAGGTCAGCTGCCTGGAGCGCAGGGTAAATTGTCGCCAAAAAGCTCAGCAGCATGGACGCGATCGCGACGGAGATAAAATCGGATAGGTGCATTTGTACGGGGAGCGTCGCGATGTAGTACACGTCCGTGTTCATTTTGATGGGGTGTTGTAACAGAAAGATGCAGGTTCTCCAACCCAAAAGTAAACCGAGAATGGTCCCAATGACACCGATGATCACGCCTTCAATCATGAAAATGCGCATGATGCTACGTCTCGTCGCGCCCATCGATTTAAGGATTGCGATCTCCTGTGACTTTTCGACAACGACCATAAACAGGGTGCTGATGATGTTGAATGACGCGACGAGGATGATGAAGGTCAAGATCACAAACATGACAATCTTCTCCATCTGAAGTGCGCCAAAGAGTTGTCGATTCATCTCTATCCAGTCTTTAACGACGAAGGGACCTCCACCGATCTCTTTGCGGACACCTTTTTTCAGGTAGGGGGTATGATGGATGTTGTTGACGTGCAGCTCCAGCCCCGAGACTGCGTCCCACATCTTGAAGAGTTTCTTGGCGCTCTTGAGCGTGACAAACGCAAACTTCGTATCGTACTCGTACATCCCCGTAAAGAATACACCTGCAACACGGAACTTTCGAATGCGAGGTGCAACGCCCATCGGCGTTAAGCTGCCACCAATGGGTGAGACTGCCCGTACGACTGCGCCAACATCGACGCCAAGTCCGTGTGCCAACTCTTTCCCCAGCAAGATCCCCGGCAGTTGACGGGTTTGCGTCTTCGGCTTGAGCGTCAGCAGCCCAAAATCCTCTTCTTTGGGGGGATTGTTTTGGGTGGTCGGTTGGCTTGTGCTTTTTTGTTTGTCTTCCAAAAGTTTGGGGGTGAGTTTCAGGTACTTCGACTCTTCGGGGGTGAGCTTGGCGTCCTTTACGACCTTACGTCTATCTGGAAGTGTCCATCCAAACCGTGGTTTGGGGGGAATACGGATCTTGCTTGGATCAAACAAGTGCGCGTATTTCCCCGACTTCATCTGCTTTTTGAGGTGGTCGAGACGTTTGGTGTTTTTCGAGATGCCGCGTAAGAGGACACCACTTGTCCCAGAGCGAGAGGTCAACATGATCTCATTGAGGATAAACGGAGCGCAGCCTTTGATGCCCTCTGCGCGGTTGATCTTTTTGCATAATCCAGATGCGTTGTGCACATCACCTGATCTGCGTTCGACGATCATATGAGGTGAACTCTCAATGATCTTCTTTTTCAAATCAAGGCCAAATCCGCTCAATACAGCCAACACCACGATCAATGCCCAGACGCCGAGCATCACGCCGAGGATACTGATCATCGTCAGCAGCGATATGGCGTGACTTCGCTTTCGACTCTTGAGGTGTCGAAGCGCCATCAATATTTCATACGATAGCATTATCATAGATGACTCGTGTTTCCTCTGTGTTGTTGCAAAGCGATGTAAATTCAATGAAGTGTCTTCACTGACCTTCCTTCATTTGTGGAAAGCCGGTCGAAGCATACTTGTCCCCTTGATGCTTGTCAACTTGCCCTGTGATGAAAATACTAGACTTCCGAAGGTATCCTGCGCTATATGCCCACGAGAACTCTGTCACAAGAAAGGAGTCAAACCATGCCCAAAGTGAAGATATGGCACAACCCTCGATGTAGTAAGTCTCGTCAGACTCTCGCGCTTCTCGAAGAGATGGATGTTGAATTGGAGGTTCGTCGTTATCTCGACGATGTCCCAAGTGTCGATGAGCTACAAGAGGTCGCGACGATGCTCGGCATGACCGCACGTGAGTGGATGCGCAGCAAGGAGAGTATCGCGAAGGAGCTCAACTTGAAGAGCGATGAGCACTCCGAAGAGGACATTTTTTCAGCGATGCACGCCCACCCCAAGTTGATCGAACGCCCCGTCGTGATTGTCGGTGATCAGGCGAAGCTTGGACGACCTCCTGAGGCGCTTGGGCCTTGGATGGAGACACTTTTGAAGTAAGGTGTTGTCTCTCCAAGTGTTTTGGAGGAAGTGTGTGATGTCTGGCTGCGTGAATACTCGTGTGGTTTTGCGGCCTCGCGTGCTTTTTTTCCGTTTTTTTTGCTCCCTGAATGTCGCATGTGATACATGTTGGTTCGGTCTTTCGGCCATTCTCAGCCTGTTTTCGTTGACAATGAAACACACGTCGGATGTGGTCATTGCGCATAAGAGAATGTGGATTGTCTCGGGCCGACCTCGTAAAAAGTATGTTGTACGCACATGAGATACCCCAGGTGTCTTGTATCTTTTTGATTTTTCTATGTATGGTATTTGAGAGTGTTGTGAATGGATGTTTGTATTGAGGTTCTTCAGATGACGACGAAAGCAGTTGATGTTGAAAGAGCACGTGTTCGCTGTGTACAGATGCGTTTGTTTCCCGCGCGTCCAAGACAGGTCTGTCAGGCGATTCGCCTCAATTGGATGGCAGCTTTGTATCTGCGAGATGCTGGCTGGCTGAGTTTTGATCCTGAGTCTGTCTCGGAGCTGGACGAAGCCCAAGAAGCTGAGTTGACATTTCTTGGCTCATTGGTTGTCGCTGGTACAGATGGTTCGATGCTTGAGTACTTGTTAAGGGGGCTTCGGAAACCTTATCAGTACCGTATCGACGAGATGTTTTACGACTGGCGTAACCAGCAATGGCGCTTGCTCCCAGAACTTGGCAATGTCGATGGGGAAGAGTTTTTGCGTGAGTGGTTGGATGAGCTTGTCGAACAGGAAGATGAACGACAAATTCGCCAAATCGAGAAGCTCGCAAGTGAAGCGCTGCAGTTTCTCCACCAGCAAGAACACGAAGAGAGCGTCGATGATTCTGTGTTGGATATTCGATCATCTCGACGTCCTCGCATTCATAAGCCTTAGCGTGTTGTGCTTGTCATGGACTTAAAGGGAAGTATTCTCAAAAAGCTCTCCATGTTGCCTGTGGAAAAGCAGCGTGCAGTTCTCGACTATGTCGAGTTTTTGTGGCTGCGCTATGCTGATGTTGTTGCGTCCGAGGAGAAGTCCTCGCAAGAGACTCCACCCACACCAACTGTCGCTCATGTGTCATCGCCCCTTGCCAGCGCAATGCCACATGAGCATGATCATAAAGTGGCGAACTCTCTGAAAGAGCAAGCTCTATCAGAGGCTGCGCAAGCACATGTCACCCAGGAAGACATCGCGGAAGCTTCTTCTGCGTTGAATGAATGGTGGTTTCCTTCTAATGATGACGACTAAACGGGCATACTCCGAGTGGAGTGTTGACTGTATTTGGAAGTGTTTTCTTGACATATTCCTAAGGATGTCGGTAATTGTAGTAGAAACGTCGTGACCGTTTTTCACATTTTACCAAATACGGGTACACCAAGTTTATCGTGAAGATTCTCCTTGTTGATACGGATACAACAGTCCTCGAAAGACTTGAAGAAAGTCTCCAAAAAGAAGGACACGAAGTGAGCGCATGCAGCATGGGCAGCATCGCACTGACCAAGGCCATCATGCATGACTTTGACATGCTCATCTGCGAGTTGACCTTGCCAGATTTGCCTGGGACGGAGATCATTCGCGCGATGAAAGCCCAGGCACCATATCTGCCTGTGATCGTGATCTCCGCTCTGCCTGTCGAAGAATGGGGACAACCAAGCGCTGATGCTGGCGCTGCAAGATTTCTGAAAAAGTCACAACCCTGGGAGTCTCTGTGGAATGAGCTCCAAGATGAGCTTCACTTCATCACGATGGGGCGCGCAGAGATGAAGGTTGCGATTATCGATCCCAACATGATCCATCGTACACGCCTGCAAAAGACATTTGAACATCTTGGCTGTGAGGTCTCTGTGTGGCCTGACGTTCTGTCTGCGCTGAGCGGTATGGCACATCAAGATAAACCTTCCCTGTTGTTGCTCGATACCTCTATTGAGCTTTCGATGGAGGCATTGCAGTGGGCGCGTGAAAAGCGTGTGTTGACCTTTGTCTTCTCCGACACGCTCACTGACGACGAGCACGACAATTTGATGAGAGCCGGGGCTGCCTTGATCTTGACCAAACCCATCAACGGTGAAGCGTTGATGACACAGGCCCGATTTATGGCGCACAGTTGAGGTTGTTTGTGGGTTTTTTCTGAAAAGATACCAGGGGAAGGGAGGGGAGCTAGAACCGTCTTAGTCGATATTGGGGATCTGCCAGTCGATGGGTTCTTTTCCAAATCCTTTGAGCGCTTCGTTGATTTCCGAGTAAGGTTTGCTCCCGAAAAATCCGTTTTTGGCTGACAAAGGCGATGGGTGTGTTCCTGTGATGACGACGTGCTTGTCTGCGTCGATCAATTTGGCTTTCTTTTTTGCAAACCCACCCCACAACAAAAAGACAATGGGCTCTTCTCGTTCGTTGACTTTTTTGATCACCGCGTCCGTGAATTTTTCCCAACCTTGTTTTTTGTGTGATGCTGGTTTGCTCGCGCGGACCGTCAACACAGCGTTGAGCATCAAGACACCTTGCTTGGCCCACGGTGTCAGGCAACCGTTGTTGGGGATCTCACATCCCAAATCTTCTTTGAGTTCTTTAAACATGTTGCGAAGGGAGGGAGGGGTTTTGACACCTGGTTTCACAGAGAAGCTCAGTCCGTGTGCCTGACCTTCGCCGTGGTAGGGGTCCTGACCGAGCAAGAAGACCTTCAGATTGTCATAGGAGGTATACTCAAACGCCGAAAAAATTTCGTTTTGTGGGGGATAGATCGTTTGTTCTTCGAATTCCTGTGAGAGGAACGCTTCCAGTTCGCCAATGTAGGGTTTTTGAAGTTCTTCTTCGAGGATGGGTTTCCATGAATCGGGCATGATATCGAGTAATTTCATAAAGCGATGTCCTTTCCTATGTAAGGTCGTTGAGCTGTTGACCTCGTGCAACGTCTGAAAAAAGACGAGCGGATATGTCGTCCGGGATGTTTTGTTTGCTGTCTTCACTATCATCTAGAGGTGTGTCAGATCAAGACACAGGTCGTCATTGGAGATGGTAGATGTTTGTTTTGAAGGGATTATTCGAGAGGGCGGGAGGAGACATCCTGGTAGGGGATGTGTTCATGTTCAAACCACTTGGGTAGCTCTGGAACATGCAGGCGTGAGAGGACACCTGCGCCGAGTTTCACCGTTTGATATGAGTAGTGGGAGAGTTTGCCAATGAGCTGAAATATCGAGCGCGCGAGGTGCCCGAGCGCGAGGATCTGCTCAATCCGACGAAGTCTTTCACGTGTGCGTGAAGAATCGCGTTCGTTGATCGCCAGCTCCAACTTGATCTCCTTCATACGTTCAATGAGGCGGCTGATCACGCGCTCTTCACGTCTGGAGAGGATGGAGGAGACGACCTTTGCCATGTTGTCTTCGAGTTGGTAGAGGAGCTCTCGGCGATCTTCGACCTCCAGAGGCTTGACCATCCCATAGCGACCAAGCTCCGCGAGGCTTTGTGAGATCAAACCAGAGGACAACCCGGATAAACGCATCAGCTCACGTTGAGATAGTGGCGTAGTGCAGGCGAATAAGACACCCCAGATGCGACCGTGATTGGCTTTAAATCCAAACGCCTCAAAGACCTCCGCAAAGGCTTGCTGTGTTTTTTCGAGCAGGAGGCTGTGCTCAAGCTCATCAAGCTCATCAACAAGCTCGGATTGTTGGACTGATGCTGTCATTGTCTTTTGCTGAAGTTGACTGGATTGCGAGATCATTTCTTTTATAAATTCTTTCATGATCGCGGATCCCTAGGAAGGTGAAGGGGTGTTGGAGATCTTCGAGCTCTATGCGCAGTGATTGGTTGCGCTCCATCGCGAGCGCTTCGTCATGTAGCTGTTCGTATGTTGCGACATCGACCTCTTTGCGCCAGTTGAGGATGTTGTGCAGATGCGGTTTCGGCAAGTTGTGACCAAAAGTGCCTGTAAAGTACTCACTACAAGAGCCGCTACCGTAGGAGAAGAGAGCGATTCGTTTGTCTCGCAGCTTTTCACCCTCTCGCTCGCACAAGCCGGCGAGCATCAAGTACAAGGAACCCGTATAAATATTCCCAATACGTCGATTGATCCAAAGGCCCGGCTCGACTTTGTTTTCAAAGACATTCTCGATCATCTCATCGCTGTAGTTGAGACCTTTGTGATCGCTCAAGCGACGGAAGGCTTTTCGGGCCATTCGTGGAAAGGGTACGTGGAACAAGAAGTAGTCAGGTTCGGTATGATCGTTTTCACGAGCTTTGTAATCTTCGAAGGCTTCAACCAACCCATCAAGATAACAAGAGATGGAGAATTTGCCCTTCACTTGTGCCGTTGATTGGTAGGTCGGGCGCCAAAAGTCGTAGACTTCGTTGGCGTGCACACCGCTCTCTTTGGAGAGGGTCAAGAGCGTTTGCTCTGCTGCGGCTGAGCCTATGAGCATCGCGACGGCACCTGCTCCCTGGGTGGACTCGCCGGGGGAGTATCGCTCGTATCTGGCGATGTCTGTTGTGATCACAAGCGCGTACCGTTTTGGATGCTGTTGGGTCCATGCTCTAGCCATTTGAAGGCCAGCAGTACCGCCATAACATGCATGTTTGACTTCAAAGGCACGGCAGGATTTGGGGAGGTTGAGGAGCTGGTGCAAGTAAATGGCTATGGGCTTGGCCTGATCGACTCCACTCTCGGTTCCAACAACACACAATCCGATCTGGTCTGCGACGTTTGGGTGGCGTTGCAAAAGATCGAATGCAGCCTGCGCTGCGAGCGTCACCGCATCTTCTCCTGGAGAACAAACAGCCATCTCCCAGCATCCCAAGCCATACCTGTACTTGTCTGGGTCAATACCACGAGCCTTTGCGAGCTCTTCGTGTTTGACATAGTATTTCGGCGTCGCTACTGAAACATCCAAAATCGCCGCATCCATAACGGTTCCTTTCTTGATGATGTAGGGAACATGAGACATACTTGCTGTCCATGCTTTTCACGAAAATGTGAAACAAATCAGGTTGTTTCACAAAAGGTGAAATAATTCTTGCTCTTGTAATAACACGCTTGCCTCATCACGTCAATGTAATTTATTTGCGTCGATAAGGTTCTCATCTGATCTGCTTGCGCTCCATTGTGAGCGCTCTTTGCATATTGTTTGTCTCTGCTTTTGTTGATTTCTTTCTTTCTTTTTAGCATTCTTTTTTTGTGGACTCAGGACAACATTGTGTGCATTATTTGTAGAATGTCGACCCCTTTTTGAAAAGTATATCGCAGGACCGTGTCATTCTTATGAATTTCTCTGTACAAAATCATGAAAAAATTGTGAAGATAGGGGCTTGTCGCATTTCATACGCACTTCACCTGGTGAAAAGAGACAGCAAAGTGGGTTTCGTTGCGCGCTCTCACGATTTTTTGAAAGCTCTATCAGGGGGAAGACTCCATCTTGACTTGTGGGGTCCCATCTTGTAGCTTTTCCCACACGAAGCGGTCCTTGATGGACCACAAGACTTTTGGCTACATTCTGTCTGAAAAGAGGTTGACCATGGCCATATTGCGTATCGCGGACGAAGATCGACAAATGGAAGATGCCCAAGAAATCTCGACCTTTCTTGGTCAATTTGGGATTTGGTATCGACGTTTTGAAGGATCGGATTCTCTCTCGACTCATGCCACACAAGAAGAGATTTTGGCTGCGTATGACGAGCCAATTCAAGCGCTCAAAGAAGAGGGTGGGTACGTGACCGCGGATGTGATCAACATTACACCTGACATCGAAGGCCTCGACGGGATGCTGGCGAAGTTTAGCAAAGAACACTGGCACGACGAAGATGAGGTTCGTTTTATCGTTCATGGTAGTGGTGTCTTCCATCTCCACCCGAAAGGTGGCCCTGTCTTCAGCATCGAAGTGCTCAAGGGCGATATGATCAACGTACCACGTGGTACACTTCATTGGTTTGACCTCTGTAAAGAAAAGACCATCCGTGCGATTCGTTTGTTCCAGGACCCTTCCGGATGGACGCCCCATTACACCGATTCAGGACTCGATCAAAACTATGAACCTCTCTGCTTTGGACCTGCATACATCTCTGCTCCCTGATCGTCCGTTCTGCCGTCATTGACTTATCCTTTGTGTGCTTTTTTTTCGAGATGGATTCAATCTTTTTCGCAACACACGTTCTTTTGGAGCCTTGAAGCAGGTTCTTTTTCGTGGTTTCGGATACATGGAGGTCTTATGCATGTCAAAGCATGAACTCGATCCTTTTGAAGCTGGGGCGATTGCAAGTGACATCGGAACGATGGAAGATGTGGAGGGCGCTCAGTCCGAGGACACGATCGCCACAGAGTTAAGCGCTGAGCAACAGCAGGCACTTGGCCGAATGATGGCACACCACGAGGAGCTGGAGGAGGGGCCAGAGACATTGAAGATGTCATCCTCCGAGATGAACGTGTTACTCGGTACACAAAATCGAGCGCGTGCATCACGTACGGCTCAGGATGAAACAGAACACACTCTACATGGAGGACGAACCCCGTGGGATGAGTCCAAGGTCGGCTCGTTTCAACTCAAAGGCTATGCTGATGTCTCAGATGATGAAATGCACACGATGGAGTTTCGGACCCCTGTGATCGATCCCGAAGGTGCCAACGCAACGCGTATCGATCAGGTCCCACTCCCTGGACCCCATGCGCAGCCCGTGGCGCGGCCCATTTTTCAGCACCAACCTTCTGTTTCGGGAACACCCCGCGAAGACTTCGTCGGTGATGCCTTTCTTTCTCCTGGAGGCACCGGAGATTTTGAGGTCGAGAGTATGGAGGTGATCGCCGAAGACCAACCACTCCCCACCATCGAGGCGAATGAGCCTCTTTCTGTTGAGATGGCGACGGATGTGAGACAAGAGGAGGGCCGAAACCCTGTCTTTATGGTACTCGTCGGGGTTGTCGTTGTCTTGTTGTTGGCTGCTCTATACGTCATTTTCGATTGAGGGAGACATAATTCTGGACAAATTCGAAGCAGCGAGACTATCTTTGTAGGTCAGTCCATACATGTGGGTGGTTGGGCCACCAAAGAGTGTCAAATAAACGATGGTAGGTGATTGTGTGACGAATGTACAGCGAGTCCATAAGACGCAGGGTTTACAGCGAGGGGGCAAAGATGTCGTCTGTTGATGACGCACTTTTGCGGATCGGTGTTGACACAGGGGGAACGTTTACTGATCTGATCTTGATGGGACCCCACCAACTCCTACACCATAAGCTGCCTTCTACGCCTGACGATCCTTCGAGAGCTGTTCTGCAAGGTATTCACGAACTTTTGAAGACATTTGGTGGGGCTGAGACCCAAGATGTCGCCGTTGTGCATGGTTCAACCGTCGCAACCAACGCTATTTTAGAGGGGAAGGGGGCACGCGCTGCGTTTGTCACGACTGCTGGCTTCGAAGATACCTTGCTTCTCGCGCGTCAACATCGTCCTGCGCTTTACGCGCTTGAGGTTTCGCCGGGGCAGTCTCCTCTCGGGAGGGATGCTTGTTATGGTGTGCCACAACGACATCGATTTGACGGGACGTGTTTGATTTCCCTGCGGGACGAAGACATCGAAGAATTGATCGAATGGTTGAAGGAGGGGGCGTTTGACTCTGTTGCGATCAGCTTTCTCCATAGCTATGCGGCGCCTGAACATGAACTTCGCGTTGCAGAGCGGATTCGTGCTGAGTTACCGTCCCTACACATCACACTATCCCACGAGTTGTTACCTGAGTTTCGCGAGTATGAGAGAGCGTCTACTTGTGTCTTGAATGCACTTGTAGCGCCGAAAATGAATCAATATATCCGCCAGCTTGAAGAGTCTTTAGGTGGTGGCGCGTTGTGGATCATGGGCTCGGGAGGCGGGTCTTTGCCCCCTCGCCAAGTGATGAAGGAGCCTGTTCGCACAGTCCTCTCCGGACCTGCTGGTGGGATTCATGGTGCCAAAAAAATGGCCCTTTTGGCTGGGTGTGAGCGATTCATCTCGTTTGATATGGGCGGGACGAGTACAGATGTCTCCCTTTGTGAGGGTGAGATCGCGCGGACGACGGAGAGTGAGATTGCGGGGATGCCTTTGCGGATTCCGATGTTGGACATCCACACTGTAGGGGCTGGAGGTGGCTCTCTGGCGTGGTTGGATGCAGGAGGCGCGCTACGTGTTGGGCCACAATCTGCAGGGGCAAGACCGGGACCTGCGTGTTATGGTCATCAAAAGGCTCCCTTCCAGGCAACGGTGACAGATGCGCATGTGTTTTTGGGCCATATCCAAAGTGATTTGCGCTTGGGTGGGCATATGCAGCTTCACCCAGAGGCCGCGAAGCAGGCGATCACAGAGCTCGCTTCTCAGGCAGGTCTGTCTCCCGAAGCGCTTGCGGTTGGGATCTTGCGTATCGCTGGCGCAAAAATGACGAGGGCGATCCAGCGGATATCTGTGCAAAAAGGACATGATCCACGTACCTTTTCTTTGCTGCCGTTTGGTGGTGCTGGTGGGCTTCATGCGTGTCAACTCGCCGAGGAGCTGGGGATGAAGCACGTGATCGTTCCCCAATATCCTGGTCTGCTCAGTGCCTTTGGGATGTTACTCAGTGCGCCCATGTACGACGTCTCTCGCTCCCTGCTGCTTACTGTCGAATCTGAGAATGGTGTCTTTCCAGCGCTGCCATCGCTGCCAGAGGTGCAGGCGTTGTATGATGCGCTCTGTGAAGAGATACACGCGGTGTGGCGACGAGATGGTCTTGCGCTCGAAGACCTACAACTTCGTTCTTCTTTTGAGCTGCGATATGCAGGACAATCCTACGAGATCAACATCCCCTACGAAGAAGGTGTGGATGTCGCGGCAGCCTTTGAAGACAAGCACTTGCAGCTGTATGGTTACACCACGCAGAAGCCCCTTCAAATCGTCACCTTACGGGTGCAAGGGGTTGGGCGGGCATACTCATGTCAGCTTCCGTCGTTGGAGGCGCGAAAAGAAGGTGCATTATCGAACTCGTTTGGTGTCTGCTCCGTTTATAATGGGGAGCGATGGGAGGACTGGCCAACGATTGAGCGAGGACAACTTTGCGCAGAAGATCGTGTGGTTGGGCCGTTACTGATTCGAGAATATTCATCGACAACAGTTGTGAGAGAGGGCTGGGATATGAAGGTTGATCAAGTCGGAAATATCCACCTTTCACGAGCTGGAGGGTCGGAGGCATGAGCGAGAGTATGATGCCTTCTGATCCTGTAGAGCTCGAGATATTTAAACATTTATTTGCGTCTATTGCCGAAGAGATGGGGGGGCGGTTGATGCGCTCCGCATACTCCCCTAACATCAAGGAGCGACGGGATTTTTCCTGCGCAGTGTTTGATGCAGATGCGCGAATGATCGCACAGGCTGCACACATCCCCGTTCATCTTGGCTCAACGCCGATGTCAGTAGAGGCTGTTCTTCAGGTCTTTCCGGCTGCTGAGATGAAAGAGGGGGATTGTTTTGTGCTCAACGATCCGTTCGCTGGAGGCACACATCTTCCTGATATCACAGTTGTTGCACCTTGTTTGTTGCCTGGAGAGAGTACGCCGCGCTTCTTCGTCGCCAACCGAGCCCATCACGCGGATGTTGGTGGGCTGACACCTGGTTCGATGCCATTGAGTCGCGATATTTCAGAGGAGGGAGTGAGAATCTCACCTCGTCGTCTCGATGATGCTTGTATTGAGTGGATTTGTTCGCAGTCGAGGACACCTGATGAGCGTCGAGGTGATCTGCTCGCGCAGACAGCGGCGTTGCATATTGGCAAGCGTCGTATGTTGGAGCTTTGTGAGCGTTACTCCGCGGAGAATGTGAGCGCGCAAGCGCTGGCACTTCAGGCTTACACAGAGAGGCTCATCCGGCGTGTCATTGAGGATATCCCTGATGGAGAGTACACGTTCGAGGATAGGCTCGATGGTGATGGATTTGAGGCCGAAGATATTCGGATTCACGTACGCTTGGAGATCAGGGGTTCTCGTGCTGTTGTTGATTTTACAGCTGCAGATGATCAAGTCGCAGGGCCTGTAAATGCCGTACGTGCGATCGCGATTTCGGCGGTCAACTATGTTTTTCAGTGTCTTGCTCCTGACGATATCCCAAGTAACGCAGGTGTGATGGGGCCGATAGAGGTCGAGACGCGACCTGGAAGTATCGTCGACGCCTTGCCCCCGGCCGCTGTCGCAGGTGGGAATGTGGAGACGAGTCAGCGCATTGTGGATGTTTTATTCGGCGCGTTGTCAAAAGCCTTGCCCTCTGTGATCCCTGCTGCGTCATGTGGTTCGATGAACAACATCACGCTAGGTGGATTTGATTCACGTCGCGGCAGGCCGTTTGCGTATTATGAGACGCTGGCTGGTGGTGCAGGTGGGGGACCTTCTGGTCCAGGCGCTTCAGCCGTACATACCCATATGACAAACACTTTGAATACTCCTGTCGAAGCTCTTGAACATGCCTACCCTTTTCGTATAGAACATTACAAGGTACACTCTGGTTCTGGCGGACGTGGATATCACGCTGGAGGAGATGGAGTACGTCGTTGTTACGTGTTTGATTCAGAAGCTCTCGCGGAGCAACCCTTGGAGTTGACACTCTTGACAGAGCGTCGCAAACACGCACCCTACGGTGTGCAAGGAGGTGAGCCCGGTATGCGAGGGCAGAATATTCTTTATGTACCGGGAGGCTCGGGAGGTGAAAACCTTCCTTCGAAGTGTACTTTGCAATTACAGACGCCAAGTACCAAGTTGGAGATAGTCACGCCGGGCGGTGGTGGGTGGGGAGTGGATGCCTCCACTGATGGCTTGCAAGTGCGTGGACATGCTGACGCTGAGTCCAGTCCATGTTCCGATAGGATTGAACAAGAGACCAAGAGATCATGAAAAAGAAACGCAGGCGAAAAAAGGACACCTTTTACCACAATCCGTTCGAGGATTTTGGGGACAAGCTGATCCGCGAGAAGGAAAAGCGAAAGGTGATAGAGAAGCCTTCTGTGCCTGCTGCTCGGTTGGCGCCAAAGAAGACACCACGGGCACAGCTTACCGATGATGAACTCTTTTTACGAGAAATGGCAGATGTCGAGCCGCTCTTAAGTGGTGGGGACATTCCTTTGATCCAACCTCCAACAGCGTTGATCCGCGATGATGATCGTGAGGCGCTGCTTGAGCTTGATGCGTTGGTCAAAGGGAAGGGGAGCTTTGATATCGTCTCAAGTGACGAATATGTCGAAGGCGCAGTGCAAGGTCTTGATCCTCGTATTCTGCAACGCTTACGACGGGGAGAGTATGCATGGCAGGCATATCTTGATCTACATGGGATGAGGGTCGAAGAGGCGCGGGACAATCTGATCGAATTTATCCACACACAGCGACTACAAGGCCGACGGTGTTTGCTGATCATTCACGGTCGTGGACATCACTCTCCAGGGCAAGAGCCGATCTTGAAGAAGCGATTGATTCGCTGGTTAAGTCGAGGGTTTTTGCACAAGCAGATCCTGGCATTTACATCTGCTCGCTCGTACGATGGTGGGCTTGGGGCGATGTATTTATTGTTACGTCGTAAACCACAGACCTGAGGGGCTTTGAAGACAACAATCTTATTCTTGGGGGATGTCTTTTTCGATGCGGACAGCCGTTCCGTAGGCGAGAATCTCAGCAGCTCCATTCATCAACATACTTGTTGTGAGGCGTACACTCGTGATCGCGTTGGCACCAAGCTCTACGGCTTGTTCAGCCATTCTGTCTAGTGCTTGCTCGCGACTCTCTCCCATGAGCTTTGTGTATTCGCGGACTTCACCACCCACAACATTGCGGAAGGATGCGAGCAGATCGCGTCCTATGTGTCTCGCCCTGATCGTATTCCCTCTGACAATCCCGACCGTCTCGACAATCGTGTAGCCTGGGATATTCTCAGAAGTGACGATCATGATGGGTCGTTGAAATCCGGTCACTGCGCCAGAAGAGGATCTCATCAGTTCGTGTTTGCTCATATATCTATCTCCTTGTAAGGGTCGTGCTTGATAGAGCGGAGACGTGCTTGTAACACATAGCCAAAGAGCAGCGCACCGCCTGTAAAAAAGAGACTCTCGCTCACTTTGACCCAGAGGGGGACATTTGGAGCGCTCAAAAAGAAGTAGGCACCACACCCCATCATCATGATCGAGCCGGCAAGCATGACAAAGAAGCTAAACCCAAAGAGCACATTCTTTGTGGGGCTTGCTGTGTAGGGCTCGATCTTGGCATCAGCGAGGATACGGCCTCGCAGGGCATCTGTGCCGTGTTTGATTTGGAGGAAGTCCTCGTACTCGGCTTGGTAGTCCGGGTGTGTCTTGAGAAGCTGCTCAAACTCTTGTTGTTCTTGTGTGGATAGCATGTTGTCGACGGCTTTCATCAACAACATTTCGTGACGCTCTTGTTGGTTGCTCATGCGTATCGCTCCTTTTCCCCAATGGAAGCATTCAGGTTCTCCTTCATTTGTTCTCGCAACGCCTTTCGCGCTCTGTACAGTCTGCTCATCACTGTGCCTACCGGACACGCAAGGATGTCCGCGATCTCTTCGTAGCTCAAATCCTGAAAGTGTCTCAGCTCGATGATCTCACGAAGACTTTCCGGGAGTTGGCCGATCGCGTTGATCAGGGCTCTTTGTTGCTGGTGTTGCATCAATTGATCTTCAGCTGAAGCGTCTGGACTTTGGAGAGGAAGCTCCTCTGTGGGTGTGTGCACGATGCGTTTTTTTTGTTTGACGCGATCAAGGCACAAGTTCTTGAGTATGCGATAAAACCACGGGTAGAAGGGCTTTGAATTGTCATATCGATCTTTTGCTGCGAGCGCACGCAGCGCTGCCTCTTGACAGGCTTCCCGCGACTCCTCTTGATTTCCGAGGATACGGAACGCTGCGATATAGCCACGTGGGAACGCTTCTTGTAGGTATTGCTCCATTGGATCTTTCATCCTTTGTGCTCACATGGGTTCTGGTACATGGTTACGTTCACTTTCTTTTGTGTTTGACTAGGGCGCCTGTCATTGTCTCCGACTACATGATCATGTGGGTCGTGTCTATTGGTACTTGTGGGGTGGAGATTTATTCTCCATTTTTTTTCAATGGGGGGACTCTTTTGAGAAGTGTGGACAAAAAAGGTGATGTTGGACGACTCTTTGTTGAAGGTGCCACTTCACAGGTTCTTTACGATGAAACCACTACAGGGGACGTCGATTGACTTTGTTTGGTGTATACCATATCTTTGTGGTATCTTAGGATTTCTTTTTGTCTTGAAAAGACATGAACCTACATGATCTTTGTTGATATACGCACCCGTTGTGGTTTGTGCGTGATTCGTCAGAATCCCAACGGTTGGAGATGATGATATGTATTTTAGGCTCCCTGCCCGTGTGTACGTGATCTTGTTTGCCCTGTCGATTGGGCCTTTGTTACCGAGTTGTGTCTGTGTCGCGCCCAAATTCCCTGATACGCCTTGTTTTAGTGACTCCGAATGTAGCCTCAACGGTACAATTCGTTGTGTGAATGGGAAGTGCGAAACCTGCGCTCCCAATGACCCCAATTGTGGAGCGCAAACGTGTATCCCCGGTGAGACAAGAGGATGTACGATCCCTGGAGCGCTTGGACCTTGTCGCCTTGGATTGCAAAGCTGCCTCTCCACAGGGACTGGATTCAGTAGCTGTGTGTCAAACTCCTCATCACAGGATGAGATCTGCAATGGGCGTGACGATGACTGTGATGGGCAAGTCGACGAGACCTTCACTGAAAAGTTTAGTGTGTGTGTTGTCGAAAACCAACTTGGTCCTTGTCGACGTGGTGAGTTCACCGCCTGCCAAAATGGTGTGAAGGTCTGTACACCTAACACATTCCCCTCAACCGAAGGTCCCGGGGCTTCCAATTGTCAGGATGGCATTGATAACGACTGTGACGGTGCAATCGATGATCCCGTAGAAGATGGTTGTCTGAATAACAAGTGCACAACAGGCGCAACACAACAGTGTTTCCCTTCCACAGAGTCTGGCTGTACACAGACTTCTGCTGATCCTCCACAGTTTTCATGTCGAGGGACTTGTCGGACGGGCACGAGAGTGTGTGGAAGCAGCGGCACATGGGGGCCGTGTACGGGTGCTGTCGCTGCGACGGCTGAGGTCTGCAAAAACCAACTTGATGATAACTGTAACGGTCAAGTGGACGACAATTGCGACAACAAGTGCACTGTTGGCTCCACCAGGCCGTGTTACACTGGCGGCGCTGGTTGTACCAAAGAGGCCGACGGAACATATACCTGCGTAGGGATCTGCCAATCAGGTCAACAAGTCTGTCAGGCCAATCAGCAATGGGGGAGCTGTGAAAACGAAGTCCTCCCCCAAAAAGAATTCTGTCCCGACAAAAAAGATAATGATTGCAACGGTCAAGTCGATGATTGTCAGACCACCGGTGATTGTAAGGCTGGTGAGACAAGGGCTTGCTACAATGGTAACGCTGGTTGCAAGCAGGCTGCGAACGGAAGCTACACTTGTGTTGGAGCGTGCAAAGCCGGCACACAAACGTGTACAGCAGCGCTTACATGGTCTGCTTGTCAGGGAGCAGCTTTGCCTTCTAAAGAGATTTGTCCCGACTCGATTGATAACGATTGCAATGGCGCGGTCGATGACTGCCAAGTCTCCGAGCTGGTCTCCGGTAGCTGGGATATCAATAACCCCTTGATCGTGTGGAATCTTCAAACATCTGCTGTATCCAAGCAGCTCACCAACTCCAAACAACAACCACCCATTTATGCCGCGCGCTTTGACCCCACAGGAAAACTCCTCGCGACGGCCAGTGATAACAATTACGTCACCGTTTGGAATCCTGATGCTGGGACTGTTGTGTGGGAAAAAGCCGATCACACAGCTTCTGTCTTTGCGCTCGCGATTGATGCAACTGGGAAAACACTCGCGTCTTGTTCTGCCGATAAAACTGTACGTTTTTGGGCGCTCGCGAATGGTCAATCACAGGGACAGATCAGCGGATTGGCTGGTATCCCATATGCCGTCGCGTTGGACGCAGGGGCGACACAAGCTGCTGTCGCGACCGGAACCATCACCCTCTACGATGTCGCGACGAAGAAGTCCGTCGCGACGTTGAGCGGTCACACCGGCGATATCTTTGCGTTGGCCTACCATCCAACCGCCAAATTCCTCGTCTCTGGAGGGAAAGATGGCAAGGTCATCTTGTGGGATCTGACCACCAACAAATCTGCTGGCGTGTTCACAAAGCACACAAAGAGCATCACCGCACTTGATTTTAACCCCAAAGGGACGGGACTTGTCGTTGGGAGCGCTGATGGAACGTTGAGCTTCTGGTCCTTTGCCTCTGGCAAGCTGACGTTTGTCTCTCAAGTCACGCCGACTGGGGCTGGACCCATCTATTCCGTCTCGTACCACCCGACCAAAGCTGAGGCGGCTTGCGGTACATACAACAAGAACGTGTACATCGTGGATGTCGCGACTGGTAAAGTGACCAAGACGTTGACCGGACACAACGATGTCGTCTCAGCTGTCACCTACCGTCCGTGATGTGGGCTGGTGTGAAATGGTTTTTGTGGGGGGGATGAACGGGAAGGTCTGATAGAAGGGGGGTTAGAGGTTTCCTCGTCGAGCTTGTTCACGCTCAATCGCTTCAAACAACGCCTTAAAGTTACCTTTTCCGAATGAACGCGCACCCTTGCGTTGGATGATCTCGAAGAACACTGTCGGACGATCAAGGACAGGTTTTGTGAAGAGTTGAAGGAGATAACCATCTTCATCTCTGTCAACGAGGATTCCGAGTTTTTGAAGGGCTTCGACTTCTTCATCAATCTCGCCAACGCGCTCCTTCAAGTCATCGTAGTAGGTGTTGGGGACAAACAAGAAGTCCACACCGCGTGAACGCATGGCTGTCACGGTCTCGATGATATTTCCTGTCAGAAGTGCGATGTGTTGCACGCCTGCGCCGTGATAAAAGTCGAGGTATTCTTCGATCTGCGACTTCTTTTTTCCCTCGGCAGGTTCGTTGATCGGGAACTTGACCTTCTCATTGCCGTTGGTCATCACCTTACTCATCAGCGCGGTGTAATCGGTTGAGATGTCTTTGTCGTCGAACGACACGAGCTGGTCAAAGCCCATCACTTCGCGGTAGAATTTGCACCACTCATCCATCTTGCCCCAGCCTACGTTTCCAACGCAGTGATCGACAACGAGGAGGCCGACGGGTTCAGGTTTGTACTCTGGATCCCATGTCTCAAAGCCCGGCATGAATGGTCCTTTGTAGTTTTTTCGTTCGACAAAGAGGTGGACCGTCTCGCCGTAAGTGTAGATTCCTGAGACGCGGACTTCGCCCTCGTCGTCTTTGAGCGTCTTGGGTTCCATGTAGGAGCGCGCACCTCGCGATGTGGTGTCTTGCCAGGATTGTGCGGCGTCCTCGACCTCAAGCGCGAGCATCTTGACGCCATCACCGTGACGTTTGACGTGCTCGGCGATCTCACTCTCCGGGGAGATCGGGGAGGTCAGGACGAGTTGGATTTTGTGTTGGCGAAGGACGTAAGAGGAGCGATCACGAAGGCCTGTCTCGGGTCCAGCATAGGCAACTGGCTGAAAACCAAATGCGGTCTGGTAAAAGTGCGCAGCTTGTTTGGCGTTACCTACATACATCTCGATGTGATCGAAGCCGATGAGTGGTAAAATATCTTTTTTGGATGTTGTCATCAGGTTACTCCGTGGTAAAGGGGATGAGTGGTATGTCTCTGCTCATTGTATGTACTGGAGTATGGAAGCTCCAGAATCCCTGTGATTCATGAAAATAAGATGTCATTTCGTGAGAAGAATGTGGCGCTTGAGACTGCTGTATGATGTGAGGAACTTGGAAGAAGTTGAAGATGTGTTCAAGGCCGCTTGTTTCGCGAGAATGTCGCGTTTCACAAAGCCTCACATGACCAGCACAACCTATCGATATTGACCCTGAAAGTCAAGTGCGATTTGTTCTCCTCGGCCTTGTGGTGTACAAGAGTGCGTATGTCATCTGATCGATTGGAGGTCACTCCATCTTGCCAAAATGTCATCTTTCGATGCGAGGAAGGTGTGACAAGATTTCCTATCTTCTTTTCTCTTTTCGGTTTTGTTTGTTCGTTGGTGGTTGGTCCATAAGTTGCTACACCAACATCACGTCTTGATAGAAAGTGAGTGTATTCTATGGATAAAGTGAAGTATCTGGTCGTAGGTGCCGGTATGAGTGGTTTGGCGTTCGCCAACTACGTCAAGAGCGATGACTATCTGATCCTCGAACGCGATACGGAGATCGGTGGTTACTGCAAGACCATCAAGCAGGATGGCTTTGTGTGGGATTACTCAGGGCACTTCTTCCACTTTAAGCGCCCTGAGATAGAGTCCTATCTCGTGGAGCGTATGCCCAAAGAAGAGGTCCAAACGATCACAAAGAGCTCCAAGATCCTCTACAAAGATAAACTCGTCGATTTTCCTTTCCAAAAGAACATCCACCAGCTCCCCCAAGAAGAGTTTATCGACTGTCTACACTCACTCTATTTTCGCGACGAGACGCCTCCAACAAACTTCAAAGAGATGGTTTACAGTCGTTTTGGTGCCGGGATCGCCGAGAAGTTTCTCGTCCCCTACAATGAAAAGCTGTACGCCTGTGATCTGACCTCACTCGACGTCAACGCGATGGGGCGCTTTTTCCCATTCGCTGACATCGAAGACATCATCCGAAACTTCCGTGAGCCAGACAACCACTCATACAATGCGACCTTTACCTATCCAAAGGGTGGGGCGATTCAGTACGTCTATGCTCTCGAGAGCGAGATCAAAGAGGGTGGCATCTCCTTGGGAGAGAGCCTCAACAGTATCGACTTGAAACGAAAAGTGGCCATCACCAACAAACGTGAAGTCGCGTTCGAATATCTGATCTCCAGCGCTCCTTTTGATCGTCTCTTGCAGATGACTGGTTTGCCACACAACGCCGACGATTATCGCGCCAACAAAGTCCTCGTGTTTAACTTGGGCTTTGACAAAAAAGGTTGGGAAGGTGTCCACTGGGTCTACTTCCCCGAGCGAAAATACTGTTTCTACCGCGCCGGATTCTACGACAACATCTTCGACACGGAGCGAATGAGTCTCTACATCGAGATCGGCTACCCCTCCGATAAAGAGGTCGATGTCGATGGGATGCTTGCACAGACATTGGCCGATCTTAAGACCGCTGGCGTTGTCGAAGATCACAACCTCGTCAGCCACCACACCGTCACGCTCGATCCTGCCTATGTCCACATCACACAAACGTCCCTCGAAGGCGTCAACCGCTACAGGGATGTTCTGGCCGCACGTGGGGTCTATACCATCGGTCGCTATGGTGGTTGGACGTACTGTTCCATTGAGGACAATATCGTGGAGGCCCGTGAACTCGCCGATCTCATGAACACACTAGAAGGAGGTGCACATTGAGTCGGAGAGAGCATCTGTTGGCGTTGTTGAAAGATTACAAGCCTTTTGATGAGGAAGAGGCTGGGTACCATGCAGAGATGGTCACGCTGCTGTCGGCTGAGGGAGATCCTTTCTCTCGTAAACACTTTGTGCCAGGGCACTTTACCTCAAGTGCGTTTATTTTATCCCCTGAGAAAGATTCGATGCTGTTGATCTTCCATGGAAAGCTGCACCGATGGCTACAACCTGGTGGTCATGTCGATCCTGAGGACCAAGACATCCTCGTGTCGGCACGTCGGGAGATCTTGGAGGAGGTGGGGATAGAGGATATCCCGCTGCAACAAGAAGGGATCTTTGATGTCGATGTGCACGAGATCCCAGCGCTCAAGGGAGAGCCTACACACAAGCACTTTGATGTGCGATTTTTATTCGTGGCAAATGATCTGAACATGACCGCAGGGACAGACGCCAAAGATGCTCGTTGGGTGCCTTTTCAGGAGATCACAGAAGAGATCTCCGATCGTTCTGTCGTCCGCGCGATCGAAAAATGGGTAGGAGATATGTAGACGATGGAGTGGTTGAAGGCGTTGATAGGGCTTGCCAGAAGGCGCGGCGCGAGTGATGTGCATCTTGAACCCGGATTGTCCCCAGCGATGCGCGTGAGAGGGACACTGGAGCTGACTGAGGAGGCTGTGACTGCCTCGATGTGTCAACAGGCTGCGCGGTCGATTGTTGGAGCTGATGGATGGAATGACTTCCAATTACGTGGTTCGTATGATCTCTCCAAGCAGCTCTACGGCATACGCTGTCGTATCAACGTTCTCCAATCGTCACGTGGGGTGGGGCTCGCGATTCGCCTCTTGACGTCTTTTGAAGCATCAGTCGAGACACTCAATTTACATCCTGTGTTTCACACGTTGAGCGAAAAGCAACATGGCTTGATCTTGATCTGTGGCGCGACAGGGTCGGGAAAGTCGACGACGATGGCCGCGTTGCTCGAAGAGATCAACCGTCGCGAAGCGCGACACATTATCACCATCGAGCACCCCATCGAGTATGCGTTTCGGCCTGTAAAGTCCATCGTGCGGCAGCGAGAAGTTGGGCGTGATACACCCTCATTTGATCAAGCTTTGCTCGACGCGATGAGAGAAGATCCCGACGTCATTATGGTCGGTGAGATGCGTCGCCCTGAGACGATGATGATGACGTTGAACGCTGCGGAGACAGGGCACCTTGTCTTGAGTACACTCCACGCCTCGACACCTGCGGAAGCCATTCAGCGGATGGTCTCCGCTTTTCCTGCTGAATCACAACCGTCTGTCCGGGCACAGCTCGCAGATTGTCTCGTTGCGGTCGTGTGCCAAAAGCTTCACTTTTTGCCATCTGAGCAGCTACGTGTCCCCGAATGTGAGATCTTGATGGCGTCACACGCCGTGAAGAACGTCATCCGGATGGGACAGTTCTTCAAATTTCAATCATTGCTTGAGACTGGTGGGAAGGAAGGCTCTTGGAGCCTCGAAAGATACAGAGATTGGCTCTCCCGTAAGACGGATTGGCATCACCTGACACCCGAAGACATGAGTGTCGTTGAGGAGGTTGAAGAGCCTGTTCATCGTCCCATCAAACGTGCTGCCACACCTCCACCTTCGCGTCCCCAAACAACAGCCGCACAAACTCCCCCAAATGATGATGTCCTCGTGTTGGACTTTGAAGACGATAATCTCGAAGACATCATCTCCCAACTCAAAAAGTTTTAAAAAGACCTTGTGATCTGAGAAGATGAAGAGACACTCTATCTTTTTCTCTCTGTATCCTTGAGAAGCGCTTGCGAAATTCATGGCGATTTCCTATACTTTGCTGCCAACTTTTCCATTTGCTTGGGAAGGTTTGATGTCTCTCTGTCACTGTATGCCGCATAAGTCCGCTTCATCGTGATGTGTTTTCGAGGATTGGATGCAAAAACAAGGAACCACCGGATGAGCTCCCTCAATCACTGTCCCAGCTGCAACATGGAGCTCTCCAGGATCATGGATGTCGCGGAAGAGGGGTCGATTACCTTCTGTCCTCGATGCCAATTTCCGCTGATGTTGGTGACACATAAGTACCAACTTCGACAAATCCTCCGTCACGGCGGATGTAGCATTGTCTATCTCGCTCATCATATCCATCTCGATCAGGACGCCGAGCGTGTCATCAAAGTGATCAGACCTGAGATCTTCAAGATCAAAGGCATGGAGCGGCGTTTTAAACGCGAAGTCCAAATCACCTCTGCCCTCTCACAACGCAACGAACATATCGTCCGCATCTACGATGACTTTGGTGAGATCCCAAACCTCGGTCACTTCTACGTGATGGAGTACCTCAAAGGGGAGCCGTGGAGCTGGCTACTCGAAGCCCACAACGAATTACCTTCGCTCCCTTTGTGTATGCACCTGTTTTTGCAACTCTGTGATACCATGCAATTTGCCCACGAGAGGGGAATTGTCCACAGAGACCTCAAGCCCGATAACTTGATGCTCGTGCAACGCAAACACGATCCGTACTTCTTGAAGATCCTCGACTTTGGTATCGCCAAACCCTTCTCCAACGACGAACTCGCGGTCACAAAAGCCACCCAAGGCTCACTCGGTACACCTTCCTATATGTCGCCTGAGCAATGCCTCAACCAAGACACAGACGCCCGCACTGACATCTACTCGATGGGGATCATTCTGTTTGAGCTGCTCTCCGGCCGGTTGCCCTTTTTGCCCCCTCAAGGCGCACACTCCAACCGCACCTCTTTTGTCAGCCTGATCGAAGCACAGATCATCAAAGAGCCTCCTTCATTGCGCGCCTTACAACCGGAAAGAGTTCCTGAGAGACTCGAACAAATCGTGATGAAGGCGTTGGAGAAGAAGCCGGAGAATCGTTTCCAGGCTGTCGATGAGTTGCGCCTCGCGCTCGAAGAGTTCATCTCCTTATTGCCCGCCGAAGTCCAAGACGAGATCGTCAATCTGTCAGCGAAAGCCGATGACCCTCTATCTCGTCGCGTTCGCTTGAAAAGCCACTCTCCTGAGCGTCCCCAAGTCGAGCCCGAGAATCGCACGCTGTTTCTCGGCCGAGATGGACAGGTGGCTGTCGAAGTCCTGGACGCCGATAAGGAAAGCGACACGGACTCCTGGCATACGTATGTCGACGCAGGGCAACCCCACGATGCGATGGTGACTGAGCGTCCTACGCCCACGTCGAGAGAGCAACTTCACCAGACCTCAAACAATCTGGCAAACGTCGCTGGAGAGACGCCTGTGATGGTGCTCGCTGATGCTTCGGAGGCAGGGACGATCGAGATGTCCGATGGCGGGACGATCGAGTTGTCCGGTGAAGACTCCGTGCAAGAAGCGACTGGTGGCACTGTGGAGCTTCGTGAAGAGGATCTGTTGCCAAACTCCAATCGGACCGCGTTGCTCGGTTCCGGCACGGATATGATCCTGTCCGATTTGTTGCAAAAAGCGCAACTCGACGAGATCGACGAAGACCGTAAAACGCAGATCTTTCCCGAAAACGCATCCTCTGTCCTGACACAAACACCTGAACAGACCGAAGACGAAGGTGATCTTCTTGTGCTCTCCGATCAGATGAAGCGCAAAGATGAACCTCTGATCGTCCTCGAATCACCTCGTCGAGACACACTCTCCGACGGTGATGTCGAGAGCTTGACGATGCAAGATCCACCTTCCGACGATGGGCATGTCGATTTGGACGCTGCCGAGTTCCCACTCGCGGCCCAAACGATCAAAGATGCAGAGCCTATGGCCGAGAGCGTGAGGTTAAAGGGTGATGGTCCCAAACTCACTCATAACGACTTGAGCGTCGTGCCCTTGACGGCTGGGGGAGAAGCTGACGTCTTTTACTCCGTAGACATCGTTGACACATCGACAAAGAAGCGAAAACAAACGCCCAAACAGAGGCGTGGTCCCTTTGGCGGTATTGTTGACCGGATCCAGGGACCTAGAGGTGGGAAGGTCAATCTCTTTTTGCTACAACGCGAAGAGTGGTCCCTCAAGGAGCCTGCCAAAAAAGCACTCAGACAACGGATCAATCAAGTCAAGAACCTCATGAAGTCGAAGCCTTTTCTCGAAAAGTATGGTGACCTTGAGGGAAAGATCATCATCGAGTCGCCACACTTTCCTCCTTCTGAGATGATCGGAATGCTTGAGGCTGCTGGTGTCGAGCTGCGTTTGATTCCCAAATCGCAAGCGCCTGAGATGCAATCGTCCAAGGCAACCCCCGCACCGCAGAAAAAAAAGACCACAAAGGCCAAAGCCAAACCATCGAACACAAAGAAAAAAACACCGACAAAGAGAGCTGCCAAGAAGCCGTCACAGTCTTCGACAAAGCCTCCTGCATCAACGCGGACTGCCCCACAGCGCAAGGCGACACCAACACCTTCCAGGCCCGCTCCCAGCGCTCCTGTACGGGAGACAAAACCTTCACCTCAACCAGCGCGTCCACAAAGGCAACGTTGGGAAGATGAAGATGATCTGCCTTCACCTGTCCGCGCGACACCTGGGCAATCACAGCTGGTGATTGGTTGGATATGTCTGGTGCTTGCGATTCTTGGGGCTGTGTATTCTCTCTCTAAGATGGCAAATCCTCCGAAGGTGCAAACAATCCCCAGGAACATCTCTCCGGCGACTGTGTCTTCTCATGCCTTCCCAAAGCAATCTTATGTCTCTGTAAGTCTCAAGCCCGATCGAAAGACCTTTGTGTTGATCCCTGTGCGGGGGATTCGCAGTGGTTACACGGAAAACTACGTCCTGTTTGCGTCCAAGGAGAATCGCAAGTTGTTGATCTTTGCTCCACAAAGAGAGAGCCAGATCTTGAGTGACGTGATACAGGTGCCGGACAAGGAGATCGCAGGGGTCATGCGCACACGTCCGATCTGGAAGAAGGACGTGAAGGATCTGGATACCAAACCCAAATCACGCACATATACTGGTGTGTTAGAGCGTCTTCAGAGGAGGCCCAATGGACCTCTAGAGCTTGTGTTGCCTGATGAAAATCGCAACATCAACAGAATCCCCGGATTGATCCGTTCTGGCGTGCAATTCCCTCTCGACAGTATGCTCTTATTGGTTGGGGAGCGGATGAAACCTGTGGTCTCATATGCGTGGGTCTGGTTGTTGTTCTCGTTGCTGTTTGGTTTGTTTGGTGGGGGGATGTTGTTTTGGTCCCATCAACAATCACATCGTCCGTTCTGATCTCGCAGATGACTTCGGGGACTAGCGGGGAAGTTCCCAATTGATAGGCGTCTCGCCTCTTCTTTCGAGGTGCTCGTTGATGATACTGAAGTGGTTGCAGCCAAAAAAGCCACGATCCGCAGAGTAAGGGGATGGGTGGGCGGAGCGCAGCACGAGGTGTTTCATTTGGTCGATGCGTGTGGCTTTTTTGCCTGCATGACTTCCCCACAACACGAACACCAACCCCTCTCGTTTCTCGTTGAGCTCGTCGATAATGCGATCGGTAAATTCTTCCCAACCTTTTCCTGCGTGGGATTTGGGGGAGCGGGCGCGGACACTCAAGGTCGTGTTGAGGAGCAACACACCTTGTTCTGCCCACGAGGTCAAATCCCCGTGTTTGGGGATGGGGACGCCGAGACTGTTATTGAGCTCTTGAAATATATTTTGTAGGGATGGTGGTGGTTTGACACCTCTTTGGACCGAGAAAGAGAGTCCATGGGCTTGGTTGGGTCCATGGTAAGGGTCTTGTCCGAGGATGATGACACGTGCCTTTTCGAATGGCGTTACGTTGAGCGCGTTAAACATCAAAGAGCCAGGGGGGTACACCTTATGTTTTTTCATCTCTTCTCGTAAAAAGGCGCGCAGCTCGTCCATATAGGGCTTGTCGAACTCATCTCCCAAAATCTCCAACCACGATTCGCTGAGTTGTGGTTTTTTTCGTTGCGATTCAGTCATCTTTTTCCTTCACTTTCTGCTCTACGACGTTGTACACGTCGCTCCCACTGAGGAGATGCTTTTTGCGAATAGTTTCCCAAAACTACCATATCGCCTCATCGCTTGTATACCCCATAAAGGCCGTTGGAGGGAAAAAGAGTGCGTATGTGGTATGTGCCGAATCGTGAGGGAACACGGGGAGATATTTTTTTCTTTTCGTTCTGTTCGGTGTATTCTCGATTCTGAAACATGTACCAGGAATGTAAACAAACCTTTTGTTTTGTTGTACTTGAGGTGCTATTGGGGGTATGCTATGGTAACGAACATACATCTGAATGATAAAGCCGTCTCCGGCTTGCTCGACAAGCGGAGCAGAAGGCCTAGAGAGCCTGATCAAATGGAGGTCCAAAGTCCATGTCCTTTCTCAAAAGAAACAAAGCCCCGAAGGGATTTACGCTCATCGAACTTATGATTGTTGTTGCGATCATTGGTATTTTGGCGGCAGTCGCGATACCGATGTTTTTGCAATTTACAAGAAAGTCCAAGTCGTCAGAAGCGCCCATTAACGTGAAAGCGATTTTGGATGGTGCGGTTGCCTATTTCGAAGATGAACACGTCGATGGAAACGGAAACCCCAAACCAAAGAGTTATCCTACACCCAATCGTACAACACCTACCGATCAGCCTTGTAAGGGGGGATTTGACCTTTACACAAAAAACTCCGCGCAGTGGAACAGTTCACCTTGGGTGGAGTTAAAGTTTGGTATCACAAAAGCTCACTTCTACCAGTATAAGTACGAGCAGGCAGGGACAGGGAAAAATTCGAAATTCACAGTGACTGCGATTGGTGATCTTGACTGTGATGGCTCTTTTTCAAACTACACCCAGTCCGCAGCTGTTGATGCAACGAGCGGAGATGTTGTCCTCGGAAACCTTGTTGTTACAGACGCTCTTGAGTAATCTTTCCCCTCTCTGTTCCCTCCCTCGACCTCACGCAAAGAAATATACACAACCAGTCCAACAGACCGCAGCTAACCCCGCAGCAACTGTCGCTTGTGGGAGCTGTGTTCGTACGTGATCCATCAAGTCGCAGCCACTACACATTGCGCTGAGCACGGTCGTGTCTGAGATGGGAGAGCATTGGTCTCCGTACACACTACCATCCATCACCGCTGCAAAGCAGATCGTCATGTAAAACTCAGGGTGTGCGAGACCATTTGCACCCGCAACAGCCCACGCGAGTGGCATCGCGAGTGGGAAGGCGACCGCGTAGGTTCCCCAACTTGTCCCCGTTGAGAACGCGATCACCATCGTGAGCAATTGAAGCAACACTGGGAGCATCCAGTAAGGGATACTCGTCCCGAGCAGCTCGACGAGGTACACACCACCACCGGTCATCTTGCTGATATTGCCGAGTGTGATCGCAAAGACCAATATCACCGCGCCCAAGAGGACACCTTTCATCCCATTTCCAAACCCATCCATCAAATGCTGAAGGCTCATACCACGGGCGAGCGCGAGCAACATGGCCAGCGCAAGCGCTGCGCCAAATGCCCACCGGACATTTGGTGAGCCCGTCGCAATAAATGTCCCTATCGCGATGCCTATCAGCGTGAAAAGTGGAGCGAAAAAGTCGATGATGTGAGGCGTGTAGCCTTCTGGGATGTCGCTGACCTCCAACTCCTTTGCGCTGAGAGGCGTCGCGTCAGGCGCATCCAAAGCACCTGTATTTCGGGCCCGGTCGATCGCTGTTTGTAATTCTTTGTTGGTGTAAGGCGATTTCTCGATCGCGAGCAAGAAGGTCCCAAGAACCGCAAAGATCGCGTAAAAACAAAATGGGACGCTCTTGAAAAAGAACGCGATTCGATCGGCCTCTGTCGCCAGAAAACTGACGCCTGCGACGAAGATGAATGACTGAATGTATCCCGGCCAGGCGTTGAATGCGAGCTGTGACGCGATTGGAGAGGCTGTTGAGTCGACGATGTAGGAGAGCTCTTCGTGGCTGATCTTGTGTTCGTCCGCCAGAGGTTTGACCGTTGTACCGACGAGAACGGTGCTGACTGTGCCTCCCTGGAAAAAGATCACGCCCAACACCCACGCGACCACCTTAGCCGAGCGTGGTCCTTTGACGAAGTATTTGGTCATCAACTCTGCAAAAGCCCGCGCTGCACCTGTTTTGGACCAGACCCCAAGCAAACCACCGAGCAGCCACAGATACAACAACAACACACCAGCTGTCTGTTTGCTCATCAAGCTCGGCAGCAGGACTTGATCGGTGATATCATATGAACCCAATAAGAAAGCACCCGCCAACACACCACCAAACAACGACGGCAGCGGTTCTCTCGTCACCCAACATAACAAGAGCGCGACGAGCGCTGGGATCAAAGACCAAAACCCCCAATGTCGATACACCTTGAATTGACCGTATACTCTCTTCTTCACCGACGTTGGCTGCTTTTTTGCCCCTTTTTGAGGGAGCGTGATGTCCTTGTAGTAAAATTGGGTCTTCAGGGTGGGTGCTTGGCCTTTTGCGTTGAGCGCTGTGATGCGAGCTGGATGGAGTGGTGAGGAGGCGTACGCGACGAGCTTTGTGAGCGGCTTGGGTTTTCCTTTGTATGTGTAGGTGAGGACACCGTTGACCTTCTTCGCGTCGAGTGTGATCTCTTTGACTGTCCACGTTGGTGAGACATACCGACCGATGTAAAGCGAGGCTGTGATCGCGATCAAAAAGACCCACAACGCAGGCGAAGAGAGGAGTGCGTCCAATCTCTGCATCAAGGTGGTCTGTGTGTTTGTCTCTGGTGTACCGTTGGTCATTGGATACTCCGTTTGTTCGGGGAAGATGGTCCTTGCAGTAGCCTAAAGAGATGGGTCTCAGTGTATCGCTCTTCGTATACGTTGGAGGCCTTGCGTCGCTTCTTCTGCGATTGGGCCTGTCTGAAAGCGCGCAAGAATCGCTTTGTAGGTTCGTTTGGCGCGATGGAGATCACCGAGCGCCTCTTCGATTTGTCCTAGTGTGAGCTGTAACTCCGGTGTGTCAGGTTGATGGCTGGATAAAAAGCGGATGGCTCTGTAAAAGTGGAGTGTGTCTTGGTGGCGTAGATAGCTGTTCATCAGATTGCGAAGGACTCGCTCCAAGAACGCGTTGGTCGAGATGGGCAAGAGAAAGTCCTCATCCCAAGGGAGTTTTCCTTGTGAGAGCGTGTGGACGATCTCTTGACAATCGTCGATGGAGAGGAGCTTTCCTTCGTGGAATGGGTCGACAAATAAGCCCTCTGTGCCTCCGACTTGGATGATGAAGTGTCCGGGCATACCGACACCGCGTACATCGAACTCTGCGTATTCACCGACCAAGATCCACACACCTGAGAGCATGATCGGGAGCCCTTGTCGACGTTTGAGCACCTTCGTGATGTGGCTGTTATCTGGGTGGTAGTAGTCTTCTTGGACGCCTGTAAAGCCGAGCGTCTCGAAGAGGACTGTTTTGAGCGCTGAGGCTTGCTGTGTAGGCGTTCCGACTTCGGCAAGATCGCAGACTTGTTCACCCCACGTTGAGATGTCTTGGCGGCATTGTTCTGCTTGCTCTTGCCCGACGCCTTCGATGGCCATGAGCGCGCCGAGCATGTCTCCTTGTTGTCTTGAGAGTGTAAATGTTTCGAGGCAGAGCTCATCGTGCTCAGACCACAATTGTGCGTTATCCATGAAACCTCTTCTTGAGCCTTATGTGTGTATGTGGATTGTGATTGTAGTTTGTTGACGGAGAGAGGGCAAGTGCTTCTGTTTCGTAAAGTGACGTTGATCGTCGATGTTCAAATGCCAGCGTTCACGAAGTGACGTTGATCGTCGATGTTTGAATGCCAGCGTTCATGAAGCGAAGGCAAGCCGCGTGTTTGTTGAACGTAGACGATGGATTTTGCGCAGTTGATCGTCGATGTTTGAATGCCAGCATTCACGAAGCGCAGTTGATCGTCGATGTTTGAATGCCAGCGTTCATGAAGTGAAGGCGAACGGTGTGTTTGTTGAACGTCGATAATGGTCTTTGCGCAGTTGCTCGTCGATGTTTGAATGCCAGCGTTCATAAAGTGAAGTTGCTCGTCAATGTTTGAATGCCAGCGTTCACAAAGCGCAGTTGATCGTCGATCTTTACATGTTGGTGGGTTTTGTTGTGTGGTGCTGGTGGAGGGGTGTTATCCGTTCTGTGGATTCTCTGTTGTGCTCGGTGTTTCAAGGTTCTCGATGTTGTTTATTGTCTCTGCCGAGGCAGGTTTTTTGTTGGAGGTGCCTACCGAGATAGCGGGAAACAATTTATGTGCATCAGGCTCATGGCTGGAGATAAAGAGCCCAACAGCGCGAAGTTTTTCGTAGGAAGTGACCCATTTGGTGTAGGCGCGGTACCAGAGGTCTTTGGGGTTGTGGTTCTTGGAGTCCTTCTTTTTCCCGAGCAATTGGAAGAGACGTGTCGCATCAGCTTCTGCTTGTTCGAGTTCGGCTTCTGTGATGGGCGTACTTTTAGTGATTATGGCTTTGTGTGTTTGGCCGATTTGGCAGAGCTTGAGCACATCTTCGGAGCTGTCGAGGTGGCTATGTCCAGGAGAGATATCGCCGTCGATGATCTTGAGTACATCTTCATCATTTTGGAAAACTGCACGAAACCACGTGATGAGGTATTTGTCGTGTTTGGCGACAACTGGGACGAGTTTCGCGAGCTCATTTGCGTCGCTATCCTCAAGGGCGATGGTGGAGGCGTAGAAGACAAGAGAGTCGTTGGATAGGTTCTCTTGGAGGTGTTTGTACATTTTGATGACTTCTGTTTTGAAGTTGGCTTCGATGTATTGGAATCGAGGAGCGAGGGAGCGAAGGAGGATGTTGGTGAGTTCTTCAGCGCGTTCGTGAGAGATACGTGGTCGCAATAATGTGCTAGGATCGATTTTGAGGAGGTCGTCTTGTGTTTTGTTGAAGAGTTGGTTTGCGAGTACGATATCTGCCATTGTTTACTTCCTCTTGTCTTTGATTTGGGGGTTTTGTGCTGGGGGATTCCCAAACATGAGGCTGTAACAATGCCCTGTGGTGGTGTCCCCCAGAAATATAAACAAAATGAACGGTATGTCATTCACATTAATAGGATGTGTGCAGTTTGTCAACGACGTCTTTTTCCCGCGCTCTTTTTTCTTGGAATCGCTTGGAGGGGGGGGCTATTTGGTCTTTTGCTTTTGTGTACGTATGACATACAACCTCGTAAACCATAGCGCTTCTGGCCAGACCCGCTGCTTTTTAAACAGCTGTCCAAGTAGATAATACAATCCTGGTCGTGCTCGCAGGAGCTTTGGGTGACGCAACAACCGTCCCAACCGTTCGAGACTATCATCGTATTTGTCGAGCCTATAATACAACAAGCCTTCTACTAAGAGTCTACTTGGATCGACCTTCGAGCGTTTGAATTGCGCCTTGATCGCCTTCTTGGAGAAGTGTAATGTTCCCAACTGCGCTCGGCAAAAGGGTGTTTGTGCATCTCTCTTCAGGCACTCTTCGAGCCTCGGCGCTCCCTCTGTGAGGGTATGTACGATTTGCTGTGTCATCCGGACGACAGGGTGTTGTGGTTGAAGTTTGGAGGCCTTTTGTAGAAGGCGCGCTCCTCTACGCTTATCTCCATAGCGATAATATGCGCTCGCAAGGTCGGCGAGGAACGCCGCTCTCTCTGTTGCCTGTGTCGGAGGAGGGGCACCTTCAAACAGTGTCTCCACCGGATTGTAATGTGTACCGAGTGTGCGAAAGAGTTGTTTGCGAAGGGGATGTTTGAGCGCCGTTAAGAGCTCGATGGGGGCGCGGAATTCCACGAGCGCGTTGTCATCTGTGTTGATCGCCGCGTCTTTGATCAAATGGCGGACCCCCTTGGGACCTGCGATCAGCCGAGGGTACATATCCAGCGGACCAAGAACACCGGCACGTACCCACTCTCGTTTTCTCGTGGGGTGTTGGATCAGCGGGAAGAGGCTTCGCACGTTGAGCTTCAAAGGGGTCTTGGAGGCGATCATCAACATATCGTGACTTTTGTAGGAGATCCCAAAGAGGTAGACATACGGAAAGGATGTGTGGACCGCCTTGAGAATAGAGGTCGCCGAATACATCGAGATCTCGTAGAGCTGCATCCATTGGCAGAGGACCCCTTTGGGGCGGAGTTTTTGGGCCGCGATCGCAAAGAATTCCTTTGTGAACAGCGCACTCACCCCGCTCATCCATGGGTTTGAAGGTTCAGAGATGATGATGTCGTATTGTCGGGGGGTTTTTTTGAGGAAGTTGCGACCATCATCGAGATGAAGTCGCAGCCGAGGATCACGTTGGGGGTTGTGGTTCCACTTCTGAAAGTGCTTCGACGCTTCGATGACTGCGGGCTCGATCTCAACGGCGTCCATGTGTTTGAGCGGATAGTGCAGCGCTGCACCGACTGTCACGCCTGAACCCCACCCGATCACAGCGACGTCTTTCGCCTTTGGGCGGAACAGAAAGGGAAGCAGTCCGCTTTGGATTTGGGTGGGCATATCACTCGCGCTCGAAGCGTCTGTCTTTCCGTTGAATTTTAACGCGCGATGGCGTCCGTACTTTTCGATGGTGACGGTCGCGTAAAGTCCTTCTTTGTAGTAGGCGATTGGGGCTGTCGAAGGGAGCGATGTGTGGCGCTTGAGATGGGCAATGCGAAAGAGCCCCATGCTGACCTTTTGTTGGTCCCAAGAGGGCGTCCACAGAAACAAAAACAAGAGACATATTCCAGCGGCAGCCAGGAACTTGTGGGAGCCACCCTTGAGATCAACAGGGGTAAAGGCGAGCAGGGCGACGGAACACAACACGTACATGACGACACAAAAAAGTAGCGTCCCTTGAAGACCTAACAGAGGTGTCCACACAAAGCCCGAAGTGAAGGAACCTATGATCGCACCAAAGGTGTTGATCGCGTAAAAACGTCCCACGGCTTTTCCGGGCTGGTCGATATTCTGAAAGGCAGCCCGGATGATGAATGGAAACAGACATCCCATACACAACGTCGGCAGCGCGATCCAGCTCGCGATGAGCCACGTCTTGATCCGGAACAGTGTCGTCGGTGTCAGATCGGTCCCTTTGGCCCACTGAAAGAAGTAGATGGGGAGTTGATCCATACACACCACCCCCATCCATATCCCCAGCGCGATCAAGAGCAGGATCAAGGAGATTCCCAACGTTGGGCGCTTCAGTCTGTCGGCGAACCAGGAGCCAAACCACGAACCTGCTGCGAGTCCGGCCAAAAAGACACTTAAGATCAACGTAAAGGTATATGTCGAAGAGCCGATCATCATGGAGAACGTTCTGTTCCAGACAACTTGAACGAGCATCGCAAGCCCACCAGTCCAGCCGAACACGATCCAGAGAGCGGTGTGCTGATGTGGCAAGAGCCGCTTCATCCATGTTGGACTCCACGCATCCGAAGGGGCTCCCTGATGGTTGGCTTGGGGAGCGTCTTTTGTGTCGTGATCTTTGTGGTGATCACGTTGTCTGGAGGAGAGGAGAAGCATCGTCGTGCCAAGCAGAATGTTTACACCTGCGAGGCTGTACATCGTCGTGCGGATCCCTAAAATCGGGAGCAGGTAGAAGCCCGTGACAAAACATCCCACGACAGCACCTGTTGTGTTGGATGTGTAGAGCAAGCCGATGTCCCATCCGGGATGATCAGCTCTTGTGATGGCTTGACTGAGAAGGGGGAGTGTCGCGCCCATCATGATCGTGGGTGGCAGCAGCAACAGAAATGCCCAGAAGAATCGAAAGAGCGCAAGTGTCCAAGGAGAAGAAGCGCTCCCCAGCAGAAATTGACCGTCTGGAAGCCATGAGAGCAATGTCGGAAATGCGAGGCTCCATGCACCAATCAGCCATTCAAAGGCTCCGTACATCCGTATAGGATTGCGGATACGTTCACATATCCTTCCTGCCCACTCGCTCCCGATGGCGAGGCCTGTCATATAGGCCGTCAATACGGTGATGATGGCCAGATGTGTCCCTCCAAACGCGAGTGAACACATGCGACTCCATAGAATCTCAAACCCAAGCGCGGTGGTTCCGGAGAGAAAAAAAACCACAAACAGGCCTGAACGTCGAAGTGGAATGATCAAAGTGTCTAGCTCCTCGGGGTCGTGGATTGTTTTACATATCTTTGTCTTCCCATTTTGTGGTATCACATTAACCTTGTAGGGCGCTTCTCTCAAGACATTGTACGAATAGAACGTCTATACTGTGAGAAGAGTCTTTGTTTTCGCTGTAGTGGCGATAAAGTGATATCCTGACGATGGTGGAACTCTGAATGCCTGAGAATAAAAAACCATTTTCGATGTACCTGCCGGCGATGAGGTACATGTTTGCGTATTTTTTCCCCGATGGAATCCAGCTTGAGAATGAGAAAGATCGCACGCTGTTTGCGTTGATCCACTTTTCGTGGATTTCGCTCTTTTTGGGGTTCCCTTCTTCTTTGTTTTTGTACTTTTTTATCTCTGAAAAGTCGGGACTTTTGTATTTCGTTTCGAGCTCGATGACGGTCTTTTTTACGTTTATTGCGAGGAATCGGGATACAAAGAGCATCCGACTTTTCAGCCACCTCGCGTTGCTCGCTGTTTTTTTGATCGTGACGTACGATGCTTTGCTGAGCGGGCGGTATACGACGAGTGGGGCGGTGTGGTTTTTGGTGTTGCCCATTGGGGCCTCCTACTTACTGGGTCATCTGTGGGGGATTGTGTGGTCGCTTCCTGTCTTTTTGGTGATTGGTTTGTGTGCTGTATTGGACGCAAATGGGATGTTGTCGCCCCGTGAGATGGATAGCACAATGCGGATCACTTTTTGGCTGATGGACTTGTTTGGGGGCATGTTTTTGGTCTTGTTTTTCCTCTCCATGAGCGAATCGATTCGAAAGCGATCGCTGATGACATTGCGCGAGGCCAACCAGCTACTGGACGAGCGAGAGGGTCGGCTGAAGTCTCTCGTGCGTCACTTGCCGTTGGCTGTGTGGATGGTGGAGAAAGATGGGCACGTTGAGCTTGCAGGTGGAGAGTGGGCGCAGTTTTTCGATGTCACTGAAGGGCAACCTTCCGAGGCTGATTTTCATGATATTTTTTCATTCAATCAAGATATCTCTCGTGGCATTGAGGCGGCGTTTGAGGGTGAGGAAGGTTATCTCGAGTTGGCGGTCAAAGAGGAGGTCTTTGACTTTCACTTTATCCCAGCCTCTCTAAAAGACGGCCGGGCGGAGCGATGTATGGTGCTCGCCTCGGAGATCTCTGCGAGCAAACGAATCAAGATCGTGGAGAACGTCAACAAAGAGTTGCGCAAGACACGTGATCAAGCGCTTCAGGCAAGCCGCGCAAAGAGCGAGTTCTTAGCGAGTATGTCTCACGAGCTGCGCACACCCCTCAACGCGATCATCGGTTACACAGAGCTTATCGACGAGGAACTCTCCGATGACGGACATGATGAATATTCACCTGATTTGTTAAAGATCAGAGCGTCGGGACAACACCTGCTTGGGTTGATCAACAGCGTGCTCGACCTGTCGAAGATCGAAGCGGGGCGAATGGAGGTCCACGCGGAGTCGTTTTTGATTCGTGATTTTGTCGAGGAGGTCGCCGCGACGACGAAACCCTTGGCGAGCAAAAATGGCAACACGTTGTCGGTCTCTGCTTTGGATGGTGAGGAGTCGATCACAACGGACCCGACCAAGTTACGTCAGATTATGTTTAATCTGCTCTCGAATGCCTGTAAATTTACGACAAACGGAGACATCGCGTTTCGCGTCGAGGTGCAAAGCAGGGAAGGCAAGGAGGGATATTCTTTCTCGGTCGAGGATACGGGGATTGGTATTGAGCAAGATAAACTTGAGGAGATTTTTCAGCCCTTTTCCCAGGCAGACGAGACGATCTCGATGCGTTATGGAGGGACAGGGCTTGGTCTCTCGATATGCCGTCAGTTTGCGGAGCTGATGGGAGGGGTGATCGAGGTGGAGAGTGTGCGAGGAGAGGGCACGCAGTTTCGTGTGTGGATACCCAAAGAGCACAACGCCAAAGTTGAGAAGAAGCCTCGTCGTAAGCGCGATTCTTTGGGGGTCAATACGACACAGACCTTTGATCTTCCCAAATTTAACGAGTTGGAAGGGAGGACCATCTTACTCATCGAGCAAGACGAAGATGTACGCGATGTCGCCGTTCGGATCTTGAGTCGTACTGGTTACAAAGTGATCACGACGAGTGGAGGGGAAGAGGGATTGCGTTTGATGAAGGAGTTTTCGCCGAGCGCGGTGTTGATCGCGACACAATTGTCTGGTTTTAATGGGTGGGAATTTCTTGCGATGTGTCGAGGTGACGAAGACTTACGTTCCACACCGACGATTATGATGTTAGGGAGGGGAGAGACACCACCTGTTGTGCACCAAGCGGATGGTTGGGTGATGAAGCCTCTCAGTCGTGGACCTCTGATCATGGCGTTGGAGTCCTCTGTCCATCGTTGAGCGTGGTGTGGCTTGGGGAGATCTCGTGAGTGGCGAGTTTTGGGGGGTTTTTTGACTTCTTTTGTCACGTTTGCTAATTCGGCATGGTGTAGTTTGCATTGGAAGAAGTGTATGAATTGTTGATGGATAGGGATGGATATGCAGTTTGAATTTTCAACCGCTGAGAAGATTCTTTTTGGTGAAGGGGTAAGCACTGAGGTGCCAGAGCTTGCGTTTTCATGGGGGCAACAAATCCTTGTTGTCACAGGACGCTCGACCCTTCGGGCGACACCGTTGATGAAGGAGTTGTCTGCCTTGGGGGCGTCTTGTCTCAATGTGCGCATCTCTGGTGAACCAACGGTGCAGATGCTTCAGGAGAGTGTCGAGGAGGCGCGAGAAGCTGGTTGTGAGGTCGTCATTGGGATAGGAGGTGGTGGGGCACTCGACGCGGCGAAGGTGATCGCGGCGATGCTCACCAACGACGGTGAAGTCTTGGAGTACTTGGAGCGGGTCGGAGATGGTCGACGTTTGACGACACCGAGCGCCCCTATGATCGCGATCCCTACGACAGCAGGGACCGGCTCTGAGGTGACCAAGAACGCGGTCTTGCTCTCCGAAGAGCACGGCCTGAAGGTGAGCATGAGGGATGACTTTTTGTTCCCACGGCTGGCGGTTGTGGACCCATGTTTGACCTATTCAATGCCACCTGTTTTGACTGCGATGACAGGCTTTGACGCCCTCACACAGCTGATCGAACCCTACGTCTCTGGGTTCGCAAATCCGATGACTGACGCGCTTTGTCACGACGGTTTGTTGCGGTGTATTATGTCTCTCGGCAACGCAGTCGCACACTCTCATGATATCACCGCGAGGCGTGACATGTCGCTCGCGAGTTTGTATGGCGGGATTGTGTTGGCGAACGCGAAGCTCGGTGCTGTGCACGCGTTTGCTAGCGTTATAGGAGGGATTCTGCCTGCGCCCCATGGTGCGATCTGTGCCCGTCTGTTACCTCACGTGATGCGCGCAAATATTCGAGCGCTTGAAGCGCGTGACAGTGGACACCCTGCACTGCATCGTTATGATGAAATTGCACAGATTATGACGGGAGACGTCGATGCAAAAGCGATGGATGGGGTGGAGTGGGTTGAGGCGCTGCTCGCTTCTGTTGAGATGCCATCGCTCGCGACGTATGAGTTGTGTGATGAAGACTTTGCGGATTTGATTGCGCTCGCAAAAGAGTCCGGCAGTATGAAAGGAAACCCCATCGTGCTTACAGATGACGAACTGTACGATGTGCTCGAAAAAGGATGTGCTGCTTGAGAGGGGAAAGGTCGTGGGAAGAAAAAAGAAATCTAAATAATTGAAGTGAAAAGGGATATTTGTCTTTGCAGGTGCCTTGGGGGAGTGGGGATGTTGACGTGCGTCAAAAATACCATACACTACATAAAACCGTTTCAACTCTGAATTTGTTATCTCTCCACGATGGTATATGCATATTGCATGGAGGACCAAGGATGTCGAGGGGCTCACACGTGGTAGAAGAGGACAAACCTTGGGAGGCGATCCGAGCAGGACAGCCTTCAGATTTTAAAAGGACAATCCATGAGGCCTTTTATACGATCTTTTTTACCATCGTCTATCTTAGAGGATGAGAGCGTTGACTCACAACGGATCCTGAGTTTTGTCGGGATGACGTTGGGCTACATAGTGTTTTTGTTGCCTTTGTTGGCGTTTTTTCTCGGGGTGGGACAGCGTCGTCTGTCTTGGGCGCTTGGTGTTGCGATTTTGTTGTTGTCTTTGACCTTGTTGCTTTACCGCACAACAGGTCTCTTTGTCGCTTCAGTGAATGGCGTTCTGTTTCTCTTTTGGGGACTCTCACTTTACTCATCATTTTATTTGGGTGGTTTACACGCGCCGCTGCTTTATGGGGTGTTGTTGTTGCCTGTCTTGGGGGTCTTTTTACTCGGCCGATGGGGAAGTGTGGCTTGGGGAGTGATTGCCGCCATGTCCTTTGTTGTGCTCGCCATCTATGACGCACCTGCCTCTGCGAGTCTTGCGCTCCCTGCAGCGCAAATGAAAGGCCTACAAGTGGGCTCGATGCTCGGTCTCGTTGGATTTCTCTCGTTTCTCGCGTGGGGCTTTGATTCGGCGCGTGAAAACTTCAAGTCCGAAGTACATACCAGTCATCAAGCGTTGCGCCATAGTCAAGAACAGATGCGATCTGTGATGAGCTACTCCCCCATCATGTTGTGGTCTCTTGCCGCAGACGGGACGATCTTGCTCGCGGAGGGAAGCAAGCGCGTTCACTTCTCGCCTGACGACGCGACACTTGTTGGTGCACATTATGGTGAGCTTTATAAGGATTCGATGCTTTGTGAGCTGATGGAGACGGCGCTCTCTGGTGATGATTGCAGCGCGAGTATCGAACGCGGTGATCAGACCTTTGAGGCTCACTTTTCACCTGTCTATGAAGGTGAAAAGCTCGTTGGGGCTGTAGGGATCGCTACAGATATTACTTCAAATCAGCGTTTTGAACGCATTCAGAAGCTCAACGATGAGCTGCGTGTCGCGAGAGATGAAGCGCTCGAAGCCAACAAGATCAAGAGTCTCTTTTTGGCCAATATGTCACACGAGTTGCGTACACCTCTCAACGCGATCATCGGTTACTCCGAGATGCTTGAAGAAGAAGCTGAAGATCTCGAAATTGAAGATTTCGCGATCGATCTCAAGAAAATTCACGAGGCTGGGCGTCATCTGCTCGCCCTGATCAACGATATCCTCGATCTTTCGAAGGTGGAGTCCGGCAAGGTCGACACGCTGTTTGAAGACCTGCCACTCAACGACTTTGTCCGAGAGGTTGTCGATGAGACGAGAGGCCTCGCCCAGAAAAATGGGAACACTGTGGAGATCATTGTACCGGACTCCACTGTTATCGTTCAAACGGATCGAAGACGCCTGCGACAAATCCTCTTTAATCTCCTGTCCAATGCAAGCAAGTTTACCGAAAATGGTCGCGTCACTGTGGAGTTAACTCGTGGCGAAAAGGATGGATTGCCGGGCGCGTTGTTCCACATCCGAGACACAGGTATTGGGATGTCTGCCGATCAAATCGACTCGGCGTTTGCTCCCTTTTCACAGGTGGACGGTAGTCTCACGCGTAAGTACGGTGGGACTGGTTTGGGCTTGACGATATGTCGACGTTTTTGTGAGCTTCTTGGTGGTGACCTTGGTGTGAAAAGCGAGATCGATGTAGGTTCTACCTTTACAGTCTGGCTGCCTAAATCGAGAGACAATAAGAGCGCCCGACACCGTGCTGTCTTCGAAGGTGTCGATAAACCCGGTGTCCTTCACCACTATCGTGAAGATGCGCCGACGATTCTGGTGATCGACGACGATGAATCCGTTCGTGGTTTGCTCGTCAGGATGCTCAGTAAAGAAGGCTACAACGTCGTGACCGCGAGTGGTGGAGAGGAAGGGATTCGTCTGGCGAAGCAGTACGAGCCTGCCGCGATCACACTCGATGTGATGATGCCGGGGGTCAGCGGATGGGATGTGTTGTCGATGCTCAAAGCCGACGAAGCGCTCGCAAAAATCCCCGTCGTGATGCTCACCATTGTGGATGAGGTTTCAAAGGGGTATGCGCTCGGTGCGTCTGAATATTTGACCAAGCCTTTTGAGCGACATCATCTGCTTGCTGTCCTGCAAGAGTACAAATCCTGTAAAGAGAAAGGGCCTGTACTCGTTGTCGAGGACGATGACAACACGAGAGAGCTGTTGCAGCGGACCTTTACACAACATGGTTGGTCAGTCATGACTGCCGAAAATGGCCTTGTTGCGCTCGATAAGATGGATGAAGAAGAGCCCGCCCTCATCCTGCTCGATTTGATGATGCCTGAGATGGATGGGTTCACCTTTATGGAGGTCGTCCGGCAAAATGAACGTTGGGAATCAACACCTATCATCGTTTTGACCGCGATGGAGCTGACCTCCGAAGATCACGAAAGACTTCGGGGGGGGATCTTGGAGATTTTCCAAAAAGGCTCCTACTCCTTTGAAGAGTTGGAGCGCCAAATTCATCGACAGCTTCAACGTAGCCTTCTCGGCAAGCAAGTCAGAGAGGCTATTGAGAGCTAGAGAAGACCTTCTTTTTCTCCTCCCTTTGTCCGTCTCCTTTTCCCCTACCATTTGTATGAGATGTGGTGTTTGGCGTCGATTTGATGTAAAACACTCAAGTTCTCGTGGTCCTTTTGGGCCTCTTCGAAACGATTTGCATTCTTGCTGAGGAGTACAACGAAACAGCATGGCCAAAAAACGTAAGAAAAAGAAATCCTCCCCCAAAAAACACGAAGCTCCCCACGTTCAAGTCGATACATCATCCAAGGCTTCTTCATCTAAATCGTCCACTGAGTCCTCAGTGGAGGAGACTGCTGCCGAGGAAGTAAGTGACACACCTGCTTCTGACGAGGACACATCGACAGAAGCCGAGGAGCGAACAGAGAGTTCTTCGGAGTCATCGAATTCTGTAGGACCTCCATCGACGCCTGCAAAAGCGATTGGCCTTGCAGAGTGGTGGAAGAAGAGCACGACTCCCGGAGACGGTGGTGATGATAGGGTGCTGCAATTTTGGTTGATCGTGTTGACAGGAGGGCTCTATCTCACACAGCTCAATTTTGGGTTGTGGGACTGTTGGGAACCCCATTACGCTGAAACAGCCAGAATGATGGTGGTTCGCGGTGATTGGGTTCATCCATATTGGTCTTACGCGTACTTTTTGTCCAAGCCTGTTTTGATGTTTTGGTACATGGCGGCGTCCATGTCTGTTTTTGGCGTGAATGAGTGGGCGATTCGGTTGCCTTTTGCGTTGCACGCTGTGTGGATGGTGTGGGTGGTGTACTTTGTCGTGTCTCGTCTTTTCACGAGACGGGCTGGCTTGTTTGCTGCGATCGCTGTCGCGACGACTCCGCTGACGGTGTTTTTGGGTCGTCAGGCGATTGTAGATATTATCGTCACATCTTACATCACGGCGGGGCTTGGGTTTTTTGCGTTAGCGGTCTTTGGCTCTGTGCAAGAGCGGGAAGCGGCAGACAAAGAAGGCAGGTTGCCGAGGGTGCATCTTCCTTACCTGTATTTCTTTTATTTTCTGATGGGATTGACCTTGCTCGCGAAGGGGATGCTGGGAGCTGGCCTCGCTGGCTTTGTGATCCTTGGCTACCTGTTGTTGAGCAATGATTGGGCCTTGTTGTTGCGGGTGAGGCTTGTCTCAGGCGTCTTCTTGACGCTCTTGATCGCGCTCCCTTGGTATCTGCACATGAGCTTCTTTCCAGGTCGCAACATCGACGATCATATGACCTTTTACAAGCGCTTCATTTTGCACGACAACATCTACAGGTTGTTTCGCGGTGTACACGGTGAGAAGGGCTCATTTGTGTATTTTATCCAGCAGCTTGGGTATGCTCTAGGGACATGGGTTGGTTTGTTACCTGTGGCCTTGTTGTCCTTCGCGCGCTTTCGCCAACCATCGCGCAGTGCAGCTGGACATACACAAAAACTGCATCGTTTTATGTTCGCGTGGTGGTTTTGTGCGCTGTTGTTATTCTCGTTGTCCCAAACCAAATTTCACCACTACGTTTTCCCTGTGGTGCCGATTAGCGCGATCTTGATCGGGATCTGGTTGGACCGCTTTTTGTCCCATGAGGAGAACGCAAATTACCGGTTTGCCTTGCTGATTGCGCTCGGTATTTTTGGTGTGATCTTCCGTGATGTGATCACCAATCCCCATCATCTCGTCAACATGTTTGTCTACAAGTATTCGCGTCCGTATCCTTGGAGCGAGCCACTGTTGTTGTTTGGCATCGACGTGAAGTTTGCGTTCTTGAAGCAGATCTTCCTTTTTCGTCCAACGCCTCAAGTGGTACTCCGCGATATCGCGTTGGTGGTTGTCTTTTTCTACCTCTCGGGATTCTTTTACAACGCCCGCAAGATCATGGTGTGGGGGTTGTGTGGTGTGGGAGCCTTTTTCGCGTTCTACAACGCACACTCCTTTATGATCAATTTGACCCCACACTGGAGCCAAAAACATCTCGCTGAGACCTTGAAAAAGGACAGCCCATATTGGAAGAAGCGACTCTCGAATAAATGGGCTGATGGTCGCAAGATGTCTTTTCCCAAGGAGCCCCTGTTGGCGTTCAGGATGAATTGGAGGGGAGAGAAGTTTTACTTCCAAAACCAAGACCTTCAAATTCTCGGTACATACTCCTATGCGCGGTTATATCAGGCGCTCAAGCGTCATCGCGCGAGTGGTCACCCTGCGTATTTTCTGATCGAAGCCAAGAAAACTCGGATGAAGCAACTCAAACGTGCGGTTGGGAAGACATACGCCAAACTCTTGAAGGTCATCGACAAGACAAACAACAAGTACCAACTCATCAAACTCCAAACCAACGCGCGTAACGAACATGAGCCGGCATCGCAAGTCCGAAAGGACAACAGCAATCGTCGCTACTACGACGATTGGGTGCGAAAGTGGAGAAAGAAAGAGCGCGCGAAGAAACGCAAAGCGAAGAAAGTGAAGTGGAAAAAAAAGTAGGTGCGTGGTCGTGAGATCTCGTTTACATCGTGGGGGGAGGCCAGAGCAGGGGATGGTCAAAGAGTCGTGTTTGAGCCTGTCATGTGTCCTTATCTTGTGCCCTACCTCTACATCATTTGATGTCAATTTCCAATGTGACTTGGGGAAGCTCGTCGAGTGACTGGCTGCTGCCCAAGGGCATTGGAGGGGTCAACTCCAGTTCGAGCAGACGTACGTGTTGTTGGACAAACTCTTCGATGTCTTGCGACGCGGCGTTGCGTGGGCAACAACGGTTGGCGACTTTGGAAGCAAACTCTCGCACGTTGGGTTTGAGCCTTCCGCCTTCAAAGAAGCAGAGTCGGCGCAGGTGTTGTGGAGCCTGGTTTTGTATATCGTCGACAAATTCGAGACATTTTTCGGCATCCCCCTGAAGATCACAAAGAATCAAGTTTAAATCCGAATTACCTTCGATTTGGTCGAGCGCAGAGCGTGTCGTAGAGGCGAGGTTCACGTCGTGTCTTGCGCCAAGGATGCGTTTGACTGATCGGAGATAGCGCTGATCATCGCCAAAGAGAAGCAGCTGTAGTTTTCTCGGACGTTTGGGGGGGCCGCCTTTGGATGTGGGTTCATCCTGTGTTGGGAGCGGGACAGCATCAAGCTCCATACCGGCAGGCTCGTAAGAGGCGTCGGCGTTGATCGCGGGCAGCTCAAGGATGGTATCTTGTGCGCCCTCTGAGTGTGCAAACATGGAGGGGAAGATCAGCTCAAACGTCGATACTCCAGCTGCCTGTACGATCAGGAAGCGTCCCTGATGTTCTTCGATGACGCGTTTGGAGAAGAGGTAGCCATTTTCATTGACGTCCCATCCTGGTTCGGCATCTTCGGGCAAGGGGAACGAAATACGTAGATGGATATTTCCGTCTTCTTCGGTGGTTTGGATCGTGAGTTTTGGAGAGGCTGTGTGCATGGATATGTGTTTTTGGAGTGCACACAACAACACGAGGATTGCTTTTTGAAAGCGCGTTTTTTGGCCGTAGAGTGTTGGTAAAGGTCCCCAATCCATTTCGACGCGGGGGAGTGGCCCTTTGAAGACTAGAGGGAGCAGAGGGGGAAAGAGCTCGTCGAGTTGGAAAGGTGAGGGGAGCGCCTCTTCAGTGTCGAGCTCTTTGAGCGTTTTGAGGAGGGTGTTGATGTGGAAGACACCATCAGCGCTGTCTTGCAAAATGGTGTTGATGTCCGCCATGATATCGGGGAGTTTGTTTTGTTCGGCGTGTTGGGTGACACGTTGAACACCTTCATTTCCGATGCGCAGACGGATCTCATCGAGTTGGTAGTCCATAACGTTTTGGAGAGTTTGGATGTACCTTCTGAATGTTTGGATGTTGTGTTGGAGATAGGTGTTGATCGGTTCGAGTTCGTTTTGGACGGCTTTTGCGATGTGAAGCATCCCCTCAAGAGAGGCGGGTTTGAGGGTCGCTTGTTTTTTCTGTTTTTCGAGTTTGTTGTCGAGTGTTTCGATCCGTCTGGTGCTCTCAAGCAAGAGGCCGAGGTGACGAGAGAAGAGTTGCAATGCGTCGATATCCCATTCGTGGAATGCTTGCTCGTGAGAACTTTGTACGGAAATGATCGCGAGCAGCTCGGAGGCGTAAGGGATTGGTATGACGCATCTCGCGATAAATGGGGCTTCTGGGGAGGGGAGTGATGGGATGGGAGATGACTCTGTTGTGACTTGCGTGAGAAAAGGCTGCGTGATCTTGGACCACATTGTGTCATGAAGATCACTCCAATCACCAAATTCGAGACTTCCGTCGAGCGCTTGCCAGACGGTGCGGATGGAGGCTGTCTTGGGGTCGGAGAGGATCAGTTGGGCACTTTCGACGCCTGGTAATGCGTTGATTTCGTTGATAAGCGTCTCGGCCAAGTCGCGCCTGTTTTTGGGTTCGGGGTGTTGTAGGCGTGTGATAAAGTCGAGGATCTCCGAGGAGGACAGTGGTTGGGGGGCGGTCGCTGGTGCGATGCTTATTTCCATTTTGTTATCCGTCTGTGGGCTCGTGTCATCAGATGCGTCGGGTGGTAAGCGCCTGTTATGATGTTTGGTGTCGGGTCTCACTGGTCCCTGTTGCCTTAGGCGAAACACACTTTTTGTTGCTCTTGGTATATCGTGTTGAATGGTATACCAGCGGAGTCCATGAGTTGTGTGGTGCTTTATCTTTGTGCGTGAAATTGCTCGGAATGTCAACCCGTGGTGATGGGTCCTGGCAGAAGTTGTGAGCCTAAATGAGCGGTGCAGTGGGACTTTTTTCTGTTGTTACGACTTTGGCTTGAGCGGGAGACTGTAGAATTTAATACGTTTAAGTTGTTCTTTTGCGCGGATAGACCACTTGCCTGGTTGTGCGCTGTCTTTTTTGACCGCGCGTTTGTACAGCGACAACGCAGCTTCAGCAAAGAAGTTGCCTCTTTTGATCATGCGGATACGAAAAGAGCGTTGGACACGGGGTAAGACACGCGCAAGGAGCTTGGGAAGCACACGCTGTTGGACCTCTTTGGGGATGCCTTTGCGTATCAAGACCCGGCGAATTTGGTTGGTCGCGAGCGTTTCGAGGTCGATAGGAGGGGCATTGTAGAGCTGTTTGGCGAAGTCCATGTGAAGATCGCCGGCACGTGTGAGGCTCGCGATACTCCACTCGTGTTGTTTGCTCGTAAAGGTGTCTTTGTAGTGTTTTTTGGCGATGGAGAAGAGATTGGCTTTGTGCTTCAGATCCTCGCGAAATGACGTTGCATCGGGATAGGAGGATTTGAGTTGATATTGTTGATATCGCGCAAAGGCTTTCTCCGCCTGAACAAAGGAAGAGGGGGCATCTGGAGCGTCCACGGAGGTTTGTTTCGCTTGTTGTCCTTTACAACCCTGTACCAAAAGGAACAGGCAGATGCTTATCAAGAGGGAGAGGTGGCGATAGGACATATCAGGTCTTCGTGCTTTGTGGGACGAGATTGATGTTCTCCTCGATCTCTTCGACTTCCATCTCTTCGCCCTCTACGCGGACGTGGATCCTGTCGACCATACTCGGTTCGAGTTTGCCTTGATCGACGAGCTCGCGCACAATTTGTTTGTGTCTACGCTCGTGTTCTGCGGGCATCCAGTCTTCACTGGATTCGTAATCCACCCACAGTTCTTTTCGGTTGGTTTCGGGGTCATGGATAAACGATATGGTAATTGAGCCCATCGGATGCTCCTACATACGCTGTGGGTTATGTGCCTTTTTGGGTTGTGCTCGGCGTTGGGTGTTCGAGTCCAAGGAGCTTTGCGATCTCAGGACTTTCAAGCTCCCTTTTTTCAATCAACGTTTGGGTCAACGTTTCGAGCGTTTCGAGATGTTGTTGGATGAAGTCTTTTGTGTGTGTGTATTGTTGTTTGAGCAGTTCGTTGACTTCTTTGTCGATCCATTCTCTTGTCATGCCGCCGACTGCGGCCTCTTGGCCATTCCCCATACGATAGACCCGTGGGCCAAATCGTTCGCTCATGCCGAGGTCTTCAACCATCATTCGTGCTGTATTGGTCGCCATGTCCAGATCGTTTTTGGCGCCGATGTCCATCTCATCGAAGATCAGCTCCTCTGTGGCACGACCTGCGAGGGCGACCTGGATCAGATAGAGCAGGACTTGTTTGGTCGCGCCTTCAGAGACATAGCTGTGGATCGAGACCATACCTTCGACATCTGGATGATCGGCTTCGATGGTCACCTTTTGAATGGACTGTGGTCCGAGTCGATGTGCTGCGACGAGCGCGTGTCCGGCCTCGTGGTAGGCGGCTTTTTTTCGTTCGTACGCGCGCTTCTCTTCGGAGCGGTAAGGGGCTGCCCCCATCACCTCGTTGATGTATTCTGCTTCAATCTCAAAGGGTTGGCTGCGGTCTTTTTTACGCGCTTGTAGTCGCTTGAGTTGGCGGAAGATGCCGTAGATATGGTCACCTGAGAACCTTGTACCTTGGGCAGGATCGACATATGCACCGGTGCGATTGATGAGCGTCTCCATGACGTCTTCTTCGAGCGAGAAGTTGAACTTCCGCGCGTAGATTTCGGCGATCTCTCGTCGGGCTTGTCTGTCTGGGTAGGGGACATGGATATGATACTCAAAGCGTCCTGGACGAAGGAGTGCGGGGTCGACACTTTGCACGAAGTTGGTTGTGCCGACGACAAAGACCATCTCTTCTTTGCGGAATCCGTCCATCTCCGTGAGCAATTGGTTGACGAGACTGTGTTCGACACCTGAGCCCATGTACATACCCCGCTGGGGGGCAATTGCGTCGATTTCGTCGAAGATGATCAGCGCAGGGGCGGCTGTTCTTGCTTGCGCGAAGATGCGGCGGAGATTGGCCTCGGTTTCGCCTACCCACTTCGATTTGATCTCCGGACCAGAGACGACGATCGTCGTGGCGTTGAGCGCTGTTGCGATGGCTTTCGCGAAGTAGGTCTTCCCGGTTCCGGGGGGGCCGTGAAACAAAATCCCTCTGGGTAATGTCTCTTCAAGCTCCTCTCCAAGGTCGGCCCACTGAGGATCTTCGCGAATCTTCAGGATCTCAAGTAGTTCCTCTTTGATCTGTTTTTTGACCTTCTCGTACCCACCAATATCTTCGTCAATATCGACAGAAGGAAGCTCCATGCCACCGAGCAGGGTCATATCCCGAAGAGTCCGCTCTATCTTGCGTTTTTCCTCGACGCGTTCGTCTGGTGGCAGGGAGATCAGGGGTGGATATTCGAGGATACGCGCCATCAATTTGCGAAGTTTGACCGCGTGAATACCCGAGACATATTTGTAGAGTCTGTACGAATTGAGTTGATCGACACCAAAACGCTGGGCCTCTTCGTAGGTGACGAGTTGAGGTAACACGTCACGGCGAATGCCGATCAGCTCACGGTGTACATCGAACAGGTCCTCGATGGCCTGTGGCAATTTCAGAGAGGGGTCTGAGAAGGCGAGGAAGGTCAGCTCTGGATCTTGCGCCATCGCCGCGATCGCTTCTCTTGCGGGGGTGCCGAGTGTTGTCTCTGTGGTGGTCGCGAGGAGGTCGAGGTGTGGCATGACCACGATGCTGTTCTCTTCTCCGATCAAGTCGTTGACGCGGTTCCACAGGTCTTCCACCATGCCGTGCATAAATGATCGTCCCTGACCGGAGGGCGGAGATTGTACAAGGACACAGCGCATACCGGGAGAGCCGTTGTGCAGTCGACTGCGAAGCTCTGTGTACAACATCAACGTGAGTGACTTCTCCGCGACGACTCGGACGGAGAGTCCTGAACGCAACATTGACTCAATCCAATCCAGGTCCTGTTCGTATGCGGCCTTGACGGATGCTTGAAAAGAGATCTTACCGTGTTGGAAGTGTTCTTTATCAATTGGTATGAACATCGTACCTCGCGACATCAAATGGGGGAAGAGTGTTTGAACCCTTCAAAGATAACGGTTTCGTCCTGTAGAAGCAAGCCTACACTCTGACGAATGTCACGAGAGGAATGTTTGGTTGTGGGGGATTTTTTTGTCTTGTGGGGAGATGGAGGAGGAAGTGGTGGGGAGGATTACTTTTTGCGGCGTGTGATGGAGACCATCAGGACAGCAAAGAAGCAGAAGAGGGCAAAGAAGCTACCAAGTGGGTTCTTTCCGTCATTGGTGCTACATGTACATCCACCAGATGCGAGGAGTGGCTTGGTCTCGACATTTCCGCTTTCTTCTGGTTTTTCACCTCCTTTGTCCGTTGTGGTGTCAGGTTGGGTGTCACCATCTTTGTCACCACCATCAGGGTCATTGCCTTCAGCGTTGTTCTCTGGATCGGACTTCTTGGGTTCGTAGCAGACGCCAGCTTTACAGCTAGAACCGTCTGCACATTTGACACCGTAGCATGGATCGTCCTGGCATTTTCCGCTGATACAAGCACGTTTGTACTTACAGTTGACGGCAGTGGAGTCTGCGCAGACATCGTCTTTGCAGGTTCCGTCGACACAGGATTTTCCAGCATCACAGGTCACACCAGCGCAGGGGTCTGCTTCACAGGTTGCGTTGACACAGCGGTCACCAGCGTCACATGTAGGGCAGTTCTTCTCGCACTGACCGGAGACAGGGTTACAAGTCTCACCTTCAGCGCAGTTTTTACCACTACATGGGTCGTCTGTACACTTCCCTTTGATGCAGAGTTTGCCGTCAGTACAAGCTTCTTTGTAACAACCGGGCTCGGCACATTTTCCATCGATACAGACAGACTCTCCTGGACATTCGGAGTCGATGTTACAGGTGCGGTCACCTGTACATTGTCCTTCTTGGCAGGTGTGTCCAGTCTCACAAGTGATGCCACCACATGGATCGTTGATACATTTGTCACCTTGACAGATGCGGGTGCCACGGCAGTTTTCTTTTTTACAGGTGTTTTTGACACATTGGCCTTCGACGCAGATCTCGTCGTTTCCACATGTTTTGTCTTTACATGGATCGGAGGTACATTTGCCTTCGATACAGATCTCGCCTGTTGCACAGAAGACACCTGCACATGAGCCAACACAAGTCCCAGCCTTACAGAAGGAGCCTGCTTTACACTGGACACCACTACATGGATCGTTCAAGCATTTTCCGTCCTGACAGATTTTGCCATTGGGGCAGCCTGAACCACACTCATCAATGACACATTTGCCTTGGACACAGAGCTGTGTACCGGGGCAGTCATTGTCGAATGTACATGATGGAGGTGCTTCACATTGTCCCCATTTACAGACTTGTTTGGCGTCGGGGCAGGTGACGCTTGTGCAAGGATCGGTGACACATGTGTTGAGGCTGGGTTGACAAACACGGCCGTGTTTACAAGCGGTACCACCTGCACAGTTGTCTTTCTCACAATCACCGTCGACACAGACTTTGCCTGCGTCGCAAGTCACTGAAGCGCAAGGATCTGCACCACATTTTCCGTCTGTGCAGGTTTGGCCTGCTGGACATCGGACATTTGCACAAGGTTTGACACATTGTCCGTCTGTTCCACGGCAGAATTCGTCAGCGGCACATGTTTTGGGGTTTGCGCCTTTGCACGTGTCGTCTTTGCATTCGCCTTGGATACAGTTTTGGTCCTGACCACAGGATGCGCCTTGTGCGTGGCATCCAGGCTCGTAGCATTTGCCATTCACACAAATTTCCTCACCGGGACATTCTGTGTCGACAGTACAGTTTTGGCGATCGATACATTGGCCTGCGACACAACGTTGTGTGCGGTTGGGGCATTTCATGTTCAAGCATGGGTCATCGATACAGACGGTGCCGTGGAGACAGACACGGTCGTGTTTACAAGAACCGCCTTGACATGGTGCTTTCACACAGGTGGGCTTGGTTGGGTCTGTGGTGACGTCACACACTTCGTCGGATTTACATGCTGTTCCTGCTGCTGCGCAGGGTTCTTTTTGGCAAGCGCCGTCCATACAGACTTCGCCTGTTGCACATGTCACACCAGCACAAGGCTTGATGCATTTTCCGTCATATGGACGACAGACTTCGCCGGGAGCACAGAGGACACCGTCACAAGCGTTCTTGCCACAAGTACCATCCTTACAATACTGTGCAGCGTCCGAACATTTGGGGGATTGGTCCGCACATCCGGGGTCCGTACAGACCATGAATGTTTCGCCTTTGATAGGTGCGCAGATCTCTTTGCCTGAACATTCGACGTCAACTTTACATTTTTGTTTGACAGGGACCTTGAAGGTTTGTGTTGCGCATTGTTTGGGCGTGCCGTCATCACAGACTTCAATTTCAAAGTCTGCGTCTTTTCCGATCTCGCTTTGGCCGGGCTTCCAAGTAACCTTGCCTGTTGCAGGATCGATGCTCGCGGTCGCTGGTCCTTTTTTGATGCTCCAGGTGTGTTTGTCGCCGGGGTCGACGTCGTTAACCTTGGGCTCGTAGGTGGTCTCTTCGCCGCTGTACGCAACGGTTGGAGGTGTTCCGGAGATGGTGGGTTTGTCGTTGACGTTTTTGATGTTGTTGACAGTCCATTTTTGGGTGGAGCACTTTTTGGGTGTGCCTGTATCGCAGACTTCAATCTCAAAGTCTGCTGAGCCGTTCGTGACGTCTTTATCGCCAGGGGTCCATGTGACTACGCCTGTTTTTGGATCGACTTTCGCACCTGTGGGGCCTTTTTTGAGCTTCCAGGTGTGTTTGCCCTGATCTCCTGGGTCTTCATCCGTGACAGTGGGTTTGTAGGTATATTGCTTGTCTTCTTCAGCTTCCTTGGAGGGGGTACCAGAGATCACTGGCTCATCGTTGGTGTTTTTGACGGTGAGCTTAACAGTGATAGTTGTCTTACCACCACGGGCGTCTGTGACAGTGATCTTCGCAGTGTGATCGCCGACATCTTTCTGTTCTGGCGTCCACTTGATCTCACCTGTATTTGGATCGATGGAGGCTGTCGCTGGCAAACCTGTCATGGAGTACGTGAGCTTGTCTCCATCGGGATCACTTGCTTTGACTTGGTATTTGTTTTGTTTGTCTTCTTCTACAGTGATGGTTCCTGGGTTTGTGACAGTTGGTGGACGGTTGACATCGTTTACTTTAACCGTAATGGCTGTCGTTGTTGTCTTGGGTTTTCCGTCTTTGTCTTTAGCCGTTGCCTGGAATGTGTATGACTTAGTTCCGTCGTTGTATCCAGGTGTACAGGTGATTTGGTACTCATCTGCACCCTTCTTCACTGCTTTACAAAAAGAGGGGAGGTTGGCAAGGGTAAAGGTATCAATACCGTTTCCATCAGGATCTGATGCCTTGAGAGTGAATGTAATGCTCTTGCCTTCATCCACATTTTTTGTCGTGCCAGCCGGTGAGACCGCAATGGCAGGAGGGCTTCCTGCCGCAACGGTAACTTTGAATGTGGCTTGCGCGCGTAAACGTCCACTCGCTACAACATCTCGAACTGTGAAGAGGATGTTATGTGTGGTGCCTTCATCGGCTTTGACAGGAGTCCAGCAGTACTTGAATGTGGCTGGGACATTAAAGTTACCAGAGGGTTTTGCTGTTGCAGCAGGCAACACGGGGTTGATGTCCAACCATTCGATTTGGTTTCCATCTGGATCATTGGCTGTTGCTGTTGTACAAGCAGCTTGCCCGACAGCAACAGTGATGGCTGATGGATTCAATTTGATCGTTGGTGGATTTGGGTTTGGGCAGGTGGGCGTAACCTTCAAGTAGAAATCTCGGTAGGTTGTTGCGCCCTTGTTGTCATCAACACGGACAGTGATCGCAAAGGTTCCAGCCCTCACACTTGCAGCTGGCCACGATATATCTCCTTGCTGGTTGATGGTCATGCCTGTTGGAGGTTGGAAACCAATACAAGGAGATACAGCGATGCCATTATTGTATGAGCAGGTGGCGTTGGTGTTTGTTGGGTTAAATCCCCCAAGGTGATATGTGATGGGATCGCGGTCTGGGTCGACTGCGTTGACGTTTCGTGAGTACGGAAGACCAATACAGTGAGAGTCGAAGGATGGAGATCTGATCTCAGGGTCAGCGTTACCATTCAACCAGATCTTGATCTGGAGGTTCCAACTGGCGTCCTTGGCGTTGCTCATGGTGCTCAACCAACAACAACCTGTGTAGGAGGCGTAGAATGGGCCTGTGCTTGTGCCGTTGTAAGTGAACCTTGCGGTTCCCCTCCATTTATAGGCATTTTCAGCCGTGTCGCGGCTTACCTCTGTCATTGTGAAGCGAAGGCTCGTTTGGTTTGCACGAGGACCACCTGGGTATGTTTCATCTGTACCTTGACCACCCATGTTAACAAATGCCGTGCTTGGTGCGGTGTTGAGCCGGTAGTCGTACTCAAGGGTGACTTCAACAGTTCTTCCCGAGATGTACTTGTAACTCAGTGTCCCCCCTCGAAAGTGGGACGCGAAGGCGTCTGTTGGGGCGAACATCAAGCCCAACATGGCAAGGGTTCCTAATAATTGGAGATATTTCTTCATCGTATCAATAAGCCTCCTGTTCGATGTCAAAAATCACCGCTTTTGCGCTACTGGGAAAAGCGTTTGTGTTTTTATGACTTGGATGATTGTTCCATTGTCTCAAGTTTGAACACCCAAATCTACTTAAAGTTGTATTTCGTTTAATTCTCACAATTGGTACAAAAGACACAGTACTAAGCCTCTTTTTTGTGACAAGCAAATTACTCGCGGTTGTTCGTTGTGAGTCTATTGCTACATAACGGACAAGGTTGGCGATTGCTTTACATCTTTTTTTGTGAGCGCGCCACCTGATTTTGTTCTCACATCCGGTTTATTTCGTTGCCAAGGTGTGTTACATAGGTTCTTGAAACTTTTTCATGGGCAAATCGCTCATGGGTAAAATTTGACTTGGGAGACATCTATGTATCAGCGCGAAATGACCTTTATCATTGAACAGATGAAGCGGGGAGGGGAGATGCTACAGGAGGAGGTCGCACGTCCTGATGGTCCGCGTGGAGAGGGAAAGAAAGCCCCGATTGACGAAGAAATAGAACTTGTTCTTAAACAGCAAATATTACAATATTTTCCAGATGATGCCATTGTTTGTGAGGAAGGCGACGGATACACGGGCAACAACATGCGCACGTGGTTTATCGATCCGCACGATGGGACCGAAGACTTCCTGAACGGTCACAGAGAGTCCTCTATCTCCGTTGGATTGGTGGATCATGGAGAGCTGGTCCTTGGCGCTGTCTACGCGCCTATTCCTACAGAGTTAACTGGAGAAGATGGGCTCTTTGTCACATGGCACAAGGAAGGCACACTCCAACTCAATGGAGAAGATGTTCGGCTCCCACCTGCCGAAGAGGTCTTGACGGCAGAGAGTCGCGTCCTCGTCAGTCAAAAGCTTCGTGGTGAGCGACTTGCAGAGAATGAGAGATTGTTGGCACCTGCGCAGCTTGTCCCTTGTGCGAGCATCGCCACACGTTTGGCGCTCGTCGCATGTGGGAAGGCAACCGCCGGACTCTCTGCTCGCCATCCTTTGTGTGATTGGGACCTCGCCGGTGGTCACGCGCTCCTCAAAGGGAGCGGAGCCGATGTTGTGGGGCTCGGTGGAGTCTCCATCTCCTGGACCGAACAAAAAGCCATGCCCGACGATATTTGTGGCTACTTTGCTGCCAGACACGTCCCACTCGCAGACAAACTCTCCAACGATTTCTTGCCCTATGTCGAAAAAGAGAAGGTTCGCTGAAACCGTTCTTTGTACGAACTTGAAGGCCTCTGAAGGTCGTCCTTCATCGGTGATAGCCGTTGAGTTGGTAGGAGAACGTACAATTTCCGTGTGTGATCTCAAGTGTCCCAGAGAATGTACATGCGTTGCGAAAATAGCCGCTCGCTTTTCCATCACATCCGCTGCTACATCCCTTTGGATTGCTCACATCAAATTTCCCACTTGTCTGATACGTTCCCTCCAAAGGCCATGTGACTGGAAGCATCGAGCCAGGTTTGGCACCAAAGACGATGCGTAAATTGGTTCCAGTCTTTGAGATTGGTGCTGTGAGCGTTGTACCTGATGGCACAGGTGGTGCTCCTGTGCAACCGTTTAATCGGTTGAATGGACCGAGGGTGATGTTGTACGTCCCCCCAGGCGAGGAGAGTCCACAAGAAGGGGGAAAGCATGCCTTCTTTGGAAAACTTTCCATACAAGCGTATCCTTCAGAGCTACGACACTCCTGAGTTGAGCTGCATGATTTTAAACACATCCCAGAAGCTGCGCCAGGAACGTAGCATGTGCTATCTGGTGGGCATTCTTTTCCACCTGCATAGCATGGTTGGGTGCAATAGCCACCTGGAGGTCCCTTGCCCGTTGGATTTGGGAATGGAAATGGGACAGTACCGGACATCTCAGCGATACATATGTAAGGTTGTCCACCACAATCTGCATCGTTTTGGCAGGGATTTCCGATCGGCGAGGAGGGGGAGGCGTCCGGGTGGAGCTCCACGACGTGCTCAGAGGGGGCATCTGTTGTCCTCTCTGTTTGTCGTTCAGGGATGGTTTCCTTTGTCAGTTCTTCCGGTCTTTGTTCTTGGATGACCTCCTCTCTTTTTGGCTCTGTTGGGGGGGGTTCTGGAGGGAGGTCTTTGTTGGCGTCTCTCTCTGGTGTCTCTGGTTTCGCTTCTTTTTGGGTTTTTTCTGAATAGTTTCCACCGTCCGTGGCGACTTCATCATTGTGCTCTAGTCTGATCGATATGGGTGTGCAGGCTTGTGTTTGGTAGAACAAAAACAAGCACAAGATGTATGCCGAAATAACCAGTATATGGTTTGTTTGTTCTGTTTTGTTCATCGCATCGTCCTTGTGTGGACAGGTTTTCTGGTCAGCGTTGTCGTTTTGTGTTCTAGAGCATAGCTGAATTGTGTTGCTTTGTATGTGTTTTTTTTGAGTTCTTTGTGGGACCGTGACAACCTTTTGTGCTTGGCTGTGTTTGAGTGAAGCAGTGCATGATGTGGATGGGTTTATGGGCTGAAGCCTTGACCACAAGGTGGCGGATAGGTTTTGATACGTGAAAGAGTCCGCAACGACAAAGTGCTTTTTGTATCGATAATAAGGCACCTTCGGGTGATCATGAATGTGATGGGAGTAGTTGAGTATGTTTGAGACTCATCAACCAGGGTATGTGTCTGGACGATTTTCTCGTGTGTTTATGCGGAATATTCTCGTATGTCTACTCGGATTGGGGCTGTATGTCGTCGCGGAACAACCCGTGTATGCACAAAATGAACAGACCTCCTTTCAACTGCAGCGATTTCGTCCTTGGTCGGATCCTGCAGGGATGTTTACCACTCAATCTGGTAAGACGATGGGCCAGTGGAACTATCTGGCAGCAGTCTTCTTTAACTATGCAAAAGACCCGCTGACATTGCGTTTTGATGATGGTACACGTAATGAAGTCCTCTCTCACCAAGTCGCAGCAGATATCGTCTTGGGGGTGGGCGTCATGCCTTGGCTGGATGTCTTGTTGGCTGTGCCGATGACCTTGTACCAGGTTGGCAAGCTTCCTGATGATAGTTCGTTGTTTACGAGAGCTGGAGCCGATCTGAGTGGGTATGCGTTCTCCGACCTCAAATTTGCTGTTCGCGGGCAAATTCTCAAAGAGAAGACCCACTTCGTCAATCTGGGGGCGCAGGCTTACATTGGTTTACCCACAGGAGATCAGAGCAATTTCAACGGTGAAGATAGTGTGAGTTTTGGGATCAGGTTGATGGCGAGCAAACAGATCTTGCCTGTGTTAAACCTCGCGCTCAACCTTGGATATCGCTATCTTCCCCTCACAAAAGTGATGAATCTCGTGATCAATCATGAGCTGATGTATTCTTTGGGGGGGCGTTTTGAGCTGCTGCGCAATCTCCCAAATGGGTTGGACATCATCGCTGACATCTCTGGCGCGACTGCGCTAGGAGATGGAGCCGCTCTCGAAGGTGCACCCTTTGATTTTTACATCGGTGCCCGCTACTACCCACTCCAGTATAAAGATCTTGCTGTGACATTGGGCTTTGGTGTTCCGCTCTTTTGGCCTGGCTATGGCTCCCCACAGTTTCGTGTGATGCTCGGTGTCTCTTGGTCACCCAAAGAGCACGATATGGACAAGGATAACACACTCGACCATCTCGATCGCTGTAAAACCATCCCCGGTCCGAAGGCCAACAGAGGCTGCCCTTGGCCTGACACAGACAAAGACGGTTTGACCGACAATATCGACGCCTGTCCCAAAGTTGTTGGACCGAAGGCCAACAAAGGCTGTCCCTGGCCTGATACAGACAAAGATGGTGTCCTCGATAAGGACGACAAGTGTCCACGCAAGCCCGGCCCGAAGGCTAACAAGGGCTGTCCTTGGCCTGACACTGACAAAGACGGTCTGAAAGATAACGTCGATCGATGCCCAAAGAAAAAAGGCCCAAAAGAAAACAAGGGTTGCCCCTGGCCTGATACAGACAAGGACGGTGTTCTCGACAAGGATGATAAGTGTCCCGCAACAGCAGGACCCAAAGAGAACAAGGGTTGTCCAGACACAGATAGAGACAAAGACACTGTGATCGATCGACTTGATAAATGTCCTGATGTCCCAGGTGATCCAAAGTTGAAAGGGTGTCCAAAGAAGGTGATGGTCATCGTCACCAAGAAGAAAATCCGTATCTTGAAAAAAGTCTACTTCCGGAGCGGAAGCAGTCGTATTCTTCGCCGCTCCTACGCGTTGTTGCGTCAGGTCGCGTTGGTCTTCAAGAGCCGCCCTGCGATGAAAGTTCGGGTGGAAGGTCACACGGACAATCGAGGAAGCAGAAGATTCAACACACGACTCTCAGGACGAAGAGCGCGCTCTGTGATGAAGTTTCTTGTCCGACAAGGTGTCGACAAATCGAGGCTGGAGTTTAAAGGGTACGGATTTGAGCGACCCATCGCGTCCAACCGTTCTCGTCGTGGGCGTCGATTGAATCGTCGTGTCGAATTCACGATCCTCAAACAATAAACGATCTCCACCAAAGTTTTCCAAGTCACACATAGCCCCTCCCCGCAAAGAGCAACATCCCCAAAGAGAAACCCTATCGTTCTTGCCTACGCAAATCCTCTGGCTTTCAAAATCAACTCCGTTTTACGCTCGTACAATCGTTGCTCCAACCCAACGGGGTAGCTGTGTGGGTTGACAAAGCGCTTGATTCCTTTGTGGAATGTCGCGAGCTGTGTGTGTGCGCGAGCCCGAATGTCATGGATGGATGGAGCTTCGTATACGAGTGAACCTGCTCGGAAGATAGGGACAAGCAGGTCTTCAAAGGGATCTGTCTCGGTCATGTGTTTTCGTCTGGTGTTGTCCGATGGGTCGATGATGACGTTGGTATCTGGACCAAGTTCTTCATCGTATAGCATGTCTGCGATAAAGTAGTTTGAACCACTGAATCTTCGGACTTGCTGAAGACCAGGGTTGGATATCTTGATGGATTGTTCGGAGAGTTTGATCTTGTACTCCCACTGTCCGTCTTTGTCTCTGAGCGCCGAGAGTTTGTAAACTCCGCCGAGCGCTGGTTGTTCGTGTGCTGTTGCGAGCCTCGTACCCACACCCCAGATGGCGATAGTGGCGCCTTGTTGTTTGAGGCTGTTGATCACGTATTCGTCGAGGTCGTTGCTCGCGATAATCTTGGCGTCAGGAAATCCTGCTTCATCGAGCAGGTCGCGAGCTTCGTTACTCAAATACGCGAGGTCTCCTGAGTCCAGCCGGATGCCGAGCATCTCATGACCGCTCTGGCGGAGCTGTTTCCCGATCTCAATGGCGTGTTTGACGCCCTGAATGGTATCGTAAGTGTCGACGAGAAAGACGCAGTTGTTGGGCATGGCTTTGGCGTATGTCTCGAAAGAGGCAAGTTCGGAGTCAAAGCACATGACCCAAGAGTGGGCGTGTGTCCCTTTGACTGGAATGTCGAAGATTTTACCTGCGAGGACATTTGAGGTGGCTGCGACGCCACCGATGTACGCGGCACGGCTCGCGGAGAGGCCACCATCGATACCTTGTGCTCGGCGAAGACCAAATTCGAGGACCGGATCACCTTTGGCGGATTGACAGATCCGTGCGGACTTGGTCGCGACAAGTGTTTGGAAGTTGATGATGGAGAGCAGCGCAGTTTCGACCAATTGGCACTGGATGATAGGACCTTTGACTCTGATCAGTGGCTCGTGAGGAAAGACGACTGTGCCTTCTGGGATCGCGTCAATGTCGCACTGGAAGGTCATCTCTTTGAGGTAATCGAGGTAACCCTGATCAAAGAGCGGTTTGTCATCATTCCCTGTGAGCGTGGACAGATAGGCAAGATCTTCTTCGGTAAAGTGAAAATCTTTCAGGTATTCGATGGCCTGACTTAATCCACAAGCGACGGAGAAGCCTCCTCCAAAAGGGTGCTTCCTGAAGAATAGATGGAATGCGGCCTCTTTCTCCGCGAGTCCAGCCTGCCAATAGCCGTATCCCATTGTGAGCTGGTATAAATCAGTGAGTAGTGCGAGGTTGTGTTTGTAAATCTGAGCCAGTGCGTTCATGATGTTGGCACCTTTCGTTGTTGGGATAGAGCGTATGGAGTGGAAGGGGGTTGGAGGGGTGGTCCGGCAAGTTTGGTGTGTGCTTTTTACGGCGGCATCAACGTGTGATCTTGAATCGCCAAACCTGCCCTTTATCCCACCCCGTGACGAGGACATATGAGTCGTCAGGGGCGATGTCAAGACCTGAGAGGCGGTCTTTAAATCGAATGCGTTTGATCTCTTTGCGCTTTGTCAAATCGACGATGGACATCGAGCGTCCTTGGTAATTCGCGCTAAATAGATATTTCCCATCGCTTGTGACGTCGATGGTTTTGGGCCACGAACCAACCCGTATGATCTTCTTTTTGCGCCCTGTATGTGCGTCTATGACGGCAATTGTGGCTGAACCTGTGTTGGACACATACGCTTCCTTACCATCAGGAGAGAGCGCGACATGCCTGGTGTTTCGACCTGTCCATACCATATGCTTGCGCTTCATTTTGTCGCCACACATGATCGCGAGACCTTCGTTCTCCCTCTTGGCACCTTGGCCACCAAAGTGACACAGGTAGATACATTTGCTGTCTGGAGAGATGGTCAGTCCACGAGGGCGATTCCAGACTCTGATCTGTTGGACAATTTTGTTGGTCTTGACGCTCACTTTTGCGAAGTATCCGTAAGGCCACCACCAACTTGAAAAGTAGACGTACTTGCCATTTGGCGCGACCGCGACACCCTTAGGATACAAATGACCCTTGATCCGGACGACAATTTTGTCCGTTTTGGTCGAGACTTTCCACAGCTCAGCTGGCGTGAAATTAGTCATATACACGTACTTTTTGTCTGGCGTGAAAGACATCTCCACAGGTGCGCCACCTGTATGAATGCGCTTGAGTTCTTTAAATGTTTTCATCGAGATCACGCTGTAACTCTTGCCACCGTAGTTGGTGACGTAGGCCTTTTTGCCATCTGGAGTGATCCCTACTTGTTTGGGTTGCTTGCCCACTTTGACGACACCTGCGGGGGTGACTTTGATAGAAGCCAACACCGTCCCCGGGACAAGCAAACATATCATCGCTATCAACCATTTCATCACGGAATCTTCTTTCTCCTTGTCCGGTTTGTGGGAATCATCATGTATATGTCACACGTAGATGTGGACGTTCTTGTCGAGGAATGTAACGTCTGAGAGCCAAAACTGCAATTTTTCCCCGGTCCTTGAAGCTCAATGGTACCAAACTTCTAGTAGCTTCATGAGGATGTTGGCTGTCGCGTGAAAAAGAACAGGCGCGAGGAGTGATCCCGTTTTTTGACGCATCATACCAAAGAGCAAAGAGGGAAAAAAAACGCCGAGCCTGTAAACTTGGTGACCGATCAAAAAGTGGGTAAAGGCGAACAGAATACTCACGACGAGGTTGGCGTAGCTGATCGGGAGTCCACGTACGTAGGAGGAAGGCCAGAGCGCTTCGAGGCGCGTTTGCAGATACCCACGATAAAAGAACTCCTCCGGGAGCGCGACCATCAACACCTGGATCAAGAGCAAATGCCAGAGCCATCCGAGGTCTTTAAAGAGCGTCCTCTGTGTGAGTATCGTCCGTTGTGGACCGCCTCGGACATTCTTGAGAGGAATGGCTTTGCCTGCCCTCGTGAGCTGCATCGTGAGTCGACTTCCATCGACTTGGATACGCAAAGGTTCGCCTTTGAGAGCGCCTGAAAATTTGATGTGAGAGCCGATCGCGTAGCCTTGCACCCACTGCCCACCACCAACCACGCGGATCTCGCCGTTACTTATAAGTTCACCATCGATTGGACGGTCCCATCGGATGGTCAATGTTGGACGGCGGTGGGGGACAAAGATCTGCACTTCATTCTTCACAGGTGGGCGATGTGGTTTTCCTTTGAGCCACCGAGGGAATTGTAGATGAGCATGTGACGATGTCCGCAGCTGTCTGTGATTGTACGTTTGCCATAAGTGATGGCCGAGGATGGAGGGAGTGAGGATGAGCAAAGAAGCGGTGAGCCACCATTTGATACTCGTCTGCCATTGTTTTGTATGGAATCCTACGATGGCAAGGGGGAGGTGGCGTTTGTGTAGGATGTACGCGGGGACGTAGACTTGCAGCAACATCGCGGCAGTCCAGAGGTATTGTTGGACGAAGGAGATCGTTCGGAGCTCGTAGAACAGCTTGATCAGGCCGATGGTGAAAATGTAAACGAGGAGTACGTCAACGAGGATGCGGGAGCGGCGTGTCATACTTTCAGGCTACTTTGGAGGCGTTTGGTTGCGCCTCAGCCTCTTGTTTGGGGGTGTCTTTGAGGACCTCATTGAGGCTCCCACTGCGATACCCTTGCAGATCCAAAGCGATGTACAAAAAGCCTTGCTCTTTGCATCGCTCTACCAACGTATCCCGTGTCTCCATTACCTGTGGAAACTCAGATGGATCGACCTCAATCCTCAAGATGGTGTCGTGGTATCGTGCCCTGAATTGTCGAAATCCAAGCTCACGTAAGATGCGTTCGCACTCTGTGACTTTCGCGATACGTTCGCGGGTGATCTTGGTGCCATAAGGGAAGCGCGAGGCGAGGCAGGCAATGGCGGGTTTGTCCCATGTGGGGAGTCCAAGTTCTTTGGACAGCTCTCGTACCTCTTTTTTTGTCAATTCGGCTTCGTCGAGTGGGCTGCGGACCTCGTACTTTTTGGCGGCGAGGCGACCTGGACGGTGATCTCCTCTGTCGTCGAAGTTTGCGCCGTCCATTACGGTCCCAAGATCGAGCGTGGCCGCTTTTTCTATCGCAATCCCGAAGAGTTCGTCTTTGCAAAAGAAGCATCGATTGGAAGGGTTGGCGCGATATTCTTCTCGCTCCATCTCATGTGAATCGACCCACATGTGTTTGACACCGATCAGGCTTGCGAGGCGCTCTGCGTCTTCTCGTTCCCATGGGGCCATCGAAGGGCTTCTCGCCGTAAGCGCGAGGATGTTGTCACCGAGGACATCGTGAGCGACACGCAGCAACAGGGTGCTGTCACAACCTCCTGAAAAGGCGACGACACCTTGTCCGATATCTGCGAGTATCTCCTGTAAACGTCTATATTTTTCGAGCATAAATGTCATTCCTTGTGATAGTAAACCGACACCTTCTACATATACTCATGGTAGGTCCAGGTGCCAAGGTCTGTCCACGACATTTCGCGCTTGTTGTGTTGATAAGCTTATGTACACTGCCGATATCTTTTTGGTTTGTCCTGTTGACAGAGCATCGCTTGTGTACAACCTTTCTCTTTTTGACAGCGACCCATTTGTCTTTGTGGTATATGTTTGCGCATGAATTATTTCTCTCTGTCTGGACGGTTTTGAATGGATCCATCAACTTCAATTCGTGTACTCTGTCTTGTCCCTGATCGAGCCGAATGTAAGCTCTTGAGTAGGGCGCTTGAGCGACTCCATTGTTCGCTACATTTTGCGCAATCTGTGCCTGAGTTTTTGGGAGCGCTTCACACCTTTGTGCCTTCGTTGCTGTTGATCGATGCGGCGATCAGTCCCGGTGGAGTACAGGCGCTCCTCGAAGAGCCCACATTCCCGAGATATCCTTCTGTGTTGATCGGCTTAAAGCCTGCAAATGATGCGTCCTTTGCGTGGGTCGATCAGGCGCTTACGAGACCTTATACATCGCGACAATTGCAGCAGATTGTGCGAAATGTGCTCGAACTGAAGACACCAGACGAGCAGCTCAGCGGAAGTTTTTCCTCGTTACTTCCGCCACCTTCGACACATCAAGATCCCCGCTTTGTCCAGCTTCGCGAGGAGATCATCGAGCTGTTGTGGCCCAAGATCACAAACTTGTTGGTCGAACGAATTGATCGGACAAAGTCCACGATGATCGGCGATATCACAGGGTGGTCGCTGCGTGAGTCACTCGATGATATGACTTTACAATCCTTCTCACGGCTGCTCGACAAGGCGCGACCTGGCGTGGAAGTTTTGCGCGGTGATCTCACCGCGATCTCCGCACCTGAGTTGTTACAGATGATCTCCATGCAAAAGCAATCGGGAATCCTCTCGATCCACTCCGGTCAAAAGTGGCTCAAGACATACTTGTGTGATGGGATTGTTTCTCAGGTGATCGGATACAATTTGGGGGATGCGTTCAAGCTTGGTCACTACCTCGTCTCGATGGGACATTTACGCTCACATGATCTCGATTGGTTTCTCAGTCAACACCGCTCCGGGCAGATGAAGTTTGGTGAGGAGTTGGTCCAGTTGGGCTATTTGAGCAAAGAGGATCTGGAGAAGGCATTCCTCCAACAAAGCACAGAGATGCTTTACGAGATGCTTCGTTGGAATGTCGGACACTTTTCGTTCTTCCGGCTCTCCGCAGATGCGCCTGAGATGCAACGGGCAGCGCGACTCTCACTGCGACTGGAGCCGCTTTTGTTCGAAGGGATCCGTCGGATCGATGAGTGGGCGAGAATCGAGCAAAAGATCAGGCCTGACATGATCCCAAGACAGCTCAATAAAGAACGCTCTATCCCCTCTCTCAACCAACTGGAGCTTGCGACGTACTCGCTTGTCAATGGCCAAAACTCTGTCCAGACAATTCTTCAATTTAGTAAACACAACGCTTTTGAAGTCAGCTCTGCGTTGTACAAGCTGCTCAAGGATGGTTTGATAGAGGTGTGAGCAAGCTCCCTCTCTTCTTTTTGACATGAGGTCACTGATGGCGAAATTGTTTTGGGTGTGTTTGTGTGTATGTGTGCTCTGGATGCCGCATCAGGTGTATGCGTTGAAGGTCACAAAGGTCGCAGAGTGGAAGGTCAAGGGGAGTCATGAGGGCGCTCGTTGGTCCGCCGACGGAAAACGGATTCTCTACTCACATCGAAGTGGTAAGACACGAGCGCTCTCGTTGTTCTTTTTGAAAACCAAAGCTTCCAAGCAGATCGCCAAAGGCACACTCGTGTTTTATCCGAGCTTTGGACCTGTCGGGACTGTGTTCGCGGGGCCCCCCAAGCAGCCCAACTGGAAGGGAGTGTTGTTTGCTTCCAAGAAGCCAAAAGGGAAAAAAGCCCCAAAGAAACCGACACCTGTCACGTCAGGGATCGTGATGTGGGGATATGGCAAAAAGAGCATCTTGTTCCCTGGGTGGAAACCACAATACTCGGCGATCGCTCGTAAGCTACTCTTTGAATTTAAGGGGATCATGTATCTGTGGGACCCGATGAAGTCGAGACGTAAAGGTCTGATGATACTTGGTCGTGGTGTTGCGCCTGTCTGGTCTGGTGATGGTCGCGCGATTGCTTTCCAGAAAACGCCATTTTTGATCAAAAAAGGCGTGCCTTCTGGGGGAGGCGTGGTGATTGTGGACATGCTCTTTCGTGCTGCACGTGTCGCAAAGGTCGGTGGACAGATCACATGGGCAGGCGATACGCAATCACTTGCGTACGTCTCTGTCGTGAAGAAGCCCCCATTCGTCAATGGCACAACAGGTGTGTATTGGAAGCCCTTGAAGGGAAAGAAAAAGCCTATCCTGTTGGCGATGCAAGCACATCAACCACACATGCCACCCACAAACATCTTCTCCTCCGACTGGGTCGCATATACCGATCATGTTGGAGTATGGGTGATGAATATCCAAAAGAAACAAAAAACACTTGTCGCAAAAGGGGCAAGTCATCCCCGTTGGTCCAGCGATGGCCTATTGCTTGTCAAACAGCGTGATACCTATGTTGTGTACAAGCCACATATTTTGCGTTGATACAAGCGAGTGTATGAGAGTTCTGGCGAGACTGTTTGATGGAATGTGCACAAGAGAGAGCGTGTGGAGTAAAAGGACTCCAGCGTTGGAGGTTCTTTTTCGCACAGAGTGTGGACTTGGGGGTTCTTTTTGTGCCTTCAATTTGCGTCTTACATTGAAATCGTTTACGTTTTTTAAGAATGGAAGGTTGGCATGTCTTTTGTAAAAGGCAGAGGCGAGTTTGATGGTTTGTGTTGAGTGGACCCAATTTTGAACACGCTTTACCACCGACGTCTTTTCCCCTTGTAGAATAATCAAAGGAAGATCCCATGAAAAAAAGAATGATGGCACTGGTTATGATGTCCCTTTTCTCCGCAGTTTTGTTCTCCGGCTGCGTGATCGTTTCGGGTCCTGTCGATGAAGGTTCTTTGTTGGTACGTTGGACATTTGACGGTGCAGCGTTTTGTCCTGCTGATGTACAAGATGTTGTGGTGCGCATTGATGGACTGGCTGATCAAGTTGTGGCATGTGAGAATGGTCAAATCGCGATCACTGGACTCGCTTCTGGGACTTACTCGATGCAGGTCCTTGGCATCGAAGATGTCGCAGGACAAGATGAGATCTCTTGGGAATCGAGTGTTGGCATTGCAGTCGATGTCATTGGTGAACGAGAGACTGTGATCGATGTTGATTTGTTACCGGCCCCCTGATGTATCGCAGCTACATTCCCCTCACCCCTTCCTATTGAAATTGCTTCGTCAACTTCCTCTTCAACGTCTTTAATCCCTGAATAATTCGTTTTCTGAGCTTTGTTTTCTTTGGCAGATTTGCGCTGTTCTTGGATGTTTGGCGAATATGCTGTCCTGGATCATGTTGGAAGCTCAAAAGTGCTTTGTTAAACGCGCTCAAATAATTACTTTGTTGGACTTGTTTGAGTGGCAGCGCTTGGTTTCGGGCGTGGTAGAGGACTACAGCTTTTGAGAGGTCTTTGGTTTGATCGAGGAGTTTTCGCAAGTAGATCGCAGCTGCGCGGATATTGGGTTGTGGGTAGAACAGGTTACCTTTGACTTCTTTGGGGTGTGTGTATGTGGGGAGGATTTGTGTGAGGCCGATGCTTCCACTTCTTCCCATCAAGGTAGGGCGAAAGTTGGACTCTACCCGTATCAGTGCTTTGAGCGCGCTTGAGGGGATTCTGTGGCGAATTGCTGCTGCATGAATTTCGCGTTCAAACCCAAGGGATAGTTTTTTTATATTGGGGGGTCCCAAGCGTTTTTTGGTCCACAAAACAAAGGCGTGAAAGCGTGCTTGGAGATGTGAGGTCTCAAAGTGATGGAATGGCTGTTGACTTTGTCCCTGACTCCAGCGATTCAGACCAATTACGCCGGCGATAAAGCCAAACAAACAGAGGATAAACAGAGCTGTGAGCCACTTGTCGATTTTTCCCCAGGCCCCGCGCTTTTGACGCGAGGGGAGGGGTTCTTTTTTGTTTGACGAGGTCGATGGTTTTTGCTTCCTTGGAGGATCGAGAAACGTTTTGTGATCATCGACGTAAGTGGGCGCGTCGTGTTTCCTTTGCTTTTTTGGTGTTTGCGTCCTTTGCTTTTTTGGCGTCTCTTTGGGTTTGCGGCTCTTTTGTTTGTTTGCCTTGGCTACTTTTGTATCTTGTTGCGTCCGCTCTTTTTGTTTGGACGTTGGCTTACGACTTGTCTTTTTGGGCGTTGCTGTTTTTTTTGGTCGTGGCATTTTGCCTCCACACTCCGACATATTTCACCATTTTATGGTATGGTTATGTGATCGATAGTTAGGTTCAACTGTACGGCAACCCCCCTCTCGAAGGCAATTTTTTGTCCACACCTTGATGCAAGACCCCAATCTGCACCATCTTGTTCGAGAGCTCCTGTTCAATGATTTTGAACAGCGGCCGTTACTTTGTATTGAAGATGATGTACTGGAAAGGAAAACAAAATGGAAAATGTTGTGACTTCTATTGAAGATGAAGTGTCTCTGAAGGAAAGAATCGAATGGCTCGAAGCACGATACGACAAATCAAACATGGACTTTATGGGCATTCGTGTTGAAGCCTATGATCCTGATCGTTCGATCGTCGCGATTGATGTTGATGAGCGTTTGTTCCAACCGACAGGCATCGTCAACGGTGGTATTTATGTTCTCCTGGCTGAGACCGCAGCATCAATCGCAGCAAATCTGTATCTTGATCCCCGCACACATGTTGGTTTTGGTATGGAGATCAACGCAAACCACCTTCGTCCTGCATCATCTGGGACGCTGTTTGCCATCGCGACACCGATACACCGCGGACGTACGACCCACGTCTATAACATCGATGTGGTCGACGATGAAGATCGAAAGATCTGTATCTCTCGTTGTACGATCGCCATTCGCGAAATTGACAACAAACAAGCCAAATCAAAATAGTTCGGATGGTCGCTTTGTTACTGAGGGAGGTCTCTAGTGGAACGCTGGAATGGATTTTTTCTCTTATTTATCATGATCACCGGGATGTATCTCGGTTGCGCTGGAACAACGCCGTGTGAGAAAGACGCTGATTGTCCCCAAGGTGAGCTTTGTCACCAGACCATTTGCATGCCGAAGCCAGACGCTTCTATCCAAGAAGACCACCAACATGCAGAGCACCCCTCTGAAAAGAACACCGATGGCGAAAAAGGCGAACCTGACGAAGAACCTGAAGATGTGGATGCGTCCTTTGAGCTTGTGATCCCTGATCCTGTACAAGAACGCCCTCCCAAAAAACCTGACACAGGCGAAAAAATGAGCGTCTCGGAACCCAAGCCCGAGCCTCTTCGTGAACCTGTTGTTGAAAAAGGCGAGCCGACCCGCTTACCCGACGAAACAAAATCCAAAGAGCCTGCTTCCGAGATGTCTTCTTGGCCAGGTGAGTCCATCAAAGAAAAACCCAAGCAGGAACCTGTCTTTGAGGAGCCTGTCCAACCTGATGCAGGTGTCGAGACAGCTTCTGAGCCTGTCACTGACATCATCCCTGATCAGCCATCCTCGCCCGATGTCGCCACTGAAAAAAAAGCAGAACCCGTCTTGCCAGAGCCAGAGCCAGTACTTCCAGAGCCAGAACCGGTGTATCCAGAACCCGAGCCTGTGTATCCAGAACCAGAGCCTGTGTATCCAGAACCAGAACCTGTGTATCCAGAACCAGAACCTGTGTTGCCGGAGCCCGAACCGATACCAGAGCCAAAGCCAGAGCCGAAACCTACAGTTGCATTTGGTCAGCCTTGTACGTCGGACAGTGATTGTCGGTACATTTGTAAAGATCCTGGAGGCTTGGGGACCAAGATTTGTACGAAGAAGTGCCAACTCAACATGGATTGTGCGAGCGATCAGATGTGTGAGGTTCATTCTGGAAGTTATGGTGCTTGTGTACCACGTTGCCAAAAACATAGCGATTGCAAGCCCTACAAGACGATGCTGTGGTGTAGCTACGAGGGCCATTGTTGGTTGAGTTGGAAGAACTTCGGCGCGCAGTGTTACGATGACGCGGAGTGTAAATCAGGGTTGTGTGCAGATCCTGGTGGACTTGGCTTCAAGATCTGTACAAAGCAATGTTCAAGCACAAACAATTGCGGTAGTGGACAGTATTGCAAGTCGGGTGGATTTTTGAGTTACTGTGTAGGGGCTTGTTCGGCTGTAAGTGATTGTGCCAAATTCGACTTTATTTACAACCAATGTATTAACAAAACATACTGTTGGTGGAAGCTTAATTAGTCCGTTTTGGCCTGATCATCTTGTGGGGGGAGCAAGGTGAAGGTGACTTTTTCCATCTCTTCATCGATGAGCACGCGATCATCAGGTGGCTCAGTAAACCAGTGAGCTGATTGTCCGGCTTTCCAGATAAAGACCTCCCCATTCATTAAGAGTCTCTTTTCATTTATGGCGTGGCTGATTTCCGAGAGTTGAACGTCTTCGAGATCACGGCCAATCGCTTCAAAGTGGGCTTGCTCAATGGGGTCGACAAATCTGTATCGTTGTCGGGCTGCGTAAGCGACATGATACCAGGAGGGGCGGTACATAACGCCGTTGAGATTGAGCCGTTTGGCCATGATGATGAGCAACTCGAAGGCTTCTTTTGCGAGACCGAGACCGGGCATTTCTTGTCCGGGCAATTTGGGACGTTTGTCGCTAAAATGAGCCCTTGGGTGTCTGAGGGTCAGCCAGTGAACGTACAAGAAGTCCTCCGTTGAGAGCCGTGTTTTTTGTAGGATGACTTCCAAAAGGACCTCTTGCTCCCCACGTAACTCTGAGTACAGCCTTAACCTTTCGCCATTGGCGGTGTTTTTGAATTCGACCTCAAAGTGATCATATCCAAGGCGCCGAATATGGTGGAGAAGGCCGTATTTGTAGAGGCTATATTCAACACCTTCTTTTGTGTAAAAGCCCATGTAGTGTTTCGGCTGGATTGTAGAAGCACCCATTAGCTCAGCGATGTCGTCTTCCGTTAAAAAGTTTTCGTCTTCGATGTCTGATAGGTAAAGTGTACTGGCGACGCTCTTGAAGTAAGACTTCATCGGGTCTTCATAGGAGGGGATATAGTGCATTTGTTCGAGAGAGAGGAGGGCACCTGTATTTGCGAGGACTTTCCATGAGGCCGGATGATAACCTCCGCCTGGCAACCAGACGCTCGGGACGCCATCCAGCGCTTTCATGATCTTCATGTCTCTCTTCTGTGCTCCTTCGATGGTCATGCCGAGCGTCCCCATGTGATCGTCAAGTAGGACGTCACCCCCAGCGATGACATACACGAGATCTGATTTGGGCATGAGGGCGAGCAAGTGCTCAAGTGCTTCGAGGACAACACTGTCACCACTGTTTTCGGGCAGTTGGATTTCGTCAACCCGCTCCAGCTCACCCCAACTCGTCCCACTGATCGAGCCTTGCCATACGAGAAGATCATCCCGCAAGCAGGCGGAGGTCCCATCTGGAGGGTGTGCGTCCAGATCGAGGACGCTGATCATGCCTTGGAATCCCTCTGACCGAAGCTGGGCGATACTCACAGCGATATCATTCACTGGACAAAGGCCACCTCCCGATTCTGGACCGGCGTGATGGAACCCACCCATCAAGTTGATGTTGGGTTTTTTGGTGCGAAGGCTTCTTTTCGCAGCTGCACAGGTTCCCCCACAGGCGAGTCGAACAGTGGAGATGAGCTCATCGACGACGACATCCCAGCGCTCAACACCAAAAATCCTTGCGAGATTATCGGGGTTTGTGAGCGATTCGAGGTAGGCATGTGAATGAACTCTACCCAGATCGCGATAGCTGATGCGTTCTGGTCGTTGAAATTGTTCGGCTGCGATCAATCTCTGTTTGAAGAGGTACCACGCGACAAAGTCAGCTCTTCGGGGCTCAAGTTGTGCGCTGTGTTCGATGGTTGTAAGAGGGAGTCGGTATTTTGGGTGGTACCAGACACCGACATTTGCGTTGACCCACCGTCTTTGTAGCGAATTGATCCACCGCTGAAACACACCCATGTTGATCCACCTTTCACCTGAGCGTTGTGTGTTTGTAGGACTTCTTTGTCTTTGGGCCAAGATACAATGTTCTATCGTACTTGACGACCCTTCATTAAGATGTGGATTGTACCATTTTGATCCGAAAGTTTTTTTCTAGTAGGATAGCAGCTCCTTTTTGAGAACGATGTAGGAGTCATGATGAAAAAGTCATACAGTCTGACAGTATTGTGTAGTCGTGTGTTATTTGCGTTTCTTTTTGTGTCTTTGTTTTGGGCGTGCTCGGATCAAGTGTCGAACAATGGAGAAAAGACCGTCGCGGACGGTGGAACGAACACAGAGGTAAAGAAACAGGAGATCAGAGGGGCTGGTCCTGATAAAGAGGTCGATCCTGGTAAAACGGGTCCGTACACCGTAGGAGTGACGACGTGGCGCTTGACTGATCCTTCGCGAAAAGATCCGGCGACAGGCAAAGACATGCCTATGGTTGTGGAGGTCTGGTATCCAGCGGTCGACTCTGCGAAGGGCTCAAAGACGGATGGGTACGATGTCAAGACAGATGCGCCTGCGAATGTGCAAGCTGAGTTGAAACGGCTTGGTGGTGAGATCCCCGTTCTTAATCAAGATGCCCACCGCGACGCTGAGCCTCTTCGTGAAGAAGGTCCTTATCCACTGATCTTGTTCTCACATGGTAGCGGAGGGATTCGGTATCAGTCTGTTTTCCAAACAGTTCACCTCGCAAGTCATGGATATGTCGTGGTCTCTCTCGATCACCATGGTAACACGATGTATGATCTGATCATGGAGCGAGAGGTGTCAGCTGGGGGGATCGCTCGATTTGCTGCGTCTCGGCCTGTTGACATGAAGTGGTTGTACGATCTGGTGAAGGAGCGTGTGAACAAATCGGGTGATCTTCTTCATAACTTTGTTCGCGTTGAAGATGTTGGTATCACGGGTCACTCCTATGGTGGTCTGACCTCTATCCTTTCGACAAAAACGGTTCCTGAGATCAAAGTCTCCATTCCACAAGCTCCTTATACATTTTCTGGATATGGTGGCGTGAAGTCCGAGTTTATCGCAAACACACCTGTGATGGTGCTCGCTGCACAACAGGACAACACGCTCGATTACCAGGAGGAGCAAAAGGGATTCTACGACAACATGATCAAAGGAGAATTCTTTGGTGCGGAGAGACATTTGATCACATTGAAGCGGGGAGGACACTTCAGCTTTAGCAACATTTGTGATTTTGATCTTGCGAGCTTTGCGGACAAGATCGGTATGGGAAGTTCGGTTCAAAATATCCTCTCTGACGGTTGTTCCGTTACTGACAACACGCCGATCAAAGAAGCGCACAAGTGGATCAATTACTATTCAACGGCGTTGTTTAACGTGATCTTGCGCAAGAGTGAGAGCAGTCGAAAGTACCTCAAAGCAGTCGAAAGTGATGAGATCACATACACAAGCGCAAAACCTTGAGGATTTATTTGTCAATGAAATCAGTGTTTTGTTGCTTTTGTTGATTTTTTGTTGAAAAAGTTTGAACTTCTCTTTGGGGGCAGGCGTAGTACATAGCGAACGGGATGAAGAACACAACACATCATCCCACTTCAACAAACAATCCCGCCTTTCTAAAAAGGCCGTCAATACAAGGAATCATGACAATGTATATCAACATCCAACCAGCCACACCGAATACACTCGGACAGCAAAATACAAATGGAAATGGCTGTGGGAATGGCTTCACGTTCCCGGTGTGTGGATGTCTATGTACACCCGTCGTCTTACCGGAAGGCCCCGAATTTGGGGGCTTGTGTGAAAGACTTCGAGAACATGGTTCAGGTGGCTGATTCAATCTTTCCAATCTGATTGAGTTTCGCTAAAACCGCCTGAGCCACTTGGTTCAGGCGGTTTTTTTGTGTGCTCAACTTTTTCTCCAACATTTTTTCTGGAATCGTCTAATGGTAGGACAGTGGGCTCTGAACCCATAAGTCAAGGTTCGAATCCTTGTTCCAGAGCATGTGCTTGAATATATCTAAGTGTTGATATGTTTGGGTGTATGGCCCCTTCGTCTAGTGGTGAGGACATTGGCCTTTCACGTCAAGAGCACGGGTTCGAGTCCCGTAGGGGTCATCTTTTCGGAATGTAGCGCAGTCTGGTAGCGCACCTGCTTTGGGAGCAGGGGGTCGCAGGTTCGAGCCCTGCCATTCCGACTGAGTGTTTGTTTCTCGTTTCTTGTGTCTTGCCAATCGAAGCTATCTGGGATAGCAGCGCTCTTGTAAAGCGCGAAGGCGGTTCGATTCCGACGGTTGGCTGGTTTGAATATTATTTTTATATGATAGATTCTCTCATTTTTCCAGAGTGATGAAAGGGTATCATGGCTGGCTGTTAACCAGTTCTTCTGGGTTCGAATCCCAGCTCTGGAGCGAATAAAGACGATAATTAGAGTGTGTTTTTATCAATCGTCAATTGCGTGTGTCGTCCAATGGTGAAGATGTCTGGTTGCCATCCAGGGGATGCAGGTTCGATTCCTGTCACACGCACTTTCGTTTTTTCTATACAAACGGGATGAAGGCTTGATGGTAAGCCGCCGGCCTTGGACACCGGAGAGTGCAGGTTCGACTCCTGTCATCCCGACGATTGAATATGCCCTTGAAGTAGTTGTGGAAACTATTCCTTGTTCGTACCCAGGAGATCGGAGTTCGACTCTCCGCAGGGGCTCGATTGGCACTGTGACTCTGGGAGTCATTGAGTCTGCAAAACTCATGAGTCGGGTTCGATTCCCGGCAGTGCCTTTGTTTTGATAATAAGCGTGTGTCGTCCAATGGTGAAGATGTCTGGTTTCCACCCAGAAGATGCGGGTTCAATTCCTGTCACACGCATCATCATTTTGCCGTAGTGGCCCAATTGGCAGAGGCGTTCGATTCAAAATCGAAAGGTTGTGGGTTCGACTCCCACCTACGGTATAGATGCCGCAATGGCCCAATGGCAGAGGCAGCAGGCTTAAACCCTGTACGGTGTGGGTTCGAATCCCACTTGCGGTAAGGTCTCTATTTTCGAAGGAGAATAGTCAATCGCTCCAATGGTGAAGTGGATGTCACGTTGGTCTCCTAAACCGAAGAGCCAGGTTCGATTCCTGGTTGGAGCATAGATATAAGGCCATCGGATGCAAAAAAGGATACAGAAAAAGAAACGTCCGTAGAGGTTGTTGCTGAAGCCCCAAGCATCGTTATTCGTCGTTGCAATAGCGTTGCTATTGCGCCTT
>MDTD01052991.1_pt1 | contig 82384 bp, 81 predicted proteins | sample 811221 | NCBI WGS metagenome assembly MDTD01 (sample SAMN05326646, study PRJNA326480) | marine metagenome | isolation source: seawater | place: Pacific Ocean: South West | collected 2011 | reverse complement strand
GGGTCCCGCAGCAGCACCGAAAAGGGGTATTTGATGCGTGCAATCTTCGGAATCTTTCCGCTACTGGTCGTTCCGGTGGCCCTCTACAACCTTCTGGCCGTCATGGCTGGCGGTCCGGCCACCACAACCAATGAACTGGGCCAGATCGTTGCCAGCGACATGGCCCCGCTCCAGGCGGTGCTGAACGAGACTTTCTTTACCCTGCCCATGATTTCCGGCGTGCGGTGGGTGCTGACACAGGGCGATGCCATCCTGCTGTTGTCGATCGTTTTCCTGTTCCTGGAAATCCTGAAATCCACCAGCACCGGCACTTCGACCATCATCAATCACGCGATTTCGATGATGCTGTTCATTCTGTGCCTGATCGAATTCCTGCTGGCGCCGAACTTCGCCACCTCCACCTTCTTCATCCTGATGTCGATGACGCTTCTGGATGTGCTGGCCGGCGTGGTGGTGACCATCGTGTCTGCCCGCCGCGACTTCGGGGTCGATCACGGCTGAGCCTGACCGGACAGGTTAGAACGGAAAAAGCCCGCTCAACCGAGCGGGCTTTTTTGTTTCCGGAAGGCGCGCGGGCGTCAGTCCTTGCGGTAAAGCTCTGCCAGCTGGTCCTGAATGGCGGACATCTGGGCCTGCATGTTGGCCAGCGCCTCGGCCTGCATTTCCATCATGGAGCCGGCCGGAGACGAGGATGACCCCGGCTTCTGCGGCTTGGTCGAATTGTAGAGCGTCGGCATGAACATCTTCATGGCCTGCTCGAACATCACCATGTTCCGGCGGGCCTGTTTCTCGAACATGGTCATCGGGTTGGCCGCTTTCTGCCATTCCTTCTGCGCTTCGGCGAAGGAATTCATCGACATGTCGAGGAAGGCCGGCAGAAAGGTCTGCGCGCCGCCGCCATAGAAGCCGATCAGCTGGCGCAGGAAGTTCAGCGGCAAGGCGCCCTCGCCCTTGGTTTCCTGCTCGAAGATGATCTGGGTCAGAACCTGACGCGTCAGATCCTCCCCCGTCTTGGCATCCCGGACCTCGAAATCCCGACCCTCGCGGACCAGTTCCGACAGGTGATCCAGCGTCACATAAGACGATGTCGACGTGTCGTAGAGGCGCCGGTTTGCGTATTTCTTGATGATGATTGGCCCCGTAGAGCCCGTCCCTTTGACCATTTTCATCCCTCAGCTTTCCCCATGGGAAAAGCAATTTTTGTGCTATGCCGCATAATCTCGCATAAATTCTGCATGCGACCAATGCGCTATTGAAGTTCCTGCGACAGTAGCGCTAAGCGTGTTGCAGTGCAAAAAATCCAGGGAGGAGCACCCATGTCCAAAACGGTTCTGGTCACAGGCGGTACACGCGGTATCGGTCACGCCATCAGTGCAGCCATGGCAAAAGCCGGCTACAAGGTGGCGGCAAACTATGCCGGTAACGATGAAGCCGCCAAGGCAACGGCCGACGAGCTCGGCATCCATGTCTACAAGTTCGACGTTGCCGATTATGACGCCGTCGGCGCTGGCATCGCCGCCATCGAGAAAGATCTCGGCCCCATCGACATCGTCGTCAACAACGCCGGCGTGACGCGCGATGCGCCGTTCCACAAGATGACCAAAGACCAATGGCAGCAGGTGATCGACATCGATCTCACCTCCGCCTTCAACGTCACACGCCAGGTGTGGGATGGCATGCGCGAGCGCAGCTGGGGCCGCGTCATCAACATCTCTTCGATCAACGGCCAGAAGGGCCAGTTCGGCCAGGCAAACTATTCCGCCGCCAAGGCCGGCCTCATCGGTTTCACCAAGGCGCTGGCCCAGGAAGGCGCCAAGAAAGGCATCACCGTGAACACGGTCTGCCCCGGCTACATCGACACCGAAATGGTGCGCGCTGTGCCTGAGAAAGTGCTCGAAAGCATCATCTCGACCATCCCGGTCGGCCGTCTCGGCAAGCCGGAAGAGATCGCCTCCATGTGCGCCTATCTCGCCAGCGACGATGGCGCGTTCATCACCGGCGCGACGATGACGGTGAACGGCGCGCAGTATATCGCCGGCTGAGCCTGTTTCATTCCGGAACAAACAAACGCCCTCCCCTGCCGGGAGGGCGTTTTTTCATGTCAGCGCATGATCATAACCGGACCAAAACGGATCAGGCCGTGCCCCGGCATGACCAGACATGACCATGCCGGACCATAACGGACTTCCGCGGATCAGACCGTCAGGACGATCTTGCCGAAATGCTTCTGGCTGGCCTGGTGGGCGAAAGCGTCGGCGATCTTGTCCAGCGGGAAGGTGGAATCGATCACCGGCTTGATGCCGTTCGCCTCGAGGGCGTCGATCATGTCTTCCTGCATGCGGCGCGAGCCGACCGTGATGCCGGACAGGGTGATGTTGCGCGAGAACAGCGCCGCGGTCGGCACTTCGCCCGACACGCCGGTCAATACGCCGATCAGCGAGATATGCCCGCCCGGGCGGCAGGCCGCGATGGACTGGGCCATGGTGCCCGGCCCGCCGATCTCGACGACTTCATCCACGCCGCGGCCGCCGGCCAGCTTGAAGGCTTCGGCGCCCCATTCCGGCGTTTCCTTGTAATTGATCACATGATCGGCGCCGAGGGCTTTCAGCTTCTCCAGCTTTTCCGGCGAGGAAGACGTGGAGATCACCCGGCAGCCGGCCGCCTTGGCCAGTTGCAGCGCAAAGATCGACACGCCGCCCGTGCCCTGGGTCAGCACCCAGTCGCCCGGCTTGATCTTGCCTTCGGCCACGATCCCGCGCCAGGCGGTCAGCGCCGCACACGGAAGGGTCGCGGCTTCTTCAAAGCTCCAGCCCTCCGGGATGCGGGTGAAGGCGGTTTCGGGCGCGGCCACGAGTTCGGCGCCAAATCCGTCTGCCCCGTCTCCGGGGACGGAATTGAACCCTGCCGCCTCGATCTGGCCGGACTGCCAGCCGGGGAAGAACAGGGACAATACCTTGTCGCCCACTTTCCACTTGGTGACGCCCTCGCCAACAGCGACCACTTCACAGGCGCCGTCCGACATGGGGATACGTCCGTCGGGGGTCGGAATGCCGCCCATGACGACGACGAAGTCGTGATAGTTGAGGCTGGAGGCGCGCACACGCACCAATACTTCGCCCGGGCCCGCAACGGGATCGGGACGGTCTTCGATGACGAGATTGCCGGGCCCGCCAGGCTTCTTAACAGCAGCAACTTTCATGGGGTCTTCCTCCTGAATTTTTCAGGAGGGGACGGGCCCCGCCCTAGGGTAAGTCAAGCAGAACCGGCGCGGGGTCCAGGCCTCGGCCCGGACCGCCACAGAGGCACTCAGGCGTTTTGCGCCATCGCCGCGATTCGCTCTTCCCGCAGGGTCTTGCGGCGCACCTTGCCCGCATCGTCGCGGACCGCTTCGCTGACATATTCGAAGCTCTTCGGGATCTTGTAGCGCACCAGCATTGTGGAGAGGTGGGCCGCCATGTCGGCCTCGTCCACCGCGCCTTCGGGACGGCAGATCACAGCATGCAGGCGCGCGCCCATATCCTCGTCCGGCAGGCCGATCACGGCGGAAGAATGCACGCCCGGATAGGCGTCGATCGCGGCTTCCACTTCGGCCGGATAGATGTTCGCCCCGCCCGACAGGATCATGTCGGACAGGCGGTCTGTCAGGTAGAGATAGCCGTCTTCATCCAGATAGCCCATGTCGCCGAGGCTTTCCCAACCGCCTTCGATCGATTTGGCTTCAGCGCCGATATAGCGATAGGTCGTGCCTGCCCCGTCGAGCGGGCGCATGAAGATCTCGCCGACTTCGCCGGGCGGCAATTCCTTGCCGGTCTCGTCGACGACGATCATTTCGCACGCTTCGACTGGCTTGCCGACAGAGCCGCGATGCTCCAGCCATTCCGTGCCCTGAATGATTGTCGTGCCCTGCCCTTCCGTACCGGCATACAATTCCCAGATGACATCGCCGCCGAGCCATTCGATGAAACATTCCTTCAGCCAGGCCGGGCATGGCGCCGCCAGGTGCCACAGCGCTTTCAGGCTGGAGAGGTCATACTTGCCCCGCACCTCTTCCGGCAGCGCCCAGATGCGGCGCATCATGGTCGGCACAGTGTAGACGACGTCGATCTTCAGCCGCTCGATGGTTTCCAGCGTCTTCTCGGCGTCGAAGCGTGTCGTGATGGCGACGGTGCAGCCCTTGAACAGGGCAATCATCGCCCACATGAACGGGCCATTGTGATAGAGCGGGCCCGGAATCAGCATCGCCCCCTGCACCGGGATTTCCAGATAGGGCAGTTCCGGGTCCCAGGCGGCCGGGATCTTGGAGACGATCAGTTTCGGCCGGCCGGTGGAGCCGCCGCTGGTCATCGCCTTGATCGAGGCGGCCATACGCTCCGGCAATTCCGTATCCGGAAGGGTCGCGTCCGGCTCGTAATTCTCCGGCACCGACGGCGTGTCGCCATATTCACCGGCCGGAACGCCGACAACGAGGGACGGCTTGCCAAGCTCCACGATCTGGTCGCGCTCATGCTTGGGCAGGCGCGCGGAGATCGGCTGCGGCGTGGCGCCCGCCTTCCAGGTGGCGAGGCAGGCCGCGAAGAATTCGATCCCGTTCGGCAGCGCGATGGTGACGAAATCGTCCTGTTTCACACCCAGCTTTTCATAGGCCCGCGCCAGGCGGTTTGTGCGCCGGTCGAGCTCGGCCCAGCTGATCTGGACTCCCTCATGGTCAATGGCCGGCCGGTCCGGCTGTTGCGCCGCCCAGAAAGCCACAATGCGTGAAAGCGTGATGATCGCCACAGGTTTCCTCCTCACCCAAGTCTAATTTTCTTGTCTATATATCCGCACGTTTCAGGAGGCGTTGGAAGCCCTCCCAGAACTCCGCGCGCTTGTCGTCGGTTTCCATCAGGATCTCGTGCATCGCACCCTCGATGGTGACGTGCTCGCAATCCGGCAGCCGTTTGCAGATCGAGGTATGGGTCGCATTGTCGACCAGCTGTTCCTCGGCGGCCGAGGCGACGAACACCGGAATGGTCACCGTGCTCAGCGTCTTTGCCTTGGTAAAGCCGGCCAGGATATCCAGCGACGCGCCGAGCCAGCCCCAGGTCACCGGGCCGAGTTCGAGGTCCGGCCGGGCATCGACCAGGTCGCGCTGCAGCTGCCAGTGCTTCTTGTCATGGGTGACGATATTCGTCTCGAACGTCTCCGGCGGGCCGGGCTGGACGGCATAATCGCCGGACCGGCCCGTCGCGCGCATCGCCCAGACGAGATAGCGCATGCCGAGGAATTTCGACTTGATCCCCCACATCGGCGCGCTGAAGGCGGCCGCGTCCACTTTCACGAGGCCATCGGCAATGGCGGCCAGCGCAATCGCCCCGCCCATGGAATGGGCCAGCGACACGTAAGGCCGCGGCAGGCGGTCATCGAGGGCTTCCAGCCCATTGGCCAGCGCGCCCATGAACGTCTCGAACCGGTCGATATGACCCTTTTTCGAATCGTCCAGCAGGCGGTCCGACAGGCCCTGCCCCGGCCAGTCGAGAATGACGACGGCAAAGCCCATGGTCTGCAGCTCGCGCCCGACCTCGAAATATTTCTCGATGAACTCCGTCCGCCCGGGGCAGACAATCACCGTGCCGCGCGGCTTGTCCGGTGCCAGCGCCGGGGCGATGCAGGCCCGTAGGTTCCGGCCGCCCGTACCCTTGAACCAAACGATCTCAGCCCCCTTCGGCGGCGGATTGCCGGGGACGAGGACGAATTCGGTATCCGGCGGCAGAGGCGTGTCCATGCAATTTTATCCCAGACGGAAAAGGCCGCCCGCAGGGTGTCCCGGGGCGGCCTGACCTGTCAAACCCGAAGGGCTGCTCGCCTTAGGAGAGCGCCTTCATCAGGCTCTGAAGCTGCATGGCAACCGACATGTCGCCTTCAACTTTCAGTTTCCCCTGCATGAACGCCATTGTGGCGTCGAGGCCGCCGGAGGCGATCTTCTTGAAGTCTTCCCAATCAACCTTGATCGTCGCATCCGCAGCGTCGTCAGAGTTGTTGGCCACGCCATTCATGCCGTCGATGAAAAGTTTGCCGGCGTCGCCGAAGTCAAATTTTACTTTTTTCTTGAAGTCGCCGCCTGCGGAAACAGCGTCATTGGCCTTGGCTGTAAGTTCTGCGAGATCCATGAGATTCCTCCTTGGGATGGATTTGAAGCGATAAAGCAGACCCCCGGTATGAAAATCAAGGAAAAGCTGTGTGACATACCGTACCGTAAGGGACCGTGAGCGGGGCGTTCCCGTCCCGGCGCGGCCCGGCCGCCGGACCACCTGAAATATTGTAAGGGCCGTTTCAGATCTGCTTGACCTTGCGCTGCGGAAGCGTGGAAGGTCGCGGCATGAGTTGGGAAAAGTCGATTGAAGAACTCCGCCGCCGTGAACGGCTGGCCGAGAAAATGGGCGGCGAAGAGCCCGTCGAACGCCAGCGCGGACGCGGCAAGCTGACCGTCCGCGAACGGGTCGCCTTCCTGGCAGATCCCGGCAGCTTCCACGAGATCGGCAAGATTGCCGGCAAGGCCACCTATTCTGCCGATGATGAGCTGGAAGCGTTCCTGCCGTCCAATTCCGTCACCGGACGAGCCACCATCAATGGCGAATCCGTTGCGATCCTCGCCGATGATTTCACCGTGCGCGGCGGCGCTTCGGATGCCTCGATCCGGGGCAAGCTGATCATGATGATCAAGATGGCTGCCGAATACCGGATGCCGCTGGTCCAGATGATCGACGGCACGGGCGGCGGCGGGTCAGTGAAGTCGCTGGAACAGGACCCGCGCACCTATATTCCCGAAACGCCCGGCTGGGACGAGATCGTCCACGGCATGTCACAGGTGCCGTTCGTCTCGCTCGCGCTCGGCCCCTGCGCCGGCATGGGCGCGGGCCGGGTCGCGGCCAGCCATTTCTCGGTCATGGTCAAGGAACTCAGCCAGGTGTTCGTGGCCGGGCCGCCGGTGGCGATCGCGCTGGGCGAAAACGTCACCAAGGAAGAACTCGGCGGCTGGAAGATCCAGGCGCAGAACGGCACGGTGGACAATGTGGTCGACAGCGAAGCCGACGCCTTCATCACGGCGCGGCGCTTCCTGTCCTACCTGCCCCCGTCCGTACACGACCTGCCTGAGCGCACCTCACCGGCAGACCATCCGGACCGGAAAGAAGAGAGCCTGCTCTCCATCGTGCCGACCGACGGGAAGACGCCCTACAAGCCGCGCAAGATCATCGATGCCACGGTCGACCATGGCAGCTTCTTCGAGATCGGTAAGGAATGGGGCCGCGGCATCGTCGCGGGCCTCGCCCGGATCGACGGCTATCCGGTCGGCATCCTGGCAGGCGACCCCTTCTTCCTGGACGGGGCGTGGACGGCAGATGTCTGCGACAAGGTCACCCGCCACATGGATCTCTGCTCCATGTTCCACCTGCCTGTCATCCACTTTGTCGATTGTCCCGGCTTTGCCGTGGGCGTGAAAGCCGAGACGGCAGGCGTCACCCGCGCAGGCGTGCGGGCGATGACTGCGGTCTACCAGGCCGACGTGCCGGTCTGTTCCGTCGTCATACGGAAGGCCTATGGCCTGGCCGGATCGGTGATGATGAACCAGTCAAGGACCAAGTGGCGCTATTGCTGGCCAAGCGGAGACTGGGGCAGCCTGCCCATGGCCGGCGGCATCGAGGCGGCCTTCCGCAAGGAGCTCGCCGAGGCCGAAGACCCCGACGCCCTGAAAGAACAATTGTACCGGAAATTCGAAGCGATCCGCTCGCCCTTCCGGACGGCGGAAAGCTTTCTGGCGGAAGAAATCATCGACCCGCGCGACACTCGGCCCCTGCTGGTAGATTTCATCCATCACGCCTGGCGGACCCTGGAACCCGGCGTGCGCAAGGTCGGATACCGGCCCTGACCGAAGCCAGGGCCAGTATCAGGGTAGAAGCCCCCACTCTCCCCTTAGATTGAGGTCAGAACTTCTTTTGCCGCCGCGTGGCACTTGTCGATCTCGTGATCGAGGCCAACGCAGATGCGGGTCCAGTTCGGCAGGTCACTCCAGCGTTCGCCAACCACGCGGACACCGCGGTCCATCATCTTCGAAGCGAAGTCTTTCGCCGGCATGCCGACATCCATGTAGATGAAGCTGCCCTGCGGGTCCGGTGCGATCGGACGGCCGAGGTCTGCCGCCATCGCGACCAGCTTCTGACGCCCACGGATCATGGTGGCACGCATCTTTTCAAAATGGGCCGTATCCTTGACGCTGGCGATACCGCCGACGAGGCCGAGATAGTTCACGTTCGACAGACGGCCGGTCTTGCGCATGTCCATCGCCATGTCGGCTGGCATCAGGCCATAGCCGAGACGCTGGCCGGCCATGCCGTAGATCTTCGAGAAGGTCCGCGCGACGATAACCGGCTTACCGGCTGCCACAAATTCGGACATCACATTGCCCGGATAGTCATCTGACATGTCGAGATAGGCTTCGTCGACGAAGACCGGAACCTTGTTGCTGACGTCTTCGACGAAGGCTTTCAACTGTTCCGTCGGGATCGTCTTGCCGGTCGGGTTGTTCGGGTTGCAGAGATAGACCGCGCCGGTGTCAGGGCCAACACGGGCCGCGATGGCTTCCATGTCGTAGCCCATGTCCTGGGTCAGCGGCATGTAAACGACTTCGGTGCCGGCCTGCTCGGCAACGCGCGGCACGCCTTCATAGGTGATGGCGGAGGTGACGATCTTGCCGCCGTTCACATTCACCCAGTCGGAAAAGGCGGCGAGGATCGGGGTCGAACCATTGGTGACCAGCACCTGCTCCGGCGCGACGCCTTCTTTCGCCGCTATCATCTCGGCGAATTTCATCACGGTCGGATAGGTGTAGCGGTAGAGATTGCCCGCTTCGGCCTTGATCGCCTCAACGGCCATCGGCGACGGGCCGTAGGGGTTTTCGTTCGACGACAGGATGGCAATCGCATCCGGATCGACGGCATCATTGGCCGGCGTGGCGGCAGTGGCCGTCTCCGAACAGGCCGACAGGGCCGTCGCTGCGCCAACGGCGCCGGCACCCGCCAGCTTCATCAGGCTGCGGCGGGAAGGAGAAAAGAGCGGTTCGCTGGAAAATCTGGTCATGGCCTTGAGTCCTTAGAATGGTCCGGAGGGTCTCTCACCGAGGCTGGAGGACCGGCGCACCCTCCGAAGCGCCGGATATGGCGAGACGATCCGTCCCGCCTGCAGCCTCCGCAACACAAAGGTCGCCCGGCCGGGGAATCCGCCGGCAATTGCATCCCTGCTGACCAGAATCGCCTGACAGGCGGGCGCAGTTGGCACTCTGCGGCGGGCCGAACCGGCAAACGGACGCCCTTCCGTGACGGCCACGCCGCAATTTTTCGCTTTACGAGCGGAATATTGCCTTTTTCCGCGTTTCATGTGGGAGTTGCGTCCAGTGGAGGGACAATCATGAACATCAAAGCATTCCGTATCGCGCTGTCTGCGGTCACCCTGTCGATGCTCGCCCTGACGGGTTGCGGCGGCCCCGGCGCCAGCCGCGACTCCGCCCGGCCGATGGGCGCGCCCCCTCCCCCGGCTGAAATGTCCATGGGCGCGAAGTTTGCCGCAGACGGCGACATGCTCATGGAGGAACTGGACGCAGGCGGCGGCCAGGCGGGCGGCGAAACCGTGGCCCAGCAATACATCGCCTATTCCCACTCCCTCGGCATGCGCCTGCCGGTCGCGGCGATCGAGCCGACGCTGCAGGGGCATATCGATGCCTGCAACAAGGCCGGGCCGGCCGTCTGCATGGTGACGAATTCCTGGATGAATGCCTATTCCGAGGACGAGGCCTCCGCCTCGCTGAACCTGCGGGCGACGCCTGCCTGGATCGACCAGTTCCTGAACGGCGTCGAGGCAGAGGCAGAAGCCGCAAAGGGCGAGATCACCAACCGCCAGACCACGGCCGAAGACCTCACCGTCTCCATCATCGACACCGATGCCCGCCTGAAAGCGCAGCAGACGCTGCAAGCCCGGCTGGAGCAGTTGCTGGCCGACCGGCCCGGCAAGTTGGGTGAATTGCTGGAAACCGAGCGCGAACTCGCCCGCGTGAATGGAGAGATCGATTCGCTGACCTCCTCCCTCGCCGCCCTGCGCCAGCGGGTGAACATGAGTGAACTGTCGGTCAGCTACGAAACCAAGCGCAACCCGGTGTCGCAAGGCGCGCTGCAGCCGCTGGCCCGCGCCTTCGGGGATTTCTTCTATAATCTGTCGAGCGCGCTCGCCGCCGTGATCACGGCCTTTGCCGTAGGCCTGCCCTGGCTGATCCTGATCGGTGTGTTCGTCTGGATCTGGCTGAAACTGATCTGGCCGCGCGTCCGCCGCAAGAAAAGCTGAGGCGCCCTTCCCCCAAAAGCAAAGCCCCGCGGATCGCTCCGCGGGGCTTTGTCTTTAAGGAATGAAAGATCAGGCCTTCGCGGCGACCTTCTTCTTTGCTTTCGGCTTGGTGCGGCCGAGCAGCAGGTGCGCGATTTCCTTCGGCACGACCATCAGCATGTCGTGGACGGCACGGTCCCAGTCGTCGAGGATTTCCTTGGCCCGGACAGAGCCCGTGCGGCGCACATGCTCTTCGATCAGGGCCTTGGCCTCGCCGATATGCTCGGTCGGCATTTCCGGCAGCGGGTACCAGTCGATCGAATCCGGGTTGGCGATGCGTTCGAACCGGTTGGTCGGATCCCAGATGAAGGCTGCCCCGCCCGTCATGCCGGCGCCGAAATTGTCGCCTGCAGGGCCGAGGATCACCGCGCGGCCATTGGTCATGTATTCACAACCATTGGCGCCGCAGCCTTCGACCACCGTCTTCGCGCCGGAGTTCCGCACCGCGAAACGCACGCCCGCCGTGCCGGACGCGAACAGCTTGCCGCTGGTTGCGCCGTAAAGACAGGTATTGCCGATGATCGCATCGCCGGAGGCCGAGCGCCGGTCTTGCGGACGCGGAGCCACGACGATGGTCGCCCCCGACAGGCCCTTGCCGACATAGTCGTTGGCATCGCCGATGACTTCGAGCAGCAGGCCCTGCACCGAGAAGGCGCCGAGCGACTGGCCCGCAGACCCTTCGAGCCGGATATGCAGCCGGCCTTCCGGCAGGGCATGCATGCCGAACTTGCGCGTGATGGCGGAACTGGACCGTGTGCCGATGGCGCGCATCGTGTTCTGCACATCATATTCCAGCTGCATCTTCTCGCTGCGTTCGAAGAACGGCTCTGCGTCGCGCAGGATCTGGGCGTCCAGCGTGTCCGGCACTTCCTCCCGGTGGGTCGGCTGGTAGACGATAGGCTTGTCGGTATCGACCTGAACCAGGAGCGGATTGAGGTCGAGGTCATCGAGATGCGTTGCGCCGCGGCTGACCTGGGCCAGAAGGTCTGTCCGGCCAATGGCCTCATCGAGAGACTTCAGGCCGAGCGAGGCCAGGATCTCGCGCACATCTTCGGCGATGAAGCTCATCAGATTGACGACCTTCTCCGGCGTGCCGGTGAAGTGCGCGCGCAGGGCTTCGTCCTGCACACACACGCCGACCGGGCACGTATTGGAATGGCACTGGCGTACCATGATACAGCCCATGGCCACCAGCGAGGCCGTGCCGATGCCGTATTCCTCGGCGCCCAGCATGGCCGCGATGACAATGTCGCGTCCGGTCCGCAGGCCGCCATCAGTCCGCAGGGTGACCTTGTCGCGCAGATTGTTGAGCGACAGGATCTGGTGGGCTTCGGCGAGGCCCATTTCCCATGGCAGGCCGGCGAACTTCACCGAGGTCTGAGGGCTTGCGCCCGTGCCGCCGACACCGGCGGCGATGAGGATGATGTCCGCCTTGGCCTTGGCAACACCGGCCGCGACCGTGCCGACGCCGGACTGGGCGACGAGCTTCACGCAGACGCGGGCCTCCGGATTGATCTGTTTCAGATCGTAGATCAGCTGGGCCAGGTCTTCGATCGAATAGATGTCATGGTGCGGCGGCGGCGAGATCAGCGTCACACCTGGCGTGGCATGGCGCAGGCGGGCAATGAATTCCGTCACCTTGAAGCCGGGCAGCTGGCCGCCTTCGCCGGGCTTGGCGCCCTGGGCCACCTTGATCTCGATCTCGCGGCACTGGTTCAGATATTCCGCCGTCACACCGAAACGGCCGGACGCGATCTGCTTGACCGACGAGTTCATATTGTCGCCGTTCGGCAGCGGGCGGTAGCGGGCGCGGTCTTCCCCGCCCTCCCCGGAGACGGACTTCGCTCCGATCCGGTTCATGGCGATGTTCAGCGTGCCGTGCGCTTCCGGGCTCAGCGCGCCGAGCGACATGCCGGGCGTCACGAAACGCTTGCGGATCTCGTTGATCGACTGAACCTGTGTCAGCGGCACCGGCGGCAAATTGCGCTTGAAGTCCAGCAGGTCGCGCAACTGGATCGGGTCGCGTGCCTCCAGCGCATCGGCAAATTTGCGGTACACCGAGTAATCGCCGGTGTTGCAGGCCGTCTGCAGCGTGTGGATCAGCGTGCCGTCCAGGGCGTGCGGTTCGTCATTGGCGCGCAGCCGGTAGAAACCGCCGACCGGCAGGGAGATGACATCCTCGTCGAACGCCATTTCGTGGCGCACCAGTGCATTCTCTTCCAGGCCCGCCAGGCCGAGGCCGGAGATGCGGCTGTTCATGCCGGGGAAATAGTCAGCCACCAGCGCACGGGAGAGGCCGAGCGCCTCGAAATTATACCCGCCGCGATAGGAGGAAATCACCGAGATGCCCATCTTGGACATGATCTTCAGCAGGCCCGCTTCCACAGCGGCCTTGTAATTGTGCACGCATTCCTCAAGCGGCGTGTCGCCGTACAGCCCGCGGCCATGCCGGTCTGTGATGGCGTCCTGTGCGAGGTAGGCATTCACGCAGGTGGCGCCCACGCCGACAAGCACGGCAAAGTAATGCGTATCCAGACACTCCGACGAACGCACCGTGATGGAACAGAACGTCCGCAGGCCCTGTGCGACCAGATGCGAGTGCACCGCGCCGGTGGCCAGGATCATCGGGATCGCTGTCCGGCTGGCGGACTGGTACTGGTCGGTCAGGACAATGTGCTCGCGGCCTTCGCGCACGGCATCTTCGGCTTCCTGGCGGATCCGGGAGAGCGATTCCTTCAGCGCGCTGCCGTCATTCGTCACGTCTTCGGCCGGGAACGTACAATCGATCTCGGTGTAGGAAACGCCGAGGCGCGTCAGCAGCCGCTCATACATGCCATTGGTCAACACCGGGCTTTCCAGCACGAAGACTTCCTGCTGCGACTTGTCGGTGTCGAGCACGTTGCCGAGGTTCTTGAACCGCGTCTTGAGGCTCATCACGCGTTCTTCGCGCAGCGGGTCGACCGGCGGGTTCGTCACCTGGCTGAAGTTCTGCCGGAAGAAATGGCTCATCGGGCGATAGTTGAAGGAAAGGACCGCCGGGGCCGTATCGTCCCCCATCGAACCAATGGCCTCCTTGCCCGTCTCCACCATCGGCGACAGGATCATCTCCAGCGTTTCCAGCGTGTAGCCGGCGGCTGTCTGGCGGCGCAGCAGCTCTTCCTTGGCAAACATCGGCGGCTCTTCCCCGACGCTGATCTCCGGCTCCAGTTCGGTCACGGCCGACAACCATTCCTCATAGGGCGCCTGCGCCGAGAGATAGTCGACAATGTCCTTGTGGTCATAGAACTTGCCGGTCTTCAGGTCCGCCGCGATCATGCCGCCTGCGGGGATCGAGCCGCGCTTGGCCACTTCATGGTCGCCCAGCGGGCACATGCCGGTTTCGGAGCCGACCGCGAGAATGCCATCCGTGGTCAGCGCATAGCGCAGCGGACGCAGGCCGTTACGGTCAAGACCGGCAATCGCCCAGCGGCCATCATAGGCCGCAATGCCTGCCGGGCCGTCCCACGGCTCCATGACCGAGTTGCAGTAGTCATACAGCGCCCGGTGGGCCAGCGGCATGACCGAGTCGCGCTTCGACCAGGCTTCCGGAATCAGCATGGCCTTCGCCATCGGCGCAGACCGACCGGACTTGCAGAGCAGTTCCCACACGGAGTCCAGCGCGCCGGAGTCCGACGTGCCGTCCGGGATGACCGGCTTTACGTCTTCGACATGCTCGCCATAGGTTTCCGACACCATGCGGATCTCATGGCTCTTCATCCAGTTCTTGTTGCCGCGCACCGTGTTGATCTCGCCATTATGGGCGATCATGCGGAACGGCTGGGCCAGCGCCCATTGCGGGAATGTGTTGGTCGAATAGCGCTGGTGATAGATCGCAAAGGCGGAGCTGAATTGCTCGCTCTGCAGGTCGAGGTAAAACTTGTCGATATCCTGCGCCAGGAACATACCCTTGTAGATCAGCGAGGCATTGCTCAGTGAACAGATGTAAAAGGCCGGGATCGCGGCTTCACGGGCCCGGCGTTCGATCCGGCGGCGGCAGATATACAGCGCCCGTTCCAGTTCTTCGCTGGAACGGCCCATCGCATCGCGGAACATGATCTGTTCAATTGCGGGCCGCGTATCCTTGGCCTTCTGGCCAATCACCGACACGTCGATCGGCGGCTGGCGCCAGCCATAGATATAGAAGCCAAAGTGCAGAACTTCTGTTTCGACCAGCGTCCGGGCAGCTTCCTGCGCGGCAAAGTCCGTGCGCGGCAGGAAGATCTGGCCAACGCAGATCGGATCGTCCGTCGGCTTGTGCCCCGTGCGGGTGACGTGTTCGCGGAAGAATTCCTGCGGCACTTCCACACGGATCCCGGCGCCGTCGCCGGTCTTGCCGTCGGCATCGACCGCGCCGCGGTGCCAGACATTCTTCAGGGCCTTGATGCCCATCTCGACAATTTCGCGGCGCGGCTTGCCGTCCAGCGAGGCCACAAGGCCGACGCCGCAGGCATCATGCTCGTCCAGCGGATTGTAGGCATTCGCCTCGATCAGCATGTCGCGATTTGCGAGATAGCGTTCGATCTCACTCATTTTATTCTCCCTGCAGACGGGCAAGAAATTCAGCGCCGGTCAGGCGCGGGGCATTGCCGGTAAAATCATAATGGCCGGGCATTTCCTCGATGAAGATATGCTCGGCAAGTGTCAGGCGGCCCGGTTCGTCCAGGCAGCCGACCTGAACGAAATAGAGGTCGCGGTTTTCCTTCAGGCGATAGAACAAATTGCTGCCGCACCCGGCGCAAAAGCCCCGCTCCGCCCACTCCGAACTGGAATACCATGTCACATGGCTTTCGCCGGAGATGTTCATGCTGACCATTTCGGTCGCCAGTCCCGGCCCGCCATTCCAGTGCTGGCAGGTGTTGCAGTGGCAGACGCCGAACTCGTCGCCATCCTTCAGTGTGCCTTCAAACTGAACGGTCCCGCAAAGGCACCGTCCTTTCATGCGCTCTGCCATGGCTACTCCGCCGCCACTTTCGAGGCGCGTGCGTCCTGTTTCATGGCCTGGTGCATGGCCTCTGCTGCGTCACGGCCATCCTTGATGCCCCAGACGACGAGGGAGGCCCCGCGGACAATATCGCCGGCGGCATAAACACCCGGCAGGCTGGTCTCCATGGTGGAATAGTCCACCTTCACCGCGCCCCAGCGATTCACCGAGAGGGCCGGCTCATCGAACAGGGCTGGCAGGTCTTCCGGATCGAAGCCCAGCGCCTTGATCACCATGTCGGCTTTGACATTGAAGGTCTCGCCGGTTTTCACCGGGCTCTGGCGGCCGGAGGCATCCGGTTCGCCCAGCTTCATCCGTGCGGCGCGAACGCCCTTCGCCTTGCCCTTGGTGTCGAGAATGGCTTCCGGACTGGCGAGCCATTCGAATTTGACGCCTTCTTCTTCGGCGTTCTGCACTTCGCGCTGGCTGCCCGGCATGTTGGCCCGGTCACGGCGATAGAGACAGGTCACTGCTTTGGCACCCTGGCGGATCGCCGTGCGTACGCAGTCCATCGCGGTGTCGCCGCCGCCGATCACCACGACACGCTTGTCGTTCGCATCCAGCGTGCCGACGTCGAACTCCGCCACGGCATCGCCGAAGCCCTTGCGGTTCGATGCGGTCAGATAATCCAGCGCGGCATGCACGCCATCGGCGCCGGAGCCGGGGCATTTCAGATCCTTGGCAGCATACACGCCGGTCGCAATCAGCACCGTGTCGTGCGTGTCGCGCAGCTTCTGCAGCGTCACCTTCTTGCCGACCCGGGTGTTGAACTTGAACTTGATGCCGGAGTCCTGCAGCCGCTTGACGCGCCGCTCGACAATGTCCTTCTCCAGCTTGAAGCCGGGAATGCCATAGGTCAGCAGGCCGCCGCCCCGGTCGTACGCGTCATAGACCGTGACCTGATAGCCTTTGCGGCGCAGCTGTTCGGCCGCGGCCAGGCCTGCCGGCCCTGCCCCGATGATCCCCGCCGACTGCTTGCGCTCGCGCATCGGCTTGATCGGCTCCACCCAGCCTTCGGCCCACGCATTGTCCGTGATGTATTTTTCGATCGAGCCGATCGTCACCGTGCCATGGCCGGATTGCTCGATCGTGCAGATGCCTTCGCACAGCCGGTCCTGCGGACAGATGCGGCCGCAGATTTCCGGCATGTTGTTGGTTGAGGACGAGACCCGCCACGCTTCTTCCAGCCGGCCCTCGGCCGCCAGGCGCAGCCAGTCGGGGATATTGTTCTGCAACGGGCAGCCGTGCTGGCAGAACGGCACGCCGCATTGCGAACAGCGCGACGCCTGCGCCTTTGCGGCGTCCGCGGCGAACGCGTCATAGATTTCCGCGAAATCCGTTGCCCGCTGTTTCGCCCCACGCTTGTCCGGCATGGTGCGCGGCACATGGATAAACTGCAGCATTCTCTCCGCCATAAAGGCCTCCCGAACATTTGCACTGGGCATAGAACCAGAGCGCGCAGGCGGCAAGATGAATCTGCAATACCGAATATCAAGATGATATTCATTGGCCAAAATAGTACTGCTGTGACCCTGAGCGGTTGAGTCGGTATGGCAAATATGTATCAAAACGATATTGAGAAAAGCGCGTGCCTCTCCGGTCAAACCAAATTAGACCTTCTGCCAAAGTTCTGAAAGGCCAGCCCGTTGTCACTGCTACAGCTCGCCATTATCGCGACCCTTCAGGGGATCACCGAATGGCTGCCCATCTCCTCCTCCGCCCATGTCCTGCTCGCCTCCGACACGTTCGGAGTGACCGGACGGGATGAACTCCTCATCAATGCCGTTTCCAATCTCGGCACGCTGGCGGCGATGCTGATCTATTTCCGCAAGGATGTGATCCTCGCTTTCCTCGGCGGGTTTGAGCTTCTGGCCGCCCCTGTCTCGAAAAAGCCCCTGTCGCAGGGCGGGCGCCTCGCCGCCTGCGTGATCGTCGCCACGCCCATCGCCCTGATTGCCGCCCTGCTCTACGAGGCCGTCCTGCCCCAGGACCTGCAGGACATGATGCGCAGCGTCTACACCGTGGCCGGGGCGACCATCATCTTCGGCGCCCTGCTCTGGTGGGCCGACGTGGCCGGTCCGCGCACCCGCAAGGAAGAGGACATGACCCTCGCCCATGCCGCGCTGATCGGTGCGACGCAGGCCATCGCCGCGATCATTCCCGGCACCAGCCGCTCCGGCATCACCATGACGGCCGCCCGCGCCCTCGGCTATGAGCGCACTGAAGCGGCCCGTATTTCCATGCTGATCGGTGCGCCGATCCTTGCCGCCGCCGGCCTTTACGGGGCCTATGGCCTGTTTTCGGCAGATCCGGACGGCACAGGCGTGCTGACCCTGAAGGATGGCTTGGTGGTGGCAGGCATCGCCTTCATCACGGGGCTCGCCTCAATCTGGGGCCTGATGGCCCTGTTGCGGCGGATGAGCTTCCTGCCCTTCGTGCTGTACCGATTTCTGCTGGGGGCCCTGCTGCTGCTGGGCTCTCCTCTGGTCGGCCTGTTCTAGGTCTTGTTCCAGATCAGGCTTCGGACGCCTTGTGGAACTCGCCATAGTCGCGGAAACGCCACAGATAGGTCGGCACGATGGCTTCCGGCGTTTCCAGCGTGGTCACACCCAGATCTTCCAGCGTCAGCGCATCGTCTGCCACGACATTGTCGGTCTTCAGCATCTCGACCTGGTCGCCGGTGACCGGCGGCTGGCCAAGGAAGCCCCAGGAAAACGGCGGAACGTAGCGCCAGACCGCACCTGACAGGTAACCGATCGGCTTGGCCAAAACGAATGGCAGGCTGATCTTGAAGCGCGGACGGGAAATCGTCTTGCAGATGAAGTCGTAGATCTCGTTCATCGTATAGACGCGCGGACCGCCGAGCTCGTAGGTCTTGCCTGCGGTCGTGTCATCATCGACCGACACGGCAATCGCTTCGGCCACGTCCCCGGCATAGACCGGCTGCATCTTCGTCTTGCCGCCGCCGATGGCCGGCATCACCGGAGCCACGCGGGCCATCTGGGCGAACTTGTTGAAGAACTCGTCTTCCGGCCCGAACACGACGGACGGGCGCAGGATGGTGGCGGTGGGCACCGCCTTGCGCACAGCCTCTTCGGCTTCGGCCTTGGTCCGGGCATAGTGCGACTTCGATTCCGCATCGGCGCCGATGGCCGAAATCTGAACGAACCGGGTGATGCCCTTCTCTGCCGCCACTTCGGCCAGCAGGGCTGCGCCTTCGGCCTGTGTGGATTCGAAGGTCTGCTTGCCCTTTTCGGTGAGCACACCGACGAGGTTCACCACGGCATCGGCATCTTCCAGCGCGCGCTCGATCGAGGCGCGGTCGCGGATATTGGCCTGCGCGATGTCGACCCAGCCCGGCGCACCCGCGAGACGCACCTCGCCCGCCAGATTCACCCGGCGGCAGGCCACGCGGACACGCCAGCCCTTTTTCACCAGCTCCCGGGCGGCATAGCGCCCGATAAAGCCCGAACCGCCGAAAATGGTCACCAAGCCCTTGGTCATGTTGGTCAAACCCTGCCTGAACAGTTGATCTGTCGCCTTTCACCACACGCCGCGGGGCCTGTCTATGGCCCCCGTGCGGGGCGCAGCAGCGCACCCGCCTGTGCCCATTATAACGGCAGGCGCGCCGTCAGGCCGGGTGGCTCAGGTCTTGACCTCTTTGTCCAAGTATCTCTGTTTGGTCGCTTAGAGATTTGCGGGGATGAAAAGTCAGGAGGGTGCGGCTTGCCTGTTTTAAAGCCGATGGCCGCGATCGGTCTGGGAGTATGGTTGGGTCTTGCCTGCACGGGATCCGCAATTGGTCAGATAAACGGGAGCGGCATTCAGGCAGGCGCCGCCGCCTATTCCGTCGAATCGGAAGTCGCCGCCGCCCTCTACGCCGCCTCGGCCACGCAGGCAGCAATGGAGCGCCAGTATACGCAACAGCTCGCGGCTGCCCGGAAGCAGATCGACGCGCTCCGCCAGCAAGTGGCCGCGAACGCCTCCGGCGGCGATGAGATCGGGACGCTGAAGGCCGAACTGGCCGACAAGGAGCGCAGGATCGTCGAGCTTCTGGCCCAGCAGGATGCCGGCTATGCGCGCGAGATCTCGGTCTATGGGGATGCGGTCAAATCCATTGCCTCAACCCCGGAGGGCCTGGCCGCCCTCAGCCGGTTCAACAGCGGCGACCAGGTCGGCGCCATTGCCATCCTGGACGATCTGCGCAAGGCGCGCGACGCGGCGCGGATGGCCCGCGTCAACCAGGAGTCCGCCTCGGAGGCGCGCCAGATCGCGGCCCTCGCCCTCGAAGCGCGTGCTTCGGGCAATCTCACGACGGCAGACCTGATCGACCGGTTTGAAGAGATCACGCGACTCGACGGCAACAAGGCGTCCGACTGGATCACCCTGAGCGGCCTTTACCGCGATGCCGGAAACCTCTCCAAGGCGGCGGCAGCGGCGCAGAAGGCCCTCAACCTGGCCCCGGATGCCGCAGCAAAGGCCGACGCCCTGAAGACGCTTGGCGCGATTGAATTCGATCAGGGCAAACTGCCGGACGCTGAAGCCCGGCTTACGCAGAGCGTCGCCCTGCTCGAGGATCTGTCGAAGGATCATCCGGATGCCGGACGCTATCAGGACAGTCTCGCCGATCTCTATAAACTGCAGGGACGCCTCCTCAGAGACCGGGGAAATCTCGCCTCGGTGTTGCCTGTCTACAATCAGGCGCTTGCCGCCGCCGACAGGCTCATCGCAGCAGAGCCCGACAATAGCAGCGCCCAATGGAAACGGGCGACCATCCTGACAGATTTAGGCAGTGTCCGGAAAGAACAGGGAGACCTCGGCGATGCCCTGGACCTGTTCCGGGAAGCGCTCGATATCGAGACACTTTTGCTGGCGGACTCACCCGACACACTGTCCTGGCAGGAAGACTACTCCCGCCTGCAGTCGCTCATCGCCAGCACGGAACTCCAAACGGGCGGCATCGCGGAAGAGCTGGATCTGTTCAGACGGCGTGAGGCGGACCTCAAGGGCCTTCTCGTTCATGATCCCGGCCACGCGGTATGGACGCATGCCCTGGCGCTCAACCATCTGGATATCGGCCGGCTGTGCCGCATCCAGTCCGACATGGTCTGCACATCGCAGAATTACACCAAGGCTGTCGAAATGCTCGAGACGCTCGCCCAGCAGGACAAGACCAATGTCAGTTGGCAGAGGGATCTCGCCCAGGCCTATGCCGCCAGCGCCGATCAGGCGGGCGATGCCCGGGTGTATGACCTAGCCGAAGAGAAACACAGGCGCGCGGCAGACATCCTCTCCCGCCTTGCAAAGACGGATGCAAAAAGCGCGGGCCTCGAATTCGAGCTCGCGCACCTTCAACTCCTGATCGGCGGAGACCTGATGGGCCAGCGGCAGTTCGCACAGGCCGACCGCGCATTCACCCCTGCCCTGTCCACGCTGCGCCGGCTATCGGCAAACGACCCGACGAACGACACGTTGAAATCCCGGATCGCCATGGGGCTGAATACACAAGCCTTCGCAAAGACCGTGTTGGGGAATGAGGCCGCCGCGCTCGGCCTGTATGAAGAAAGCCTCGGCATCCTTCAGGACCGGGCAGCCAGGCACCCGGGGAATCTCGGTGTTAAGCGCGCCCTCGGCCATACCCTGCAATATATCGGTGAGGTCTATGTCGACCAGTCAGACTTCGACACGGCGAAGTCCTACTACGGCCAGAGCCTCAACATCATCAAGGACCTCGCCAAAACCGATCCGACCAATATCGGCTGGCAACGGGACCTGCAGGAGGGGCACAACAAAATTGGCGAAGCAGCCTATAAGGCCAAGGATTATGACGCGGCCATCGCCGCCTACACAGAAGCCCTGGCGATCAACACACGCCTGTTAAAACAGGACCCGGGCAACATTGATCTTGTCCTCGACAAGAGCCCCATCGAAATGAACCTGGATCAGGCACGGACCGACCAAAAGGTTGAACAGGCGATGGAAATCATCCGCCAGCGCAGCGCGGACTCGTCGAAATAGCGCAGGAAAAAGGGAGCAGACATGTCTGATACAAAGAAGAAGTCCGGCGGCCTGGTTCTGTTCGGTGTCCCGCTGGTTGTGGGTCTCGGCGCGGTGCTGTCCTTTGGCGCGAACCTGTTGTCCTTTCAGGAAATGGTGTGTTCCGTCGAATTTGGCCAGCCAGGCATTTCTGATGCCTGCGGCGCCATGGGGTTCGGCGGAAAACCGTCGCGAACCGAACGCCTCGCCTGGCAGAATCGCGAGGCCGGCAGCTGCGAAGCCCTGCGGCGCCATATCGACATGTTCCCAGCAGGCGCCTTCCGCGATGATGCAGCGGATATGCTGGCTGCCATGCGGATCGAAAAGACGGATGTCTGGGAGCCGACGCAGAAGCGCCTCGCCGTATTCGTCCCCGGCGATGGAAGCACTTATGCGGATGAAGCCGCTGCCCGCGCCGCAGTTTCAGGCAGGGCCGAAACGAAATCGGCGCAGATGTGCAAGAGCTTCGCCGCGACCGCCTCGTATCGCTTCACGGCCGCAACAGCCGCCGCGACGGACTGGCAATGCAACGCCTCAGCCACCGGCTATTCCTGCGACTTCGACGGAGAAGCCATCTGCGATCTCAGCATCCGGCACGTCAAGGAGAAGGAAGTCTGCGGGTCGACCTGACCTAATCTGACCTGACAGGCTTATGCGTATCTGGCGGCGAACCAGTCGGTGAAGGCGCCCTGCTCTTCCTTTGTCATGTGCAGGTAGAGCTTGGAGCGGCGGCGGAGGATGTCTTCGGCGCTTCGGGCAAACTCCTGATCGACCAGCCAGGCCACTTCGCGTTCTGTCAGGCCGCCGCCGAAATCCCGGCCGAGGTCTGCCATTGAGTCCGCATCGCCCAGCAGGGCCCGCGCGCGTGTGCCATAGGCCCGTGCGAGGCGGGTCAGCAATTCCACCGGCATGTGCGGATGGGTCAGGACGAGGCCGGACAGGTAAGCGTCGAAATTCGCGGCCGGAATGTCGCCGCCCGGCAGGCTGGCATGCCGGGTCCAGGTCTTCGGTAGGCCATCGAACAGGGGCGCAAGCTCTGCCACGGCTTCCTCGGCGAGTTCGCGGTAGGTGGTGATCTTGCCGCCGAAAACGGACAGCAGCGGCGCGCCGCCTTCCGTGTCGTAGTGCAGCACAAAATCCCGCGTGACCTTGGAAGCGGACGCGGCATGGTCGTCATAGAGCGGGCGCACGCCCGAATAGGTGGCGACGACATCGTCCGGCGTGATGGCGCGTTTGTAGTATTCGCTGGCCCCGGCACAGAGATAGGCGACCTCGTCCTCGGTGATCTCGACCTTGTCCTTATTCGCGGTGTACGGAATATCGGTCGTGCCGATCAGCGTGAACTCGCCGCGCTCATAGGGGATGGCGAACATGATCCGGCCGTCGGCGTTCTGGAAGAAATAGGCATGCTCGCCCTCATGCCATTTCGGCACGATGATGTGGCTGCCCTTCACCAGGCGCAGATGCGTGGCGGAATCCTGCGGGTCGGCGAGATCGATGATCTCGTCCACCCAGCCGCCTGCCGCATTGACGACGGCGCGGAACTTGCGGGTCTCGGTATTGCCCGCGGAGGTCAACGTCGCCTCCCAATGGTCCTTGTGGCGGACAAGTTTCGTGCAGGCCGTACGGGTGTGCACCTCGGCGCCGCGTTCTTTCGCATCCACAGCGTTCAGCACGACAAGGCGGGAATCCTCCACCCAGCAATCGGAATATTCGAAGGCCAGACGGAACTCGTCCTTGAGCGGATCGAGCTTGTGGGTTGTCTTCCGCCGCAACACGGACGTGCCCGGCAGCAGCTTGCGTCCGCCGAGATGATCATACAGGAACAGGCCCAGCCGGATCAGCCAGGCCGGTCGCTGGTCCTTGTCGTGCGGCAGGACAAACCGCATCGGCCAGATGATGTGCGGCGCCGCGCGCAGCAGGATCTCCCGCTCGATCAGCGCTTTGCGGACCAGCGCGAAATCATACATTTCCAGATAGCGCAGCCCGCCATGGATCAGCTTGGTACTGGCAGACGATGTATGCTGGGCGAGATCGTCCTTTTCCACGAGAACGACATCGAGCCCCCGCCCGGCCGCATCGCGGGCAATACCGGTGCCGTTGATGCCGCCGCCGATGACCAGCAGGTCGTGCACGCGCGCCCTACCCTTTCATCAGGCCAGCGGCCTTGAGCAGCTTGCCTGCCCGCAACACGCGCTGAAGCTTGTCTTCCGACGACCGGTCGCCCTTGTTGGAGTCCGGGTGGAAGCGGCGGATATATTCGGCATAGCGCACGCGGATTTCGTTCGGCGAGGCATCGACCTCAAGGTCCAGCTCCCTCAGCGCCCGCACCTGCAGGCCGGACCGGCGGCCGGATGTGGCATTGCCGGTCGCTTCGGCGACATCGTCCATGTCGAAAAAGCGGCGGCCGGACCAGCGGCGCGGATCGAACTGGTCTGCGCTTTTCTTTCCGGCCATCGGACCGGTGCCGAAACGCCAGGTGCGCTTGTGGCCGAATCGCTCCGCCCGGGTGAAGGCGGCCGCTTCGGCCTGGGACATGCCTTCAAAGAAATTGAAGCTGCGATTGTATTCGGCGATGTGCTTGGCGCAGAAATGATGGCGCCCCTTGCCCTTCGCCCCCCGCTTGGGGGCCGGGTAGCTACCTTCAAGGTCGCAGCCCTTGTGGTCGCAGACACGCGTCTTGCGGGCTCGCGCACGCGAGACCTCGTCGGCCGGTGGGTTCACCCTTATATCGGTGAACTTGACACGGTAGGGGAATGGATCGCCATCGGACATGACCCGGGATAATAAGGAGTGCGCGTTAAAGATGCCACAACTGACTGACAGACTGTCGCGGATTCATGACCTTTTGACTGAAGCTTTTCAGCCTGTGGAGCTGGAAATCACGGATGACAGCGCAAAACATGCCGGTCATGCGGGTGCCGCGCCCGAAGGCCAGACCCATTACAGCGTGCGAATCACCTCCTCGGCGTTCGAAGGCCTGTCACGCGTGCAGATCCAGCGCAGCGTTATGCTGGCCCTGCAACAGGAATTCGATACCGGCCTGCATGCCCTTGCCCTGAAGGCGAGCGCGCCCAAAACCTGATTTTCGGGATTCTTTCGGAACCCCTTTGCCAACCTGAACGTATTCTCCTCAACACCGTCGAGGAGAACGGGTGATGGTAATCAGGATGATCATGGCGGCTTTGGCCGCAGGCGGCTGCGTGTGCGCAGCGACCGCCCAGGACGCAGGCTCCCGCCCCGACCTGGGCCCGGACCTGGGCAAGCTTTACGAAATCCGCGACACCGTCTGCGCGACGGGCGGCGAGGTTCTGTTCCTGCCGGTTTCCAACGACATGCCGGCGCGCGAGACGACCTACGCCATCCTGCCCGCCGACAATCTTGATGTAATCAGCGCCCATGTCGTGACCCCGCAGCAGCGCGCCTGGCTGATCCGCCATGGCTGTGACAGCCCGGCTGCACGCCAGCAGGTCCTTATGGATGTGTCGACCGTGACGCCGGACTCAGGCGGGCTCGATTACTGAGATATTCAGGCCGGTCACCTGGTTGCGCTGGCGGCGCAGCACATTGAACCGGTAACCGTGGAACACGAAACTCTGCCCGGCTTCCGGAATGGTCTGCGCTTCGTGGATCACGAGCCCCGCCACCGTGACGGCTTCATCATCCGGCAGGTTCCAGTTCATCGCCCGGTTCACATCGCGGATCGGCACCCAGCCATCGACATTGACCGACCCGTCTTCCTGCGGGCGCACGCCCTGCACGGCGATGTCGTGCTCGTCATGGATGGACCCGACAATCTCTTCCAGAATGTCTTCCAGCGTGATCAGGCCCTGTAGTTCGCCATATTCGTCGATGACGAGCGCGAAGTGGCTGCGTTCTTTCAGGAAGGCATCCAGCTGGTCCTGCACCGGCGTGGTTTCCGGCACGAACCAGGGTTTGCGCATGATGGAATCGAGGTCGAGGCTGGCAAGATTGCCGCCCAGAGGAATGATCGCGCGCAGCAGATCCTTGGCGTGCAGGATGCCGACAATCTCTTCCTTCTCGCCGCGATAAAGCGGGATGCGCGTGTGCGGGCTGGCCAGCGCCTTCATCACCATCTGGCGCGGATCGAGGTCTGCGCTCAGCATCTTGATGTTCTTGCGGTGGATCATGACGTCTTCGACCGTCAGTTCCTTGAGGTCCAGCGCGCCGACGAGGCGCTGGCGGTCGGCGGCGTCCACCCCGCCCTCAAAGGCATGCAGGTCGATGGCGCCGCGGATTTCCTCATCCGCCGTGATCGCCTCGGCCGGGGCCCCGAGACCGACGAGTTTCAGCGTCACCGAGACGATCGCCTGGATGGCTGTCACGATCCACGAGGCCACCGCCACCAGAACGGAGATGATTCCCGCGACGCTCATCGCCATCGCATCCGGGCGGCCGATGGCGTAGGTCTTCGGCATCACTTCGGCAAATACCAGCACCAGGATCGTCATCACGCCCGTGGCCATCGCCATGGCCATGCCGCCCTGCCCGAACAGCTGGGTGAACAGAGATGTCGCCAGCACCGAGGCGAGAATGTTGACGACATTGTTGCCGAGCAGGATGGAACCGATCAGCCCCTCCCGGTTGGAGATCAGCCGGTTCACGGCGGCGGCGCGCTTGTCGCCCTCCTTCTCCAGGGCGTGCATGCGCGCGCGCGAGGCCGCTGTCAGCGCCGTCTCGGATCCCGAGAAAAAGCCTGAAAGCGCCAGCAAGACGAAGATGGCGATGATGTAACCGGCGATCATGTCAGCCTGTCTGTCCCCTCTTATCCCTCAGATGTTTCGCCGCGCAGGAAGTCTTCCACGGCGGCAAGGTCTGCATCGGGATGAATGTATGCCTGTCCGATTCCGCGGGCGAGGATCAGCGGCACTTTCCCCCCGCTGGCTTTCTTGTCCTGCTGCATCAGGCGGACGAGTTCACTGGCCGTATACGCCCCGCCCTGCCGGCCGGGAATGGCCGCCTGCAGTCCGGACGCTTCCAGAACCCGCGTCACCCGGGCGGCATCTTCCGGCGGCGTGATGCCTGTCGCGGCGCCATAGCGGAAGGCAAGCGCCATGCCGATGGACACCGCTTCGCCATGCAGCAGGTCCGGCCGGTAATCATTCGCCGCTTCCAGCGCATGGCCGAATGTGTGGCCGAGATTGAGCAGCGCGCGCACGCCCTTTTCTGTTTCGTCTTCAGCCACGATGGCGGCCTTCGCCCGGCAGCTGACGGCGACGGCATAGGTGATCGCTTCGGCGTCCAGCGCCAGAACCCGGGCACCGTTCGCCTCCAGCCAGTCGAAAAAGGCCGGGTCGTTGATCAGGCCGTATTTGACGATCTCCGCATAGCCCGCCCGCAGCTCCCGGGCCGGCAGCGTCTCAAGCAGGCCCGTATCCGCGATCACCAGCCGGGGCTGGTAGAAGGCGCCGATCAGATTCTTGCCGCGCGGGCTGTTTACGGCAGTCTTTCCGCCGACAGAGGAATCGACCTGCGCCAGCAGCGTTGTCGGCACCTGCACAAATCCCATGCCGCGCTTCATCAGGCTGGCGGACAGGCCGGCAATGTCGCCGATCACCCCGCCGCCCAGCGCGACCAGAATGTCGGACCGGTCGGCCCCGCCTTCCAGCAGCCAGTCGAGAATGGCTTCGAGATTGGAGAAGCTCTTGGTTTTCTCGCCCGGTGTCAGCGCGAGCCAGCTGGACGAAATGCCGGACGCCGACAAGGCCGCCTCGACGCGGGCACGGTGCGCGGCTTCGACATTGGCATCGGTCAGCACGAAGACGCGCTTCTGCTTCAGCATCGCCGCGAGGCGCGGACCGAGCTGGTCCAGCGCGCCATGGCCGACAAGGATATCGTATGACCGGGCGCCGAGATCGACAGACACGGTTTCCAGTTCGGGGGCCGTTACGCTCATTTGGGTTTCCAGGTCTTCAGGGCCTTCAGGATGGCATTCACCGTATTCGTGTGCGGACCGTCCTTGGAACGCACCACGAGATCGGCCTGCGAATAGACCGGTTCCCGCTCGGCCAACAGATCGGTCAGCACCTGTTTGGCATTGCCCCGCTTCAGGAGGGGGCGCGAGTCCCGCTTCTGCACGCGCTTCCACAGGGTTTCGAGATCGGCGTTCAGCCATACGGTGATGGCATGTTCCCGCATCAGGGCCCGCGTCTCTTCATTGAGATAGGCCCCGCCCCCGGTGGCCAGCACATGCGGCGGCAGGGTCAGGAGGCGTTTCAGCACCTGTTGCTCGCCGCGCCGGAAGTCTGCCTCGCCATGCAGGGCAAAGATGTCGGAGATCGAAAGGCCGGCCGCCTTCTCGATTTCGGTGTCGCTGTCAAAGAAAGGCCGGCCCAGCTTTTCCGCCAGGCGGCGTCCGACGGTCGACTTGCCTGCCCCCATCAGGCCAACAAGCGCAATTGTCCGCGACTCAAAAGGCAGAGCCGCCGGTTTTTCCTGCGCTGGACTGTCACTGTCAGAAGGCATTCTGGACTTTCATGGCCGGTTCGGTTCATTTCCTATAGAGACGGTAAGGCCTTCGCAATTGGTGAAGGTGGGCCGCAAAAGACCGAATACAACCCAGAGGTGTGATCCCATGCGTAAATTCCTGATCCTGCTCGGACTCCTGGTGGTGATTGGGCTGGCAGGCCTGTGGTGGCTGGGCACCAAGGCGGAACAAGGCAAGCCCGCACCCGGCGAGATCCGGATCGAGGTTGAAGATGTGGTCTAGGCGCGCCCTGGCAGGCGCGGCGCTGGCCACACTTCTTGTTTGTCCGGCACACGCGCAGATCGAAGACAGCTGGCTCGAACAGGTCGATCCCTGGGGAATCAGCTACCTCGGCGAGGACGAACCGGCGCTGGGCACCGACATGTGGCGGGGCGCGCGCGGCGAAGACCTGCTGGCGCTGATGCAGAACGCCCGCACGAAGGGCCTCAGCCCGGCGGAACAGACCCTGATGCGCCGCCTGGTCCTGTCGGGCGGACGCGCACCCGCCGGCGAGGACCGCGACGCGCTGCTGGCTGAACGCGCGCGGATTGCCTTCGAACTTGGCGAGGCGGCGGCGGCAGCCGGCCAGTTCTCGGAACTGACGACGCCCCCGCCCGGCGTCGACCCGGCCGCCATGGCCGCGGACCTCAATCTCGTGCTCGGCAATGAAGCCACCGCATGCGGCGCGCTGGAAACACCCCACCTTGAAGACGATTACTGGCCGAGACTGCGCGCGGTGTGCGCGGCGCTGGCGGGCAATACGTCCGGGGCCGAACTGGCCATGGAGATGGCGCAGGCCCAGGGCGTGGAAGACAGCTGGCTGGCCAGCGCGATCTTCGCCATGTCGGGCGTTGCGCCGAAACCGCCAAAAGCGAAGTTCGACAGCGGCATCAGCTTCGTCATGTCAAACCGCGCCTTTCTGGACGTGACCCCCGACGCCGTTCCGCAGGACCGGGCCGACATTGCCGCCGCCATGGCGCGGCGCAAGCTGACCCCGCCAGCTGTGCGCGTCAAAGCAGCCCAGATCGCCGCCGAAGCCGGCCTGATCGACCGCGAACAGTTCCGGATCGCCTACAATTCCGCGCTCGCCGCAGACGGGTTCAATCCGCGCACGCTGCTGAGCGAAGCCCGGTTCGCCGCCGTCGACAGCGCGCGCAGTGTCGCCGAAAGGGCGGACGCCATCGCCGCGGCGCTGGAAGAAGCCCAGGAGAACCCGGCGCGGTTCGCCGCAACCGCCAGCCTGCTGCGCGCGGGCATGGCGCGTCTGCCGCTTGGCCCCGACACGGAAGACAAGGCTTTCCTGTTCGCCCGCGCCAATATCGCGGCCGGGGAACTCGGCGAAGCGATCCGCTGGGTCACGCCGCCAGAACCGGAGCCTGCACCCGCCCCCGCACCGGCCCCAGCACCGGCCCTGTCCGACCCCTCCTCTGTGGAAGAGATCGGCCTTGCCCCGGAAAGCAGCGCCGCAGGCACGCCCACCGACCTTCTGATCCCGGACGGCATAACGATCGAAACAGGCAGCCCGCCCGAAGACGAGACCGCTGACCCCCTTGCCGGCGAAGACGACATGCTGCCGCCGGACCCGCCCGTCCTTTCGGAACCCCCGGCATTCGAGGCCGCCTGGATCGGCGCGCTGGCCATTCTGGCGGATGCCGAGGCCGGCAAGAGTGCCATCAAGGCAGCGGCCGACCAGCTGATCGCGGCGGCAGAGAATGAAGACAAGACCGAGGCCGCCGCCCGCATGTTCACGCTCTGGACCGCTGCCGGGACAGCCCCGCCGTCTGAAGCCCGCACTTTCCTGTCGGTCGAGAGCCCGACGGACCAGTCCTCCTCTGCCCCCGGCGACGCGATTGCCGTCTGGGCCGCGGCCCGGTCCGGCACGGCGGCGGAAGTCGTGCTGAGGACGGTGTCGCTGACCAATGGCGATCCGTCTGACATCGGACTGGCAGACATCACCCTGATCCTCGCCGCGCTTGAAGACATCGGGGCCGAAGACGCCGCCCGCCAGCTGGCGCTGGAGGCGACGGGATACTGGAAAGACGCGCCCTGATCCAAACGCAGCCTTGATCTCTGCCGGAAAAGGCAGATGCTGCCCTCACTTGGAAGGCCCGCATGAGAGGCCCGAGGGAGGAATGCATGAAATACCTGGGACAGGCGAGCCTCGCCGTCTTGCTGCTGGCGGCTGGCTGCACCGCTCAGCAGGAAACGACCACACCACCCGAAACCATCGCCGCAACGCCGGAGACCCTGGCCGAAGCGACTCCGGCAGACATGACGGCCCCTGCCCCGGCAGACCGGGTTGCCCTGTTCGGTGACCTGCACGTCCACACCGGCCAGTCCTTCGATGCCTTCATCTCCTCTGTCCGGGCCACGCCCGACGATGCCTATCGCTTTGCCAAGGGCGAGAAGATCACGACCGATGGCGGCTATGACGTACAGCTGAACGGCCCGCTCGATTTCCTCGCCGTGACCGACCATGGCGAATATATGGGCATCATGCCGGCCATGGCGACGCCCGGCACGGCCCTGTCCCAGACCGCTTTCGCAAAATCCGTCTTCGGACCGGATGCGGAAAATCCGGCCCAGTCCTTCCAGAAGGTCGGCCTGACCATCGTGTCCGGGGACGAGATTGAAGAGATCTATGACCGGGACGTGATCGATTCGGCCTGGCACCGCGCCATCGACGCGGCAGAGCGCCACTATGAGCCCGGCAAGTTCACGACGTTTGCCGGATATGAATTCACCGCGATGACGCCTGTGCTCGAATCCAAGATCCCGGCCGCAGCCAATTTGCACCGTAATGTCATCTTCCGGGGCGAGGCGCCGCAGCGGCTCTTCTCCACCCTCGATTCGCCGAACCCGGAGGATCTCTGGACCTGGATGGATGCCCAGCGCGCCGACGGCCGGGACGTGATGTCCATCCCGCACAATTCCAACGCCTCCAATGGCGAGATGTTCGCATCGGAAACCTATGAGGGCGGCGAGCTGACGGCGGACTATGCCGTGACCCGCATGCGCAACGAGCCCGTGATCGAGATCACCCAGATCAAAGGCACATCCGAGGCCCACCCTGCCCTGTCCCCGAATGATGAATGGGCCAATTTCGAACTCTATGAGACCTTTGTCGGCAGCGCGGCGAAAACGACTCCGCACATCGGCGACTATGCCCGCAATGCACTCGCCCGCGGGCTCGGTCTCGCCGACACGAAAGGCTTCAACCCGTTCCGGTTCGGTTTCATCGGCTCCAGCGATACGCATATCGGCGCCGGTCCGTTCATTGAGGAAACCTTCTGGGGCAAGTTCCCGGTCGATGGCGGGGATCCGGCCAAGCGCCACTCCATTCCGCCGAACGGGGCGAAGACCTGGGACGCCGAAGGCGCCCGGATCACCATTCCGGCCGACGGCGTGATGGTTCCGAACATGCGCCGCCTGCTGGCTGCCAGCCAGTACAGCGCCTCGGGCCTCGCCGGTGTGTGGGCGGACGAAAACACGCGCGAAGCGATCTTCGACGCCATCCGCCGCAAGGAAACCTTCGGCACATCCGGCCCGCGCCTGAAGGCGCGAATGTTCGCCAGCTTCGATTTCGGTGATGACATCCTGAGCGACCCGGATCTCGTCGCCAGCGCTTATGAGGCCGGTGTCCCGCAGGGCGGGAACCTGACCGGCAGCGGCGCCGCACCGAAGATCCTCGCCTGGGCCCTGCGCGATCCGGATTCCTATCCCCTGCAACGCGTGCAGGTGGTGAAGGTCTGGACCGATGCAGACGGCACCGCGCATGAGGCCGTCTATGACGCCGCCTGTTCCGGCGGCGCCGCGCCAGACCCGGCAACCCATCGGTGCCCGGACAATGGCGCCAGCGTGGACCTGACCGACTGCTCCACCGAGGACGGCACGGGCGCCGGTGAGATGAAAACGCTCTGGACCGATCCGGACTTCGACCCGGCCCGGCGCTCAGCCTACTATGTCCGTGTACTGGAAAACCCCTCCTGCCGCTGGTCCAGCTGGGATGCGGCCCGCAACGGCACGCCGCCCAATCCGGACATGCCGTCGACAATCCAGGAACGGGCCTGGACCAGCCCCGTCTGGTACAATCCGCAGGACTGACACAATTCTGCCTGAAGCGCGGGGCAGAGAGCCTGCCCTGCGCTTATCGGACCGTCCTGCTTCAGGTGTTCCATGCCCGACTTCGTCATCCCCGGCGACATCGCCCACGTCATCCAGATTGCCATCGCGCCTGTCTTCCTGCTGGCCGGTATTGGGGCATTCCTGAACGTGATGACCAACCGCCTCGGCCGGGTGGTGGACCGCTGGCGCTCCCTGGAAGCGGAGCTGTCCGGCTGCGATGACGCGCGCCGCCGGATTTACGTGACAGAACTCGGCATCCTCGACCGGCGCATGGCGCACTCGAACCGGGCCATTGCGCTGTCGACCCTTGCCGCCCTGCTTGTCTGCGTCGTGATTATCTTCCTGTTCACAGGCCAGCTGCTGCACGTCTCGGTAACCCGCGCCGTTTCGATCCTGTTCATTGCGGCCATGAGTGTTCTGGTGACCGCGCTGCTGTCCTTCCTGCTCGAAATCCGCATTTCCAGCCGGACGCTGCGGGTCGCCCGCGATACGCTGAAGCACCGGACATGAGAAAAGCCCGCCCCGGGACACCGGGACGGGCCTTTGTCAGATCGGCTGGAGATCAGAATTTCTCGCCGACCATCTCCTCGCTCTTCGCCCAGAGCGCGGCGGCGTTGGCGGGGTCCAGCGCATAGGCCCGGACGCCGGACGCGCTGGCGCCGACATCGCCGGACACGATTTCGGCGACGTGACAGTCTTCGCAATACTTTCCGCCTACGGCATCCGCGTCGGCCACGACACCCGCCCAGAGTGACGTCGCCGCCCCCTGCGGGATGGATTTGAACGTGAACGGCGGCTCACCGGACTTTTCCCGGTCTGCATCCAGCCGCTCGACCAGGGCCGCCATGTCCGCTTCGGTCATGTGCCGGCCAAGCTCTGTCTGGATGCCGCCCGGGTGCACCGCTGCCGCCCGCACGCCGCGCGCCTTGTGGCGCCGGTCGAACTCCACCGCGAAGAGAACATTCGCCGTCTTGGATCGTCCATAGGCGCCGAACGGGGTGTATTCCGTCGTCTCGAAGTTCGGGTCTTCCAGATCCACGTCCGAGAAGCGGTGGCCGGAGGACGCCAGCATGACCAGCCGGCCGCCGTCTTTTATCAGCGGTGCGATACGGTTGATGAAGGTGAAGTGGCCGAGATGGTTCGTGCCGAACTGCATCTCGAAACCGTCGGCGGTTTTCATCGGCGGGGTGGCCATGACCCCGGCATTGGCGATGACGAGATCGAATGTCTCGCCCTTCCCTTTCAGCGTGTCCGATGCGGCGCGGACACTGGCCAGAGAGGCGAGGTCAAGCTCGACCAGATCGATCATCGGCAGGTCGCCGAGGACGGCCTTCATGGCTTTTTCGGCCTTGGCGAGATCACGCGCCGCGCCGACCACGGCAGCACCATGGGAAACGAGGGCCCGCGCGGTTTCGACGCCGAGGCCGGCGGAAACGCCGGTGACGAGCACGCGTTTGCCGCTGAGATTGATGCCCGCAAGGACATCTTCGGTTGTGGAAGTGGCACCAAACGATCCTGACATGAGGAGCTCCTTGCTTGGATTCTGTTCTGGATTCGGGCACCGGACCGCATTAAGTGGAGGGGCGCCTCCGCTTTCATATGTGGAGGGCCCCTCCGTTTACAAGGGGGCGACAAAATAATTGCGACTGAGATGACCGAGACGAAGACCGGACAGAAACGCCTGCGCGCCGACGCAGAACGCAACCGCCAACGCCTGCTGCAGGCGGCGAAGGAGGTATTTGCGCGTGACGGGGCATCCGCCAGCCTGGAGGAAATTGCCCGGACGGCGGGGGTCGGCATCGGCACGCTCTACCGGCACTTCCCGTCGCGCGACACGCTGGTGGAAGACGTCTACCGCAACGCCGTCGTCCAGCTGGGAGAAGCGGCCGGGCATCTCGCGGAAACCCATGCCCCGCTCGATGCCATCCGCGAATGGCTGCTGCTGTTTGTCGACTACATCTCGACCAAGCGGATCATGACCGAAGCCATCACGGCGCTCGGCGGCAGTGCCGACACGCTTTATGCAGGCACCGGCGACATCATGCGCAATGCCCTCGCCGATCTGGTGCGCCGGGCCGAAGCCGCCGGCGACATCCGGCCCGTGGCGGACCCGTTCGACCTCCTGCGTGCCGTGGCCGGCGTGCTCTACGTCTCCCCCGCGGCGGACCCGCAGGCAGAGTCCGGCGCCCGCAATGTGATCGACCTGCTGATCGCCGGCCTCCGCAAGACCTGACAACTGGCCGCTCCGCCCGTTCACAAGCTTTCAACAGGTTCCGTGCGACAGTGGCACCATGTCAGATCGTGCGCGTATCGAAGCCTTCCTGGAAATGATGTCTGCCGAGCGGGGCGCTTCGCCCAATACGCTCGACGCCTATGGACGCGACCTGCTGGATGCGTCGGAATATTGCGGCGGCAAGCTGGAGACGGCGGGCGCGCGGGATCTTGCCGGATGGCTGTCGGATCTTGCCGCGCGCGGCATGGCGCCGTCTTCCCAAGCGCGGAAGCTCTCCGCCGTCCGGCGGTTCTTCCGCTTCCTGTTCGAAGAAGGCGACCGCAAGGACGACCCGACCGCAAAGCTCGACGGGCCGAAACCATCCCGCGATGTGCCGGATGTGCTGTCGCGTGAGGAAATGGCCCGCCTGATCGACACTTGCGGGGAAGATTTGCGGCTGAAAGCGCTGGTCGAATTGCTCTATGGCGCGGGGCTTCGTGTGTCGGAACTGGTCTCGCTGACGCTCGGCTCCCTCCCCCGCCGCAAGGGCGAGCGCTGGGTGACGCGCGATGTCATCATTCGCGGTAAGGGCGGCAAGGAACGGCTGTGCCCGCTGGGCGGTCCGGCGCTCGCGGCCCTTTCAGACTGGCTGGCTGTGCGCGAAGAGACCCTGCCCAAGAACAGCCTCGCCCGCACCCGCGCAGAAAAATTCGTCTTCCCCTCACGCGGAAAGGAAGGCCACCTGACGCGCCGGCGCCTTGGCCAATTGCTGGAAGAATTGGCGATCATGGCCGGTATCCGGCCGGGCCGGGTCCATCCCCACGCCTTGCGGCACGCCTATGCCACCCACCTTCTGATGGGCGGCGCCGACCTGCGCAGCGTGCAGACCCTGCTCGGCCACGCCGACATCGCCACGACCCAGATCTACACCCACGTCCTGACCGACGAACTCGCCGAATTGCTGGAAACGGCCCACCCACTGGCAAGCCGCTGATAATCAGCTTACTGGCAGGCAACGGATAATGACGCTTGCGATCCCGCGTCTGTGGGCCGATATTGCCTGCGTCAGATGTGGAGAGTCCCCATGGGCCCCTTGTTCAAAGCGATTATTCCGGCCGCGCTGCTCACCGAGATCGCCGCCATTGTCTTCTTTACCGCCACCTGGTCGATCCTGGCGGAGATGCATTTCGGGAAATCGGTGATCCTGGGCGGAGAAGCCGTGACAGCCATCGGCGTGATCGCCATTGGCGTTGCCGTGTTCCGCCGTGCCATCCGCTCTGAAAAGCGCATGGCATCGGCCGATGCGGCGGCTGACGCTTAAGCGCCTGAAACCGCCCTTTCGGTTTAAATCTCGACCGCACCCGATCCGCGGGTCTGGACCCAGAAGGCGTGAATGACGCCCGGGAGCCAGCCAACCAGCGTGAGAAGCACGTTGAGCAGGAGCTGCACGCCGATCCCTTCCTTCAGGGCCACCGGCACAGGCGGGAACAGGATGGTCAGCAGGATCATCAGAATAGACATGATTGGACCTTTCTCGTCAGCAGTTCGTGCTAACCAACGCCCCGGGGGAGCGGTCGTTCCATCTGCCGCCGTCGCGGCCAAATGGCGGTTTGACGCGCTGCACCATTCGCCCTAGGCGTATCGGCAAAAGTCAGGGGCAGAGATCATGTCACAAAAAACACCGCGTAATTTCTTCAAGCCGCTCGCCATCGGCGCGCCGGAGCCAATGCGGGACCTTCCCGTCAAGCTGGAGCGGATGATCCATTTCGTCCCGCCGCACCTGGATAAAGTGCGCGCCAAGGTGCCCTCCATGGCCCCCGGCGTGGATGTGATCCTCGCCAACCTCGAAGACGCGATCCCCGCCGATGCCAAGGATGCCGCCCGCGCCGGTGCCATCGAGATGGCCAACATGTATGACTGGCAGGGCAAGGGCACCGGCTTCTGGAGCCGCGTGAACCCGCTGAACTCGCCCTGGTTCCAGGAAGACGTTTCCCAGCTGGTCCTCAATGCCGGCCACCAGCTGGACGTGATCATGCTGCCCAAGGTCGAAGGCCCGTGGGACATTCACTTCGCCGACCAGTATGTCGCCCAGCTGGAAGCCAAGGCGGGCCTCACCCGTCCGATCCTGTTCCACGCGATCCTCGAGACCGCGCAGGGCATGGCGCTGGTGGAAGACATCGCGCTGGCCTCCCCGCGCATGCAGGGCATCAGCCTCGGCCCGGCAGACCTTGCCGCCGACCGCAAGATGAAGACGACCCGCGTTGGCGGCGGCCACCCCTTCTACCGCGTGATCGAGGATCCGAAGGAAGACGGCAGCGACCGCGCCAGCGCCCAGCAGGACCCGTGGCACTACACGATTGCCCGCATGGTCGATGCTTGCCGCATGGCCGGGATCAACGCCTTCTACGGCCCGTTCGGCGACATTGCCGACCTCGATGCCTGCGAACAGCAGTTCCGCAATGCCTTCCTGCTTGGCTGCGCCGGCACGTGGAGCCTGCACCCGAACCAGATCGCCATCGCGAAAAAAGTCTTCAGCCCCGACCCGGACGAAGTGAAATTCGCCCGCAAGATCCTGGCCGCCATGCCGGACGGCACGGGCGTCGCCATGATCGACGGCAAGATGCAGGACGATGCGACCTGGAAACAGGCCAAGGTGATCTCCGATCTGGCTGATCTCGTCGCCGGCAAGGACCCCGATTTGGCAAAAGCGTATTCTGGCGATTAGTGTGCGGGGCGGGGTTCCTGGGGCAACCAAGGAGAAACGCTTTGAAATTTACCCACCTACTCGCCGCCGCTGTCTGCGCCATTCCGCTTGCAGGCGCGGCACATGCTGAAAAAAATTACCATGGATTCAAGCCGGAAACGGTCGACGCGCTGAATGAGAAACTGCAAACGCCGTTGACCGAGTCCGCTCTGGAAGTGCTGAGCCATTCGACAGAGATCGAGCCTTGCGGCGGCACGCAGGCCATTACGATGAACCCGCCGGACGGCTGGGAGGCCCGGCTCGAAACGTCCCACGCTGCGGGCGGGGACCAGGTTCTTCCCGTGCCGACCACGGGCCTGACGCTGGAATATCCGGCCGTTTATCAGCTGTTGGGCGTGGAAGGTGCGTGCGAGGCCATGTTCGACATCACGGCCGGCGGCAAGACGGAGAACATCCAGACAAGCTGCAGCCTGCCCGGGTTCGACGAGGCCGCCGCGAATGTGTTCGCGCCGCTCGAATTCGAACCGGCCGAAGGACAGGACAGCCCGGCCATCGACAATGTGCTCGTCCCGGTCAATTTCTGCCGGTCCGACGAAGAGACGGCCGCGCCCTGATCGGATTTGGCCCTTTTGCGCCATCCATCGCATGCTAAGCTCAGTCTTTGGCATGGGAGGAAACAAAATGGCCAAGCACCTTATTCCGACGACCGGCTACTCGCCTCAATTGCAGCGCTGGTTCGACTGGATGGAAGGCGACCATTCGCCAGAGGGCCTGTCCGGCCAGCTGGCGGATGATGTCGTGTTCCGCAGCCCGGTCGTCCATACGCCGCAGGAAGGCAAGCCGATCACGATGGCCTACCTCACGGCCGCCGGGGAGACGCTGGGCGGCGACACGTTCCGCTATGTCCGCGCCTTCGATTGCGGCGACAAGGCCGTGCTGGAATTCGAGTGCGTGATGGATGGCATCCAGGTCAATGGCGTCGACATGATCCAATGGAATGATGCGGGCCAGATCTCCGATTTCAAGGTCATGGTCCGTCCCCTGAAGGCCATCCAGACCGTGCACGCGGCCATGGGCGCCATGCTCGCCAAGATGAAAGCCGGCGCATGAACCCACCCACTTTGTCGACAGACCGGCTGGTTCTTCGCCCCTTTGAAGACGCCGACTTTCCGCATGCCGCCGCCATGTGGGGCGATGAGGATGTTGTCCGGTTTATCGGCGGCAAGACGCGCAGCCGGCAGGACGTCTGGTTCGCCTCCGTCCGTGGCCGGGGCATGTGGGATGTGAAGGGTTACGGCAACTGGACGGTGATCGACCGGGAGACCGGCTCCTTTCTCGGCGAGGTGGGGTTCGTCGATTTCATGCGCGGGATCGACCCGGACCTGTCGCAATGGCCGGAAGCGGGCTGGGCCTTTTCCCGCGCCTCATGGGGCCGCGGCATCGGCAGCGAAGCCGTGGGCCTTGCGCATGACTGGCTGGACCGGAACCGCCCGGGCCAGAGCGTCTGCATCATTGATGAAGATCACAAGGCCTCCCGCCGGGTGGCGGAAAAATGCGGGTATGAATACTGGCAGATGGCCCTGCTCGGCGATCATCCGGTCATGGTGTTCATGCGCGGCGGCGCCTAGCTTGCCTTGCGGGGGGCGCTCGCGCGTTTGTCCCAGCCGCGCAGCAGCTCAAGGAAGCCTTCCTGCGGCAGGCCCGGCGAATACAGGAAGCCCTGCGCCATGGAACAGCCGCGGCGGGACAGGAACTCTGCCTGGCGTTCGGTCTCCACGCCCTCTGCCACCGTCTTGAGACCCAGGGTTTCCGCCATGGCGAGGATCATCTCGACAATGGCCGGGGCCTGACGATCTGCATCGAGGGCCGACACGAACTGGCGGTCGATCTTGAACACGTCAAACGGCAGCTGGGTCAGCATGGACAGGTTGGAATGGCCGGTGCCGAAATCGTCGAGCGCCAGCTTGACGCCCAGCGCACGCAACGGACGCATCACCCGGTCGACCTTTGTCGGGTCGGACACGGCCATGCTTTCGGTAATCTCGAGTTCCAGGCGCGCCGGCGGCAGGCCGGTCCGCTTCAGCACTTCGAGCACCAGATTTGTCAGGTCCACCGTCATGAACTGGCGCGGCGATACGTTGACCGCCACGGAAACATCGAAGCCCTCTTTCATCCAGACGACGGCGCATTCGCAAGCCGATTCGAGGATTTGCTCGCCAATCTGGTTGACCAGGCCGGTTTCCTCCGCCAGCGGAATAAAGGCGGCGGGGGAGATGATCTTGCCATTGGCGCGCTGCCAGCGGGCGAGCGCTTCGCAGCCGACGATCTTGCCTGTCGCAAAATCGACCTTGGGCTGGAACACCGCCTTGAACTCCCGGGCGGCAACGGCTTCGCGCAATTCCGCTTCCAGCATGTACTTGCCGCGGGCGACGCGGTTCAGGCGCGGGGAAAAGTAGCGGAAGCCGGACGCCGATTCCTGACGCACCTGTTGGAGCGCCAGATCCGCATGGCGGAACAGTTTCTGCGGCGAATCCGCATCTTCGGGCGCCATGACGATTCCGCCGGACATCCCGATACTGACAGACTGGCCATTGATCTCGAATGGCTGTGCGAAGGCCACCCGGATGGCGCGCGCAATGTTCGACACGTTCTCCCGCGTGATCGCGTTCGGCAGGAAGATCGCGAACTGGTCATTGTGCAGCGCTGTGATCATCGCGTCGTCGAGACTGGGGGCGACCGTCGGGTCGAGACGGCTCATGCTGCCGGTCAGGCGTTCGCCGACCGATTTCAGCAGCGTGTTCGTGGCGAGGCTGCCCAGCCGTTCCGCCGCGCGGCCGAACTGGTCGAGATCGAGCAGGAAAAAGGCAGCAGGCGAATCGTAGGAGGCGAATGGCAGCTTGCGCTCGATTTCTGCCTCCAGGGCGATCGTGTTCGGCAGGCCGGTCCGCTGGTCGACATAGGCGATCGTGGCGAGGCGTTCGTTTTCACGGCGCAGATGGCTGACACGGCGGGTCACCGCGACGCGCAGGCGGCGCAGTTCCTTGAACATGACCGTATCCACACCGCGCGGGCGGACCGAGGTCGTATCGTCCAGATAAGCGAGGAAACGCTGCAGGACTCGCTGGAACGAGCGGGCCAGCACGAAAGAGGCCCCTGCCCCGCAGGCAATGGACACCAGCACCAGGCCCAGCATCACTTCGGGCGGCGACGCCATATCGTTCCAGGCGTGTCCGCCGATGATCACGCGATAGGTCTGTTCGAGGACGGTCACAGCGCCATAAACGAGGACAGCCGCAACGGCGCCGGCAGTCGCGGCAAATGCCGGCAGCGTCATCGAGCCGAAAAAACGGCGTATCTGCGACATCTTGCGCAAAGAAATCCTCGCCTCACCGCACCCGAAGGCGCGCTTTCCCAAACGCACATTCTGCCAATATGTTTAGAAATCAGTGAACAAGATGCGCTAGCTGTAGTGCGATCTACACACTATATCGGCAGCCATGACCCAGAACCGCACCGCAACCGTCAGCCGCAAGACCAAGGAAACGGACATTACCGTGACCGTGGGCCTCGACGGCACAGGAAAATCCGACATCCAGACAGGGATCGGGTTTTTCGACCATATGCTGGAGAGCTTTTCCAAGCACTCGGCCATCGACCTGACCGTGCGCTGCGACGGCGACCTGCACATCGACATGCACCACAGTGTCGAGGATACGGGCATCGTGATCGGCCAGGCCATCCTGAAGGCGTTGGGCGATTTTGCCGGCATCACCCGTTTCGGCACGGCCTATATCCCGATGGACGAAACGCTGAGCCGGGCAAGCCTCGACCTGTGCAAACGCCCCTACCTGGTGTGGAAAGTACAGTTCACGCGCGACAAGATCGGCGAAATGGACACAGAGCTCTTCAAGGAGTTCTTCCACGCCCTGGCGGGAAATGGCGGCATGTGCCTGCACGTGAAAAACCTCTATGGCGAGAATTGCCACCACATCGCCGAAAGCTGCTTCAAGGCCACCGCCCGCGCCCTGCGCGCCGCGGTAACGGTCGATCCACGCCTCGGCGGCCAGCCAGCCAGCACCAAGGGCAGCCTCTAGAGTCTTCCGGATTTATGCCGCAGGGCGACTTGCCCCAGAGACAGTGACGGGGACAGGAACAGGCGGGGTGCACCTGATTTCCTGTTCGCCACTCGGCCGAACCCGCTGGGCATTTTGTGGTTCGGCCTAAATACTCTTCGATTACTATCTACCCTGAAACTATTGGAAATTTGGTTTCCGCCTTTTATTTTGGCCGTGATGTAAATGCCGATTTCATCACCATATATACTGGACGGAATATTTTTTCCGGACAGATGAAAGCGACTCCCATGTCCTCTCAGAACAAGCAGGGCAAACCTGGAAAGCCCTCGCCGCCGCCGATGCCGCAATCGATGCAGGAAAAGCGGGCTGAGCAAGCCCGCCAGCAAGGCAAGCAGGACAAGGAACAGCCCCCCAAAAATTAGTCGTTCCCACCTGCTGTCAGGCCCTCCCCCAAGGTCTGATAGCCGTCTGGGCGCCGCGTCCGGAACGAATGTCCGGATGCAGCTTTCCCGCATCAACCCGGAACCACGGGGGCGAGACGTGGAGACCGGAAAGGAACCGCCATGACGAATCGCATTTCAAAACACCTCGTAACCTTCCGCAGCCCGTTTTATCTCGAAAGCCTCGAAGACGAATGGCCCGCGGGCGATTACACGATCGAGACGGAAGAAGAGCCGCTGGATAGCGCGTCTTTCCTCGCCTACCGGCGGGTCAGCACCACGATGATCGTCCACAGGAAACGCGGCTTACGGACAGAAACAAAGTTCGTGACCATTGATCCGGCCGATCTGGCAGCCGCGCAGGCGCGCGATCAACAGCCTCTGGACCGGGCAGAAAACGAAGGCATGTCGGGGCGCTGACGCGCCCTCGCCGCGCCCCTGCAGGCCGTCCGGATCTGGCGCAGGCCGCATTCCCGGGATGATCCCCTCACCTGACTGCGCCGATGGGTGCAACCGCGCCGGCCCCTGCCCTGCGCGGATGGCGGCGTATCGTCTTTGCGTTCGGCCGGATGGGTGCCTATCATCAGGTGCAACCGCAACGCATCATGAGATCCAGGCAGGTCAGGGACCGGAATGAAGAAAGACGACGATTTCCAGCTCTGGCCGTTCATGACGCTCATTGCGCTCTTTTTCCTGATGCAGGCCCTGCTTCCCGGCCCGGCCGACCAGTCGAGACTGTCCTACAGCGAATTCGAAAAGCTTGCCCGCGAAGGCCAGGTCGAGAAGGTGATAATTTCGGGGTCGGCGCTGACCGGCACATTCCGCCAGCCTGTTGACGGCAACGACCGGTTCCGGACCACCCTCGTCGACCCGGCTCTGGCCGACCGCCTCGAAGGCATGAACATCGAGATCGAGAACATTCCGCCGAACCCGGTTCTGGGCGCGCTGTTCTCCATGCTTGCGCCGCTCATCCTGTTCCTCGGGCTCTATTTCTTCCTGTTTCGGCGCTCGATCGGCGCTGGCGGCGGCGCTGGCGCGATTTCCCTCGGCAAGAGCGGCGCGAAAATCTTCGCCGAAGAAGAAACCGGGGTCACGTTCGATGACGTTGCCGGCGTCGATGAAGCAAAACTCGAACTCATGGAAATCATCGATTTCCTGAAGAACCCCGGCGAATATGAACGGCTTGGCGCCCATGTTCCGAAAGGCGTCCTGCTGGTCGGCCCGCCGGGCACCGGCAAGACGCTTCTGGCCCGCGCCGTCGCCGGACAGGCCGGTGTCCCCTTCTTTTCCATCAGCGGATCGCAATTCGTCGAAATCTTTGTCGGGGTCGGCGCCGCCCGGGTACGGGACCTGTTCACCCAGGCCCGCAAGATGGCGCCCGCCATCATCTTCGTCGACGAACTCGATGCCCTCGGACGCGCGCGCAGCCTCGGGCAGATGAACGGCAATGACGAACGCGAGCAAACCCTGAACCAGCTCCTCGCCGAGCTTGATGGCTTCGACCCGTCATCGGGAATCGTCCTGCTTGCGGCAACCAACCGGCCGGAAATTCTTGATCCGGCCCTCCTGCGGGCCGGCCGGTTCGACCGGCAGGTCCTCGTCGACAAGCCTGACAAGAAAGGCCGTGTGGCGATCCTGAAAGTCCACACCCGCAAGATCCAGCTGGGGCCGGATGTCGATCTGGAACCGGTTGCCGCGATGACGACGGGGTTTACCGGCGCGGACCTCGCCAATCTCGTGAACGAGGCGGCCATCCTGGCGACCCGCCGCCGGGCCGGCACGGTCGGCATGGAGGATTTCTCGGCCGCCATCGAACGGATCGTGGCCGGGCTTGAGAAGCGCAACCGCCTGCTCAACGAAAAAGAACGCCGGATCGTGGCCCACCACGAAATGGGGCATGCGATCACGGCCCTCGCCCTGCCCGGAACGGACCGGGTGCACAAGGTCTCGATCATTCCGCGCGGCGTCGGGGCGCTCGGATACACGATCCAGCGGCCCACCGAAGACCGCTACCTGATGACCCGGGAAGAACTGGTCAACAAGATCTGCGTGCTTCTGGGCGGCCGCGCAGCCGAGAAGCTGGTGTTCGAGGAAGTCTCGACCGGCGCCGCGGATGATCTCACCAAGGCCACGGAAATTGCGCGCAGCATGGTCGAGCGGTTCGGCATGGATGAAAAACTGGGGCACCTGGTCTTCCAGGAAGACCGCCCCTATTTCCTCGACAACCAGCCGGTCAGGTCATCGTCCATCAGCGAGGCGACGGCGGAACGTCTGGACACGGCAGTGTCAGACATCATCAGGGACGCTTTCCAGCGCACCACGGCGATCCTCACGGATAATCGCAGCCTGCTCGAAAAGTGCGCGCAGGACCTGCTCATCAAGGAAACGCTGGACGAAGACGAAATCGCCGAGATCTCAAAAGCCCTGAAGCGGGCAACCCCACCCGGCATGCGCGCAGCCGAGTGAGGTCGCCCTCCGGGTTCTTATTTGCGGTAATCGAGCGGCGGGTCGCGGTCGCCGAGAAGCGAGCGGTACTGATAATCCGGCCCGCGCTTTTCATCGAATTCCTTGCGGGCTTCCGCGCGCAGATCCGGGTTCGTGAACAGTTCGATCGCGGCCAGCGTCAGCGTCTTGGACGCCACCTGCGTGCCTTTGTGGCCGATGGATGTGCCGGATGCGGCGACCGCCTGCCAGGAGTGGGCCGGCGTGCCCGGCACCCAGGTCGCCGTGTTCAGGCCAACGGTCGGCACGGCATAGGACACATCGCCCACATCGGTGGAACCGTAACCGAGCGAGACCTCAAAAGGCTGGATCTCCGATTCCGAGCCGATCGGCAGGGTCGGCGTCGTCAGCGTCGCGTAGATGGTTTCGGCGAAGGCCTTCTCTTCTTCATTATACGTGACCCCGCCAACTTCGCGCAGCTTCGAATCCATCATTTTCGCCAGCGTCTCGTTCACCAGCAGCGGGTTGTTGCCGTGGATGACTTCCCAGTCGACCGTCGTGCCTGTGCCGAGGGCTGCGCCGCGGGCGGCGTCTTCCAGGCGCGTCCAGATCGCTTCCACGCCGTCTGCGGTCGGATGGCGGACATAGTAGAAGACTTCGGCAAAGTCCGGCACCACGTTCGGGGCGGAGCCGCCGGAGGTGATGACGTAGTGGATGCGGGCGTCCTGAGGCACATGCTCGCGCATCATGTTGACCATCATGTCAAAGGCTTCGACGCCGTCGAGCGCCGAGCGGCCCTTCTCAGGCGCGCCGGCCGCATGGGCCGAGAGGCCGTGGAAACGGAACTTGGCCGAGCGGTTGGCCAGCGTCGTGCGCGCAGCGGCGGAGTTGCGGTCCCCCGCATGCCAGTGCAGCGCAATATCGACATCATTGAACAGGCCCGCGCGGACCATGTAGACCTTGCCGCTGCCGCCCTCTTCCGCCGGCGTGCCGTACAGGCGGATCGTCCCCGGCGTGCCGGTCTCTTCCAGCCAGTCCTTGATCGCGATGGCGGCCGTGGTGGAGCCTGCCGCGAAGAGGTTGTGCCCGCACGCATGGCCTGCGCCCATGCCGTCACGCTCTTCCCGGTCCGGGCTGGCAGTCTGGTTGATGCCCGGCAGCGCATCGAACTCGGCGAGGATGGCGATCACCGGGCCGCCCTGGCCATATTCCGCCACGAAGGCGGTCGGGATGCCGGCGACGCCTGCCTCCACGTCAAAACCTTCCACTTTCAGGGTCTGCTGCAGCAGGCCGGAGGATTTTTCCTCCTGATAGCCAACTTCGGCCCATTCCCAGATCTGGTCAGACAGGCTGTTCGACAGGTCCGCCTTTTCTTCCACCTGCTCGATCAGGTTCGCATCGCGGCTGTCGGGCCAGGCCGGGCCGGTAATGCAGGCCGCAAGCAGGGCGGTGGAGAGAAGAGGCAGAATGGGGCGCATGAGGCAAACTCCGTAAAAAGGTCTCGAATCTGGCGCGGACATTGGGACAGCTCGCCGGGCCGCACAAGGAAAACCGGGCTGCCGCGGTGTCACACAGACCCTTCGCGCTCAATCACGAGCACACGTGCCTCTCCGATGGGATGCGCGACGTGTTCGTCCCCCACCCCGGCGACGAACATGTCGCCTGCGCCCAGCTGCACGATCTTTTCCGCGCCGTTTTCCCGGTAGTGCATGTCGACGACGCCCTGCATCACGACGAACACCTCCGCGCCGTCATTGACGTGCCATTTATAGGGCTGGTCGGTCCAGTGCAGGCGCACGCTCGCCCCGTCGATCCGGGCGATCTCGCGCGCGCCCCAGGCCTTGTCGGCCCGGAAGGTCTGCGCATCCTGTATGATTTCCGGCATGAATAACCCTGTTCACTACGGCTGGACGGGCGGCAACCTAGCCTGCTTTCCCACAAGGAAGAACCATGCCGGTGACAGGAAATGTCTTTTCCTATGCCCGCCGCCCGGCTAACACGCGCGCATGACACAGGTCGCGCTGATTGATTACGGCTCCGGTAACCTCCACTCGGCCGAACGGGCCCTGCGGGAGGCGGCGGCGCTGGCGGGGACAAGCCACGAGATTGTCGTGACCGATTCCCCGGACGTCATCCTCGAATCCACCCGCATCGTGCTGCCGGGCGTGGGCCATTTCGCCGACTGCGCCGCGGGCCTGCGCGCCCGGGACGGCGTGGTCGACGCGCTGAACGAGGCGGTGCTCAAGGAGGCAAAGCCTTTCTTCGGCATCTGCGTCGGCATGCAGCTGATGGCGACGGCGGGGCTGGAGGACGGCTACACGGCCGGCCTCGGCTGGATCAAGGGCACGGTCGACATCATCGCGCCGGGCGAAGGCTACCGCATTCCGCACATGGGCTGGAACGGGCTGGAGATTCCCCGCCCCCACCCCGTGCTGGCAGATTTGGGCGACGATCCGCACGTCTATTTCACCCATTCCTATGCGATGAAGCCGGACAACCCGGCCGACATCGCCGCAACGGCCGATTATGGCCACCCGATCGTCGCGGCGGTCGCCCGGCGCAACATGTTCGGAACGCAGTTCCACCCGGAGAAGAGCCAGGCCACCGGGCTCAAGATCCTCTCAAACTTCCTGCAATGGGCGCCCTGAGTACCAGATGACCTTTACCCTTTACCCTGCCATCGACCTGAAAGACGGCCAGTGCGTGCGCCTGCTGCGCGGCGAGATGGACCAGGCGACCGTCTTCTCCGACAGCCCGGCGGCGCAGGCCAAGGCCTTCCGCGAGGCGGGCTTCACCCATCTTCATGTCGTGGACCTGAACGGCGCCTTCGAAGGCAAGGCCGTGAACCGCGCGGCGGTCGAAGCGATCCTCAAAGCGACCGATGCGCCGGTGCAGCTCGGCGGCGGCATCCGCACGCGGGCGCAGATCGACGCCTGGCTGGAAGCCGGCATCTCCCGCGTCATCCTCGGCACGGTTGCTCTGAGAGATCCGGAGCTGGTGAAAGCGGCCGCCCGCGCCCTGCCCGGCCAGGTCGTGGTCGGCATCGATGCGAAGAATGGCATGGTGGCGGTCGAAGGCTGGGCCGAGACCAGCGACATGAAGGCGACCGAACTTGCGAAAGCCTTCGAAGGCTGCGGCGTCGCCGCCATCGTCGCCACCGACATCGGCCGCGACGGCCTGAAGACCGGCGTCAATGTTCCGTTCACGGCAGAGCTCGCCAACACCGTCTCCATCCCCGTCATCGCCTCAGGCGGCGTCGCCAGCGCCGACGACATCCGCGCCCTGATGGCCGCCGACGCCCCGATTGCGGGGTCCATCCTCGGCCGGGCGCTTTATGATGGGGACATTGTGCCGAGTGAGGTGATTGCAGTGGTGGGTTAGCTCACCAGCCATTTCTATTATGAAAGTGCATATTCCGGAATTGCTCGCAAACAGCTTCATTTGTATTCGGAAATAAAATTTCCGGAGAAACATTCATCCGCTCCAGATCATATATCACCTTAGGCCGTTCGCTCGCCGGAAGATCCACTGCATACAAGTATCTGCGGTTTTTGGATTGCTCGCAAAATGCGATGTATGACTCGATATCGTCAATGTTGGTGAGGAAAGTTACCGCCTTCTGCGGTCCGACGCGAGAGTTTTTTCTTGTTCCGAGTGAGAGGAAGCTGAAATGCGGCGGAACTCTACTTACTTGAGCAAATTGGGCCAAATCCCGGCACCAAGCTTGTTTGTCGAAAGCAAATATACGTACTTTCGTATCATCAGCTGCCGGACTGCGAAATGCAAAGAATGCCGCAACCCACGGCGACGTTGTCCAATCAAGTAAGGGTGTCGGATAACCGTGGTGCTGAAGCCAATTCGCAAAAGTACCAAAATCGTCAGAGTTCCTAAATGAAAACTCGAACTGGTCTTCAAAGTACCGCGACATACTCGTAAGGTCTTGATCAATGTATCGCGCAAGATCTTTGCGGTTAGTTCTGTGAAAAGACGTTCGCAATTTATACGGTTTAGGTTGTCCACGGAATACTACGTTGTCTACTGATAGAGTATCGACGTATATTTTAAACGACTGCCAATCCGTGACACTTTCCACTACACTTATTTCAGAAGCGGAATCAGCTTTGCTTCCGTGCAAAACTCCCCCACCCGACGTGTCGATATCTGTTTCGTATTCACATACGATGTCGTCAGATTGAAATCTGACTTTAATTGATGCTCTTTTTCCGTGGGTCGCTCCTGGATAAAGGCGTTGAAACTCGTCTTCATTGGCGACCAGGTTTCCATCACGTCGTACTGCAAAAATAGAGCAATCAAATTCGAGTTCGTCGCCTTTTTGCATGATTGGAAACTTTGCCCACGTTGCCGGTAAGCCGGGGTCATTCGGCATAAGCGTAGCGGAACCGGTTAGCATGTCTTCAAATTCATCGAATTCGACAGTGATGGTACCAATAACGTCACCGTCTGCGGCCCCAAAATACTGACCTTTCATCGACTTCACCTTCTGGTTCCACAATGCCAATCCACTGTGGGTAGCGCGATTCTCGGTAAAGCTGTATTGGCCAGAAAGTCATGCGGTTGAACGTTGCCCCTACCCCCGCAACAACCGCTCATAAAAGCCGCCCCACTCCCGGCTCGGCTCCACGAGGTGGGCTTCCAGAATCCAGTAGCGGGGGCGGCCGAGGTGGTCCGGATTGCTGAGGGGTTCGGGGTTGTCCGGCCAGAGGCGCTGGTGGGCCGGCTCCAGCGGCCAGGTGGCGTGCGGGAACTCGCCCACGGTGTGGCCGGCGATCTTGCCGCCGAAATGATAGCCCCGCGCCTCGGCCGCGCGGCAGGCAAAATCATAAACCTCCGCCCCCGTCACATCCGGCTTTGACAGAGCGAACTCGCGCATTTCCTCGAACACTTCGGGAAGCGCGGCGACCAGCGCATGGCGGGCCGGGTCCTGCCCCATGGCATAGGTGCGGCCGACATCGGCCTCGGCCTGTTCGAAGACTGGGCCCATGTCGACATAGACCGTGTCTTCCGGCCCGATGGTCACTTCGTCCGGTCGGTCAGAGAAGATGCAGGTCGTGTTCACCCCGGCGCGCACGAGGCGCTGGTGCCAGTTGCGCGCGATGCCGAACTGGTCTGCCGCGATGGCTTCGATGTCGCGGTCCACCTCCCCTTCGGTGCGGCCCGGCTTCATGATGCCTGCAGCCTCGATTGCGTCCAGCAGGGCGAAGGCGCGCTCCTCCGCGTCTACCATTCTTGCCCAGCGGGCGGCGTCGTCTTCGGTCTGATGTGTCATGCCCAAGGCCTAACCGCCTCAGCCCGCCTGTCAAACCGGGCGGTATAGACGGTCTATAGAAGGTGTATTGAGGGTGTTCGTGAGGGTGCCTCCGGCGGCGGGCGGCCGGATGGCGAACGTGCAACCGGCAGCTGTAATTGTGATTGTGGAGATGCCCTGAACCTCTATAAAAGAGCCCAAGAACTGGCAGACTCTTCTGGAAGATTATGCTAGGTCCGGCCGAAATTCTGGAGACATTACCTATGAAACTACCTCTTCTGACGCTTGCCCTTGCGGCTTCTCTGGCAGCCTGCACACAAGTTCCCCGCGAGGAACGCGGTGATCCCAAGGTTGCCGCAAATGGCGAGCCGCTGGTGTGCGAGCGCGTGCCGATTCCCGGCAAGATTTATCCGGGCAAGATCTGCATGACGGAAGCCCAATGGGCCCAGCACAAGAATGCCGGCCGCGATTCCACCAACTCGATCCAACGCCGCGGCCTCCAGACCGCAGACCCCCTCGCTAACGGCGGCTGAGCCCCGAAGGCACTGCAGAAGCAGACCCGACCAACAAGAACGCGCAGGTGCCGCCTGCGCGTTTTTTTGTGGCTGGCGCGGGCCCGCGTCACAGCGCAGGCTTTGCCGCGCGGACTTTCCCGTCTAAAGCCGTGCGCATGACCCTGAAGACCCGCATCATCCCCTGCCTCGACGTCAAAGACGGGCGCACCGTCAAGGGCGTCAACTTCGTGGACCTGCAAGACGCGGGTGACCCCGTGGCGCTGGCGAAAGCCTATGACGCGCAAGGCGCCGACGAGCTCTGCTTCCTCGACATCACGGCCAGCCATGAAGGCCGCGGCACGCTGCTGGACATCGTCTCGGCCACGGCGGAACAATGTTTCATGCCGCTGACCGTCGGCGGCGGCGTGCGCAGCGCCGAGGATCTGGTGGCCCTGCTCCGAGCCGGCGCCGACAAGGTGGCGATCAATTCCGCCGCCGTCGCAGACCCGGATGTCGTTGCCCGCTGCGCCGCGAAGGCCGGGCGCCAGGCTGTTGTCGTCGCCATCGATGCCCGGCGCGTCGGCGGACCCGGTGAAGGACACTGGGAGATCTTCACCCATGGCGGCCGCACGGCCACCGGCATCGACGCGGTCGAGTTCGCGAAACTCGCCGAGAGCAAGGGCGCAGGCGAAATCCTGCTGACCAGCATGGACAAGGACGGCACCAAGTCCGGCTATGACATCCCGCTGCTGCAGGCGATCACATCTGTTGTAAACATTCCGGTTGTGGCCAGCGGCGGCGCGGGCAGCGTGGACGACATGCCGGCCGCCGTGCTGGATGGCGGGGCGACCGCCGTGCTGGCCGCCTCGATCTTCCATTTCGGCGAAGCCACGGTCGCAGATGCCCGCCGGGCGCTGCACGCCGCGGGGGCCCCTGTCCGCCCGTTCTAGACCCTTTTGGGGCTTATTCCGCGAAGACCGGCTTGCGTTTCTGCATCTCCGCCATCACCGCTTCCATCTGGTTCGGCGTGCGGATCACCTTCAGCTGTTCGGTGCTTTCCAGCATCAGCAGGTCTGCGTCGGACAGGTTCGCCATGGCGTTGCAGAGACGTTTCGAGCCGCGCATCGCGGCCGGGTGCTTGTTGGCGATGATCCGTGCCAGCGCCAGGGCGTCTTCATGCGGCGTGTCCGAGACGTGCGTGGCAAAGCCCATGGCGTGGGCTTCGCGGCCGTTGAACTCCCGGTTCGTATAGGTCAGCTCGCGGATCACATCGTCCCGCGCATTGCCGCGCCACAGCGGGAAGCCTGCCATGTCGGGCACCAGGCCCCATTTCATTTCCATGATCGCGCAGCGCGTATCCGGGTGGATAAAGCGTACATCCGCGCCGGACAGGATCTGGAACCCGCCGCCAAACGCCACGCCGTGAGCTGCAGCAATCACGGGCACTTCCAGCTTCCGCCATCCCCAGGCGACGTGCTGAGCGAGGTTCGCGTCGCCGAATGCCCGTGTGGCAAGGTCCCCCGTTGCCCCACCTTTTTTCTCGCCGTCGCCTGACGAATTGCCGGACATGCTGGACAGGTCCAGCCCGGCGCAGAAGGCGCGCCCCTCCCCCGACAGCACGACGCAGCGCAGGCCCTTGGTGCCATGCAGCTCTTCGATCGTATCGGCCAGCGCCTGGAACTGGGCGGTATCCAGCGCATTCATCTTGTCGGTGCGCACCATGCGGACATCTGCAATGCCGTCCTCAAGATGCGTGATCGTCACCCGGTCGCTCATCAGAAATCCTCCTTGTTTGGGATAAAAGTGACGCCCCCCGCGCCCGCGTCAAGCTGGCAGGCTTCCTCCCCTCGCGGAAGGAGGGTATGGAGACGCCATGTCTATTCTCGGATCTGCCGACCGCCTCGCCGAAGCCCTCGCCCATTTGGGCATGACCATCGATACACGCGCCGAAACCGGCGATGCGAGTTCGTCCTGGACGGCGAAACTGCTGTCGAAAGGGGTCGGCGCCTGCGCTGACAAAGCCGAGGAAGAGGCTGGCGAGTTTATCCAGGCCCTGCGGGAAGAGAGCGATGAACGCGTCGCCAGCGAAGCCGCCGACATGCTCTACCATGCCCTCGTCGCCCTGCGCGTGCGCGGCGTCAGCCTCGATGATGTGGCCGCCGCGCTTGAGAAACGCCAGGGCACCAGCGGGATTGCCGAGAAGGCGAGCCGCAAGGACTGATCCCTTAAAGCGCGCGCTCCAGATAGATCACTTCCTTCTTCCCGGGCACGAAAGCCTGGGCACCGACCTCGACGAAACCAAGCCGCTTGTGGAAGCGCAGCGAGCCTGGATTGGGCGGCACGCGGTTCACTTCACAGCCAATGGAATCATAGCGCCCGGCGCAGGCCGCAAAGGCGGCCTCGTACAGCGCTTCGCCGATCCGCTGGCCCCGCGCCGAGGCATCAATCGCGATCCGGTCGACATAGTTCGCATTGCCCGCCCGCGCCTCGAACCAGCGGAGATTGTCGCTGGTATAGGCGGCGGTTCCGGGCGGGACGAGATTCAGGAACCCTATCGGGCGGCCGGTGTCATCGACGGCGACAAGGCATTCGGACAGGGACAGCCATTTGGCGAGGCTTTTGATCGTTTCACGGCTGACGCCCGGCACCCCCTGCTCGTTGATCGCGTGCAGGGCCGGCAGGTCTGAAGGGGCATAAGCCCGGATTGTGGTCATGAAATCTCTTTCGGCGGCTTCAGGCGGCGCTTGGTCTGGTGGCTGTCAGCCTTGTCGCCGGTCGGCTTTTCACCGCGCATGTAGTGGCGCTGCCAACGCGCTTTCATGGCGTTTTCCTCGCCCTCGCCGAGGCGTTTGTTGAAGTCCGCCCGGCTTTCGGTCCAGGCGGTATATTCCTTCACCAGCTCCGCGTTCGAGCGCAGGGCTTTGCGTTCCGGCTGTATTTCTTCCAGCTTCTTGTGTTCCATCAGCGTGATGAAGGCGAAGGGCTCGCCCTTTTCGAAGACCACGCTGCCCTTCCGGGTCATTTGCCAGTTCATGGTGAAGGGGAATGGCAGCCAGTCGGTCTCAACAAGGCCCGTCAGCGGATAGATGCCATCCTTCGGCCAGTTTGGCGGGCCGGTCACCCAGACGCCCCAGCCGGGCGGCGTGCGGAACAGGTGACCCGTGTGGAAGGTGACGATCCCGCGGGCGAAATGCGCCCCGGCAAAGCTGTCGATGGCGCGCGGGTCCCCGCGGGTCAGCAGGCGGATATCCTCATTGCGCGGGCCGCCATTCCATTCAATCTTGATGTCCATCGGCGCCAGCAATTCCCAGCCCGTGGAGTTCGCCATGGTCAGCGGCAGGCAGCGATAGGGATGGCGGTCGGTAAAGGCATCCATCCAGTCACGATTTGACCGGGCGGGCACCAGATCCGGCGCGACATCATAGATTTTGTAGCAATCAAGAAACATGGGGAGGCTCACCGCTTGACGGAGGCCACAAGTCTTGGCCCAAAGGGCCCCATGACGGCAACCCCCGAAGACCTGTTCGCTTATCTCGACACGCTGGGCATCGCGCACACGACGCACTGGCATGAGCCTGTGTTCACCGTTGAGGAAGGCCGGGACCTGAAGGCCGGCATGCCGGGCGGGCACACCAAGAACCTGTTCCTGAAGGACAAGGACGGCGCCATCATCCTGATTGCCGCCGAAGCGCACTCACAGCTGAAGCTGAACAAGTTGCACCGGCTGATCGGCACGAAGCGCCTGTCCTTCGGCCCGCCGGAGCTGATGGAAGAAATTCTTGGCGTCACGCCGGGCTCGGTCACTGCGTTCGCCCTGATGAACGACACAGACGGACGCGTGCGCTTCCTGGTCGATGCGGCCCTGATGGAACATGATCCGGTGAACTTCCACCCGTTGACCAATACCGGCACCACGGCCGTCTCGCGGGCGGATTTCGAAAAATTCGTCCGCGCCACAGGGCATGGATTTGAAGTGATCGACTTCACCCAGTTGCTGACCGGGGCAGAGTGAGCGGCCCGCGCTTCACGAATTTGTTCGCGCTCGCCTCTGGTCATGCAGCTTCTGGCCGCTAGTGTCGCCGCAGCAAGACAGGGAGAACGCCAATATGCAACACCGCCGACTCGGCCGAAGCGCCATTTATGTATCCGACATCTGCATGGGCACGATGACGTTCGGCTCCCAGACCGACGAGGCCGAATCCCTGCGTATTCTCGACGCCAGTTTCGATGCCGGGATCAATTTCTACGACACGGCCGAGAACTATCCCGTGCCGCCGGATACCAAATGGGCCGGGCGAACGGAGGAAATCGTCGGCAAATGGCTGAAGACCAAGGACCGCGACTCCATCATCCTCGCGACCAAGGTGTGCGGCCCGTCCCATGGCTGGATCAAGGGCAGCCAGCGCGCCGGCATGACCGCGCTGGACCGCCACAACATCACCAAGGCCATCGAAGACAGCCTCACCCGTCTCGGAACGGACTATGTGGACCTTTACCAGACTCACTGGCCGGACCATGGCACGGCCTATGACGAAACGATGGAAACGCTGGACGATCTGGTCCAGTCCGGAAAAGTGCGCATTGTCGGCTGCTCCAATGAAGACGCCTGGGGCCTGATGAAAAGCCTCGAAGCGTCCAGCCGCCTCGGCACCGTCCGCTATGAGACGATCCAGAACAATTTCAGCCTGAACAACCGCCGCTTCGAGGATGCGCTCTCGAAAGTCTGCCGCAAGGAAGATGTGAGCCTCATCCCCTACTCCCCGATCGGCGGCGGCGTGCTGTCCGGCAAGTACCAGGACGGCGCCCGGCCTGAAGGGGCGCGCTTCTCGCGCTATCTGGAAATCGGCGGACGCCAGGCGGCCATGGCGCAGCGGTTCGTCAATGAGAAGTCCCTCGCCTCTACCGCCCGCTTCATGGACATCGCGAAAGAGGCTGGCATCAATGTCGTGACGCTCGCGACGGCTTGGTCGAAACAGCATGACTTTGTTGCGTCCACCATTGTCGGCGTGTCGAAATTCGACCAGCTGGACGATATCTTTGCTGCAGCCGATCTGACCCTGGCTGACGATGTGATGAAAGCCTGCAATGCCGTCACCAAAGAGATCCAGTATCCGATGGGCTGACCGCCCCAAATTGCCGGGCGCCGCAGCGATCCGGTTCGCTGCGGCCGCCCTGGCATTTGCCGCACCCACGGCCTGTGTGGCCGTGCCGTCTGCCGGAGACCAGCCGGCGGCCGTGGAACGGATCGCACCGCCCTCGCTGCGCTATCCGGGCCTGTTCCAGCGTGTGGCGCTGAGCGGCGTGGTGGACCCGAAAGACTGGGTCGACGCCGAACCGCTTGCGCCGGATGCGGAGATCCTGGCCGCCTTCGCAGAGGATGCCCCGGACACGGACGAAGCGCTCGCTGAATTTGTCGGGCGCTGGTTCGATTTGCCGGAACCGGCCGGCAGCGTTGACCTGCCGGACGACCTGACACTGACAGAACATATCGACGCGCTCTGGCCGCACCTGACCCGGTCGGCCGATTCCGACACGGCGCGTGGATCGCTTCTGCCGCTGCCGCATCCCTATATCGTGCCGGGCGGGCGCTTCCGGGAAGTCTATTACTGGGACGCCTATTTCACCCTGCTCGGCCTTGGGCCGGAACATGATGACATCAAGCAAGACATGGTCGACAATTTCGCGTCGCTGATCCGCGAAACCGGCCACATCCCCAACGCCAATCGCAGCTATTATCTCAGCCGGTCTCAACCGCCTTTCTTTTTCATGATGATCAGCCTTCTGTCGCCGGACGATCCCGCGGCCGCCTGGGCCCGGTATTTGCCGGAACTGCGCGCAGAACATGCCTACTGGACGACCGGGCCACACCGCGTTGTCCTTTCGGATGACATCGTCCTCAGCCGCTATTGGGGTGGGCGGACGGTGCCGCGGGACGAATCCTACATTCAGGATCACACCACGGCGGACGAAACAGACCGGCCGGACGCGGATATCTACCGGGACCTGCGCGCCGGGGCCGAAAGCGGTTGGGATTTCTCGTCGCGCTGGCTGGAGGATCCGGACGATCTGTCAACGATCCGGACGACACGGATCGTCCCGGTCGACCTGAACGCCCTGCTCTACGGGCTGGAACGCGCGATTGCCGAAGGATGCCTGCGCGCCTCCGAGGCCGCCTGCACCATGGACTATGGCCAGCGCGCCAGCGAGCGGAGGTCCGACATGCTGGACGCCTTGCCGGGCCTGTCAGATCTGCTCATGGATTTCGATCTCGACACGGGGGAAACGACGGGGCGCGTTTCCGCCGCCAGCCTCTACCCCCTCTTCTTCGGCGTCGCGACCGAGGAACAGGCCGCAATCGCTGCCGATATGGTGGATGACGAATTGCTGGCCCCCGGCGGCCTGCTGACCACACCCCTCACCACCGGCCAGCAATGGGATGCCCCGAACGGCTGGGCACCGCTGCAATGGATCGCCGTCGAAGGCCTGCGCAGATACGGTTACGACGACCTTGCCCACGACATCGCGCAGCGCTGGCTGGCCACGGTCGCCCGCTCCTATTGCGAGACGGGCAAACTGGTCGAGAAATACGACATGCTGGAACACAAGCCCGGCGGCGGCGGCGAATATCCGACCCAGGACGGTTTCGGATGGACCAATGGCGTCACCATGGCCCTGATAGACGCGTATCCGGACCTGTCCTTCTACGGGGAGACCCGCCCGGCCGAAGACCCGGAAAGCTGCGTTGCCATAAAGTGAAACCCCCGTTCGCGTTTCACTGCGAACGGGGGTTGCCCCTACTGCCCACCTTAACCGGGTGAGATGATTCAGGCGGCGGTCATTCCGGAGACGGACGTCCGTTCGCCAGGACTTCGCGCTTGCCGGCATGGTTCGGCGCGGAAATGATGCCTTCTTCTTCCAACCGGTCGATGACGCCGGCCGCCTTGTTGTAACCAATCTTCAGGCGGCGCTGGAGATAGGAGGTCGATGCGCGCTGGTCGCGGACCACGATGGCAATCGCCTGGGAGAAGAGATCATCTTCCTCGTCGCCCGTGGAGGTGCCGAGCATCGCGTCCATCACGGCCGAGCCGGTGGAGCCGTCATCCGGCGCTTCCAGGATATCCATCACATAGTCCGGCTCGCCCTGATCGCGGAGCCAGTCAGTGACCGCGCCAACATCTTCATCCGACACGAACGGACCGTGCAGGCGCGTCGATTTCTGGCCAGGTGCCTGATAGAGCAGGTCACCCATGCCAAGCAGCTGTTCGGCGCCCTGTTCGTTGAGGATGGTGCGGGAGTCGATCTTCGTGGTCACCATGTAGGAGATACGCGTCGGGAAGTTGGCTTTGATCGTACCGGTGATGACGTCCACGGACGGACGCTGCGTTGCGGTGATCAGGTGGATACCAGCTGCACGGGCCATCTGGGCGAGGCGCTGGACACAGCCTTCCACTTCCTTGCCGGCCACCAGCATCAGGTCAGCCATCTCGTCGATCACGACCACGATGTTCGGAATGTGCTCGGTCGGCAGGATCTCGGTCTCGTAGACCGGCTTGCCGCGCTCATCGAAGCCGGTCTGAACCTTGCGGACAAGGTCTTCTCCGGCATTGCGGTATTTCGTGGCCTTGTCGTTGAAGCCGGCCAGGTTCCGCACGCCCGCCTTGGACATGAGCTCGTACCGGCTTTCCATTTCGCGCACCGTCCACTGCAGCGCGTTCACGGCCTTTTTCGGATCGGTCACGACCGGCGCCAGAAGGTGCGGGATGCCCTCATAGATCGAGAGTTCCAGCATTTTCGGGTCGATCATGATGAAGCGGCACTGTTCCGGTGTGTGGCGATAGATCAGCGACAGGATCATCGCGTTCACACCAACCGACTTACCGGAGCCCGTGGTACCGGCAATCAGCAGGTGAGGCATCTTGGCGAGGTCCACCACGGTCGGCACGCCGCCAATATCTTCGCCCAGCGCCATCGGCAGGCTGGCACGCGAGCCGGTATAAGCATCCGACTGGAGCAGCGTGCGGAGGTAAACCGTATCGCGGTCTTCGTTCGGTAGTTCGATACCGATGGCGTTCTTGCCCGGCACAACGGCAACACGGGCTGACTTCGCACTCATTGAGCGGGCAATATCGTCGGCCAGCGAGATGACGCGGGAAGATTTCACGCCAGGCGCCGGTTCCATTTCGAACAGGGTGATCACCGGACCGGGACGCACTTCCTTCACGCGGCCGCGGACGCCGAATTCCTTCAGGACATCCGACAGCTTGGCTGCTTTCGCGAGCAATGCATCTTCATCGATCGAATCGGCGCGCTCAACGGTCTGCTCCAGCAGGTCGATCGTCGGCAGGCGGCCGGCCTTGCGGCGGCGTTCCGTCGGCTTCGAGACGCGGGGCGCCGCTGCTTTCGGCTTGGGCTTGGGCTTCGGCAGTGTGAAGAGCGGCTTGCGCTCCTGCTCTTCATCCTCGTCATCATAGTCGTCTGCGTCGTTCTCGATCTCGTCTTCATAATCGTCGTAATCGTCTTCGGCGTCGTCGAGATATTCCTCTTCGTCGTCGTAATCCTCGTCATCCTCGATCTCGATGACGTTCTTGCCGCGCTTGCTCAGGAAGCCTGGCGTTTCGTCGTCATCGGACATCACGACGCGGGCGCGGTCGTCACGCGGATCAATCGTCTCGTCTTCCAGTTCGGCCTTGCGCTTAGGAGCGAAGGCACGGGCAACGGCCAGCAGGATGCCGCCAACGCCGCTGGCCTTGCGCGCTGCGCGGGCGCCGGACGAGGCCGCCGCATGCTTCAGCAGGCGGGCATCCCCGCGGCGGAAGCCGAGTGCAGACAGGCCGGCCCACAGCGCCAGCGTACCAAGGAAGAAGGCTGCCCAGCTTTCCGGGGATGGCAGCATCAGCGCGCGGAACGGCATGGCGGCAAAGTGGAACATGCCGTCGCCGACCACACCGCCCAGCCCGGCGCTCAGCGGCCAGGACTGCGGCACCGGCCAGGCGGCGAAGAAAGCTGCCGAGAACGGCACGAACAGGAAGCCTTTCACCCAGCGGTGCATGCGCGGCGCGCCGATCAGCACGGTGCGCATCGCTCCGCCGATCATCAGGGCGAGACCGGCTGTCCAGGCCGACCAGCCAAGGGTCTGGCGGGCGAGATCGGCAAAGACCGCGCCGGACCGGCCGAACAGGTTCTGCACATCCGAATCGGTCGCCGCATTCCAGGAGGGATCCGTCGCGACATAGGAACCGACACTGCCGCAGATGAACACGCCGATCGCAAAGGCGGCAGCACCCGTGAGGATGCGCCAGACAGGATCGCTAACGCTGAAATGGGTTGCGTCGTCATCATAAGCATAGTCGGTCATGAAGGGGGACGGCTCCGTGTTGTCGGTGGAGAGGCCAATCTGACCCATCAACCTTAACTCTGGGCAAATGCGCTGAAGACTTTTTCAGCGGCGAATTAACGATTTCAGCGGGCCGGTTTTGGTCTGAAACGGGTCGGCCGCGGCCGGGCGTCACCTCACACCGCGTCCCGCAGCACCGGCGCCCTCAATACATTTATTTCCTGTAACCACGGAACATCCAGCCCGGCGCCGGATTGGTTCAGGACAATCAGGAACCCGGAAAGGAGCCAAGAAATGAGACTCGCCCTGATCACGCCAGCAGCGTTTGCGCTGTTAACGGTTATGTCTGCAAATGCGCAGGAAATGAATGAAGATGCCTCTGCAGTTAACGCCTCCAAGCAGGTTATTTTTGACGAAGTACCGGCGGACCAGGAAGGCATGTCGGTTCAGGACCTGAATGAGCTGCAACGCGCCCGTCTGGAACAGAACGCTTTCGAGATTGCCGAGATGACCGGCGAGGCGCCGGTTGTCGTTGCCGACACGCCGGAACCGGAAGAGGAACTTGTCTTCACCGCAGAGCGCGAGGAAGTCATTGTCCCGAATGAAGGCCCGGCAGAGGTCGCTGTCGGCGGCCCTTATTATGAAAGTGAAGCGGAGGCGGTGGAAGACGGCGATCTGAACTCGCCAGAGGACTAAGCCCCCTTCCCTTCCCCCAAAGAAAAACCCCCGGCAGAGACTGCCGGGGGTCTTCGTTTCGGAGAGCCGCAACCTTAGGCGTTGGTGAAGTCCGGATAGGCTTCGATCCCAACTTCGGAAACGTCCATACCGGCCATTTCCTCTTCCTCGGTCGCCCGGATGCCGATCGTGACCTTGAGGGCCATCCAGACGATAACGGAAGCGACCGACACGAACACGCCCGTAAGCAGGACACCGACAAGCTGACCGAAGTAGCTCGTCTGGAGCTCACCTTCGATTTCCACCGGCATGACGTGGTTGCCATAGGACGCCGCCACGATGAGCGTGCCCCAGATACCGCAGACCAGGTGAGCCGGGATGGCGCCGACGACATCGTCGATCTTGAACTTGTCGAGCAGCGGAACGCTGACCACGACGAGGACACCACCGACAGCGCCGATCAGGACCGAAGCGCCCATGCTCGGAGCCAGCGGCTCGGCCGTGATGGACACGAGACCGCCGATTGCGCCGTTGAAGACCATCGTTGCGTCGACCTTGCCCTTGTACAGGACTGCCGTCGTCACGGTTGCAGCCAGCACGCCGCCGACAGCCGCCATGTTGGTGTTGGCGAAGATTGCCGCCACATCATTGATGCTCTGGATGCCGCCAGCAGCAAGTTCCGATGCGCCGTTGAAGCCGAACCAGCCGAACCAGAGGAGGAACGTGCCAAGACCGGCGAGCGGGATGTTGGACCCCGGCATCGGGTGGATTTGCTTGCCGAAATACTTGCCGGTCCGCGGGCCGATGATGATCGCGCCCATCAGAGCCGCCCAGCCGCCAACTGAGTGCACCAGCGTCGAACCGGCGAAGTCGGAGAAGGCCCATTCGGAGTCGAGGTAGCCGCCGCCCCACTCCCAGGACACAACGATCGGGTAGATGAAAGCCGTCAGGACGGCCGTGAAGGCAAGGAAGCCCCACAGTTTCACGCGCTCAGCCACGGTACCGGAGACAATCGACGCGGCGGTTGCAACGAACACCATCTGGAAGAACCAGTCGGAGGATGCAGCGTAGTCGCCGTGAGATTGGTCAAGTGGCGGAGGTGCCCACGGGCCCGGCGTCGTGCCGACAAGACCCATGATGCTTTCGCCCGGATAGGCCATGTTGTAGCCGACGACCCAGAACATCAGGCCGGCGATCGAGTACAGCAGCACGTTCTTCATGGACTGCATGGCAGCGTTCTTGGAACGCACCAGACCAACTTCCAGGCAAAGGAAGCCGGCTGCCATCAGCATGACAATGATACCGCCGATCAGGAACAGGTAGGAGTTATCAACATAGGAACTCGCACTGGCACTGACCGACTCTTCCAGCGCCGACAGCCGCGCTTCCAGATCTGCGTCCTGTGCGTATGCGAGCGCCCCCGAGATCGCAAAGACTGGCAACAAGGCCACCCCGCGCGTCATTCTTTTTAGTAACTGGCCCATTCGGCCCCTCCATGTCGCAGGTTTCGGAGCTCGGGACCCCCCGCGCTCTCCCACTCCCGATATGATTTCGGGTGCCCATGAAAGTCGCTTGGCGCCTCCGTTCAGAGGGGTATTCTGAAGGCTCGTGGTCAATTTTTGTGCAGCGTTGCGGCTAATCGACCAATTCGTCACCACCGCTAGACGGGGCGTTGGGACGGGCGTAGCTAGTCATCATGTTGAAACCCTCCCCTGCGTCCAACGAACCCGTAGACCTCGTTATTGTCGGGGCCGGACCGGTTGGCACTTCACTGGCCATTCTGGCTGTCCAGCGCGGCTTCTCCACCATCCTTGTTGATGCGCGCGATCCATCTGCAACGCCTGCTACGGATACGCGTACATTCGCCATTGTCCGCGGCAGCTGGCGAATGCTGGGGGCGACCGGGGTTCATCCCCTGCTCGAAGGTGTCACCGAGCCGCTGAATGGCCTCGAGGCCGTCGACGGGGGCAGCCATGTCTTCGGGGCACCGGGGGTAATCTTCGGAAATGAGGATCTTCCACAGGATGATGACGGCCAACCCCTAGGACAAATGGTCCCGTCAGCGGCCCTCCAGAAGGCCCTCGACGAGGTTGCTGGTCAGATTGCAGGCACTGATCAGGGCCTCATTATCCTTAATGGCGCCCGTTTTCAGGCCCTGGAGGACGGGCCCGGTCCGGCGACGGTATTGCTGGAAGACGGCACCCGGATCCGGACGCGCCTTGTGGCTGCCTGTGACGGGGTGAATTCCTCGGTTCGCACGGCGCTCGGCATCGGGACGGAAGACCATGATTATGGCAAATCGGTCTTTGCCGCGAATGTGAAACTGGACCGGCCGCATGAAGGCATCGCCCGCCAGCTGTTCATGCCGGAAGGCCCCTTTGCGACCCTGCCCATGCCCGACAACAAGGCGAACCTCGCCTGGTACATGAAACGCGGCGCCGCCGAGGCGCTGGCCGAAATGCCCGTGGAAGACATCGAGGCCGAGCTGAATGCCCGGTTCGCCGATTTCGCCGGCCGCATGACCATCGACGGGCCCGTGATTTCCTATCCCCTGAAAATGCGCCTGGCTCAGGCAATGACCGGGCCGCGCGTGGCGCTGCTGGGCGATGCCGCCCACCGGATCAACCCGCTGGCCGGACAAGGGCTGAATCTCGGCTTCAAGGATGTCGCCGCCCTGATCGACATCATGGTGGAATCCCGCGAGGTCGGCCTCGATCATGGCGCAGCCCCTGCCCTGGAGCGTTACCAGCAATGGCGCCGCTTCGACATGACGAGCGTCGCGCTGTTCATGGATGTGATCGACCGGGCCTTCTCAAACGACAATGCCGTGCTGAAACCGCTTCGGGGCCTTGCCATGACGGCCGCCAACAAGATCGGTCCGCTGCGCCGGGCCATGGCGCGCCAGGCCAGTGCCGACCAGTCGCATCTGCCGAGTCTTATGCAATAACGGCTTCGTCGCCGACGGTCAGTTTCCGGATCAGGTCCCAGTTATAGAGCCCGCTGTCGTGTCCGTCCGAGAAGACGATGCGCAGGGCGTAACGGCCAACCGGGTCGGCGCGCAGCACGCTGATGTCGTGCGGCACGGGCGCCTGCGGCGGGGGCGGACCGCCGCCATGGCCACGCACGGCCGCTGACGGAGACTGTTCTCTCAATCGCTTGTAGCTGACGGTGCCGGACTTGCCGTCGTCGAATTCGGCATACAGCACGGCGTCGGATTTCCGGAAGGCCAGTTTGACCGGCCAGGCCATGCTGCTCATGCCCCGCCCTCTTCCGCATCGAGGTCACGGGCCTCTTCCACCAGCATGATCGGAATGCCGCCCCGGATTGGGTAGGCAAGCCGCGCCTTGGGCGAGACCAGTTCGTCCGCTTCGGCATTATAGCGCAGCGGCTGGCGTGTCTGCGGGCAGATCAGGATTTCGAGAAGGCGCGGGTCGACGCCGGAATGGGCGCGTCGCGGGCTGGAAGTGTAGTCAGTCATGGGCGTCCTATTGCAGGGTTCCGTCATCCGGACCAGCGGAATCCATTGTCAGGATCGTGATCAGCATGTCGGCGCGGTCTTTCAGGGTTGGCGCTTCAAGCAGGGCCTGTTTCTCCATCACCGAAAATGGACTGCCGGCGGCCAGCGCCTGGACCAGCGCATCGACCGGGGCGACCTTCACCGCGTCCCAGTCCGCTTTCATGTCGTGGCTGCTGACATATTTGCGCAGGGCATCGACCAGATCCTCGCGGGACGGCAGGCCAACCATGGAATCAGGCCTCAGATCGTTCGCATACGGGGCCCAGTTGGGGCGCACCTGCCGGTAAGGCGTCATCACCGCCAGTTCCTCAAGAACCCGGAACCGGGCAATGCCGGCCAGCGTGATGAGGTAACGCCCGTCATCCGTTTCCGAATAGGAGGTGATCCGCCCGGCGCACCCGACGCCGATCAGGTCCGGTTTGAGACGGTCGCCGCCGACACTCTGGATCATGCCGATCAGCCGGTTCCCGGCCATGGCGTCATCCACCATGTTCAGGTAGCGCGGCTCGAATATGTTCAGCGGCAGGTGCCAGTGGGGAAACAGCACAACGCCGGGAAGCGGAAACACTGTCAGCGTGTCCGGCAACTGATCCACCGAATGATAGGTCATGCTGCTCATGCTGCCTCCGGAGCGTCGTCGCCCCCTCGCATCATGGCATTATGCGGGAGGCGGCGGCCTCAGGCAAACATCAGTGATGCAAGACGCTGGCGGCCTTCCACCGTCACCGGGTCTGTCGGGCCGGCGGCTTCGAAGATCTGCAGCAGCTTTTCCTTCGCCTTGCCTTCTTCCCAGTCCATCTTTGACCCGAGAATGATCAGCAGGTGATCCACCGCATCGCCATACCGCTGGGCGGCCGCATATTTCTCGGCCAGTTCGAACCGCTTGGCGTGATCGTCCGGCGCGGCCATGACGGCGTTCAGCAATTCATCAAATTCATCCGCAGCCGGGGCATCTTCCATCATGTCGATGGCCATCCGCACACCTTTGATGGCGGAGTCGTGCTTCTGGTCTTCCGGAACCATGTCCAGCGTCGCGCTGGCGCGTTCCTTGTCGCCATTGGCGAGGTAGCAGCGTGCAAGCCCGGCAATCGCGGCGACATTCTCCGGATCGTGCTGGACCACAGCAGCATAGATCTGAGCGGCTGTGGCGACATCGCCAGCCTGGCTGGCGGCTTCGGCCTGCGCGAGCGCATCGGCAATTTCCTGCGCGGAATCGGTTCCGGTCACCAGCTTGTCGATGAAACCGCGCACCTGGCCTTCCGGCAGCGCGCCCATGAAGGCATCGACCGGGCGGCCCTTGTCGAAGGCATAGACGGCCGGAATGGACCGCACACCGAGCTGGCCTGCATAGGCAGGGTTCTCGTCGATATTGATCTTCACCAGTTTGACCGCGCCCTTATGGCTTTCGACCACTTTCTCGATCACCGGGCCAAGCTGGCGGCAGGGGCCACACCAGGGGGCCCAGAAATCGACAATGACGGGTTGGGTGTTCGACGCCTCGACCACATCGGTCATGAACTCCTGGTCGGTGGTGTCTTTGGTATGCAGGGCGGCGGCATCGGCCATGGTGGTCTTCCTTCAAAATCTGGCGGAAAGATGGGCGTTCGGGCCGCGTTTCGCAAGCCGGGCCGCCGACACACCTGCGTGTTCATCTGCGGTCAGGTCTTGCGCTGTGCGGCCGGGAAGCTGAATGGCAGCCAACGAAAAGCGGCCGAATGACCTTGATCCCGCCCTGTTTAGGCAGGGTTCAGGCGACTAAGTGTAAGCGCAAGGTCACGAAAAGGAGACCCGTTCGATGAAGACCAAACTCGCTGCCCTGGTTGCCGCTGCCGCCCTCGCCGCCGCGCCCCTCGCGCTGGCGCGTCAGGGAACCCCCGAAGCGGCCCCCACAAAGATCACCGTTACGCCGGCCGGCATAACCGGCGAACAGCGTACCGCCCTGCTGAACGAAATCGCCGCGTCCATGGAAAAGGTGAAGACTGCCTCCGGCCGCTTCGACCAGATTTCCCCGGATTACACGACAACCAGCGGAAGCTTTGCGCTCTCCCGCCCCGGCAAGGTGCGGTTCGACTATGATGCCCCCTCCCCGCTTCTGATCGTCGCCAATGGCACGACGGTTGCCATGCAGGACTCCGAACTGGAGACGACAGACCGCGTGCCGCTCAGCTCCACGCCGCTGGCCCTGCTGCTGGACGACAATCTGGATTTCAACACCGAAGCCGAGATCGTCGATGTCAGCAAGCAAGGCGAAAAGGTCGAGGTCACCCTGCGCGACCCGGATGGCGAAATGGACGGCACGCTCACCCTGCTGTTCAGCGGCCCGGAGCACGACCTGACCGGCTGGCGCACACTGGATAGCGCCGGTAACCTCACCCAGGTCGGGTTGCACGATGTCAAAACCGGGAAAAAGCTCAATCCGCGCCTCTTCATCGTCAAGGACTTCGACGACGAATAGTGTAACAGTTGCAACAGATTCCCGCTCCCGGCACCCCGCAAGACCCGTCTTGCGGGGTGTTCCTTACCGGCAGGCACCCAAGTACTTAACACATATTTTACTTGAAATTTTTGCCCGTAGTGACATCTTTGCAACTGTCGACACACGGCATACCCCGCGCAGCACCCGACCCCCCCGCTGTGAACTACCGTGTTGTCGCAGCCGGAGCCTTCCCCTCCCGGCGAGACGTTGGAAACCGCGTCTGACGCGCCCGAACCCCCCGCGTTCGGGCGCGTTGACGTTTCAGGGAACAATGCTACGCAGCCCGGATGCCAAAACCGCTCAAGATCGTCAGCTGGAACATCAACTCGGTTCGCCTGCGGGCCCCGAACATCGCGGCCTTTGTCGAAGAACAAAAGCCGGATGTGATCTGCCTGCAGGAAACCAAATGCCAGGACGGGGAATTTCCCGAAAAGGCCTTCAATGAAATGGGCCTGAAGCATCTGGTGCTGAACGGCCAGAAGGGCGGTCATCATGGCGTGGCCATTGCCTCACGCCTGCCGATCGAGCGCATCGACGCGCCAGACCTGTGCCGGGAAGGCCATTCGCGTGTCATCGCTGCGAAAGTCGCCGGGATCGAGATTCACAATATCTACCTGCCCGCCGGCGGAGACGTGCCCGACCCGGACAAGAACGAGAAGTTCGCCCACAAGCTCGATTTCCTCGAACGCCTGGGCCCGGCCTACAAGAAGCAATCGAAAACGCCGCGCATTCTGGTCGGCGACCTGAACGTCGCGCCGCATGAAAACGATGTCTGGTCGCACAAGCAGCTGTTGAAGATCGTCTCCCACACGCCGGGCGAGACCGAGCGGCTGGAAGCCTCCCGCAAGCAGGCAAAATTTGAAGACATTGCCCGTCTCGCCGTGCCGGACGAGCAGAAGCTCTACACCTGGTGGAGCTATCGCGCGAAGGACTGGGCCGCCTCGAACCGCGGACGGCGCCTGGATCATATCTGGGTCAATCAGGCAGGACTGCCGGACACGCTGGTCGACAGCTACAAGATCCACCTCGGCTGGCGCGGCGGCTGGAAACCATCAGACCACGCACCGGTCAGTGTGAAGGTGAGCGTTTAGGAACTCTCGATGCGCAGAGCGATACCAACCCTTCGCTTGCTGACTATTCTAATGACAGTCGTTCTGGCCCCGCTTTTTGCCATCAGTTGCTCACCCGCCCCTAAGAATGAATGTCAGATCCTTGTAAATGATGATCTGTGCGTCCTGCGCTCAGCCAGCGTTAATCTCACGTCCCAACGCATGGATGAATTCCAAATCATCGATATCGACTTGCTCTGGAGTGATGAGTCAGTTCGATATGTTCCTGGAAAGCAGGGCACGCTGGGTTGTATCGTCTCTGACGGGAAGTTCGTTGTTCATATGGACAAAGGGGTATTGACGGCACGCCTCTCGAGTATGTCCGAGGAGAACATCGACTACGGTTTCGCAGGGCTAAGAACGACCAAAGGCCAGCCCGTATTCGAAGACTGTAAGCAACCGTAAGGTAGGCTGAGCACCGGATAATCCGCAGGCGTAGCAGGCCTTATGATCACGGCTGCAGGCGGTAACCTCCCGCATCGGTCAGCAGCAGGCGGGCGTGGGCCGGGTCCGGCTCGACTTTCTGGCGCAGGCGGTAGATGTGCGTCTCCAGCGTGTGCGTGGTGACGGCAGCATTGTAACCCCAGACTTCCGCCAACAGCTCATCGCGCGCCACCGGCTTTCCGCCCGCCCGGTAGAGATATTTCAGGATATTGGTTTCCTTCTCGGTCAGGCGGATCTTCTTGTCTTCATCGGTGACCAGCAGCTTCATCGCGGGGCGGAACTCGTAAGGGCCGACCTTGAATGTCGCGTCTTCGGACTGTTCGAAACTCCGGAGGTGGGCCCGGACACGGGCCAGCAGGACGGAGAATTTGAATGGCTTGGTCACATAATCATTGGCGCCGGATTCGAGGCCGAGGATCGTGTCGGCATCGCCATCCTGTCCGGTCAGCATGATCACCGGGGCACGGACGCCCTTCTGCCGCATGATCTTGCAGGCCTCGCGGCCGTCCATGTCGGGCATGTCCACATCCAGCAGGATCAGGTCAATGCGCTGGGTGGTGGCGGCGTCGATGCCCTCATTCGCATTGGCAGCCTGAATCGTTTCGAAACTGTCGTGCAGCTCGAACTGTTCTGCCAGTGCCTCGCGCAGGTCTTCATCATCGTCCACCAGAAGGACCGTTTTCTTGGCAGCCATGCGACTCTCCTGTTTCAAGTGAGTGCTGCTTCTATCCACATCGCTTCACGATGCCATATGAATGTAACGCACGAACGATCACAAGAGCGGGAGGGTGCCGTGAGCGCCGATTTTGTTGCCTTTGGAGATGGACGCTTCCTGCTGGCCGGCCGGGAAACCCGGTGTTCGGTCGGGCGTAGCGGTATCATCGCAGGCAAGGACAAGCGGGAAGGTGATGGGTTTTCCCCCGCCGGCACCTGGCCCATGCGCCGCGTCTTCTACAGGCCCGACCGGCTGGACGCCCCGAAAACCCTGCTGCCGCTTGTGCCGCTGACCCCGGAAGACGGCTGGTGCGATGCGCCGGAAGACCCGCTCTACAATCGCTGGGTCAAGCTGCCCTATTCGGCCAGCCACGAGAATCTCTGGCTGGAAGACCATGTCTACGATGTCATCGTGGAGCTGGGCTATAATGATGATCCGCCTGTTCCGCCGCTTGGCAGCGCCATCTTCCTGCACCTCGCCCGGCCCGACTGGGGCCCGACGGCTGGCTGCGTGGCCGTGACACTGGATGACATGCTGGAAATCCTGCGCCTGTCGGCACGGGGATCGGAGATCGAGATCCGGCTCCAGGATCAGGGATAATCCCGCGGGCCAAACAGCGCGGACCCGACGCGAACATGCGTCGAGCCGAACCTGGCGGCGGTCGCATAGTCGGAACTCATACCCATCGAGAGAACGGAAAGGCCCGCCTCCTTTGCCAGCTTGGCGAGCAGGGCGAAGTGCGGTCCGGCCGGCTCATCGACCGGCGGGATGCACATCAGGCCCTGAACATCGAGACCCTTTTCACGTGCATACTGTAGCAGTTGCTGCAGTTTGTGCGGGACCACACCGGCCTTTTGCGGCTCCTCGCCGGTATTCACCTGGATCAGGACGGGCAGGGCGCGGCCCACTTTTTCCATCGCCTTTGCCAGCGCATCGGCCAGTTTCGGACGGTCCAGCGTCTCGATCACGTCAAACAGGCGCACCGCGATTTCGGCCTTGTTGGTCTGCAAGGGGCCGATCAGGTGCAATTCGAGGTCCGGATAGGCGGACCGGCGGCCGCTCCAGCGGGCTTCGGCCTCCTGCACGCGGTTTTCGCCGAACACGCGCTGGCCGGTCGCGAGGATCTCGTCGATTGCCGCGTCAGGCTGCGTTTTTGTCACCGCCACCAGCTGGGGCGCCGGGGTTGCAGCGTCGGAAAGTTCGGCCAGCACCGCCTCGCGGCGCTTGGCAATGGAGAGTGTGTCGGTATCAGTCATCACGATGACGCAGGAAGACCGAAACCGCGCAGAACGCAAGCTCTGCACCGCCGCACGTGTCGCGGGCCGGCACCTGCCGCCCGGCTTGCCGCCGGTTCTGTACCTGACCGATCCGGCACGGACACCGGATCCGGTGGTCACAGCTGGTCGGTTATCATCATGGCATGGTCTGGTTTACCGGCATTATGGTCAGCCGGGGCACGCACAAGTCGCTGCTGATCTGGCCAAAGTCTGCCGCCACCGGCATGTCAGGCTCCTCATCGCAAATGACCCCCGGCTCGCCATGCAGGTCGGCGCAGACGGCGTGCACTGGCCCTTCGCCGCACGGGGCGAAGCCAGAAAGTGGCGCACCCGGTTTTCCCTGATGACCGCCAGCGCGCACACGCTGGAACAGTTGCGGTTGCTACAGGATGCAGGATTCGACGCGGCCCTGCTGTCCACGGCCTTCCCGTCTGCCAGTCCCAGCGCCCGCACGCCGCTCGGCCCGCTGAAGGTCCGCAAACTGGCGCGCGCATCCGCCCTGCCGGTCTATGCGCTCGGCGGCATCAACGCAGACACGTCCGGTCAGGTCGCCCCTGTTGCAGGTATTGCAGCAATTGAAGGAATAGAGGCCGTATTCGGCCCGCAGGCCCGAACCTGGAATAGCCTTAGAACTTGAAGGCGGACTTCAGACGGACACCGGTTTCCATGTCACGCTCTTCCCACGTCGAAACGGCGTTCAGATCGTCGGCACCGACGCTGACTTCACCGCCGACCGAGAAACGCGGCGTGATCTTGAAGGTGGCTCCGGCCTGCATTTCCTGGCGCGGAAGCGGGGAAAGGCTCGCAGATGGACGCGACAGCCTGTCGATCCGGAATTCCCAGCGATCACTGCCGGAGAACTGCATGGAGACATCTTCAGACGGCTCAGCCTGCCAGACGGGGCGGGCATCGACCGGCTTTGAAATGGCAAACTGGCGATACCAGTCGATCTTGCCAGCCTCAGTTTCCGAAAGCTGCGGTGTATCCACGGTGACCGTCGGCACGCGCGAATCCTCTTGCGCGGCTGCTGGCATCGCCAGAACCGTCGCTGAGAACACACAAGTGAGCAGAAGCCCAAGCCGCATAATTTGCACCGTTTTCCTCGCCTAACATTAGGGGTCCGATGACCTAAACAGAAGATTAATTATCGGACAGTCCTGATAAACTAATGCGATAGTGTGATTTCTATCACAATTCCTCCCCCTCCAAGGGGGTAAGAAGCCGCATCTGCCGTGAAATCCAGCTGGTCATGACGGTATCCGAACGCAATTCGGGCAGACTCAGTCACCGGCCGGGCGAGTCCGGCGCGCCAGGATTCCCCTTCGACGCCTGCGGCCTCATCGGTTGCGCGGCCATATTCAACGCCCCAGTCGAAACCGAGAGCCGATTGCGTGATCCCCGCAGTCCATGCCGAATAGTCCCCTGGACGGCCCGTCAGGCCGTTATCGCTGCCCTGCCAGCTGGCACCGACAACTGTATCCTTCCACTCTGCATTTGCGCCGAGCGACAAGGTTTCCACCGTGCCGTATGTCACCGGTGACACCGGAGACGCATCGACGTCCGCGCGGCTCCACGCTGTTGATGCGCGCACGCGCACGCCACTTTCCCTGAAACGGTGATTGAAACTCAGGCTGGCTTCTCCAGCATCGGAGAGCGAATAAGCCGCCGTGCCGGGCAGGATCCGCACCGGATCGCGGTCCAGACCACGCACATCTGCTTCGGGCGTATAGGAAAGTCCGCCCTTGAAACCGACGATTCTCGGCGTGGTGTAGGATACTTTTGCGGCCGGACCCGTCAGGTCATGATCCGTCCGCACAATCGCCCCGCCATCCGGGTCCAGTCTGGGGGCGTGCAGTGAAACCGTCGAAAACAGGGAGGGCGCGCCCTGTGAGAAACGTTTCGCAATCCCCTCGTCCCGCCCGAGGCGGACTTCGCCATATCCGCCCTCGGCATAGAGATAAGCTGTCTGCAAAACACTGCGCGTGCCGTCGTCTTCCATGCCTGGCGACCGGGCAAGCCCGCTGAAAGCCCCTGCGATGGCAGGCGTACCGGGCACCGGCGCGGCAATGACGCCGGAAAATCCCGGCCGGGATGGATGGTCCTGTTGGGCGTCCATCTGCAGCGCCAGGCCAAGCACAAGGCCATTGTCCAGCACGCGATTGGTATCGACGCCGAAGCCCAACCGGTACAGCGCAGGCTGCTCGGCACCGGGCGACAGCACGAGGCCCGCCTCCGCCTTCCAGTCCGTTTCCCATAGAGACCAATCTTCCTGAGCCACCGCAGGCAGGCAGGCCGTGGCCGAGACTATGGCCAGAAGGATCGGACGTTTCATGCTTTTCTCCTCCGGGGTGCTGCACACATGAGCACTGGCGAGCCCAGACTCGTGTTGTTATACAACGCCGGTCTACAAGGTATTGCGCTCGGGAACTTACCTCATGAACAAATATGTCTTCTCCGCGGCAGCCGCTGCCCTGTTTGCACTGGTCGGTTGCCAAGGTGGTGGAAAGCGTCTCAGCGCAGACGCCCAGGTCGCTGCGACGAATGTCGGGACAGTGAACCCCTATCTGTGGCGCGCCTCGCTCGACACGTTCACCAACATGCCCGTTCAGAGCACCGATCCGATCGGCGGCCTGATCGTGTATGACTGGAAAAGCTTCCCGGGCTCCGAGAATGAACGCATCAAGGCGACCGTCTATATCCTTGATACCCGGCTACGCGCCGACGGTGTAAAAGTGGCCGTGTTCCGGCAAATAAATCAGGATGGCACCTGGGTCGATGCACCGGTTGATCCGGAAACCTCGATGCAGCTTGAAAATGCGATCCTTGACCGCGCGCGGAACCTCAAGAACTCGCAACTCGGCTAAAAGCCGGTCAGATCAGACGACAATCAAGGGAGAGGCCAATGGCCACCCGGTACGATCCGCAAACCGCGGAAGAGAAATGGCGTGAAGCCTGGGCCAAGGCGGACCTGTTCAGGGCGAAATCGCCGAAGGAAGCCGGCGACGCCCCGAAAGCCTTCGTGCTGGAGATGTTCCCGTATCCGTCCGGGCGCCTGCATATGGGCCATGTGCGTAACTACGCCATGGGCGATGTCGTTGCCCGTCACCGCCGCGCCAAAGGGTACAATGTGCTGCACCCCATGGGCTGGGACGCCTTCGGCATGCCGGCGGAGAACGCCGCGATGGAGAAAAACGTCCACCCCGGCAAATGGACCTACCAGAACATCGCCGCGATGAAGGCCCAGTTCGCAAAACTCGGCCTGTCGCTGGACTGGAGCCGGGAATTTGCCACCTGCGACCCGGAATATTACGGCGCGCAGCAAGCCCTGTTCCTGAAGATGCTGGACAAGGGCCTGGTCTACCGGAAAGCCTCCAAGGTGAACTGGGACCCGGTCGACAATACGGTTCTGGCAAACGAACAAGTGATCGACGGGCGCGGCTGGCGCTCGGGCGCGCTGGTTGAGCAGCGCGAACTGACACAGTGGTTCTTCAACATCACGCATTATGCCGAGGACCTTCTGGAAGAAGTTCAGAAGCTGGAGCGCTGGCCTGAAAAGGTGCGCACCATGCAGGCGAACTGGATCGGCCGGTCGGAAGGCCTGCAGATGCAGTTCGAGTGGGACGGCGACGCGCCGGCCAATTTCGACACCGGCATCGAAATTTTCACGACACGGCCGGACACACTGTTCGGTGCAAGCTTCATTGCCCTGTCGCCGGATCATCCGCTGACTATCCAGCTGGCGGAAACCTCCGAAGAGCTGAAAGCCTTCCGCGGGAAATGCGCCCAGGTCGGCACCAGCGAGGAGGCCATCGAGAAGGCCGAGAAGCTGGGCTTCGACACGGGCCTGACGGTGAAGCACCCGTTCGTGGACGGAAAAACCCTGCCGGTCTGGGTCGCGAACTTCGTTCTGATGGGCTATGGCACCGGCGCGATTTTCGGCTGTCCGGCACATGACCAGCGGGACATCGAGTTTGCCCACAAATTCGGTCTGGACGTCACGCCCGTCGTGCTGCCGCCTGGCGCCGAGCGGGCCAGCTACACGGTTGAAGACGAGGCCTATACCGGCCCGGGCTCCATCTTCAATTCCGAGTTCCTCGATGGCCTCGGCATTGAAGACGCCAAACGCACCGCAATCGAACGAATTGAGAGCATGGGGCTCGGCGCCGGTACGGTGAACTACCGCCTGCGTGACTGGGGCGTCTCCCGGCAGCGTTACTGGGGTTGCCCGATTCCGGTGGTACACTGTGAGAATTGCGGCGTGGTGCCGGTGCCGGAAAGCGACCTGCCCGTACGCCTGCCGGACGATGTGACCTTTGACCAGCCGGGGAACCCGCTGGACCGGCACGCGACCTGGAAACATGTCGACTGCCCGAAGTGTGGCAAACCGGCCCGGCGTGAAACCGACACGCTGGATACGTTCGTCGATTCCTCCTGGTACTATGCGCGCTTCGCCAGCGCGGACGATCTGGAAGAACGCGCCTATTGGCTGCCGGTCGATCAATATGTCGGCGGCATCGAACATGCCGTGCTGCACCTGTTGTATTCCCGCTTCTTCTCCCGTGCGATGCGGGACATCGGCGAACTCGACCTGCCGAGCGGCGAGCCCTTCGCCGGCCTGTTCACACAAGGCATGGTGACCCACGAGACCTACAAGTCCGCCGCCGGGCAATGGCTGCAGCCATCGGAAGTCGAGCAGGAAGGTGACACCTGGATCGAAAAGGCCACCGGCGGTCTCGTAACGCCTGGTCCGATCGAGAAGATGTCGAAATCCAAGAAGAACACGGTCGATCCCGATGCGATCATTGCCGAGTTCGGGGCCGACGTTGCCCGCTGGTTCGTGCTGTCTGACTCCCCGCCAGAGCGCGATGTTGAGTGGACCCAGGCCGGCGTTGAAGGGGCAGGCCGCTTTGCGCAGCGCCTGTGGAGCCTGTTCGACGCGCTGGGCGATCTGGAAAAAGCCAGCCCTGCCGAAGATGCCGCCTCCATCACGGTACGCAAGGCAAGCCACAAGGCTGTCGCCGCCATCGACAAAGCCATTGAGGAATTCCGTTTCAACTCCGCCGTTGCCAGCATCCATGAATGGGTGAGCGTGTTGAAAAAAGCCGAATCTTCGGACGAAGCTGTCGGGGCCCGCTTTGAAGGTGCCTCCATGCTGGCCCGTTGCCTGACACCCTTCATGCCGCATCTGGCGGAATCCTGCTGGGAACGGATCGGCGGGGATGGGTTTGTATCGGCTGCGCCCTGGCCAGTGGCCGACAAGACGCTGACCGAGGACGATGCCGTGACCATGGCCGTTCAGGTCAATGGCAAGCGCCGCGGTGAAATCACCGTCCCGAAAGGCGAATCCAACGAAGCCGTGGAGGCTGTCGCACACGCCCTGCCGGAAGTGGTCTCGTTTATCGAAGGCAAGACCGTGAAGAAAACCATTGTCGTGCCGGGCCGCATCGTGAATATCGTGGTGGCATGAAACGCTTCCTGATCGCGCTCGCTCTTGTTCTGCCGGCCTGCGGCTTCCAGCCTGTCTATGCGCCTGGCGGCAGCGCATCGTTTGCGTCCGGCAACATCACCATCAAAGAGATTCCAGGCCGCTCGGGTTATATGCTGCGCCGCGCGCTGCAGCAGGAACTCGCCGCAGGCCTGCCCAATCTCAGCACGACGGCGACCCTTGAAGTGAAGCTGAGTGACGGGCTGACCCGGCTACAGTTCAAGCCGGACGGGGCCGCGTCGCGTTCATCCTATAATGCCAGTGCATCCTATGTGCTGTCGGGGGAGAAAATCAGCGTCTTCGGAAATTCCGATGCCGAAACCAGCTTCTCCGTGCCGGACGCACCTTATGGGGATATTTCAGCCCAGACCAATGCAAGCGATCGGGTGATGCGTGTCCTGGCCGGCCGCATTGTCGATGACTTGCGGTTGCAGCTCTCCACGAAAAACTGATGCTGCTCCAGGGCAAAAAGGCTGCATCCTTTGCCCGGAAGCCGGATCCCGATGTCTGGGCGGTTCTTGCCTTTGGAGAGGACGAGGGCCTGGCCAGCGACAATGGCCAGCTGTTGATCTCCGCCTGGGCGGGCAAGGACGCACATGCCGACGTCACCCTGCTGGACGACGACGCCATCCGAAAAGAACCTGCTCTTTTGTTCGACGCACTCGAAGCCGTTTCCCTGTTGGGCGATCCACGCGTTGTCCGCGTAAGAACCAGCGGCGACAAGATCGCAAAACTGCTGATCGAGGCGATTGAAGATGGCGACAAACGTGACGGCCGGTTCAGTGCACATCTGCTGATCGAGGCTGGCAGCCTGCCGAAAAAGTCCAAGCTCCGCAGCGCGGCTGAATCGGCGAAACGGACAGCCGGTCTTCAGTTCTTCGCGGATGAGGGTGTTGATATTGAGCAGCGCGCCAAACAGGCGCTCAAGGAAGCCGGAGTCGACATCGACCCTGAAGCCTTGCGTCTGTTCGTCGGCGACCTGCCTGGGCATCGTATGGCTGCCAATTCCGAAATCGAAAAACTGGGACTCTACGCCCGTGGCCTCGGCAGGGCTGTTTCGGTAGCGGATGTCCGGGCGCTCTGCGCAACCGAGTTCGAACAGACTCTGTCGACGGCCATTTCGGCCACGCTGGACGGCCATCCGGCAGCCGCCAATGCCGCGTTCGAAAAACTCGCTTTGGCTGGCACGGCGGGAATCAGTGTTCTGCGTTCACTCCAGTTCGAGGTTCGCAGGATGCTGGATGCGCATGTCCGGATCGAAGAAGGACAGTCTAACCCGAACATGAAGCTGCGCCCGCCCGTCTGGCAGAGTGAATGGCCTGCTTATCGCGCCCGTCTCAGCAAATGGCCTGTCAGGCGCCTCACCCGCGTAATGGAACGGATCTATGACGCCGAAGCCCAGGCAAAGCGGGCAGGCGGCAGTACAGATGCTGTTGTCCGTGTACTGATGAATGATCTTGCAAGGGCAGCAGAAGCCGCCCGTTAGCAATCAGGTCTTGCGCCGTGTCAGCCGGCGGCAGACATCGTCCAGCTGCTCAAGGTCACGATATTTGATACGCAGTTCCCCGCCATTGTTGCCGTGCCGGATATCCACCTGTAGGCCAAGCTGACGCATCAGGTCGGCTTCCAGCGCTTCCGTATCGACATCCTTTTCGGCGGCCTTGGGCTTGGCAGACCTCGTTTCCAGAGACCCGCCATCCCGGGCGCCTTTGACCAGGGCTTCGACCTCACGGACGCTGAGGCCGCGTTCCGCTGCCATCACGATAACGGCTTCAGGATCCGGTGCCCCAAGTGCGGCACGGGCATGGCCCGCACTGACCTTGCCTTCACGAACATAGGCCCGCGCGGCATCCGGCAGTTGGAGCAGACGGAGCGTGTTGGTGATGTGCACACGGCTTTTGCCGACGCTGCTGGCGAGGCCTTCCTGAGTCCGGCCAAACCGGCTCATCAGCGCCTCATAAGCTTCGGCTTCTTCAATCGGATTGAGATCTGCGCGTTGCACATTTTCAATGATGCCGACTTCCAGCAGCTCCAGCTCATCGACATTCCGGACCACAGCCGGGATCGATTCGAGACCGGCAAGCCGGGCAGCGCGCCAACGGCGTTCTCCTGCAATGATCTGGTACTTGCCGGCATCTTTCGGATCGGGCCGCACGAGAATGGCCTGAAGAATACCTTTGGTACGAATCGACTCCGCCAGTTCCTGCAAGGCCGCTTCATCGAAAGTCCGGCGCGGCTGGGACGGGTTACGCCGGATGCTCGTGATTGCAATTTCATTGACGCCTGCGGGAGCGGCCCCTGTTCCCGGCTCCGGCTTTGCTGGCGTCGATGCTTCGACCTCGCCGATCAGGGATGACAGGCCACGACCAAGGCGGCTTGGTTTCTGTTTGGATTCCTTTGCCATGTCGGTCAGGCCGCCCGTGCCTTTTCGCGCTGCAGAACTTCCGAGGCGAGCCGAATATAGGCTTCGCTGCCCGGACAGCGATAATCATACAGCAGCGCTGGCTTGCCGAAGGATGGTGCCTCGGACAGACGCACATTGCGCGGGATCACCGTGTTGTAGACCTTGTTGCCGAAGAAGGCCCGGACCTCATCGGCCACCTGGTCTGAAAGATTGTTGCGCCGGTCATACATGGTCAGCACAACGCCCTGGATTTCCAGATTCGGGTTCAGGCCCTGACGCACGACATCCACGGTACGAAGCAACTGGCTGAGACCTTCGAGCGCCAAGAACTCACACTGCAAGGGAACGAGCAGCGCATCGGCGGCGGTCATGGCGTTCATCGTCAGCGCCGACAGTGACGGCGGGCAATCGATGAGGATGTAGTCATAGCGCGGCAGACCCTGCTCTTCTGCGCGGTCGACATAGTTGTGGAGTGCTTCACGCAGGCGATAGGACCGGTGCGGATCTGCGGCCAGTTCTGTCTCGACGCCCGACAGGTTCTCATCGCCAGGGACAATGTCGAGGCGTGGAACGATGGTCGACAGAACCGCCTGTTCCAATGGCAAACGATCCACGACGATGTCGTATGATGTCGTCGCGCGGTCTGTTCGTTCGATTCCCAGACCTGTGGAGGCGTTGCCCTGCGCGTCGAAGTCGACGATCAGGACGCGGCGGCCAACGGCGGCAAGCGCCGTTCCGAGATTGATTGAAGTTGTGGTTTTGCCGACGCCACCCTTTTGGTTCACGACAGCAAAGATTCTAGGCCTAATACCTGCCACCTCGTAGCTCCCTGACAATCAGAATTGTACCTGATCCACCAACCCGGCTTGGAATCGCCTCATAAGCGAAGTTCCATGTTTGGCTAGCCTCCGTCAATTCTTCTTTCCAGCGTTCGCCTTTGAGGAAAAGCCCTGATGCACCCTGTTCGAGCCAGGGCGCAGCATATTCGAGCAGTTTTGGAAGCGGTGCAAAAGCCCGCGCTGTGACATAGTCGGCCGATATGGGGCCCACAGATTCGACCCGCTCCTGACGAACAGATGCCGTCAGGCCTGCGGCTTCGATGGCGGCGCGCAGGAACGCACACTTCTTTCCGACGCTTTCAATCATGGTCACATGACCCGCCGGCCGGGCGGCCGCGATGATCAATCCCGGAAAGCCGGCCCCAGACCCCAGGTCCACGACCTTCGCATCATCCGGAAGATGATCCAGAAGCTGGAAGCAATCAGCGACATGGCGCGTCCAGATCACCGGCCATTCCCTCGGGCCGATCAGATTGCTGCGTTTCCGCCACTCATCGAGCGTCGCGATGACACGATCGAGCCGTTCCAGTGTTTCACGTGAAACATCCTCTGCGGCCAGAAAGGCCGCGCGATCCTGATTTACCATGACTTAGCCCGTCTTCCGGCGGCGTTTGACGTGACCCAATAACGCCGTGAGGGCGCCCGGCGTCACGCCTTCAATGCGGGAAGCTTGTCCGAGCGTGGCCGGCCGAATGGCCTCCAGTTTCTGGCGGACTTCATTTGAAAGGCCGCCGATCGCCGAATAGTCGATCGCTTCCGGAATGCGGAGCGCCTCATCCCGGCGAAGGGCTTCGACATCTCCGGCCTGACGTTCGATATATCCGGAATACAGCGCCTCGATTTCCAATTGTGCCGCGATGTCCGGTTCAATTCCGGAAAGCTCCGGCCAGACTTTCACGAGCGTCCCGAGAGAGATGTCCTTGTATCCGAGATATTCCCAGGCGGTACGGACCCGGCCATCCTGATTAACGTTCCACCCGGCCTCCCGGGCCTTGGCGGGGGACAATGACAGGGTTTGGAGCGTTTTTCGGGATTCCGAGAGGGCCAAATGTTTCACGTGAAACATCGCCGCCCGATCCGGACCGACGCATCCGGCCTCGATTCCTTTCCCGGTCAGACGCTGATCCGCATTGTCGGCGCGAAGGGCCAACCGGTATTCCGCCCGTGATGTGAACATCCGATAGGGTTCGGTCACGCCGCGCGTAATCAGATCATCGACAAGAACCCCGATATAGGCTTCGGCCCGGTCCAGAATGATCGGATCTTTGTTGTCCGTGGCCCGGGCCGCATTGAGTCCGGCCATCAAGCCCTGGGCGCCGGCTTCTTCATAGCCAGTCGTGCCATTGATCTGGCCCGCAAGATAAAGACCGGGCAGGACTTTCACTTCCAGCGCCGCATTCAGGGCGCGCGGATCGACATAATCATATTCAATGGCGTAGGCGTGCTGGAGGATTTTCACGTTCTCCAGTCCGGGGATCGTCCGGACGAACCGCTCCTGAACCTCTTCGGGAAGCGACGTGGAAATGCCGTTTGGATAGACCGTGTGATCATCGAGACCTTCGGGTTCCAGGAAAACCTGATGCCGGTCCCGGTCGGCAAACCGGTTCACCTTGTCTTCGATGGACGGGCAATAACGTGGACCCCGGCCCGCGATCGCGCCGGAGTAGACGGCAGACTGTTCCATGTTTTCTTCGATGATCGCGTGGGTTTCCGGTGTGGTCCACGTAATGCCGCAGGAGATCTGCGGCACATCAATCCGGTCCGTCATGTAGGAGAAAGGCACAGGCGTCTCATCGGCGGGCTGCATTTCCAGCCGGTCCCAGTCGATGGTCCCGCCATCCAGCCGGGCAGGCGTGCCGGTTTTCAAACGGCCCATCGGCAGGTCCAGGCTGTAGAGCCGGTCTGACAGACCAATTGCCGGTGCTTCGCCGACGCGTCCGGCCGGAATACGCTTGGCGCCGATATGGATCTCGCCTTTCAGGAAAGTCCCGGTTGTGATGACCACTTTGGCCGCGTGATAAGAGTCGCCACCAAGGCCCACGACACCTGCAACCTGCCCGTCCTTCACGATAAGATCTTCGGCGCCATCCTCAATGACTGTCAGATTGGCGTGGTTGAGGATCTCTTCCTGCATGGCCTGGCGATAAAGCTTCCGGTCAATCTGCGCACGCGGTCCCCAGACGGCAGGGCCTTTGGACCGGTTCAGCATGCGGAACTGGATACCCGCTTTGTCGGCGAGCCGTCCCATCAGGCCATCGAGCGCGTCGATCTCCCGGACGAGGTGACCTTTGCCCAGCCCGCCAATCGCCGGGTTGCAACTCATCTCTCCGATCGTGGATATCTTGTGCGTCACCAGCGCCGTCTTCGCGCCATAGCGCGCGGCGGCAGATGCAGCTTCGCATCCGGCGTGGCCGCCACCGACGACAATGACATCAAAGCGGGTATTTCCCGTCATGGCTCTGCTCATCCTGTGGATAATGAGCGGGCTATATAACGCCGGGTGCGCCTAAACCCTAGGGGTCATTTGCCGATACAGAACTGGGAGAAGACAGCGCCCAGGATATCTTCCACGCCGACCGTCCCGATCACAGCGCCCAGTTGGCGCAGCGCCATGCGGACATCTTCGGCGGCAAGTTCTGCGCCCATGTCGTCTTCGAGCAGCTGCCGGGCCTGAGCCAGACTGGCGAGACCTGCACTCAGCTTCTCCCGATGGCGCGCCCGCGTGATGACCGGGGCTTCCACGGAGGCGGCGCGTTGGGAAATGAAACTGCCGATCCGGGATTCCAGTTTTTCGACACCTTCACCGGTCGTAGCCGAAACGGGCAGGGCCCCATCCAGTGCCAGAGCGGCAGACCGTTGGTCGGCCTTGTTGAAAACCACGATGTCCTGCTGTTCCACCGGACCTGCCGGCGGTTCCGGATTCGCCCCGTCGATCACGTGAATGCGGAGGTCAGCTTCACGCGCGGCACGTTCCGCCCGGCGGACACCTTCGGCTTCCACAATGTCTGCCGTTTCCCGTAGACCAGCTGTATCTGCCAGCCAGACGACCTGGCCGCCCAGCACGAGACGGACCTCGACCACATCACGGGTCGTCCCGGCAATGTCGGTCACGATGGCGGCTTCCCGGCGGGCGATCCGATTGAGCAGGGAAGACTTGCCGGCATTCGGAGGACCAACAATCGCCACCCGGAATCCATCCCGGATTTTCTCGCCGATACCCCGGTCGCCGAGCGCGTCCTCCAGCTCTGTGATGATCAGATCCAGCTTATCGAGGATCGGACGGACCGTATCTTCCGGCGTGTCGCCTTCATCCGGGAAATCGACCATGACTTCGATCAGGGCGAGGACGCCTGTCAGCTCGGCCCGCCAGCGATCATAGGTCTCCGTCAGGCCGCCCGTCAGCTGACGCAGCGCCTGGGCCTTTTGCGCTTCGGTCTCGGCTTCAATGATATCGGCCACGCCTTCGGCTTCGGTCAGGTCCAGCTTGCCAGCCTCGAAAGCGCGGCGTGTGAACTCTCCGGGCTCTGCGAGCCGTACACCCGGCTGGGCCGTCAAAGTCTCCAGTGAGTGTTTGATCACAGCGGGACCGCCATGGAGATACAGCTCCAGCGTGTCTTCGCCTGTGTAGGAATGCGGCCCTGGCATGAAGAGAGCGAGGCCTTCGTCGATCAGCGTCCCGTCTTCATCCAGGAATTTCGTGAGGGCTGCATGCCGAGGCGCGGGCAGGCCGCATTCGAGCAGGGCGCCGGCGACCTTCCAGACCCTGTCGCCCGACAGACGGAGAATGCAGATTGCAGCAGGGGGCTGGCCCGAAGCGAGGGCGCAGATCGTGTCGCGCTCGCTCATGGCCAAACGCCTCCCGTCAGTTCTTCATTGCTTCGAAGAACTCGTCGTTCGTCTTCGTCTGGCGCAACTTGTCGATCAGGAAGTCGATCGCATCATTGGTGCCCATCGGACCAAGGATCCGGCGAAGAATGTAGATCTTCGACAGCTGGTCTTGCGGCGTGATCAGCTCTTCTTTCCGCGTACCGGACTTCATGATGTCGATGGCCGGGAAAGTCCGCTTGTCAGCGATCTTCCGGTCGAGCACGACTTCAGAGTTACCCGTGCCTTTGAATTCCTCGAAGATAACTTCGTCCATACGGCTGCCGGTATCGATCAGCGCGGTTGCCACGATGGTCAGCGATCCGCCGTTTTCCACGTTCCGCGCAGCACCGAAGAAACGCTTCGGACGCTGCAGGGCGTTGGCGTCGACACCACCGGTCAGAACCTTGCCGGAAGAGGGGACGGTCGTGTTGTAGGCGCGGCCGAGACGCGTAATCGAGTCGAGCAGGATGACGACATCCCGCTTGTGCTCAACGAGGCGCTTGGCTTTCTCGATCACCATTTCGGCGACCTGAACG